>Ga0209958_1000484_pt1 | contig 70309 bp, 62 predicted proteins | sample ThiBio_inoc_plan_FD_183942 | JGI IMG/M metagenome (GOLD analysis project Ga0209958, IMG submission 183942) | Wastewater bioreactor microbial communities from Cape Town, South Africa - Thiocy_inoc_plan (SPAdes) | ecosystem: Engineered > Bioremediation > Thiocyanate > Unclassified | place: South...
CCCCCGCCTGCCCCAGCACGCGCTTGCGGTGTGCGTCGATCTGCTCGGCGATCTGGGCGATGCGCGCGCGCAAGGCGGGGGTCAGGCCGGTGTCTTCGTCGGGGAAGGGGAAGGTTTCGAAGCAGCGGGATTTGTTGTAGCGCGGGCGATCTTCCAGCGTGCCGCCGGTTGCCAGCGCCCATTCGATGTGCAACTGGCTGGAGAGAACGCCCAGCGCATAAGCGTCGTCCAGCGCGATGGCGATCAGCATGTGGTCGGGCAGGATGCTGGCGTCGAGGAACTGGAAGGTGCGGTGCTTGGCAGTTTCTACAGTGGCGATGTAGCGGGACAGCCCACCAAGTGCCCCACGCAGCATGCGGCGCGGTTCCCCAAAAATCCACCATTGGTCGCGAAATTTCTGACGATTGTTTTGGTCGCGTTCTGGCTTCACTCGCTCTAGCAACCATTGGTACGTGGAGGGGTGTTGTGTGCGCAGTTCCTCAGCGCTGAGGCCAAAGGCGTCGATGACCATCACGCCACGCGATTCGCTGGTGAGGTCGCGGCCATTGCGATACGGACGGATCAAAGCAGAAGGGCCAAGCGCCTGTGCTTGCTCCGGCGTCACGATGAAGCCGCTGCCTGCCAACATGACACCGTTTCCAGATATTCCTTCCAACGCGCGCAAAGGCAGCGCTGCTGCCACGTTGGCTCCCACGTTCAGGTCGGCATGAATCAGTCCAGTGCGCTCGGCAAGTGTCACGGTTACTTCGCCGTGGTCGCCGGGCTGTTCATCCGTCACGGTCAACAACTGCCCTTCGCCCGCGCCGAAGGCCAGCACCGTCATAGCAATCCGCACAGCAGCGCCGTTGGCGCCATCTACCCACGGGTGGTCGGCAATGGCCATGTGTAGGTGAGTGCCTTGGTCCAGTGCGGCCTGCACTACGCGCCGATTGAAGGTCTGGCGCAGGCTGTTGGTCGTGATCAGTCCCATGCGCTGCGCCTGCCCGCTGGCCACCAACTGGGCGGCGTGGTGCCACCAGAACATCACCAGGTCGGCGCTGTCTGGCACGTCTTGCCATGTTTCGCGCAGAGCTTCGGTGTAGCCATCGCCCAGTGCCTCGCGCATGGCAGATTTTCCAATGAACGGCGGGTTGCCCACAATGAAATCCGCCTGCGGCCATTCGGCCTTGCGGGCACCGATGTAGCGCCATTGCGGCACCTGAGCGGCTTCGTTGGGCACCTGCTCGCCCGTCACGGGGTGGGTTTTGTAGCTGCGGCCATCCCAGCGGCTGAGCAGTTGGCCCGCGTCGTCGTAGGCGAGTTCCTGCGCGGCCCAGGCGAGCACGGCGTCGCGGCATTCGATGTTGCCGTAGTTGTGCACCACGGGCTCGGCCACGCTGGCAGCGCCACGGGTGCGGATGTGCCACTGCAGGTAGCCGATCCACAGCACCAGCTCGGCCAGGGCGGCGGCGCGCTCGTTGAGCTCGATGCCGCGCAGTTGTTGCAAAGTGACGGTTTCGCCTTCAAAGCCGAGCTGGTCTTGTGTGTGGCCCAGGGCTTCGAGCTGGTTGACGACTTCGCCCTCCAGGCGCTTCAAGTGTTCCAGCGTCACATACAGAAAGTTGGCGCTGCCGCAGGCAGGGTCCAGCACGCGGGTGGTGCAGAGCTGGTGGTGGAATTTCTTGACCTCGGCGCGGGCCTCGGCCAGCTTGGCCTGCATGGCTTTGCCCTCCAGCGCGGCGGCCTCGTGCGCCAGCACCAGTGCGGCGGCCTGGGCGTTGGCCCAGTCTGCACGCAGGGGCTCGATGACGGTGGGCAGCACCAGGCGCTCTACATAGGCGCGCGGGGTGTAGTGCGCGCCCAGGGCGTGGCGCTCGGCGGGGTCCAGGGCGCGCTCCAGCAGCGTGCCAAAAATGGCAGGTTCCACCTCGCGCCAGTTGGCGCGGGCGGCTTCGATGAGCAGGTCGATCTGTTCGGCGGTGAGCAGCAGGCTGTAGTGCGCGTGCTCTGCGCCCTTGAAGAGTTTGCCGTTGAAGTGCAACACGTTCTTGGCCAGGGCGGCGCAAAATCCGCCGCGGTCCATGTCGGCCCACAGGATGCGCAGCATGTGCTGCAGCGCCACGGGGTCGTTGCGGTGGGTTTGCAGCAGGCCCTGGAAGGCGCCTTTGGGCAGCAGTTCCACGTCTTCCGCAAACATGCTGAACAGGCAGCGGGTGAGGTAGGCCGCTACTATTTCAGGAGCTTCTTGCGCTTGTATACCGTGCGCTGGAGCCGTATTGGGCATCAATCCCAGGCTGGCTTCCAGGGATTGCGACAGCCGCGCCAGCAGCGCGGCCACCTCGCGCGTGACCTGGGCGCTGATGCGCGTGGGGTTCAGGCTGTCGGGGTCTGTCCAGATGCGGCGCAGGCGCTCGCGCACTTCGGGCCGGGCCAGGTCGGCGAGCTGCAGCCGGTGGCTGCGCGGGTCGGGGTAGGGGGTGTAGGTGCCGCCGGTTTTGCTGAATTCGGCATACACCTCTATCACCGTGCCCACGTCCACCACCAGCACGAAAGGTGGGCGGCCCTCGCCCGCGGGCAAGGCGCGTGCATAGGCCTCGCCCTGGCTGCGGGCGCGCAGCAGTCCGTCGTCAAAGCCCTTGGTGTGGGTGGGGGCCTTGAACTTCTTGGCCTCCAGCACGAAATGGCCGCGCCGGTAGCAGTCGATGCGGCCCGGGCTGGCGCTGCCATCGCCGTGCACAAAGGTGACAGGCCGCTCGAACATGTAGTCCTGCTCGGGTGTGGGGTGGGGTTTGTCCACGCCCAGCAGTTGACACAGGTCGATGACGAAGCTTTGCGCGGTGGCCAGTTCGCTGGCGGTGGTGCCGCTCCAGCGCTCGATGAAGGCGAGGGCGGCGGCGGTGGCGGCGTAGTCGGCGAGCGCGTTGGCGCCCGTGGCGGTGTGCTTGTCTCCCATGCGGGGGATGATAGCGGGGGGCCTCAGTCGCGCGCGCTCAGCCCGAGCACTATGCCCAGCACCGCGACGCCCGCACCCCAGGGAAGGAGCGGCAGCAGCGCACCGGTGTGCAGCAGCACCGCGGCCACAATGGGCAGCAGGCACAAAGCGGTGCCCAGTTGCATCAGGGTGGAGGCAAGGCGGTCGGTGGATGCTGGGCGCATGGGGCGTTGTACAACATTCATTGAAGATGTTCTATCGCTGGTGCGGCCCATTCAGGCCCTTGGCTGGGCGTGCTGGCGCAGCCAGGCGGCGAAGGCGTCTTCGGTCAGGTCGCCTGCGGCGACGCTGAGCACGGTGAGGGTGGTGTCTGCCTGGCTGGCGGTGAGCCGGTAGCCGTTGATGTGCAGGAATAGACCGGTGGCCAGCAGCGCTGCGCGTTTGTTGCCATCCACAAAAGGATGGATTTTGGCCACGCCCACACCATAGCTGGCGGCCAGCGCGGCAAAGTCGGGCTCGCCATAGGCGGCCAGGTTGAGCGGGCGGGCCAGGGCGGAGTCGAGCAGCCCTTCATCGCGCATGCCCGTGCCGCCACCGTGCTCTGCCAGGCTTTCAGCGTGCAGCAGCAGCAGTGCCTGTTTGCTGACCCAGCGCCAGCTCATTTGGCCAACTGATGAAAGGTGTCGCGGTATTCGCGCATGAACTCGCGGCCTGCGGTGATTTCTTCTTCCAGCGCCGGGTCGTAGGGCGTGAGGATGAAGCCCTCCGGGCACTCGGTCAGAAAGACCGATTCACCCTTTTGCAGCTTCAGGCGGGCCAAGGCCTCCTTGGGCAGGATGACGCCCACAGAATTGCCTATCTGGGTGAGTTTGAGGGTGTGCATGGTGAACTCCGTGCGTTATTACGTTTGTAATACTAACACCTGTGCTTGCCCATGAACAGGCCTGCGCCAAGGGCGCTCCACGCGCTGCACCCGCAGCGGCAGGGGTTTTCAGGCGTAGGTATTGACCTGCGTCCCCAGCGTGCCCGAGGTGGCGAGCTGGGGCTGGGGCAGGGACTGCGCCAGGGCGTCGAGCATGGCGCTGGCCGAGGTCTTTTGCATGTCCAGCGCCTTTTTCAGCACGGCGATGTTCACCGCATCGGCCGTGCGGGTGCTGGCCAGGTGGGTGGCGGTGTTGACAATGGTGTTGGCCAGGGCGATGTCCATGGGGCGCTTTCGGACGGGACGTTCTCCGCTTATCGGCAGGGCGGGGCTTTTCTTGAGCCTGGCTTTCAGGCCTCGCTGGGCGTGCTCCAGGCCGCGCGGCCCTGGCTGGCGTCGTTGATGCGCTGCTGGAAGGCAGCGGCCTGTGCGGCGGGCAGGCGCACATGCAGGCCCACCAGGCTGCCGTGCTGCACATCGAGCAGGGTGGCGCCGGCCTGCTCGGTCTCGCGCCGCAGCAGGCCTTCGAGGGCGTAGGGCACCTGGCAGTGCAGTGTGGCCATACGCTGCAGCGGCACTTTCTGCGCCGTGAGCAGGGCCTGGGCCACGCTGTCGGTGTAGGCGCGCACCAGGCCGCCCGCGCCTAGCTTGACGCCGCCGTAGTAGCGCACCACGGTGGCCAGCGCGCCCTCCAGGTCCTGGTGGCGCAGCACGTCGAGCATGGGCCGCCCGGCGGTGCCGCCGGGTTCGCCGTCGTCCACGGCGGCCGACTGCCCGCCCGCCAGCAGCGCCCAGCAGATGTGCGTGGCACCGGGGTGGTCCTTCCAGAGTGCATCGACCCGCGCCTGGGCGCTGGCACGGTCGGGCATGGGTTCCACGCAGCCGATGAAGCGGCTTTTCTTGATGACGAGTTCGCTGTGCGCGGGGGCGGCGAGGGTGTAGGGCATGGGGCCGATAGCTTACTACCCGGGCCGCGGCGCTCAGCGCGCGGCGGCGCCTTGCAGGATGGTGCGCACCAGGTTGCGGCTGTGCGCGCCGAAGTGGCGCATCAGGGTGGCGATGCTGCCCTCCAGCGCGGCCTGGGCCTGGGGGCCCTGGCGCGCGACCTCGGCCATGAGGTCGATGCCGCCGGCGTGCACGCCGAAGTCAAAGCCCGGGTCGTCCACATAGCCCTTGGGCACGGTGGCCACCATTTGCGCGGTCACGGCCTCGCCCAGGCCGTGCGCCTCGCGGGACACGGTGTCGCGCAGGCTGGCGTCGGTCCAGGGGCCGTAGTGCGCGTCGGTGCTGGTGTCGCGCAGGGCCTGCTCCAGGGGGCCGGCCTGGCGCGTGCGGGCGTGGGCCTGGATCATCTGGCTTTCATAGCGCTCGAGCACGAAGTGGCGGTTGGACAGCAGCACGATCATGTCGTTCTTGCCCCCGGGCATGCCCATGAGCGCGAGCAGCTGGATGGCGATGAGCCGGGCCGGCGAGTAGCCCGGCGCCAGGCTGGCGTGGTAGGGCTGGGTCAGGTCCTGCACGTAGTGCAGCGCCAGCCCGGCGAAGCGCCAGCCCCAGTAGGGGTGGCCGCTCTGGAAGGCCAGTTCCGACAGGCCCTGGTACTGGTGCAGGCGCAGGAGCGGGTAGGTGCGCTTGAGAAAGCCCGCCGCGGCGTAGATCAGGGGCGACTCGTGGTGGTAGGCCATGTGGAAGGGCGCCTGCGTCGCAAAGTCCAGGCTGGGGTTGCCGAAGGGTATCTTGCCGAAGCCGTACTGCGGCCCCCAGGTGGAGGGGCTGTCTTCCCAGAGGTTGAGGTCCATGCCGTAGTCGGGCTCGTCGCTGGCCGAGGCGAGCACGGCCAGCGGCGCCACGCGCTCGCCGGGCTGTAGGCGCACGAAGCGGTGCTTCTCGCCGTCCTTCTCGCGCAGGGGCAGGGCGTTGACCTCGTCGTGCGCCATGGGCGCGCCCTGCGGCGCGGGCCCCCAGGGGTCGGGCTGCACATAGAGCGCCAGGCGGCTCTCGGGCGAGACGCGCAGCGCCATCAAAAAGGCCTTGCGCAGCGCCTGCGGGCCCTGGCTGGCCACGGCCGGGTCGAAGCGCAGGGCCGCGGGCAGGGGCGGGTAGTGCGCGATGTGCTGCTGCGCCCAGGCGTCCTGCGCGGCCAGCAACTGGGCAATGGGCTGGGCCTGGGCGGCCAGAAAGGCCTCCAGCGGTTCGGCGGGCACGGCCGGGGCCTGGGCCACCTCGGGCAGCACCTCGAAGGCGCGGTAGGCGGCCAGCGCGTGGTTGCTCCAGGCCCATGCGGGGGCGGCGGTGGACAGGGCCAGCGTGGCGGCAAGCAAGAGGCGTTTCATGGGCGTGTGCGGGTTCAGTCCGTGGAAGGGTAGCCGGTGATGGCGCGGATGTCGCGGTACAGGGGCTGCAGGCGATCGTACATGCGGCAGTACACGCGGCGGTAGAGCTGCTCGTAGGTGCGCGCGTGCGCGGGCTCGGGCAGGAACACCTGGCCGGTGCGCACCATGGCGCGCACGGCGCTGGCGAAGTCGGGGTGCAGCCCCAGGCCCACGCTGGCGATGATGGCCGCGCCCAGGCCGCTGGTCTCGTACAGGTGCGGGCGCTCGCTGGGCAGGTTGAAGATGTTGGCGGTGATCTGCATGGCCGCGTCGCTCTGCGAGCCGCCGCCGGAGACGCGCACGCGCTCGATGGCCGCGCCGCCGCGCTTTTCGATGCGCTCCTTGGCCTCGCGCAGCGCGTAGGCCAGCCCTTCGAGGATGGCGCGGTACAGGTGGGCGCGGGTGTGCACGTCGCCAAAGCCGATGACCGCGCCCTTGGCCTCGGGGCCGGGCACCTTGATGCCGGGGTTCCAGAAGGGCTGCAGCATTAGGCCCTGCGCGCCCGGCGGCACGGCGTTCACCAACTCGTCGAACAGGCTCTCGGGCGGCACGCCGCGCTCTCGCGCCAGCAGCTCCTCGTGCTGGCCGAATTGCTCCTTGAACCAGCTCACCATCCAGAAACCCCGCGTGATCTGCACCTCGGTGTTGTAGTGCCCCGGCACGGCGGCCTGGTAGGGCGGGATGAAGGGCGTGGCCTCCAGGTAGCGCGGCGTGGTGGTGTTGATGGTGGCGGCCGTGCCGTAGGACAGGCAGGCGATCTCGGGCGTCAGACACCCGGCGCCGATGACCTCGCAGGCCTTGTCGGCCGCGCCCGCCACGACGGGCAGGCCGGCGGGGATGCCGGTGTCCTGCGCGGCCTGGGGGGTGACGGTGCCGATCACCGTGCCCGGCTGCACCAGCTCGGGCAGCATGGAGGGGCGCACGGGCAGGGCGTGCCACTTCCAGTCGTGCGGCGGCGCCCAGCGGCCTTTTTTGTAATCAAAGGGCACATAGCCGACCTGCGAGGCCACCGAATCGACCATGCGCCCCGCCAGGCGCCAGTGCAGGTAGCCCGAGAGCAGCAAAAACTTGTCGGTGCGCGCCCACAGCTCGGGCTGATGCTGGGCGATCCAGTTGGCCTCGGCCTCGCGCTGGAAGTGGCGTACCGTGTCGCGCATGCCGATGGCGGCAAAGGCGGCCTCCCACCACCAGGGCAGGCGCGGGGCCAGCTCAGCGCGGCGCTGGTCCAGCCAGATCATGGAGGGGCGCAGCGGCTGCCCGTCGGCCCCTAAAGACACCGTGGTGCCGCGCTGCGTGGTGACGACCACGCCGGCAATCGCCTCCTTGGGCACCGCCGTGCTGGCCCACAGGCGCTGACAGGCCTGGCTGAGCGTTTGCCAGAAGGCCTCGGGGTCGTTCTCCATCCAGCCGGGCTGGGGCGACTGGTAGGTGGTGATGGGCACCTGTGCCTTGTCCACCAGGTTGCCGTGCAGGTCGAACAGCAGGGCGCGCACGCTCTGGGTGCCGTTGTCTATGGCCAGCAGATAGGGCTGGTTCATGGCGTCTCCTGGAATGTGCTATTGGTTTGATAGCTGCTTGCGCTTGCTGGATAAGCGCTAGAGGCCTATTTTTCTTGAATCCGGCAGTTGGTAATGCGTGTGGATCAGCTCGCGGTAGCGGGCGGTTTCCTCTTGCCAGCGCGCATCGCTCCAGCCCAGGTGCGGCGCGCACAGCCGACGGATGCGCTCCAGCAGCGCCAGTGCGCCTTGCGGCAGCAGAATGCCCAGCCGCGTGCGGCGCAGCAGCAGGTCGTCCAGGTGCTCCACGGCCTCGTGGCGGGCGGCCAGGGGCAGCTCGATCCACAGCGTCTGCGTGCCGGGAATGCACTCCAGGTCGTCGCTGTTCGCACTGGCGCACAGGTTGGCGGCCAGGCTGCCGTAGCGCGCCTGCAGGCGCTGGCGCACGGCGGGGCTCCAGCGTGGGTCCAGCGGGCTGGCGGGGGTGAACAAGGGAGCATCGCTGCGCGCAAACGGCTGGCCCACATGCGGCGCGGCCAGGGCCAGCGCGTCCTGCGCCATGAGGCGAAAGGTGGTCAGTTTGCCGCCCGTCAGCGTGATGAGGCCCGCTTCGTCGCGCACCACATGGTCGCGCGTGGCCTTGGAGGCGTCCTGCTGGCCGTCGTCGAGCACCGGGCGCACGCCTGCGTAGCAGGCGATCACGTCGGCTGCTCGCAGGTGCGTGGCGGGGAACTGGTCGTTCACGGCGTCCAGCAGATAGTCCACCTCGGCCGCCGTGATGCGCGCCTCGGCGTCGAGCGGTTCGCGGTGGTCCAGGTCGGTGGTGCCGATGAGCGTGGCGCCTTCCCAGGGGTAGAGGAACACCGGCCGCCCGTCCTGCGGGTGCATGAAGCTGATGCTCTGCGCCACCGGCAGGCGCCAGAAGGGCACGACCAGATGGCTGCCGCGCAATGGGCGCAGCAGGGGCCGGGCGCCCGTGTCGGTGCGCAGCCGGTCGGCCCAGGCGCCCGTGGCGTTGACCACGCAGCGCGCGCGCACGGTGTAGCGCTGCCCCTCCAGGGCATCCTGCAGCTCCAGGCCCGCCACGCGACCTTGGTCGAGCCGCAATCCGCTCGCCGCCATGTAGTTGAGGGTGGTGGCGCCGAGCCGCCGCGCCTCTTGCAGCACACGCAGAACCAGACGGGCGTCGTCGGTCTTGGCGTCCTGGAAGACCAGCGCGCCGCGCAGGCCAGGCGGCGCCAGGCCGGGCGCGAGCATCTGCGTGGCGGCCAGGTCGGCGTGGAAGTGGCTGCGCTGTCCGGCCATCAGGTCGTACACCGCCAGGCCGGTCTGCATGAGCCAGCGCCCCGGCTTGCGGCCCGCGCAGTCGGCGAACAGAAAGCTCTGCGGCTCCACCAGCCCGGGGGCTTCGTGCAGCAGGCGATTGCGCTCGCGCACCGAGTGCAGCGTGGTCTTCAGGTCGCCTTCCTTCAGGTAGCGCAGCCCGCCGTGCACCAGTTTGGACGAGCGGCTGGACGTGCCCCAGGCAAAGTCGCGCTGCTCCACCAGCAGCACGCGCCAGCCCTGCGCGGCGGCCTGCTGCGCCACGCCGGCGCCGGTGATGCCGCCGCCGATGACGGCCAGGTCCCATTCCTGCGCGGTGAGCCGTGCCAGTGCCTGGGCGCGCGGCGGGAAGGCGCCGGGGGGGAGTGCGCCGTTCAGTCCCTCCATGGCCCGCCATCCTGCAGGAGCTTGCCGGGGTTCATGATGCCGTGCGGGTCGAACTGGCGGCACAGCCCGGCCAGCGTTGCCATGCCCAGCGGGCCTTTCTCCTGTGCCAGGTGCGCGGCATGGTCGCGCCCCACGCCGTGCTGGTGGCTCACGGTGCCGCCGTGCGCGGCAATCTGTGCGGCCACGGCTTTTTTGAGCGCCTGCCAGCGCGCAAAGTTGGGAGCAAAGCCGCCCGGCGCCGTGGGCCAGACGTATTGCGCATAGATGCTGCTGCCCTGCGGGTACAGGTGCGAGAGGTGGGTGAAGGCGTGCACGGGCGTGCCCAAGGGCGCGAAGGCATCGCGCGCGGCCTGTTCCATGGCCAGCATCAGCGGCTTGACCTGGGGCCAGTCCACGGCGGTCTCGATGGTGTCCACGCTGTAGCCCAGCTCCCACAGGGTGTTGCGCAGGTAGGGGCCCTTGAAGCGGTTGGCCGCCCATTTGCTGCCCAGGGCCGGGCCGATGTACACCGCGCCATGCCGTGCCAGCAGCTTGCGCGCGGCGCGCAGGGCGTGGCGCGCGGTGGCGGGGGCGGCGGTCACGCCCAGGGTCAGCAGGCATTTGCCCTGGCCGCAGCCGCGCCAGCCCAGGTAGCGCTCCAGCAGCGCGATCTGGCGCTCATGGCCGGCCAGGCGCAGGTTGGTCTCGGTTTCGATGCCGTTGGACAGCCGCAGCATGGACAGCGGCAGGCGCTCTTGCACCAGTGCGCGCACGGCGGCCTCGGCGGCGTCCCAGTCGGGCAGGAAGAGGGCGTGAAAGCTCTCGTGCCCCGGCAGGGGCGAGACGCGCACGGTGGCCTCGGTCAGCACGCCCAAGCGCCCTTCGGAGCCGAGCACGATCTCGCGCAGGTCTGGCCCGGCGCTGGAGGCGGGCAGGGTGGGCAAGTTGAGCGTGCCCACGGGCGTCTCCATGCAGCCCCCGGCAAAAAGCTGCTCGATGCGCCCGTAACGCAGCGACTGCTGCCCGCTGGAGCGCGTGACCACCCAGCCGCCCACGGTGGAGTATTCGAACGACTGCGGAAAATGCCCCAGCGTGTAGCCCTGGGCGCGCAACTGCGATTCGACCAGCGGCCCGGGCGTGCCCGCACCGAAGGTGGCGAGCTGGCTGGTCTTGTCCAGATGCAGCAGGCGGTTCAGGCGTCCCAGGTGCAGGGACAGCACGGGCCGCTCGCCCGCGGGGCAGTCCAGGTGGCCCGACACGCTGGTGCCGCCCGCAAACGGAATCACTACCCAGCGCTGCGCGTGCGCGAGATGAAGCAGTGCGCGCACCTGTTCGCCCGATTCCACGAAGGCCACGCCATCGGGCACCGGCGGCAGGTGGCCCAGTCGCTTGCGGATCCAGTCGGCATAGCTCTCGCCCCAGGCCACGGGGAGGCGAGCCTCGGGGCTGCGGTCGATCAAGGGGTGCTCGGGCAGGCGCGAGGGCGGGATGCGCGCCAGCAGGTCCTCGCGGCGCGCGTCCTGCCCGGGGTGGCCCGGGCCGAGCCGCTCGGCCAGCATGGCACGGGCACCTTCGCCCAGGTTCATCGCGGTGGCGTTGTCGCCCCAGCCGTTCCAGCGTCGCATGACATACTCCCAACAATGGGCGCTACTGTAGGAATCGGGCGCCCGTTTGCCATTCCGCAATGCCGCCAACCGATTGTTCCATCACGCCAAACACGCCTGCGCCCCGGGTCGTGGCCCCCTACGCGCGCACGCTGTGGGACGCTGCGCGCGCCGAGGGCGTGCCCGCTGCCGCCCTGGTGCAGGCCCTGGGCCAGGACGCGCCGGGCGAGGACGACATGCCCGTCGCCACCTACCTCGCCCTGCTGCAGCAGGCGCTGGCGCACGCGGGGCCGGGCTTTGGCTGGCGCCTCGGTAGCAGTGTCAAGCCCACCACCTACGGCGTCAATGGCATCCTGTTGCTGGCCTGCCCCACGCTGGGTGAGGCGCTGGCGCAGGTGCTGCGCTTCGAGTCGCTGGTGCACGATTTGGGGCGCTCGTCCTTTGCGCGGCAGGGCGACACCGTGGAGTACGCCTGGAACAATCAATGGGCAGACCATCCAACTGCGGCTGCGCTGGCCGAGTCGGTGTTCGCAGGCATCCAGACCTGCGCGCAGTGGCTGGTGGGGCAGCCCATCAGCGGCTTTGTGCTGGAGTTCGCCCATACGCGCGACGAGGCCACGGCCCAGGCCATCGCCCGGGCCAGCGGCGCGCAGCTGCGCTGGGGTGGCGTGGCGCACCGCGCCATCTTTCCCGCCGCGCTGTTGGACCTGCCCATTCCCCAGGCCAACAAGGCCTTGCTGCCGCTGTTGCAAAACCATGCCGACGAACTGCTGCAGGCGCGCCACCCGCGCGACACCGGCATCGTGGCCCAGGTGCGCCAGCGCATCTCGGCCCGGCTGGGGCAGGGCGCCGTCAAGCTGGCCGACGTGGCGGATGACCTGCACCTGTCCACCCGCACCCTGCAGCGCCGTCTGATGGATGCGGGCGTAGCCTTCCAGACCCTGCTGGACGCCACGCGCCACGAGCTGGCCTGCCACTACCTGGCCCATTCGGACATGCCCATCACCGAGGTGGGCTACCTGCTGGGCTACCAGGAGCCATCGGCCTTTCACCATGCGTTCAAGCAGTGGCAGAGGCAGGGGCCGGGGCAGTACCGTGCCGGGGCGCGGCGGCCGGGCTGACCATGTGACGCCCGTCACGTCCGGGAGCATCGGGCGGCTTGCCCAGGCGCCTGGAGGCCCGCAGGTGTGCGTTCTGTCACATGCGGGTGGGCCGTGCTTTCCTACACTGGACTCTCAGCCAGGCACCTACGCCGTCGTTCAAGCCCCACTCTGCACCGGAGGACTGTCACCATGTTTGCAAGCCATCTTGTCATGCCGTTCCAGGAGCCGCTGGCCAGCCACGTGTGGGGCCGGTTCGTGGGGCGTACCTTGCCCGCAGGCCCGCCGGGCAGCGCCCCGGCCGCAGGCGGTGTCGCCGAGGCCGCGCTCCCGCTGCGGGCGGACGAGGAGCCGGATCTGGCGCAGCGCGTGCGGGAACTGGGCGAGTGGTGAGTCGGTGACCCGCGCCCGGCGGCACAGGCCGGCCCTGCGGGTGCCAGAGGTTCAGGTCTTCTGCGGCTTGCCGGAGGCCATGAAGGCGATCAGCGCCATGCGCATGGCTTCTTCGACGGACATGTCCACCGGCACCGTCCAACTGCGGGGCACAAACACGGTGTAACCGCCGATCATGTAGCCCATGGGCAGATAGACGGCCACCTGCTCGTCCAGCGCGCCCAGGCCCTGGGGCAGGCCCTGCATGCTCTGGCGTGTGACCAGGCCGATGATGCCCAGCTCCTGGCCGGGCATCTTGAGCAGCACGACCTGTTGCGCGTCGTGCTCGTGGGGCGCGAAATAGTCGGCAAAGTTCTTCAGCGACGAGTAGATGCTTTTGACCACCGGCAGGTTGGTGAAAGGCAGTTCCACCCAGGACAGCAGACGCGAGGTGATGGGCAGCGACACGAGAACGCCCAGCGCCAGGATCAGCATGGCGCCCAGGGCAATGCCCAGGCCGGGCAGGTAGAAATCCCCGACGATGGGGCGGATCAGGGCCATGGCCAGGCCCTCGATCCAGGTGACGAAGAGGATCAGCACATAGACCGTGAGCGCGATGGGCAGGAAAGCGATCAGGCCACGGAAGAAGTACTGGGAGATGCGTTTCATGGTCGTTCGGGCGTCGCAGCGGGGGGTGGATTCCAGCATAGCAGCGGCGCAGGCCCATCCCGGGTGCGCTTCATTCCATGGGCCTGTGCCGCGCAGCCACAAGACCTGCCCGCAGTGGGGGCAAGCGCCGCCGGGTGCGGATTTTGGCCCTGCCCCGTAAAATCAAGGGTTACCTCCACATGGCCGCCATCCCTGCCCGTATGGCCGCCCATCCCCCATGAACGCCTACGTCGACGTCTCGTTTTTCCCGCGTGCGGCCAAGCCGATCACGAGCTACAGGCCCTACTGGGCCAAGCGCTTCGGCACGGCCCCGTTCCTGCCCATGAGCCGCGCCGAGATGGAGCAGCTCGGCTGGGACAGTTGCGACATCGTTCTGGTCACGGGCGATGCCTATGTGGACCACCCGAGCTTCGGCATGGCCGTGATCGGGCGCACCCTGGAGACGCAGGGCTTTCGCGTGGGCATCATCGCCCAGCCGGACTGGCAGAGCGCCGAGCCCTTCAAGGCGCTGGGCAAGCCCAACCTGTTCTGGGGGGTGACGGCGGGGAACATGGATTCCATGATCAACCGCTACACGGCAGACCGCAAGATCCGCAGCGACGACGCCTACACCCCCGGCGCCGAAGGCAACCGCCGCCCCGACCGCGCCGCCATCGTCTACAGCCAGCGCTGCCGCGAGGCCTACAAGGACGTGCCCATCATCCTGGGCGGCATCGAGGGGAGCCTGCGCCGCATTGCGCACTACGACTACTGGAGCAACAAGGTGCGCCGCTCCATCGTGGTGGATGCCAAGTGCGACCTGCTGCTGTACGGCAATGCCGAGCGCGCGCTCGTCGAGATCGCCCACCGCCTGGCGCGGCGCGAGCCGGTGGAGCACATCACGGACGTGCGCGGCACGGCCTTCATCCGGCGTCCGGGCGACCCGACGGCCGAGGGCTGGCTGGAGCTGGACTCCACCGAGGTGGACCGCCCCGGTCCGGTGGAGGCGCACATCAACCCCTACCAGACCACCAGCGAGCAGGCGGCCAGCCAGGGCGCGAGCTGCGCCCAGGACGATGCTACCAATTCGGGAGCTGCTGGCGCTTGCTCCACAAGCGCTACCGGCCCAAATGGCGTGGAAAAACCGCTGCAGTTCCTGCCCAACCCGGCGCTGGTGAGCAGGAAAGCCCTGGCGCGCGAGAAGACCGTGATCCGCCTGCCCAGCTACGAGCAGGTGAAAAGCGACCCCGTGCTCTACGCCCACGCCAGCCGTGTGCTGCACCTGGAGACCAACCCCGGCAACGCCCGTGCCCTGGTGCAGGCGCATGGCGCGGGCAGCACGGCGCGCGACGTGTGGATCAACCCGCCGCCCATCCCGCTCGCCACGGCGGAGATGGACCACATCTTCGACCTGCCCTACGCGCGCAGCCCGCACCCGCGCTACGCCGACGAGCACGGCCGCCATGACGGCGCCACCAAGATCCCGGCCTGGGAGGTGATCCGCTTCTCCATCAACATCATGCGCGGCTGCTTTGGCGGCTGCACCTTCTGCTCCATCACCGAGCACGAGGGGCGCATCATCCAGAGCCGCTCGGAAGAATCCATCCTGCGCGAGATCGAGGACGTGCGCGACAAGGTGCAGGGCTTCACCGGCACCATCTCCGACCTGGGTGGCCCCACGGCCAATATGTACCGCCTGGGATGCCGCACCCCCGAGATCGAGGCCGCCTGCAGGAAACCCAGCTGTGTCTACCCCGGCATCTGCCAGAACCTGACCACCGACCACGACCCCTTGATCTCCATTTACAGGAAGGGCCGTGCGATCAAGGGCATCAAGAAGATTCTGATCGGCTCGGGTCTGCGCTACGACCTGGCGATCCAGTCGCCCGAGTATGTGAAAGAGCTGGTGCAGCACCATGTGGGCGGCTACCTGAAGATCGCGCCCGAGCACACCGAAGCCGGCCCGCTGACCAAGATGATGAAGCCGGGCATCGGCAATTACGACAAGTTCAAGCTGCTGTTCGAGAAGTACACGCAGGAGGCGGGCAAGAAGCAGTTCCTGATCCCGTACTTCATCGCCGCCCACCCCGGCACCAGCGACGAGGACATGATGAACCTCGCCATCTGGCTGAAGAAGAACGGTTTTCGCGCCGACCAGGTGCAGACCTTCTACCCCAGCACCATGGCCACGGCCACGGCCATGTACCACACGGGCATCAATACGCTCAAGGGCGTGCACCGCGATATGGGCGAGGGCGGGCGCGGCGAGAAGGTGGACGTGGTGCGCGGCGAGAAGCGCCGCCGCCTGCACAAGGCCTTTCTGCGCTACCACGATCCGGCCAACTGGCCGCTCCTGCGCGACGCCCTCCGGGCCATGGGCCGGGCCGACCTCATCGGCAACGGCAAGCACCATCTCATCCCCACCTACCAGCCCCTGCCGGGCCAGTGCCACAAGGCCGACAAGGCCAAGTACCACGTGATCCCGACCATGGCGCTGGACCAGGCGCGCAAGTCCGCCGCCCAGCCGCGGCCGGGCCAGGTGCTGACCCAGCACACCGGCCTGCCGCCGCGCGCGGGCACCCAGGGCCGCCCCGTGGCCTCTCCTGCCAAGGGCAAGCGCCGCTGAGCGCGCTGCCCGGGGCGCCAGGGCCAGCGCCCCGTCCGCATGCGCCGCGCGGTGCAGGCAGTGCGATCTTGGCAACAACGGCGCGGCGGCGCAGGTATGCACCCTGTTCAAAGCCCTTTGGCAGTGCTACAACGACCACAGCCGGTCGCAAAATGTTCTGCAACTTTGCGGCGCTGCCGGTATCCACTCGACAGTGCCGTCACAGGAGGGCCTTATGGATGCCATCAGCAATTTCGCTGCCCGCTACGCGCATGGCCGCGAAGAGGACATGTCCATCGACGAGTACCTCGCCGAATGCAAGCGCAACCCCATGGCCTACGCCACCGCTGCGCAGCGCATGCTTCTGGCCATAGGCGAGCCCGACATGGTGGACACGCGCGACGATCCCCAGCTCTCGCGCCTCTTCGCCAACAAGGTGATACGGCGCTACCCCGCCTTTGCCGAGTTCTACGGCATGGAAGACGCCATCGAGCAGGTGGTGAGCTTCTTCCGCCACGCCGCGCAGGGGCTGGAGGAACGCAAGCAGGTGCTGTACCTGCTGGGCCCCGTGGGCGGCGGCAAGAGCTCCATTGCCGAGCGGCTCAAGTACCTCATGCAGAAGGTGCCGTTCTACGCGCTCAAGGGCTCGCCGGTGAATGAATCGCCCCTGGGCCTGTTCGACCCCATGGAGGATGGCCCCATCCTCGAAGAGCAGTTCGCCATCCCCCGGCGCTACCTGCAGCGCGTGCTCTCGCCCTGGGCCGTGAAGCGGCTGGAGGAATACGGCGGTGACATCCGGCGCTTTCGCGTGGTCAAGCGCTTTCCCAGCATCCTGCGGCAGGTGGCCATCGCCAAGACCGAGCCCGGCGACGAGAACAACCAGGACATCTCCAGCCTGGTGGGCAAGGTCGATATCCGCAAGCTCGAGAACTTCGCCCAGGACGACACCGACGCCTACAGCTACAGCGGCGGCCTGTGCCTGGCCAACCAGGGCCTGCTCGAATTTGTGGAGATGTTCAAGGCCCCCATCAAGGTGCTGCACCCGCTGCTCACCGCCACGCAGGAGGGCAATTACAAGGGCACGGAGGGCTTTGGCGCCATTCCGTTCGACGGCATCGTGCTGGCGCACAGCAACGAGAGCGAGTGGAAGGCGTTCCGCAACAACAAGAACAACGAGGCCTTTCTCGACCGCATCTACATCGTCAAGGTGCCGTATTGCCTGCGCGTGAGCGAGGAGGTCCGGATCTATGAAAAGCTGATCCGCGAATCCTCCCTGGCCCAGGCGGTCTGCGCGCCGGGCACGCTCAAGATGATGGCGCAGTTCGCCATCCTCACGCGCCTGAAGGAGCCCGAGAACTCCAGTATCTACAGCAAGATGCAGGTCTACGACGGCATGAGCCTCAAGGACACGGACCCGCGCGCCAAGAGCTACCAGGAGTACCGCGACTATGCCGGGGTGGACGAGGGCATGAGCGGCGTCTCCACGCGCTTTGCGTTCAAGATTCTCTCCAAGGTGTTCAACTACGACAGCACCGAAGTGGCGGCCAACCCCGTGCACCTGATGTACGTGCTGGAGCAGCAGATCGAGCGCGAGCAGTTCCCCGCCGAGCTGGAGACCAAGTACACCGGCTTCATCAAGGAATACCTCTCGCCGCGCTACGCCGAGTTCATCGGCAAGGAGATCCAGACCGCCTACCTGGAGAGCTACAGCGAGTACGGGCAGAACATCTTCGACCGCTATGTCACCTATGCGGACTACTGGATCCAGGACAGCGAGTACCGCGATACCGACACGGGCGAGGTGTTCGACAGGAACGCGCTCAATGCCGAGCTGGAGAAGATCGAGAAACCCGCGGGCATCGCCAACCCCAAGGACTTCCGCAACGAGATCGTCAACTTCGTGCTGCGCGCGCGCGCCAACAACCAGGGCCGCAACCCGGCCTGGACGAGCTACGAGAAGCTGCGCCTGGTGATCGAGAAAAAGATGTTCTCCAACACCGAGGAGCTGCTGCCCGTCATCAGCTTCAACGCCAAGGCCAGCGCCGAGGACGCGCGCAAGCACGAGGACTTCGTCACGCGCATGGTGGCCAAGGGCTACACCGCCAAGCAGGTGCGCCTGCTGTGCGAGTGGTACTTGCGCGTGCGCAAGAGCAGCTAGGGCGCCGTGCTCCCCAGGGAGGGCAGATGGCAGTGCAGATCATTGACCGCAGGCTCGCCGGCAGGAACAAGTCGGTGGGCAACCGCGAGCGCTTCATCCGCCGCTACAAGCAGCAAATCGCCGAGAGCGTGCGCCGCGCCGTCGCGCAGCGCGACATCCGGCACATCGAGCAGGCCGAGAGCATCTCCATCCCGCAAAAAAGCATCCGCGAGCCGGTGTTCCGCCACGGCCCGGGCGGCATCCGCGACACCGTGCACCCGGGCAATGCCGACTATGTGCGCGGCGACCGCATCGCGCGCCCGCCGGAGGGCGGCAGCGGCCAGGGCGAGCAGGCCAGCGGCAGCGGGGAGGGGGAAGACGACTTCACCTTCACCCTCACCAAGGAAGAGTTCATGCAGCTCTTCTTTGAAGACCTGGCCCTGCCGCACCTGCTGCGCACGCACATCGGCGACAACCCGCAGTGGAAGTCGCGCCGCGCCGGCTACAGCCAGGACGGCACGCCGCACAACCTGGCCGTGCTGCGCACCATGCGCGGCGCCCTGGGGCGACGCATCGCGCTGACCAAGGCGGCCCAGCGCGAATCGCAGGCACTGCAGGCGCAGCTCGAGGCCCTGCGCGCCGCGGGCGATGGCGCCAGCGAAGCCGCCACCGGGCTGCAGCGCCAGATCGATGCCCTCAAGCAGCGCATGGGCCGCGTGCCCTTCCTCGATCCCATCGACCTGCGGTTTCGTGCGCGCACCCAGGTACCCGTGCCCAACAGCCAGGCGGTGATGTTCTGCGTGATGGACGTCTCGGGCTCCATGGACCAGGCGCGCAAGGACCTGGCCAAGCGCTTCTTCATCCTGCTGTACCTGTTCCTCACGCGGCACTACGAGACCATCGATATCGTCTTCATCCGCCACCACACGCAGGCGGCCGAGGTCAGCGAGGACGAGTTCTTCCACTCCACCGAGAGCGGCGGCACCGTGGTCAGCAGTGCGCTGGTGCTGCTGGGTGACATCATGCGCGCGCGCTACCCCGTGGAGGACTGGAACATCTACGTCGCCCAGGCCAGCGACGGCGACAACTTCAGCAACGACAGCGGCAACTGCCGCGACCTGCTGGCCGACAGAATCCTGCCGCTGGTGCGCTATTTCGCCTACGTGCAGGTGGCCGAGGAGGAGCAGAACCTCTGGGAGGAATACGGCCAGTTGCTGCCCCTGTACCCGCACTTCGCCATGCGCAAGGTGGCCCAGCCCGGCGACATCTACCCGGTCTTTCGTGAGCTCTTCAAGAAAGAGGGGGTGCCGGTATGAGCATGGTGCACTACCCGGTGCTCGAGCGCCGCGTGGGCGACAACCCCTGGAAGCTGGCCAGCACGGGCGAGCGCCGCCAGCGCAGCGTACCGCGCGAGCCCCTGCCCGCGGGCGCGCGCCCCGCACAGCCCCTGCCGGACCCGAGCGACTGGAGCTTCGAGCTCATCGAGCGCTACCATGCGGCCATTGCCGCCACCGCCGAGCGCTTTGGCCTCGACACCTACCCCAACCAGCTCGAGATCATCACCGCCGAGCAGATGATGGACGCCTACGCCAGCGTGGGCATGCCGGTGAACTACCGGCACTGGAGCTACGGCAAGGCCTTCCTCGCCACCGAGCGGCGCTACCGGCGCGGGCACATGGGGCTGGCCTACGAGATCGTCATCAACTCCAACCCCTGCATCAGCTACCTGATGGAAGAGAACACCACCGCCATGCAGGCGCTGGTGATCGCCCATGCCGCCTACGGGCACAACAGCTTCTTCAAGGGCAACTACCTGTTCCGCATGTGGACCGATGCCTCGTCCATCATCGATTACCTGGTCTACGCGCGCGACTTCATCGCCCAGTGCGAGCAGCGCTACGGCATGGATGCGGTGGAGCAGGTGCTCGACTCCTGCCATGCGCTGGCCAGCTTCGGCGTGGACCGCTACCGCCGCCCGGTGCGCAAGACGCTGGCGCGCGAACGCCTGGAGCGCGAGCAGCGCGAGCACTATGCCCAGCAGCAGGTCAACGAGCTGTGGCGCACGCTGCCCGCGCGCCCGGGCAAGGACGCCCCGGCCCAGGCGGCCGAGCGCTTTCCCCGGGAGCCGCAGGAGAACCTGCTCTACTTCATCGAAAAGCACGCCCCGCTGCTCGAACCCTGGCAGCGTGAGATCGTGCGCATCGTGCGCAAGATCGCGCAGTACTTCTACCCCCAGCGCCAGACGCAGGTCATGAACGAAGGCTGGGCCACCTTCTGGCACTACACCCTGCTGGGCACGCTGTACGACGAGGGCTGGCTCACCGATGGCGTCATGCTCGAATGGCTGGGCTCGCACACCAACGTGATCTACCAGCCCCCCGTGGGGCACCGCGCCTACAGCGGCATCAACCCGTACGCGCTGGGTTTTGCGATGTACCGCGACCTGCAGCGCATCTGTCAGCATCCCACCGAGGAAGACCGGCACTGGTTCCCCGACATCGCAGGCGCGCCCTGGCTGCCCACGCTGGACCATGCCATGCGCAATTTCAAGGACGAGAGCTTCGTCGGCCAGTTCCTGAGCCCGCGGCTCATGCGCGACATGCGCCTGTTTTCCGTGCACGACGACGCCAGCGCCCAGGAGCTGGTGGTCAGCGCCATCCACGACGAGGAAGGCTACCGCAGCCTGCGCCAACTGCTCTCGCAGCAATACGACCTGGGCACGCGCGAGCCCAACATCCAGGTCTGGAGCGTCAACCTGCGCGGGGATCGCAGCCTGACGCTGCGCCACACCCCCTACCAGGGCCGTCCCCTGGCGGAAGACACGCGCGAAGTGCTCAGGCACGTCGCCCGGCTGTGGGGCTTTGGCGTACAGATCGAGAGCGTGGACGGCGAGGGCCGCCCGGTGCAGTTGTACGCGGTGCCCGCGCCGCCGGGCTGAGAAGGTGTGAACGAACCCACCATGCCCGCTCATCCCGCCACCACACACCCGCTCGGCGTTGCAAATGCTCGCCATAGCCCGCGCTATGGCTGCGCTTTGCGCCTTGATCGGCCGCGTGGTGACGGCCTGCTCGGGCATGGTGGGTTCGTTTACACCTTCTGAGCGGTGCCGTTGCGCCCGCGCAGGGCGCGCTCATCCACGGCTCAGGACGCCGCCTCTCCGTGCCGGCCCGCCCCCTGGGCAAAGCGTGCCGCACCTGCCGCACCTTCCGCTGCCACCATGGGTACGCCCTGGCGGCCTTCCATGCGCAGGGCCTCGTGCAGCGGCAGGTCCCACTGCGCATAGCATGCGCTGCGGTCGGCCAGCATGCACTGCTGCGGAAAGGCCGCCATCTGCCGTGCCAGCTCCAATGCCGCGGCCTGCGCGCCGCCCGGGGGCACGACGCGGTTGACCAGCCCCATGGACAGTGCCTCATCGGCGGCCACCGCGCGGCCCGTGAGGATCAGGTCCAGCGCCCGGCCCATGCCCACGATGCGCGGCAGGCGCACCGTGCCGCCGTCGATCAGCGGCACGCCCCAGCGCCGGCAGAACACGCCCAGCGTCGCATCGGCATCGGCCACGCGCAGGTCGGCCAGCAGCGCCAGTTCCAGCCCGCCAGCGACGGCGTAGCCGTTGATGGCCACCACCACCGGCTTGGACAGCGCCATGCGCGTGGGCCCCATGGGGCCGCTGCCGCCGCCCTCGGGGTCGAGCTCGTTGCGCAACTGCGGATCCCCCACGGCCGCCAGGTCGGCGCCCGCGCAAAAATGCCCGCCTGCGCCCTGCAGCACTGCCACGCGCAGCCCTTCATCGGCCTCGAAGCGCTCAAACGCCGCCCGCAGCGCCTCGGCCATGGGGCGGTGCACCGCGTTGCGCTTGGCCGGGCGGTTGAGAGTGATCAGGCACACCGGGCCATCGGCGGCGAACAAGACGTCGGACATGGTTCCTCCTGGGGCTACATCGGAAGCCATGGTACTGCCGCACAGGCGCGATCATCCGCAGGACACCCGTACCCTGTGGCAATGGCCCAACGGGCCTGCCGATGGACTGCGCAGGCAGCAGAAAAGAAAAAACCCCGCTATCTCTGCGATAGCGGGGTTTCCTTTGCTGACTTGGTGCCGGAGAGATGAATCGAACACCCGACCTTCTCATTACGAATGAGCTGCTCTACCGACTGAGCTACACCGGCGTAAGCCTCACATTATATACCATTGTGGTAGCTGGTCACCCGCTCGACTTCATTTTTTGAGCCCAGGATCACGCTCACGCGCTCGTGCAGCTGCGTGGGCTGGATGTCCAGGATGCGCTGCTTGCCGTTGGTGGCGGCGCCGCCGGCCTGCTCGACCAGCCAGCCCATGGGGTTGGCCTCGTACAGCAGGCGCAGCTTGCCGGGCTTGTGGGGTTCGCGCTTGTCCCAGGGGTACATGAAGATGCCGCCGCGCGTCATGATGCGGTGCACGTCGGCCACCATGCTGGCGATCCAGCGCATGTTGAAGTCCTTGCCGCGCGGGCCTTCCTTGCCCTGCAGGCATTCGTCGATGTAGCGGCGCACGGGCTCGTCCCAGTGGCGCATGTTGCTCATGTTGATGGCGAATTCCTTGGTGTCCTCGGGAATGCGCACGTTCTCCTGGGTGAGCACGAACGACCCCTGCTCGCGGTCGAGCGTGAACATGGCCACGCCGTCGCCCACGGTGAGCACCAGCGTGGTCTGCGGGCCGTAGACGCAGTAGCCCGCGGCCACCTGGCGCTTGCCCGGCTGCAGGAAGTCGCCCTCGTCCACGCCGCGGTCGCCATCGGGCATGCGCAGCACGCTGAAGATGGTGCCAATGCTCACGTTCACGTCGATGTTCGACGAGCCGTCCAGCGGATCGAACAGGAGCAGGTATTCGCCCTTGGGGTAGCGGTTGGGCACGATGTAGATGCCGTCCATCTCCTCGCTGGCCATGGCGGCCAGGTGGCCGCCCCACTCGTTGGCCTCGATCAGCACTTCGTTGGCGATGATGTCGAGCTTCTTCTGCACTTCACCCTGCACGTTCTCGCTGCCCGCCGTGCCCAGCACGCCGCCCAGGGCACCCTTGTTGACGGCCTGGCTGATGCTCTTGCAGGCGCGCGCCACGACTTCGAGCAGCAGGCGCAGTTCCGAGGGGATGTGGCCATGCACGCGCTGCTGTTCGACGAGAAAGCGCGTCAGGCTGATGCGTTTGGACATGATGGGGCTCCTTATACGTTGGCCAGCGCGCGCGTGACGACCTCGCGCACGTCGTTGGAGAGCTCGGGCCGGGCGGCGACGCGCGCGATCGCCTCGCGCGCCGCCGTGCGCCAGGGTTCGGCGAGCTTGCTCCAGCGGTCGAGCGCGCGCGCCAGGCGTGCGGCCACCTGGGGGTTGATGGCGTCGAGTTCGACGACGCGCTCGCTCCAGAACACGTAGCCCGCGGCGTCCTGGCGGTGGAAGGCGCCGGGGTTGGCATTGCAGTAGCTGAAGATGAGGCTGCGCGCCCGGTTGGGGTTCTTGAGCGAAAACTGCGGGTGCTGCAGGAGCTGGCGCACCAGGGGCAGCACGTTGCCGCCGCGGTCCGGGCTGCCGGCCTGCAGGGCGAACCATTTGTCGATGACCAGCGCGTCGTCCTTGAACAACTGGTGAAAGCGCGCCAGGGCGGGCTGGGCCAGCGCGTGGCCGCTGGCGACCAGGGCCGACAGGGCGTTGAAGCGGTCGGTCATGTTGCCCGCATCCTTGAAGCGCTGGTAGGCCTTGCCGGGCCAGACGGTGTCGCCGCTCGCGCGTGCCGCCAGGCACAGCATGGCCAGGGCCAGGCCGGCGAGGGCGCGGCGGCCGGCCGAGGCGGCGTCGGGGCGGTAGGCGCCCGTGTGCTGGTGCTGCTCCCAGGCCCAGGCCCAGTCGGCCTGCAGGGCGGTGGCCAGCTCCTGGCGCATGGCCTCGCGCACGGCGTGCACGCGCTGCGGGTCCACCACGTCGAGCTGCTCGGCGATGTAGGTCTCCGAGGGCAGGGTGAGCACGAGTTCCTTGAAGGCCGCGTCCAGGCCGGGATGGCGCAGCACGCCACGCATGGCCTCGATGTAGCTGGCAGGGAGGATTTTTGCAGTGATTTGGCCTGCAGCGTCCGCGGATACAGCGCCATCAGCTATCGTTTGTATAGCAATGCGCAGCGCCAGGCGCTGGCTGGCCTCCCAGCGGTTGAAAGCGTCGCTGTCGTGCGCGAGCAGGGTGAGCAGATCGGCGTCGCTGTAGTCGCATTCCAGGATGACCGGCGCGCTGAAGCCGCGCAGGAGCGAGGGCACGGGGACGCTGGGCACGTTGACGAAGGTCAGCGTCAGGCGTTCGTCCTGCAGCACCACGGTGCGCGAGAGGGCGCTGGGGGCGGTCTCGCCGTCGAGCTGCAGGGGCAGGGCGCTGCCGTCCTGCGCGAGCAGGCCGAGCTCCACCGGGATGACGAAGGGCAGCTTGTCCGGCTGGCCCGGCGTGGCGGGGCAGCTTTGCGTGAGCGTGAGCGTGTAGCGCTGCGCAGGGGCATCGTACTGGCCCACGGCCTGGACATGGGGCGTGCCGGCCTGGCTGTACCAGCGCTTGAAGGCGTCCAGGTGCAGGGCCAGGGGGCTGGCGGGGTTGGCATCGGCCATGGCCTGGGCGAAGTCGTCGCAGGTGACGGCCTGGCCGTCGTGGCGCTCGAAGTACCGCTTCATGCCGCGCGCGAAGCCCTCGCGGCCCACCAGGTTGTGCTGCATGCGCACCACCTCGGCGCCTTTTTCGTAGATGGTGACGGTGTAGAAGTTGTTGATCTCGACGTAGCTGTCGGGCCGCACCGGGTGGGCCATGGGGCCGGCGTCTTCGGGGAACTGCGCGGTGCGCAGCACGCGCACGTCCTCGATGCGCTTGACGGCGCGCGCCGACGGGCTGCCGGCCATGTCCTGGCTGAACTCCTGGTCGCGAAAGACCGTGAGGCCCTCCTTGAGCGAGAGCTGGAACCAGTCGCGGCAGGTGACGCGGTTGCCCGTCCAGTTGTGGAAGTACTCGTGCCCCACCACGGACTCGATGTGGGCGAAGTCGGCGTCGGTGGCCGTGGCTTCGCTCGCCAGCACGTACTTGGTGTTGAAGATGTTCAGGCCCTTGTTCTCCATGGCGCCCATGTTGAAGTCGCTGGTGGCGACGATCATGAAGCGCTCCAGGTCCAGGCTCAGGCCAAAGCGGGCCTCGTCCCAGGCGATGGAGGCCATGAGCGAGTTCATGGCGTGTTCGGTCTTGCCCAGGTCGCCCGGGCGCACGTAGATCTGCAGCAGGTGGGGCTTGCCCGCGCGGCTGATGATCTGCTGCTCGCGCGCCACCAGCTTGCCCGCCACCAGGGCGAAGAGGTAGCAGGGCTTCTTGTGCGGGTCCTGCCAGCGGGCAAAGTGGCGGCCCTCGGGCAGCTCACCCTGCTCCACGAGGTTGCCGTTGGAGAGCAGCACCGGGCAGGCGGCCCGGTCCGCGCGCAGCAGCACGCTGTAGCTGGCCATGACGTCGGGCCGGTCGAGGAAGTAGGTGATGCGCCGAAAGCCTTCGGCCTCGCACTGCGTGAAGAAGGTGTCGCCGCTCACGTACAGGCCCGAGAGCTGCGTGTTCTTGGCGGGCGCGCAGGTGGTGAAGATCTCCAGCTCGAAGGGCGCATCGCCCTCGGGCAGGTTCTCCAGCACGAGCTGGCCGCCCTCGAGCTTGAACGAGGTGCCTGCACCGTTGACCAGCACACGCGCCAGGTTGAGCTCCTCGCCGTCCAGGCGCAGCGGCTGGGCCGGTGCGTCGGGGTTGCGGCGCACGCGCATCTTGTTCAAGACGCGGGTCTTGGCCGGGTCGAGGTCGAACGTGAGATCCACCGTGTCGATCCAGTACGCCGGCGGGGCGTAGTCCAGACGGTGGATGGCGGTGGCTTGTCCTTCTTTCATCCTGATTCCTTAGCGTGCGTTTACACGCCTTGCTTGAGCGCGGCTTCGATGAACGCATCGAGGTCGCCGTCGAGCACCTTCTGCGTGGCGGAGATTTCGACGTTGGTGCGCAGGTCCTTGATGCGGCTGTTGTCCAGCACGTAGCTGCGGATCTGGTGGCCCCAGCCCACGTCGGTCTTGGTGTCTTCGAGCTTTTGCTGCTCTTCCATGCGCTTGTGCATCTCCAGCTCGTAGAGCTTGGAGCGCAGGCGCTGCCAGGCCACGTCGCGGTTGCTGTGCTGGCTGCGGCCGTCCTGGCACTGCACCACGGTGCCGGTGGGGATGTGCGTCAGGCGCACGGCCGAGTCGGTCTTGTTGATGTGCTGGCCGCCCGCGCCGCTGGCGCGGTAGGTGTCGGTGCGCACGTCGGCGGGGTTGATGTCGATCTCGATGGAATCGTCGATCTCGGGGTAGACGAACAGCGAGGCGAACGAGGTGTGCCGCCCGCCCGAGCTGTCGAAGGGGCTCTTGCGCACCAGGCGGTGCACGCCGGTCTCGGTGCGCAGCAGGCCGTAGGCGTACTCGCCCTCGATGTGGATGGTGGCGCTCTTGATGCCGGCCACGTCGCCGGGGGTCTCCTCATCGACCGTGGCCTTGAAGCCCTTGCGCTCGGCGTACTTGAGGTACTGGCGCAGCAGCATGCTGGCCCAGTCGCAGGCCTCGGTGCCGCCGGCGCCGGCCTGGATGTCGATGTAGCAGTTCAGCGGATCGGCCTCCTTGCTGAACATGCGGCGGAACTCGAGCTCCTCGATCAGCGGGCGCAGCTTGTCGGTCTCGGCCTCGATGGTCAGCAGGCCGGCCTCGTCATCCTCTTCGCGGCTCATCTCGTAGAGCTCGCTGTTGTCGGCGAGCTCGCGCGTGAGCTTGTCCAGCGTGACGACCACGCTGCTGAGCGACTTCTGTTCCTTGCCCAGCTCCTGCGCCTTCTTCGGGTCGTTCCAGACGGCGGGGTCTTCCAGCGAGGCGTTTACCGTGCGCAGGCGTTCAAACTTGGCATCGAAGTCAAAGATACCTCCGTAACTCGGCCGTGCGCGTGGCCAAGTCCTCGAGGGTGTTGCCGATCTGGTTGATGCGTTCTGCTTCCATGGTGTGCGATCCTGGGTTCTATTGGACTGAATAACCTCACATTTTCGCACGTGCGGCCTGTTGCGGGCTTTTCCACCCGCGGTACCGCGCCCGGGGATGCTTTTGCTATATTATTGATAGCTGTTTGCGCCCGTTTTGCGGGCGCTGGAGGCAGTTCAGGCCGATTGCAGGAAGCCCTCGATCAGCGCCGCCACGGCCTGGGGCTGGTCGTGGTGCAGCATGTGGCCCGCGTCCTCGACGCGCGCGGCGCGGCAGTCGGGCACGCTTTGCAGGCGCTGGTGGTATTCCTCCAGCGTGTAGCGGCCCTGCCACCACAGGCCCAGGCTGTCGTCGCTCGCCTCGATGCACAGGGTGGGCGCGGTGATGCTGGCGTAGAGCGCCAGCACCTCGTCCAGGCGAAAGAGCTGCGCGTTGACGATCTTGTGCGCGGCGTCGCCCAGGATCTCCCATTGCCCTTGGGCGTTGGGGCGCGCCCAGTGGCGTGCCAGCCAGGCAGCCTTGTCCTGCGGCAGGCGCGGGTTGGTCTTCATCAGGCGCCGGGCCACGCCGTCCGCGCTGTCGTAGGTCTTGAGGGCCATGTCGCCGCGCTGCAGGGCCTTGAGCTCGTCCATCCACTGGGCGTAGCGCCCGGGGGCCTTGGTCGGCTTGCTGGCAGGCATGCCGAAGCCCTCCAGGTTGACCAGGCGGCGGATGCGCGCGGGGCGCGACCCGGCGTAGAACATGGCCACATTGCCGCCCATGCTGTGGCCCACCAGGTCCACGGGGGTATCGGGGGCGAAGTGGTCGAGCAACTGGTCCAGGTCCGCCAGGTAGTCGGGGAAGAAGTAGTGGTCCGTGGGCACGGGCGGTGCCGTCAGCCCGAAGCCGCGCCAGTCCGGCGCGATGATGCGCCGCCCCTGCACAAAGTCCTGGGAGAAGGCGTCGACCACGAACTGGTAGGACGCGGACACGTCCATCCAGCCGTGCACCAGCACCAGTGGCGGCAGGGCGGACGTGTCGGGCCCCCACTGGCGCACGTGGTAGTTCAGGTGCCGGATGGGGACGAAGGCGCTGCGCGCGGTCTGGTGTTCCTGGTACATGGTTTTATTATCACCAAGCAAATGCTTTGTGTATATCAGGAGTGCGGCAATGGCTTGTCGCGCGGGCGACGCGACACACTGCAACGTACACTGGCCCCTCTCTGTCATCCGTGACCGCATGCCGCACATGAAGAACGTCGCACTGGGCCAGAGCGGCCTGAACGTCTCGCCCATCTGCCTGGGCACCATGACCTTCGGCGAGCAGGTGGCCGAGCCGCAGGCCTGGGCCATCCTTGACCGCGCGGTGGAACGCGGGGTCAACTTCCTCGACACGGCCGAGATGTACGCCGTGCCCGCGCGTGCCGAAACCTGCGGCGCCACCGAAACCATCCTGGGCCGCTGGTTTGCGCAGAACCCCGGCAAGCGGCACCAGCTGGTGCTGGCCACCAAGGTGGCCGGCCCCTCGCGCGGCATGCCCTGGATCCGCGCGGGCCAGGGGCTGACGGCGGCCGACATCGTCGCGTCGTGCGAGGGCAGCCTGCGCCGCCTGCAGACCGAGGTGATCGATCTCTACCAGATCCACTGGCCCGAGCGCCATGTGCCTGCCTTCGGCGTGCGCTACTACGACCCGGCGCAGGAGGTGTCGCAAACGCCCATCCGCGAGCAACTGGAGGCCCTGGCAGGGCTGGTGCGCGCGGGCAAGGTGCGCGCCATTGGCCTGTCGAACGAGACGCCCTACGGCGTGCACGAATTCGTGCGCCTGGCCGAGGAGCACGGCCTGCCGCGCGTGGCCACGGTACAGAACCCGTACTGCCTGCTCAACCGCAGCTACGAGAACGCGCTGGACGAGACCTGCCACCGCCTGGGCGTTGCCTTGCTGGCCTATTCGCCCCTGGGCATAGGCCTGCTCACCGGCAAGTACGACGCCGGCGGCACCAGCGGCGCCGATGCCCCGCAGGGCGCGCGCCTGGAGCGTTACGCCCAGGTGCGCCGGCAGCGCTGGGGCCGGCCCGAGGCGCTGGCCGCCGCGCGCCGCTACAACCAGCTCGCGCGCGCGCACGGCCTCACGCCCACGCGCATGGCGCTGGCCTTTTGCTACACCAAGTGGCAGGTGGCCAGCACCATCATCGGCGTGACCTCGCTGGCGCAGCTGGACGACAATCTGGACGCCTGGGGCACGCAGCTGGCGCCCGAGCTGCTGGCGCAGATCGACGCCCTGCGCCGGGAATGGGGCGACCCGGCACAGTGATTTTGGGAAAAAATGGCCTGCAGCGCTTTACCATAGCGCGTAAGCAGCTATCAGAACAATAGTGAAAATGGCGAAGAAAGAAGGCAAGGCCGCGCATGTGAGCGAGACCCCCGCCACGCAGATGCTCAAGGCGCACCGGGTGGAGTTCACCGGCCATTCTTACGAATACGTGGAGCATGGCGGTACGGCCGAGTCGGCGCGCCAACTCGGCCTGGATGAGCACACCGTGGTCAAGACCCTGGTGATGCAGGACCAGGACGGCAAGCCGCTGATCGTGCTCATGCACGGCGACTGCAAGGTCTCCACCAAGAACCTGGCACGGCAGATCGGCGCCAAGTCGGTCGAGCCCTGCACGCCCGAGGTGGCCCACCGGCACAGCGGCTACCTGGTGGGCGGCACCTCGCCGTTCGGCACGCGGCGCGACATGCCGGTGTACATCGAGCAAAGCATCCTGGCATTGCCACGCATCGCCATCAACGGCGGGCGCCGGGGCTACCTGGTGCAGATCGACCCCCAGGCCTGCGTGCGCCTGTTGAACGCGCGCCCGGTGCAGTGTGCGCTGCGCGATGAACCTGCGGGGGGCGCGTAGTGCGGTCGCAGAGGCAGTGCGGCGCGCGCGCTTGGGGGCCGGGTCTGTGGGCGCAGGGGCAGGCCCGCGCGCTCTGCGGCAGGCGCTGACCCATGGGTGCGACCTTCATCGTCGGCGCGCTGTGCGTGCACCTGCTGTGCTTTGGCGCCATGTTCCTGCTGATCAGCAGGCGGCTGCATGGCAGAAGGATGGGCATGGACGTGTTCGCCCTCGGCCACCTCATGCTGGGCTCCGCCTACGTGCTGCAACTGCTGGGCGGGCCGCCGGGCTGGAACCTGATGAGCGTGGTCAACCATACGCTGACCCTGGGCACTCCGGCCGTCTACTGGGTGGGCGCCATGCGCTTCTTCGACCGCCCGGCGCCGCTGTGGCGCCCGCTGCTCGCCCTGGCCCTGGCCTACACGGCCGCGCAGGTGCTGGTGCAGTGGGCGCTGGGGCCGGTGGCCCGCTATGCCCTGTTGTCGGGCATGTCGGCGCTGCTGTTCCTGGCCATGACCATCGCCGTGGTGCGCGGCGCACGCAGCTTCGCCCGGGACCTGCGCGTCGAAATGCTGCTGTTCGCCGTGCTGATCGGCGGCATCTGCATGCTCAACGCCCTGAAGTGCCTGCAGGTCCTCTCCGGCGGGCTGCAGGCGCTGGACATGGACAGCGCGTTCCAGATGGTGTTCTACGCCTACATGTCCTTCCTGGCGACCGTGTTGGCGCCCTTGCTCATCTGGCTCTTGCTGCGCCGGCTGACGGACGAACTGCGCGCTGCCGCAGTGCGCGATCCGCTGACGCGCCTGCTGAACCGCCGCGGCCTCACCGAAGGGCTGCAGGCGCATTTCCGCTCGCGCACCGCGGGGCCCGCGCAGCTCTTGATCGTCGACATCGACCACTTCAAGCGCATCAACGACACCCATGGCCATGCGGCGGGCGACGCCGTGCTGTGCCAGGTGGCCGATCGGCTGCGCGCCGCGGTACGCCAGGGGGACCTGGTCTGCCGCATGGGCGGTGAGGAGTTCGTCGTGCTTTGCCTGGATACCGAGGACGCCGGGGCGACGCGCCTGGCCGAGCGCCTGCGCGCGGCCATCGAAGGCATGGCGGTGCCCGTCGGTGGCCGCCAGGAGACGATACGGTGCACCGTGACCATCGGGGTATCGCAGGCATTCGCCGGCGGCGAAGCGCTCGACCGCGCCCTGCAGCAGGCCGATGCGGCCCTCTATCGCGGCAAGGCCGCGGGGCGCAACCGGGTGGAGCCGTGTGACGAGGCCGCCGTGGCGCTGGCCTGAGCGGTCCACGGCGGCCTGGGCCCGGCAGGCGCTGGCGCGCTGGCAGAATGTAGCGCTCCGGAGCGCGCGGGCCAAGACTGCGCGCCACGCAACCCCATCCAGTCGCCGAGAGAGTCTTTCGTGTCCATTGTCTATTCCGTCCTGGCGGTCATTGCCGCCTACCTGCTGGGCTCCCTGTCGTTTGCCGTGATCGTCTCGCGCACCATGGGCCTGAGCGACCCGCGCACCTACGGCAGCAAGAACCCTGGCGCCACCAACGTGCTGCGCTCGGGCAGCAAGGCGGCGGCGGTGGTCACGCTGCTGCTCGATGCCGTCAAGGGCTGGCTGCCCGTGGTGCTGGTGCGCTGGTTGGGCGAGCCCTGGGGCCTGGGGGAGTTCACGCTGGCCCTGGTGGGGCTGGCCGCCTTCCTGGGCCACCTGTGGCCGGTGTTCTTCCGCTTCGAAGGGGGCAAGGGCGTGGCCACGGCGCTGGGGGTGCTGGTGGGCATCAGCGGCTGGCTGGGGCTGGTGCTGGGCCTGCTGTGGCTGGTGGTGGCGGCGGTGTCACGCTATTCGTCGCTGGCCTCGCTGGCGGCGGCGGTGCTGTCGCCGGTGGTGTACGTGCTGGCGTCGGGCCTGCTGTGGAACGCCGAACGTGCCGTCACCGGCGCCATCGTGGTGATGGCCGCATTGCTGGTCTGGCGCCACAAGGAGAACATCGCCCGGCTCATCCAGGGCAAGGAGTCGCGCCTGGGCAGCAAGGGCAAGGGCGCCCCCGCCGAGGCCGCAGCGAAGGCGCCGCACAAGAAGCACAAGCGCCACTGAGCGCAGGCACCGCGGCGCCGCGCAGGCCGGGTCACCAGTGGCGCACGCGGCCGGTGTCGATGTGCACGAACTGCTCGCGCGGATAAAAACCCACGCCGCCGCCGCGCAGTGAGCGCGCGGCATCGCGCAGATCGGCCAGGGACACGCCGGGCAGGCGCACATCGATCGCCTTGCCGTCCATGTGCAGGCTGCGCCTGGCCACGCCACCGCCGCGCGTCTCGCGCAGCGTGGCGTTGGTGCCGGGGCTGCGGTAGCCGGAAATCACCTGGAAGGGCTGCTGCGCGCCCAGCTCCTGGCGCACCCGGTGCAGCAGGTGGAAGAGCTGCGGGTCCATGGGGCCCACTGCGCCGCTGTAGTGGTCGCGCAGGAAGTGGTTGAGGCTTTCCAGCGCCGGCGCGAGGAAGCTCTCGCCCAGGGCGTATACCAGCGCGATCTGCTCGCGGGTGTGCGTGTGCTCCAGCGCCAGGTGGCGCGCGTCGGGCAGGGCGGCCAGCGCAGGGGCGGCCTGTGGCAGGGCCGCGCCGGCTGCCAGCCATCGGGCGCAATGGCCCAGGAAGCGGCGGCGCGGGGAAGGCAGTGGTGGGGTCATGGGGCTTCTGGGTGCTGTTCAGCGGGCCTGGCGCCGCGCCAGGGCGTTGCGGCGCAGCGTCTGGTCGAGCAGCAGGTCGTGGCCGTAGATGTCGGCAAAGAAATAGGGGCGGCCGTTCTTCACGAGGGTGGTGCTGTAGGCCAGCACCACGGGCACGGGCTGGGGCAGGCGCACGGTGTGCGACTGGCCCTGACCCATGGCCTCGCGGATGCGCTCGGGCGTCCAGGCCGGGTCGTCCTGCAGCACGAAGCGGGCCAGGGCCACGGGGTCTTCCACGCGGATGCAGCCGTGGCTGAAGTCGCGCCGCTCGCGCGCAAAGAGCTGGGTGCTCGGCGTGTGGTGCAGGTAGATGTTGCTGTGGTTCGGGAACACGAACTTGATGTCCCCCAGCGCATTGCGCGGGCCGGGCCGCTGGCGCAGGCGCATCGTTCCCTGCAGCACGGCGTTCAGATGGTCTGGTGTGAGGTCGGTGACGGCCTGGCCGCTGCCGTTGACGAACTCGAAACCCTGCTGCGTGAAGTAGGCGCTGTCGCGGCGCAGGCGGGGCACGGTCTCCTCGCGTGCGATCGACGGGGGCACATTCCAGTAGGGGCTGAACTCGATGAAGCGCATGGGTTCGTCGAACAGCGGGGTGTGCGTCTTCACGGACCTGCCGACGATGACTTTCATGGTCAGGGCCACGGTGGTGGCGCCGCCATGTACCTCATAGGCGCGCAGCACGAACTCGGGCACGTTGACCACGATCATGCGGGGCGCCAGCTGCAGCGGTGTCCAGCGCAGGTGTTCCATGGCCAGGGTGATCTGCCGCGCGCGCTGGGCCGGCGCCACTTCGAGCTGGGCCAGCGTGCCTTTTCCCAGCACGCCATCGGCCGCCAGCGCGTGGCGCTGCTGGAAGGCCTGGACGCCGTCTTGCAGCACGACGTCGTAGACCGGCGCGGGCTGCGTGCCCTCCGGCAGGTCGCCCAGCGCCACGAGCCGCTGCGTGAGCTGCGGCAGGCCGGCCCAGGGCTGGCCGGGTTCGAGCTTGCGTTTCCCGGGCAGCGGCGGCAGGGGCGTGGCCCAGGCGGGATGGCCGGCCAGCGTGCGGTAGTGCGCCAGCAGGGCGCGCAGGCTGGCATACAGCGGCACGCGGGGCGCCGCGGCGCGCAGTGCGCCGGCAAAGTCCGGGGCGGCCAGCGCGGCCTGCAGGTAGGCCTTGGCGTCGAAGTCCCGTGCCGGCAAGGCCGTGAACTCCGCATGGATCTGGCGCGGGTCGATGCGGCCGGCGTGCAGATCGGTCAGGTAGCGGTGCAGCGCAGCGGCCAGGGCCGCCTCCAGCCGTGCGGCGCTGGCCTCGTCCAGGGCGGGGCCTTGGGATGCGCCGGCGATGGCCCGCAGCAGGGGCTCTGCGCCGTAGTCCTGGGGCTCCAGGCCTTCGGCGCCTGCATCGGCCAGCACCTGGGTGGCCTGCAGCGCGGCGGGGGTGGGCCGCCCCCCGTCAAGGAACACGCCCGCGCCAGCGGCCTGGCCCAGGCAGGCCAGGCACAGCGCCACCAGGCTGCGCGACAGGAGGGGGGATGCCATGCGGGCGGGAGAAGAACGCATCGTGCGAAGCCGCGTTCACCAGAAGGTGGCGCCGCCTGGGCAACGCACACAAAAAGAAGTTGACGAGCCTTACCCCCGGCACTGGCTCCACAGTTAGGGCTGCTTGGTTCCCCACCTGACCCGGTTGGCCGCTTCACCATGCGGGGAGGCCCGTCAGGGCGAGATTCTACCCCCTGAACGGCTGCGCCGCGGAGGATGGTGGACGCAGCACCCCTAGCTTGCAGTCCATGGGCCGTAGAATCGTGCGGATGTCCTACCTCGTGCTCGCCCGCAAGTACCGCCCGCGCAACTTCACCGAAATGGTGGGGCAGCAGCATGTGGTGCAGGCGCTGACCAACGCGCTCACGCAGCAGCGGCTGCACCATGCCTATCTGTTCACGGGCACGCGCGGTGTGGGCAAGACCACGGTCTCGCGCATCCTGGCCAAGTCGCTCAACTGCCAGGGCGCCGATGGCCAGGGCGGCATCACCGCCACGCCCTGCGGTGTGTGCCCGGCCTGCCAGGACATCGACAGCGGACGCTTCCCCGACTACACCGAGCTCGACGCCGCCTCCAACCGCGGCGTGGACGAGGTGCAGGGCCTGCTGGAGCAGGCCGTGTACAAGCCGGTGCAGGGGCGCTTCAAGGTCTTCATGATCGACGAAGTGCACATGCTGACCAACACGGCCTTCAACGCCATGCTCAAGACGCTGGAGGAGCCGCCAGAGTACCTCAAGTTCGTGCTCGCCACGACCGACCCGCAGAAGGTGCCGGTCACGGTGCTCAGCCGCTGCCTGCAGTTCAACCTGCGCCCCATGGCACCCGAGACGGTGCTCGAGCACCTGGCCCAGGTGCTGGCCACCGAGCAGGTGCCGGCCGAGCCGCAGGCGCTGCGCCTGCTGGCGCGCGCCGCGCGCGGCTCCATGCGCGACGCGCTCTCGCTCACCGACCAGGCCATCGCCTTCGGCAGCGGCCGCATCGAGGACGCCGCCGTGCGCCAGATGCTGGGCAGCGTGGACCGCAGCCATGTGCTGCACCTGATCGAGGCACTGGCCCAGGCCGATGGACGCAGTGTGGTGCACACCGTCGAGACCCTGCGGCAGAACGGCCTGTCCGCCGCCTCCACGCTGGAGGAGATGGTGACCGTGCTGCAGCGCATGGCCGTGCTGCAGGCCGTGCCCGGCATGGACGCCGGCGCCGCCAGCGACCCCGAGGCCGCCGAAGTGCAGCGCCTGGCCGCGCTGCTGCCTGCCGACGAAACGCAACTGCTCTACAGCATCTGCCTGCACGGCCGCGCCGAGCTGGGCCTGGCGCCGGACGAATACGCCGCGCTCACCATGGTGCTGCTGCGCCTGCTGCCCTTCAAGCCCACCGGCCATCCGGCGGAAAAAAAAACACTGAAACCGGCTGAGGCCGCGCCTGCCGGGGCCTCGTCCAGCAGCGCAGCGCCCGCAGCGCATCAAGAGTCCAAAGAGGCTTCAGCGCCCGTGGATGCTGCGCCACCAGCTATCGAACCCATAGCGCAGCAGGCGCCAGCCTCGGCGGCTGCGGCCGCAGCGGCAGATCCGTACCCGTCCCCCGCGCAGCCTGCCCAGGCCGCCGTCCCCGAGCCCGAGCCCAAGCCTGCGATGCCCCCAGGAGCGGCGGGCGCGCCCGAGCCCCAGGCCGTATCCGCCCCGCTGCGCGCCCTGCCGGTGCGCAGCCCCGAGGCCGCGGCGCCTGCGCCCCAGGCCCTGGCCCCGGCAGCGCCCAGGGTGGCCCCCATTCCCGTGCGCGAGCCGCGCCCGGAAGGTGCCCGGCTCCAGCCCCGGCCTGCCGAGGGCGCTGCCGCCCGGCGCCTGGTGCCCACCGCCGAGGGCGAGGCCTGGCAGGCGGCCGTGCAACAGCTCATCGCCAGCGAGGCCATCACCGCGCTGGTGCGCGAGCTGGCGCTGCAGTCCCAACTGGTGGCGCGCGACGGCGAGCACTGGCTGCTGCGCGTGGAGAGCGAGTCGCTCAACCAGGGCAGCACGCGCGAGCGCCTGCGCGCCGCGCTGGCCGCCGCCGGCCTGGCGCAGCAGATCAGCGTGGAACTGGGCCCCGTGACGGACAGCCCGGCGCTGCGCCATGCGGCGCGGCAGAACGAGCGCCAGCAGCGCGCCCTGGAGATCGTGCAGAACGATCCCTTCGTCCAGACCCTGGTGCGCGAGTTCGATGCACGCATCGTGCCGGGCAGCGTGCAGCCGCTCTGAACGCACCCTCTTTCTTTTCCCACCCATTCAACGAAAGGTCCATCCATGTTCAACAAAGGACAACTCGCCGGTCTCATGAAGCAGGCCCAGGCCATGCAGGACAACCTGAAGAAGGCCCAGGACGAGCTGGGCAACATCGAGGTCGAGGGCGAATCGGGCGCCGGGCTGGTCAAGGTCGTCATGACCTGCAAGCACGACGTCAAGCGCGTCACCATCGACCCCAGCCTGCTGCAGGACGACAAGGACATGCTCGAAGACCTGGTCGCCGCGGCCTTCAACGCCGCCGTGCGCAAGGCCGAGGAGACCTCGGCCGAGAAGATGGGCAAGATCACGCAAGGGATGCCAGGCCTCCCCGGCGGCATGAAATTCCCTTTCTGATGCTGGCTACTGCGCGGGCGATCCGCGTCGTTGGGCGGTGCTCGCAATCCTCACGACCAGGAAGGTCGTTCCGGTTGCTGCGCTCCGTCCGCCTCGCGGCTCATCCCGCTCGCTACGCCCTGGAGGGCGGGGTATGAACGCAGACATCAGCAACCACCATGTCCCACACCCATTCGCTTGATGCGCTGATCCAGGCCCTGCGGCGGTTGCCGGGGGTGGGGGCGAAGTCGGCGGCGCGCATGGCGTTTCACCTGCTGCAGCACGACCGCGCCGGTGCGCGCCAACTGGCGCAGGCGCTGGAGCAGGCCGTGGACCAGGTGCGCCACTGCGCGCGCTGCCACACCTTCACCGAGGCGCCCGTGTGCGCCACCTGCCTGGATGCGCGGCGCGACGCCACGCGCCTGTGCGTGGTCGAGACGCCGGCCGATCAGTCCGCCATGGAGCGCACCGGTGCATTCCACGGGCTGTATTTCGTGCTCATGGGGCGGCTGTCGCCGCTGGACGGCGTGGGCCCGCACGACATCGGCGTGCAGGCCCTGCTCGAACGTGCCTGCGACGGTGTGGTGCAGGAGGTCATCCTGGCCACGGGCTTCACCGCCGAGGGCGAGGCCACGGCCCATGTGGTGGGCGAGGCCCTGCGCGCGCGCGGGCTGCGCGTCACGCGCCTGGCGCGCGGCGTGCCTGTGGGCAGCGAGCTGGAATACGTGGACCTGGGCACCATCGCCCATGCGCTGGCGGACAGGAGATGAGGCCCCCCCAGAGTGGCGTTGCGGTTTTCCACTTCCCGGCGCGGCGCGGCGGCCCTTGTGCCACAGAAGTGATTTTGCTATAAAATTAATAGCTATTTGCGCTGATTGGCAAAGCGCTGGAGGTGATTTTCATCATGAATTCCAATCCCCCTCTGGTGCATTTCACCGTGGCCTACTGGTGCGTATTGGTGGCGGTGCTGCTGCCGCTGGCGTGCTCGCTCATCGCCAAGCGCGCGGGCTTTGGCAAGAAGCGCTCGCAGGGCGGCTACGACAACCACCAGCCGCGCGCCTGGCTGGCGCGGCAGACGGGCGCGGCGGCGCGCGCCAATGCGGCGCAGGCCAACAGCTTCGAGGCGCTGCCCTTCTTCATGGGGGCCGTCATCATCGCCCACCAGCTCGGCGCCGGGCAGACGGCGCTGGACCTGCTGGCCCTGCTGTGGGTGCTGCTGCGCCTGTTCTACATCGTGACCTACGTGGCCGACCAGCCGACGGCACGCAGCGCTGTCTGGGGCGCGGCCTTCGCAGTCAATATCGCCATCTTCTTCCTCGGCTGGCGCTGACGGCCGGCGCTCGCGCCGGGCCGCACTACCGGAGCGCGGGTACGTAGATTCCCCCATGGCGTCATCCCTGATGTGCGCAGGCCGTCTCCCGGGCACAATTGCTGCATTGCAACATCGTGGAGGCCGTGCTGTCCGTGTCCTGGCTTACTGAACGCCGCCGTGCGCTGGGCGCGCTGGGCACCCTGGCCCTGGCAGGACCGGGGCCCTGGGTGCGTGCCGCAGCGCTGCCGCCGCAGGCCATCACCGTGGCGGTGGGCGGGGGGGCGGTGCACCCGCTGCGCCACCTGCCGCTGGACATTGCCCAGCAACTGGACTACTTCCGCCAGGAGGGCCTGGACGCCACCCTGCAGGACCATGCGAGCGATACCCTGGCCCTGCATGCGCTGGCCCGCGGCCAGGCCGACGTGGCGGCCGTGGGCTACGAGCATGCGGTGCAGGCGGCCGCGGCGCCGGGCGGCGGCCTGCGCGCGCTGGTGCTGCAGACGCGCGCGCCGCAACTGGCGCTGGCCGTCTCGGTGCGGGCCCTGCCGCGCTACCGCGACCCGGGCGATCTGCGGCGCAGCCGCATCGGCATCAGCGCCTGGGGCGCGCTGGACCACGCCATGGCCTGCACGGTGCTCGCGCAGGCCGGGTTGGCGCCCGAGGAAGTGCAGTTCATCGCCGTGGGCGACGGACCGCGCGCGCAGGCGGCGCTGCGTGCGGCGCGCGTGCATGCCCTGTGCCAGCCCGATGCGGTGCTGGCGCGCCTGGAGCGCCAGGGCGAGGTGCGCATCGTGGCCGATGCACGCGGCCTCGATGCCTCGCAGGCCGTGTTTGGCGGCCCCATGCCCGGCAGTTGCCTGGTGGCGAGCCCGGCCTTTGTCCAGGCCCGGGCAGGGCGTGCGCAGGCCCTGGTGAATGCTGTGGTGCATGCGCTCAAGTGGCTGCGCACCGCCGAGCCGGCCGATGTCGTGCGGCTGGTGCCGCCCGCCGGGCTGCTGGCCGAGCGCAGTCTGTACTTTGCCGCGCTGGCACGCGTGCGCGAGGTCATCTCGCCCGACGGCATGATGCCCGAGGCCGGCCCGGCGACGGCCCTGCGCGCGCTGGCCGTGCTGCAGCCGGCGCTGGCGGTGCGCAAGGGCGAGCTGGCGCGCACCTACACCCAGGACTTCGTGCGCCAGGCGCGGCAGAAGTACGGCGTGTAGCGGGGGGGTGCGGGTTTATGCTTGCAGCCTTTTGCAACGCATCGCAACCCCATGACGCTTCACCTCAGCCTCGGTCCCCTGATCGCCCTGGTCGCGGGCATTCTGATCCTCGTGTTCCCGCGCCTGCTCTCCACCATCGTGGCGCTGTACCTCATCCTCGTGGGCGTGCTGGGCCTGCTGGGTATGCACCAGTGGCGCCTGTGAGGGCGCGCCGCGCTGCCTGATCAGCGGCGGCGTGCCTTGCCCGGCGTGGCTGCGGCGCGCCGCACGGGCGTGGTCTTCTTGTCGGCCGTGCGCTTTTCCCTGCTGGCCTTGCGCGCGCCCGGCTTGTCGCTGTGCGCGCGCACGGCCAGGTAGAGCACCACGTCCTGGCCGGCCTTGAAGGCGGCACCGGTCTTCACGTCGTTCCATTGCGCGAGCTGGGCTGCGGTCACACGGTGGCGCCGCGCCAGGCTGGCCACGGTGTCGCCCTTGCGGGCACGCACCGTGGTGCGGCGCGTGACGATCTCGGGCGTCAGGGCCACCTTGCCGTTGTCGGCCACCTGCTCGGAGACGTCGGCGCGCGCCGTGGTCGCGCGCGGAACGATGAGCGCCGAGCCCGCCTTCACCAGCATGCGCGGCGGAATGCCGTTGACGCTGCGCAGATCCGACTCCTCCATGCCCACGCGGCGCGCGATGTCGGCCACGCTCATGGTCGAGGGCAGGGTCCAGACCGTCCAGCTCGCGTACTGGCCCTCGTTGTAGGCGGCAAAGTTGCGCTCGAAGACCTTGGCGTTGTCCCAGGGCAGCAGGATCTGCGGCGTGCCCGCCGCCAGGATCACGGGCTTGTGCAGCGAGGGGTTGAGCGCCTTGAAGTCCTCCAGCCGCACGTCGGCCAGCTTGGCCGCCAGCGCCACGTCGATGTCGCGCGTGATGTCCACCGTCTCGAAGTAGGGGTGGTTGGGGATCAGCGGCAGCTCGGCGCTGAAGGCCTCGGGGCGCGCCACGATGTTCTTCACCGCCTGCAGCTTGGGCACGTACAGGCGCGTCTCGCCGGGCATGGTGAGGTCGGTGTAACCCGTGCCCAGGCCGGCCTTCTGGTTGCGCGCGATGGCGCGCCCGACGCTGCCCTCGCCCCAGTTGTAGGCGGCCAGCGCCAGGTGCCAGTCGCCGAACATGCCGTAGAGCTTTTGCAGGTAGTCCAGCGCCGCGCGCGTGGAGGCGAGCACGTCGCGCCGGTCGTCGCGGAAGGCGTTTTGCTTGAGGTCGAAGTAGCTCCCCGTGGCGGGCATGAACTGCCACATGCCCGCGGCCCGCGCCGAGGACACGGCCTGCGGGTTGAACGCGCTCTCGATATAGGGCAGCAGCGCCAGCTCGGTGGGCATGCCGCGGCGCTCGAGCTCCTCGACGATGTGGAACAGGTACTTGCGCGAGCGCTCGGTCATGCGCTGCATGTAGTCGGGGCGGCTGGCGTACCACTGCTCGCGGTCCTGCACCAGCGGGTGCTGCAGGTCGGGCATGGCAAAGCCGCGGCGGATGCGGTCCCACAGGTCCGTGGGCGTGAACAGCGGGGCCACGCGCTGGCCATGGGCCTGGGCCTGGGCAATCGGTTGCAGCGGGCCCGGAGGGAGGATGGGGGTATGCGATGTGGCGGGGGCCTCGCCGGGCTGGGCGGGCGTGGCGGGGGCTCCGGCGCCGGGCAGTTGCGTGGCGCAACCCGTCAGCCAGAGCAGGCCCGCGAGGCAGGCAATGTGCAGCAGTTTCATCAAAAAGCGTTTTTCCAGGCGCGCAGCGTGGCCAGCACGCTGGCCGCATCCTGCGGGTGGGTGGAAGGATCGTGGGCCACGGCTGCCGCCGCCACGTCCGCCTGGCGCGTGCGCAGGAAGGGGTTGATCTCCTGCTCCAGCGCCAGGGTGGACGGCAGCGTGGGCAGGCCTTGCGCGCGCAGGCGCTCGCAGTGGCCCAGGTGGTGGAGCAGCGCGGCATTGCCGGGTTCCACGGCGCGGGCGAATTTCAGGTTGGAAAGTGTGTATTCATGGGCGCAGCACACGCGCGTGCCGGCGGGCAGGGCGGCCAGGCGGTCCAGCGAGTCCTGCATCTGCGCGGCCGTGCCCTCGAACAGGCGCCCACACCCGGCCGAGAACAGGGTGTCGCCGCAGAACAGCAGCGGGCCGCCTGCGGCCCCTGAGCAAAAATAGGCAATATGCCCGGCCGTGTGGCCCGGCACGTCGAGCACCTGGAAGTCCAGCCCCAGCGCCTGCACCCGGTCGCCCTGCGCCAGCGGCACGAAGGGCGGCGGGATGGCCTCGCGCGCGGGCCCGTACACGGTGGCGCCGGTGGCGGCACGCAGCGCCTGCACGCCGCCCACGTGGTCTGCATGGTGGTGCGTGACTAGAATCGCCTGCAGGCGCAAGTCCCGCTCCTGCAGGGCCTGCAGCACGGGCTGGGCCTGGCCGGGGTCGACGACCAGCGCCTGGTGCGCGTCGTGCAGCAGCCAGAGGTAGTTGTCGGCAAAGGCGGGCAACGCGAGCAGGTTCATGAGCGATCAACAAAAGATTATAGGTTTGCACCATTGGTTCGAATCCGCCCCCGGGCGCTATCTGCTGGAGTGGGAGCAGGCGTGCTTTGATGCGGCCGTGGCCGATGTGTTCGGTTACCACAGCCTGCAGGTGGGCATGCCGCTGCTCGATGGCCTGCGCGCCAACCGCATGCAGCATCGCTGGCTGGCGTTGGACGAATGGCCCGAAGCCGGCCCGGACGCGCAGCAGGGCGGCCGGCCCGACCTGCTGGCGCATGCCGTGGCGCTGCCCTTTCCGGACAACAGCCTGGACCTGGTGCTGCTGCCGCATGCGCTGGAGCTCAGCCACGACCCGCACAGTGCGCTGCGCGAGGTGGCGCGCGTGCTCGTGCCCGAGGGGCGCGTGGTCATCACGGGCCTGAACCCGGTGAGCCTGTGGGGCCTGCGCCAGCAGCGCCAGCGCCTGCTGCGCCGCGTGGCGGGCGGGCGCGGGCGCCTGTTCCTGCCCGACCTGGGGGAGTTCATCGCCCCCTGGCGCATGCGCGACTGGCTCAAGCTGCTCAATTTCGAACTGGGCGCCATGCAGTACGGCTGCTGGCGCCCCGCCGTGCGCACGCAGCACTGGCTGGACCGCTACGCCTGGATGGACGGCGTGGGCGCCCGGCTGTGGCCCATTCTGGGCGCGGCGTACTTCATCGTGGGCATCAAGCGGGTGCATGGCATGCGCCTGCTCGAGCCCGCCTGGCGCAGCACGCGTGCGCGCGCCGCCGCCACGGTGCCGCTGGTGCGCCGGGGCGCAAAAAACCACCATTCCACAGGACATTGAGTGAACCAGGTACAGATTTACACGGACGGCGCCTGCAAGGGCAACCCCGGACCGGGCGGCTGGGGCGTGCTGCTGCGCTCGGGCGCGGTGGAGAAGGAGCTGTTCGGCGGCGAGCCCAGCACGACCAACAACCGCATGGAGCTGATGGCGGTGATCGAGGCGCTCTCGGCCTTGAAGCGCCCGTGCGACGTGACGCTCTGGCTCGACAGCGAGTACGTGCGCAAGGGCATCACCGAATGGATCCATGGCTGGAAGGCCAAGGGCTGGCGCACCGCCGCGCGCCAGCCGGTGAAGAACGCCGAGCTCTGGCAGCGGCTGGACGCGCTGGTCGAACAGGGCGGCCACCGCATCGACTGGCGCTGGGTGCGCGGCCATTCGGGCGACCCGGGCAACGAGCGCGCCGACGCCCTGGCCAACCGCGGCGTGGAGCAGGCCCTGCGGCGCTGATGCCCGGCATGTAAAGCTGCGGTAAAACCCAGGCGTGCCGCAGGGGGCAGGCGCTGCGCGGCGCGCGCGCCGTGCCAGGGCACTGTTACATTCCAGGGCCTATCCGGTACGTTTCCTATGGCTTCTTCCCGAACAGCAACTTGGATTCTCGCGGCCCTGGGGCTGGTGGCGGCGGGCACGGCTGCCTGGTGGCTGCAAAGGCCCGGCGCCACAACGCAGGCCGCCGCCCCGTCTGTGCAAGGGCAGGCCAAGGCCGCTGGGGCGCAAGCCCCCGGCGTGGAGGCCGCCGCCGTGCGCCGCATGGCCCTGAGCGACGAGGCCCAGGCCGTGGGCAGCCTGCGTTCGCGCCGCAGCGTGGTGCTGCGGCCCGAGGTGAGCGGGCGCGTCACGCACATCCATTTGCGCGACGGCGCGCGCGTGCGCCAGGGGCAGGTGCTGGTGCAGTTCGACGACCAGTTGCCGCGCGCCCAGGTGCAGCAGGCGCGGGCCGAGCTGTCCATCGCCCAGGCCAACCACCAGCGCAACCAGGAGCTGGTGGCGCAGGGTTTCGTGAGCCAGCGCTCGCTCGACGAGAGCGCCGCCAGCCTGCAGGTGGCGCAGGCCAAGCTCGCGCTGGCCGAGGCGACGCTCGCGCGCCTGCGCATCGTGGCGCCGTTCGACGGGGTGGCGGGCATACGCAACGTGCACGTGGGCGACTACCTCAAGGACGGCGCGGACATCGTCAACCTCGAGGACATCGACGGCATGGTCGTGGACTTCCGCCTGCCCGAGCGCTACCAGACGCTGCTGCGCCCGGGCCAGAGCGCGCGCATCGAGCTCGACGCGCTGCCCGGGCAGACCTTCGCGGCCCAGGTGCTCGCCATCGACCCGCAGATCGACGCCAACGGCCGCTCGGTGGCCGTGCGCGCGGGCCTGGACAACCGCGGCGGGCCGCTGCGCCCGGGCATGTTTGCGCGCGTCACGGCCGTGTTCGGCGCGCCGGTACAGGCGCTGGTGGTGCCCGAGCAGGCCATCGTGCCCCAGGGCGCGGGCCACTGGGTCTGGCGGCTCGAACCCGGCGCTGACGCCCAGGACAGCGTGGCACGCCGGGTGGAGGTGCAGCTCGGCCTGCGCCGCGCGGGCCTGGTGGAAGTGCGCTCGGGCCTGGCCGAAGGCGACCAGGTGGTCACGGCGGGCCACCAGCGCCTGCAGCGGGACGGCGCGCCCGTGCGCATCGTGCTGCAGCAGCCGCAGGCGGCGGCGCCCGCCAGCCAGGGCGCAGTGCGCTGAAGTCTCGGGGAGCCCGCCGCATGCAACTGGCTGAAGTCTCCATCCGCCGCCCGGTGCTGGCCACCGTGCTCTCGCTGCTGGTGCTGCTCGTCGGCGCCGTGAGCTTCACCCGCCTGTCGGTGCGCGAGTATCCGCGCATCGACGAGCCCGTGGTCACCGTGAGCGTGCGCTATGCGGGCGCCTCGGCCGAGGTCATGGAGTCGCAGGTCACCAAGCCGCTGGAGGACTCCATCGCCGGCATCGACGCGGTGGACGTCATCACCTCCATCAGCCGGGCCGAGCAAAGCCAGATCAGCGTGCGCTTCCGGCTCGAGAAGGACGCCGACAACGCCGCCGCCGAAGTGCGCGACCGCACCGCGCGTGTGCGCGGCCGCCTGCCCGACGAAGTCGACGAGCCCGTGATCGCCAAGGTCGAGGCCGACGCCGTGCCCGTGATGTGGCTGGCCTTCAGCAGCGACACGCGCACGCCGCTGCAGATCAACGACCTGCTCAACCGCATCGTCAAGCCGCGCCTGCAGACCGTCAGCGGCGTGGCCGACGTGCCCATCTACGGCGAACGCCGCTACGCCATGCGCGTGTGGCTGGATCCGCAGCGCATGGCGGGCTACCGCCTGACCACGCAGGACGTGGAGGACGCCATCCGGCGCAGCAACCTGGAGCTGCCCGCCGGGCGCATCGAGTCGCTCGAGCGCGAGTTCAGCGTCACCTCGCAGACCAACCTGCTGCGCGCGCCCGAGTTTGCGCAGATCGTGGTGCGCAACGTCAACGGCTTTGCCGTGCGCCTGCAGGATGTGGCGCGCGTGGAGGAGGGCCCGGCCAGCGACCGCAGCCGCGTGCGCCTGAACGGGCGCGAGGCCATCTCGGTGGGCGTGATCCGCCAGACCACGGCCAATCCGCTGGAGATCTCCGACGGCGTGCGCGCCATGCTGCCCGTGCTGCAGGCCGACCTGCCGCCTGACGTGTCCATCGACATCGCCAACGACAACTCGCGCTTCATCGACCGCTCCGTCAAGAGCGTGTACCAGACCATCGCCGAGGCCGTGGTACTGGTGGCGCTGGTGATCTTCGTGTTCCTGCGCACGGTGCGCGCGTCCATCATTCCCATCGTCACCATCCCGGTGAGCCTGATCGGCAGCTTCGCCCTCATGCACCTGGCGGGCTTCTCCATCAATACGCTCACGCTGCTGGCGCTGGTGCTGGCCATCGGCCTGGTGGTGGACGACGCCATCGTCATGCTGGAGAACATTTTCCGCCACATCGAGGAGGGGCTGGACCCGTTCTCCGCCGCCATCCGCGGCGCGCGCGAGATCGGCTTTGCCATCGTCGCCATGACGCTCACGCTGGTGGCGGTGTACGCGCCGCTGGCCTTCACGCCCGGGCGCACGGGGCGGCTGTTCGTGGAGTTCGCGCTCGCGCTGGCCGGGGCGGTGCTGGTCTCGGGCTTCGTGGCGCTCACGCTCTCGCCCATGATGTGCTCGCTGCTGCTGCGCCACAACCCGCAGCCCGGCTGGTTCGACCGCAGCATGGAGCGCTGGCTCACGGCGCTGGCGGATGGCTACGGCCGCCTGCTGCGCTGGGTGCTCACGGCGCGCGCCGGCGCGCTCCTGCAGGCGCGCTGGCTGGTGCTGGCGCTGATGCTGGCCTGCGCCGCGGCGATTGCGCTGATCTGGCCCACCATGCGCCAGGAACTCTCGCCGCTGGAAGACCGCGGCACCATCCTGGCGAGCATCACGGCGCCCGACGGCGCCACGCTGGACTACACCGACCGCTACGCGCGCGAGCTCGAGAAGATCGGCAAGGACTACCCGGAGTTCGACCGCATCTTCGCCAACATCGGCAACCCCACGGTCTCGCAGGGCAGCGTGGTGTACCGTGCGGTGGACTGGGAGCAGCGCCAGCGCAGCACCCTGCAGCTGGCGCGCGAGATGCAGGGGCGCATTGCCAGCCTGCCGGGGGTCAACGCCTTTCCCATCACGCCGCCCTCGCTCGGGCAGGGCTTTCGCTCGCGCCCCCTGCACTACGTGATCCAGACCTCCGAGAGCTACGAGGACCTGTACGCCACGGTCAACCGCTTCATGGCCGAGGTTGCCAAGAACCCCGGCATCGTCTCGCCCGACGTGGACCTGCGCCTGAACAAGCCCGAACTGCGCATCGAGGTGGACCGCGAGCGCGCCGCCGATCTGGGCGTGGGCGTGGACGTGGTGGCCCGCGCCGTCGAGACCATGCTGGGCGGGCGCACCGTCACGCGCTACAAGCGCGACGCCGAGCAGTTCGACGTGATCGTGCAGACCGCGGGCGCGGACCGGCGCACGCCGCAGGACATCGATGGCATCTACGTGCGCGGGCGCGGCGACGCCATGATCCCGCTCTCCAGCCTGGTGCGCGTGCACGAGAGCGTGAGCCCGCGCGAGCTCAACCACTTCGGCCAGCGGCGCTCGGCCACCATCACGGCCAACCTGGCGAGCGACTACTCGCTGGGCGAGGCGCTGGCGTTCATGGACCGCACGGCAGCCCAGGTGCTGCGGCCGGGTTACACCACCGAGCTCAACGGCATCTCGCGCGAGTTCAAGAGCTCGCAGGGGGCGCTGGTGATCGTGTTCGTGCTGGCGCTGGTGTTCATCTACCTGGTGCTGTCGGCGCAGTTCGAGAGCTTTCTCGACCCGCTGGTCATCCTGCTCTCGGTGCCGCTGTCCATGGTGGGGGCGCTGCTGGCCCTGAAGTGGAGCGGCGGCTCGCTCAACGTGTACTCGCAGATCGGCCTGATCACGCTCGTGGGCCTGATCACCAAGCACGGCATCCTGATCGTCGAGTTCGCCAACCAGTTGCGTGCCCAGGGCCTGGAGATGGTGGACGCGCTCGTCAAGGCGTCCAGCCAGCGCCTGCGCCCCATCCTGATGACCACGGGCGCCATGGTGCTGGGCGCCATCCCGTTGGCGCTGGCCCAGGGCGCGGGCGCCGAGACGCGCACGCAGATCGGCTGGGTCATCGTCGGCGGCATGAGCCTGGGCACGCTGCTGACCATCTTCGTCGTGCCCACCATGTACGCCCTGCTGGCGCGCCGCGCCGTGCCCGGCCCGCGCGCTCAGTCGGTGCAGGCAGCCCCCGGCACGCCGCATTGATGCTCTATTTTCGATAGCTTCTGGCGCTTGCTGGTATTGCCCTGCAGCCATTTTTGGCATTGAAATGCGGCGTGGGGCGCGGACCCTGGCGGGCCGGTGCCGTGACGCAGATCAAGCACGACCGTGCGCGCCGCTGGGGCATGGGCGGCGCGCGCCGGCAGCGCGCCTAAGATGAGTCCGGCAGGAGGATGGCTGCATGAATCCGGTGTTCGACCTGTTGCGTTTGTCCACGGTCTCGCTCGACGTGCTGGTCGCGCAGCGCGGCAGCCGCGCGGGCCTGGAGCAGCGCCAGCGCAGCCGGCTTGCACTCTTGCTTGACGCCACCCTGCGCGGCTCGCCCCTGTACCGCGAATGGCTGGGCCCCGGTGCGCATGCAGGCATGGCGCTGGAGCGCCTGCCGGTGGTCACGCGCGGCGCGCTCATGGCGCGCTTTGACGACTGGGTGACCGACCCGCGCCTGCGCCTGGACGCGCTGCGCGCCTTCATGGCCGACCGCGAGCGCATCGCCGAGCCCTGGCTGGGGCGCTACATGGTGTGGGAGAGCTCGGGCACCTCGGGCCAGCCCGGCATCTTCGTGCAGGACGGCCATGCCATGGCCGTGTACGACGCGCTGGAGGCCTTGCGCCGCAGCGCGCCGCGCCCGCTGGTGCACTGGATGGACCCGCTGCACCTGGCCGACCGGCATGCCTTCGTGGGCGCGATCGGCGGGCATTTCGCGAGCATCGTCTCGCTGCAGCGCCTGCGCAGCATCAACCCCTGGATCGCCGCCACCACGCGCAGCTTCGCCATCGAGGCGCCGGTGGCAGAGCTGGTGCAGGCGCTCAACACCTACGACCCCACCGTGCTCATCACCTATCCCACGGCGGCGGCGCTGCTGGCGCAGGAGGCGCTGGAGGGGCGCCTGCGCATCCGCCCGCGCGAGGTCTGGACCGGCGGGGAGACGCTCAGCCCCGTGGTGCGCGCGCACATCGAGCACGGCCTGGGCGGCGTGCTGCGCAACAGCTATGGCGCCTCGGAGTTCCTGGCCATGGGCTGGGAGTGTGTGCACGGGCACATGCACCTGAACGCCGACTGGGTGATCCTTGAGCCCGTGGACGAGCACCACCGCCCGGTGCCGGCCGGGACGCCGTCCCACAGCGTGCTGCTCACCAACCTGGCCAACCATGTGCAGCCGCTGATCCGCTGCGAGCTGGGCGACCAGGTCACGCTGCACAGCGAGCTGTGCACCTGCGGCTCGCCCCTGCCGCTGATGGAGGTGCGCGGCCGCCAGGACGATGCGCTGCGCATGGCCACGCAGGACGGCGGCACGGCCACGCTGCTGCCGCTGGCACTCTCCACGGTGCTCGAGGCCGGGGCGGGCGTGTTCGACTTTCACCTGCGCCAGCTCGACGCCCACACCCTGCTGCTGCGCCTGCCACAGCAGGGCGCCGCGGGGCGCGCCGCCGCCGCGCGCTGCCGCGCCGTGCTGCAGCGCTGGGCGGCCAGCCAGGGGCTGGCACCCATCGCCGTGCGCACCGAGCTGGGCCACGCCGTGCCGCGCGGGCGCAGCGGCAAGGCGCGCCGCATCGTCGCCTGTGCGCCCGATGCGCCTGCCCCTTCTCAGGGCATGGACGACACGTAGGCCACCACGGCCTCGATGTCGGGGTCCGTGAGGTAGCGCGTATTGGCGGTCATGATGGAATTGCTGCGCACATCGACGCCGTCGCGGTAGCGGCGCAGGGTGGTGCGCAGGTAGTCGGGCTGCTGGCCGGCGATGCGCGCGATCTGCGCGCTGCCGCGGCCCTCGCTGCCGTGGCAGCGAATGCAGTTCTTGTTGAACTGGGACTGGCCCTTGAGCATCAGCGCCGGGTCGGCCGCAGGCTGGGGGCGCACGTCCTGGTCGGCGTAGAACAGCACCATGCCGATCTTCTCGTCGGCGTTCATGGCGCGGATCATGCCCTCCATGAATTCGTTGCGGCGCCGGCCGTCGGCGAACTGGCGCAGCTGCTCGAGCAGGTAGGCCGGGTTCTGGCCCGCGAGGTTGGGAATCGACGGCTTGGTGCTGTTGCCGCCGTCGCCATGGCAGTGCGCGCACACGGCGGCCACCTTGCGGCCCAGGCGGTACAGCTCGCCGGCCAGCGCTGGCGTGGCCTGCACCTCCTGGAAGCGGGCGTCCAGGTCCACATGCGCCGTGGCGCGCGCCTTGGCCGGCTGCGCCAGCGCTGGCGCCATGGCGCACATGGCTGCCAGGCAGGCCACCACCCATTCCCGCATGATCCCTTTCCACATGTTTGACCCTTTTTTGAAAATGGTCATTCTAGGGGCTGGCGCCGCTGCGGCAGCGGGTTTTTGCTTGATGGATATCAAGCCTTGATGTTGCCGGGGGCTGCGGCCAGGTGCTGCAGCTCGGTCAGGGTGTTGATGTTGGCAAAGGCCCGGGGGTCGTCGTCCGGCCGGTCGAAGGCCGCCTGGGCGCAGGTGTGCTGCGCCGCCCAGGCGCTCACCTTGTGGCCGCCCGCCGCCACGAAATCCGCCAGGCTGTGCCGCAGGGCGCTGCGCAGCAGGCAGAACACGGGCTGGGGGCGCAGCAGCGCCGGGGTGCCGGTGCCGTCGGGGGCCAGGGCGATGGCGAGGTCCGCGCCCTGCGCCTGGGCGGCCGCGGCCAGGCGCGCCGCCAGGTCGGCGGGAAAGAAGGGGCTGTCGCAGGGCACGGTGAGCATCCAGGGCGTGCGGCAGTGCTCCAGCCCGGCCAGAAAGCCCGCCAGCGGGCCGGCGAAGCCGGGCAGGGTGTCCGGACAGACCGGGGCGCCCCAGGCCTGGTAGGCGGCCAGGTGGCGGTTGGCGTTGACGAGCACGGTACCGACCTGCGGCGCCAGCCGGCGCAGCGCCAGCAGCGCCAGCGGCGCGTCGTGCAGCAGTTGCAGGCCTTTGTCCACGCCCCCCATGCGTGTGCCCTGGCCGCCGGCCAGCACCAGGCCCGTGATGTCTGCGGGGGCAATGGCGGGCATGTCAGTCATTCTGGACGCTGAGCCCTGCGTCTGTCGTATGCCAGGGGCGCAGCCCAAGACCAGGGCAGCCGCGCAAGGGCCGCCCCGCCGCGCTGGCTGCGTCCCCCTGCCCGCAGTGCGCAGCACTGCGAGAGCGGGGGGAAGCGGCGCAGCCGCTCAGGGGGCGGCTCTTCATGTCGGTGATCCATGGTGCTGAGCTCTGCGTCTGTCGTATGCCAGGGGCGCAGTCCAAGGCCAGGGCAGCCGCGCAAGGGCCGCCCCGCCGCGCTGGTGGCGTCCCCCTTCCCGCAAAGCACCGCTTTGCGAGAGAAGGGGGAAGCGGCGCAGCCGCTCAGGGGGGTGTCTCCATATCATCCGCCGATGTAGCTCATCTCGATGCGGCGCTGGCTCCGGCCGGGCTCCGCGGGCAGGCTGCCGCGCAGCTCGGAGTAGCGGTCGCTGCGGCCCTGCCAGATGGCGCCCAGCGCGCTGGCGATGGCATCGTCGCTCGCGCCCGAGCGCAGCAGGCTGCGCAGGTCGTAGCCCTTGTCGGCGAACAGGCACAGGTACAGGCGCCCTTCGGTCGAGAGGCGCGCGCGGTTGCAGTCGCCGCAGAAGGCCTGGGTCACGCTGCTGATCACGCCCACCTCGCCCAGCGCGGGGTCGTGCCGCCCCTGTGCGTCGGCATAGCCCCAGCGCTGGGCCGTCTCGCCCGGCGCCGTGGGCTCCAGCGGCACCAGCGGCAGCTCGGCGCGCAGCCGCGCGATGACCTCGCGCGAGGGCAGGACTTCGTCCATGCGCCAGCCGTTGGTGGCGCCCACGTCCATGAATTCGATGAAGCGCAGGATGACGCCCGTACCGCGGAAATACCGCGCCATGGGCAGGATCTCGTGCTCGTTGGTGCCGCGCTTGACCACCATGTTGACCTTGACCGGCGCCAGGCCCGCCGCGCGCGCAGCGGCAATGCCGGCGAGCACCTCGGACACGGGGAAGTCCACGTCGTTCATGCGCCGGAACACTGCGTCGTCCAGGCCGTCCAGGCTCACGGTCACGCGCTGCAGCCCGGCCTGGCGCAGGGCAGGGGCCTTGCGCGCCAGCAGCGAGCCATTGGTGGTGAGCGTGGTCTCGGGCGCCCGGCCGTCGATGGTGCGCAAGGCCGCGAGCTGCGCCACCAGGCCTTCGATGTTGCGGCGCAGCAGCGGCTCGCCGCCCGTGAGCCGGATCTTGCGCACGCCGTGGCGCAGGAAGAGGGCGGCCAGGCGCGTGATCTCCTCGAAGCGCAGCAGGTCGGCGTGCGGCAGGTAGGGATAGTCCTTGCCGAACACCTCCTTGGGCATGCAGTAGTTGCAGCGGAAGTTGCAGCGGTCGGTCACGCTGATGCGCAGGTCGCGCAGGGGCCGTCCCAGCGCGTCGGCCAGCAATCCCGTGGCGGGCACCGGGGTGGCGGGTACAGGCGCCGCCAGCGCGGCGCTGCGCTGGTCCACCAGGGGAATCACGCGTTCAGACATGCAGCGATTGTGCCCCACGGGGGAGCCGCGCCCGCGGTACCAATGCGCCCGTCAGGGGTGTCGAAGGCGCTGCTGCCCGCAGGGGATTGATCTACCTCAGTGGCGCCCTGGATGCCGGCGCGCAGAATCCATTCTCATTCCCCATGCGATGGCAATCCATGAAAACCCTTGACTGCTCCGTTGCCCATACGTCTTCCCGCCGTGCCCTGATCCAGGGCGCGGCGGCGGTCGCGCTGTATGCCGTGCTCACGCCGGCGCAGGCGCAACTGGCCATGTCCACGGCCATCAACCGGGCGGCGCGCAACCGCGCGCTGTCGCAGCGCATGGCCAAGGCCTACTGCCAGATCCTGCTGGGCGTTCTGCCCGAGGAGTCCGCGCGCACCCTGGCCGATGCGCGCAAGCAGGTGCGCCGCGGCTTTGACGACCTGGCCAAGGTGCCCTGGCCCGCGGAACTGGCCCGCCATGTGATGGACATCCAGAAGCACGCGGACACCACCGAGTCCCTGTTGGTGATGCCCGCCACGCGCGAAGCGGTGGCCGCGGTGGCGCAGCAGTCCGACCGCATGATGGCGGCGGCGCAGTCCGCCACCGAGGCCTTCGAGAAGGCCGCCAGGATCCACACCGCCAAGCTCGTCAACACCGCGGGCCGCCAGCGCGCGCTCTCGCAGCGCATGGCGCGCGACTACTTCCTCGCGGCGGCCCGGCTCGACGGCAAGGGCCTGCGCGAGCAGATGAAGGCCGACGCCACCGAATTCCGCCTGGCCCTGGACGCCCTGGCAGCCGCGCCCATCAGCACGCCCGCCATCCGCAACGAGCTCGAATTGGGCAAGGGCCAGTGGCTGTTCTTCGAGGCGGCCCTGCAGCGCAAGCCCGACGACAAGGGCATGGAGACCCTGGCCACCACAAGCGAGCGCCTGCTGGAGGTGATGGACAAGCTCACCGACCTGTACGACGCCGCGCTCAAGGAAGTGCTGGGCTGATTCGCCCCCGGGTTTGCCGCTACAGTGGGGCCTGCTGGAGACCCCGCCATGTACCTGCCCGCCCAGTTCCAAAGCCTCGACGACGCGCATGCCGACGCCCTGATGCGCGCCCACCCGCTGGCCAGCCTCGTCTCCACCGACGACGAGGGCTTCCCGTTCATCACCCACCTGCCCCTGCACCTGCAGGTGCGCGGCTCGCAGCGCGTGCTGCTGGGCCACTGCGCGCGCGGCAACCCGCATTGGCGCTACCTGCAACAGCGCCCCGAGGCGCTGGTGGCCTTTCTCGGGCCGCATGCCTACCTCTCGCCCGCGGTGTACCCGGACCGCGAGCGCGTGCCCACATGGAACTACCTGGCCGTGCACTGCCGCGTGCGCACCGTGTTCGTCGAGGAGCCCGCCGCCAAGGATGCCCTGCTCAAGGCGCTGATCGGCGACCATGAGCCGCCCTATGCCGAGCAGTGGCGCGCCCTGGGCGAGGGCTTTGCGCACAAGATGCTGGCGGGCATCGTGGCCTTCGAGCTGCACGTGAGCAGCCTGCAGTGCAAGCTCAAGCTCAACCAGCACCGCAGGGAATCGCACGCCGCCATGTATGCCGCCTACCGCGCGGGCGATGCGGGCGCCCAGGGCCTGGCCCAGTGGATGCAGACCCTGGGCATGGCGGCGGACTGAGGCGGCTTGGCCGCGCTGGTGCAAGCAGGCATAAAAATGGCCTCTAGCGCTTGCTGGTTAAGCGCAAGCAGCTACTGAAAAAATAGCAAATACCACGACATGACGGTGCAGGACGATACCCACTGGATGCGCCTGGCCCTGGCCGAGGCCGAGGCTGCGGCGCGCGCGGGCGAGGTGCCCGTGGGCGCCGTGCTGGTGCATGAGGGCCGCGTGCTGGCCACCGGGCGCAACGCCCCCGTGGCCGGGCACGACCCCACGGCGCACGCCGAGATCGTCGCCCTGCGCGCGGCCGCGCAGCAGCGCGGCAACTACCGGCTGGAGGACTGCACGCTCTACGTCACGCTGGAGCCCTGCGCCATGTGCAGCGGCGCGCTGCTGCACGCGCGCCTGCCGCGCGTGGTGTACGGCGCGCCCGACCCCAAGACCGGCGCCGCGGGCTCGGTGGTGGACCTGTTCGCCCAGCCCCGGCTCAACCACCACACCCAGGTGCAGGGCGGGGTGCTGGCCCAGGAGTGTGGCGCGCTGCTGGCGGCGTTCTTCCGCGCACGGCGCAGCCAGCAGCGCGCCCAGGCGCTGGCCGCGCACCCGCTGCGCGAGGATGCGCTGCGCACGCCCGCCCGACGCTTTGCCGGCCTGCCCGGCTACCCCTGGGCGCCGCATTACCTCAGCGACCTGCCCGCGCTCGGCGGCCTGCGCCTGCACTACCTCGACGAAGGCCCGCGCGCCGCGCCGCTCACCTGGCTGTGCCTGCACGGCAACCCCACCTGGAGCTATGTGTACCGGCGCATGCTGCCCGTGTTCACGCAGGCGGGCCACCGCGTGGTCGCGCCCGACCTGATCGGCTTCGGCCAGAGCGACAAGCCCAAGAAGGAGGACGCACACAGCCTGGCCTGGCACCGCCAGGTGCTGCTCGAACTGGTGCAGCGCCTGGACCTGCACAACGTGGTGCTGGTGGTGCAGGACTGGGGCGGCATCCTAGGCCTGACGCTGCCCATGGAGATGCCCGGGCGCTTCGCCGGCCTGCTGGCCATGAACACGCTGCTGGCCACGGGCGAGGCGCCGCTGTCGCAGGGCTTTCTGGACTGGCGTGCGATGTGCGCGCGCCAGCCCCTGTATGGGGTGGGGCGCCTGCTCGCGCGCGGCAACCCGCACCTGAGCGCGGCCGAGTGCGCGGCCTACGACGCGCCCTTCCCCGACGCGGGCCACCGCGCCGCGCTGCGCGCCTTCCCGCGCCTGGTGCCCGAGCATCCGCAAGACGCCGGTGCCGCGCTCGCGCGCGCCGCCCGTGATTTCTGGCAGCACGCGTGGACGGGCCGCAGCCTGCTCTTTGCCGGTGCGGCCGACCCCGTGCTGGGCGTGCCTGTCATGCAGCAGTTGCAGCAGACCGTGCGCGGCGCCGCCCCGCTCGTGGTGCTGCCCCAGGCGGGCCACTTCGTGCAGGAGCAGGGCGAGCCAGTGGCGCGCCAGGCTGTGGAATACTTCGCCCCCTAGCCACCATGGAGCGGGCCGCACCGGGCCCGGACGCCTTGCCTTCCGACCACGACGACCACGCGCACTGCGGCTGCGGCCATGCACACGGCCCCAAGCACATCTACATCTACTCACCGTCCAGCGCCGTGCGCGACAAGGCGGCCTTTCGCCGCGGCGTCAAGCGCCTGCAGGCCCTGGGGCACGAGGTCGAGATCGACCCCGACGCCCTGGCCCAGCACACGCGCTTTGCCGGCGACGATGCCACGCGCCTGGCGGCCATCCACCGCGCCGCCGCCAGCGGCGCCGACGTGGCGTTGATCTCCCGCGGGGGCTACGGTCTGACGCGCATCCTGCCCGGCATCGACGGCGCGGCCGTGGCACGGGCGGTGGAGCGGGGAACGCAGTTCGTGGGCGTCAGCGACTTCACGGCCCTGCAGTGCGCCGTGCTGGCACGGGCCGGTGCGGTCACCTGGGCCGGCCCCGCGCTGGGCGCCGATTTCGGCGTGCCGGGCGTGCCCGACGACATCATGGAGGCTTGCTTCGACGACCTGCTCAGCGGCCATGGAGAGGGCGCCGGCTGGCGCCTGCCCAAGGAGCGGCGCGCGGCCGGCGCGCCCGAGCTGCCGCTGCCGGAGCTGGACATCGCCGGCGCCACGCTGTGGGGCGGCAACCTCGCCGTGCTGTGCGCGCTCGTGGGCACGCCGTATTTCCCGCAGGTCGATGGCGGCATCCTGTTCGTCGAGGACGTGAACGAGCACCCTTACCGCATCGAGCGCATGCTCACGCAACTGCTGCACGCGGGCGTGCTGGCGCGGCAGAAGGCCTTGCTGCTGGGCCAGTTCACCAACTACCGGCTGGCGCCGCACGACAAGGGCTTCAAGCTGCAGAGCGTGGTGGACTGGCTGCGCAGCCAGGTGGGCATTCCGGTGCTCACGGGCCTGCCCTACGGCCATGTGGCCACCAAGGTGCTGCTGCCCGTGGGCGCCCGGGTCGATCTGTCGGTGCAGGGGCGCGATGCCTTGATCTACTGGGGGCATTGAGAAAGCGGGGCACACCCCCCTCCGCTCTCGCAGCGCTGCGGGCAGTGCGCCGCGCGGCGCTCAATGGCCTGCGGGCTGCGTGGCCTGGTACTGGCGCGGCTGGGCCGCGTACCGGCCCAGGCGCACCATGGCGCGGTGGTTCAGGTCCACCGTCACCGCGTTGCGCGCCAGGGCGGACTGCACGCGCGGCGGGCCCTCGGCCGTCTGGTGCAGGCGCGGCGCGGTCAGCACCTTGTCCCCGCGCTCGACGATGCTGGCCACCAGCGGCAGGTTGGGTTTTTCGCTGCGGCGCAGCACCACGGCGATGTCGCCATTGTCCAGGCGCACGAAGGAGCCGGGCGGGCACAGGCCCACGGTGCGCACCAGCATCAGGCCGACCTCGTCGCGCTCCTGCACGTCCTTGCCGACCAGTTCGCGCACGGAGTCGGTGGCGCTGCGCCCCGGGCGCGATTTGCGCGGGCTGATCATGGCGGCGTAGCGGTCTATGGTGCCCAGGATGCGCGTGAGCCGGTCCACCGGACTCAGCTGCTGCAGGGGCGTGCGTTCGGGCAGGCGCTGGTGGTGCTGGGCGACCAGGTCCAGCCACAGGTCGTTGGTGATGTCCAGCTCCTCGAGCAAGGCCTGCGATTGCACGGGGTGGCTGCCGATCATCTCCTTTTGCGCGGCGTTGGGCTGCTCGCGCTGCACGGCCAGTTCGTCCTGCATGCGCGTCATGGCGATGTTCATGGTGAGCGCGGCGCGCACCAGGGCGTTGCGCTCGTTGTCCGGCAGGCCGAATTCGCGCGCCATGATGTGGCACAGCGTGCCGCACACCAGGGCGTGCGAGGCGCTGTAGCCCACGGTGGAGGTCGCCGCGAGCTGGAACATCAGGTACAGCGCGCTGTCGATGTCGTGCGTCACCAGGTCCTGCAGCCACTGGTCGAACTGGCGCACCTTGGCGGCAAAGTCCTGGGCCTGGCGCGGGCGGGCCAGCAGCACCGACAGGCCCGCCTCCAGATCGCTCCAGAGGCTGAGCAGGTCCTCGTACTCGTCGTCCTGGGCGTGGGGCAGCAGGGGGGCGGGGGCGGTCATGGTCAGTTGCGCTTTTCCAGCACCATCTGGTCGTTCGTGCGCGTCATCTGGAACTGGCCCAGAAAGCTGTTGCCCAGCAGCACATAGGGCATGGCCTGCGGGGTGACGATGGCATCGACCTGGAAGACCTCCACGTCGCCGAGGCGCACCGAGTCCAACCGCAGGCGCCAGCCCTGCGTGGCGCCATTGGCGGTGTTGAGCATCACGGCCTGGCCCTGCTGGTAGGGCAGGCCCATGCGCTCGGCGTCGGGCCGCCCTATGGCCACGGTGGTCGCGCCCGTGTCCACCATGAACTGCATGACGCGGCCGTTGATGAGGCCTTGCTGGATGAAATGCCCGCGGCTGTCGCTCTTGAGAACAATGCGCCGCCCGGCTCCCGGGTTGCCCACGCTCACCGGGGACTCGCCCACGCGCAGCGTGCTCTGCCGGCCGTCGAGCTCGATCACGGCCTCGTCGCGCGTGACGGACAGCACCTTCACGCCCAGGTGCGTCTGCCCCGGGGCCACGCCCTTGGGCGGGCTGCCGTCGACCACGAGCAGGGCCTTGCCGCCCAGCATGCCCGCCAGGGTGACGGCCGGGGCTGCCGAGGCGCTGCCGCAGGCCGCTGCGGCGCAGGCGAGCGCCCAGGCCAGGGCGCGCAGGGTGGCGGGGGGCTGCAGCATGCTGGCGGGCCTGTGGGGAGGGGGGGCTAGTCGCGGAAGTTGTTGAACGACAGCGGCATGTCGGCGATCTCCTTGCGGATCAGCGCCATCACGGCCTGCAGGTCGTCGCGCTTGGCGCCGGTGACGCGCACCTTCTCGTCCTGGATGGCGGCCTGCACCTTGATCTTGCTGTCCTTGACGAGCCGCTGGATCTTCTTGGCCAGCTCGCTGTCGATGCCGTTGCGCACCTTGACGGTCTGCTTGAGCTTGTCGCCGCCGATCTTCTGCGGCTTGCCCACGTCGAGAAAGCGCACGTCCACGCCGCGCTTGGCCAGCTTGTTGCGCAGCACATCCTCAACCTGGGTGAGCTGGAAATCGGCGTCGCCAAACAGCGTGATCTCCTTGTCCTTGAGTTCGATGGCGGCGGAGGTGCCCTTGAAGTCGAAGCGCGTTCCGATTTCCTTGGCCGTGTTGTCCACGGCGTTCCTCACTTCGACGAAATCGGCTTCACAGACGGTATCAAAAGACGGCATGGCGGGGTGGTTCTCCAGAAAGGCGGGCCGCCCGGAAGGGCCCGGTGCGACAATCCGGCCAATGGTAGTCGAGAAAAACGTGTCGCTGCAGCCCTACAACAGCTTTGGCATCGCCGCGCGTGCCCAGACGCTGGTGCGCGTGCGTTCGGTCCAGGACCTGCAGGCGCTGCATGCCGACCCCGTGCTCGGGCAGCGGCCGGTGTTCGTGCTCGGCGGCGGCAGCAATGTGGTGCTGACCGGGGACGTGGAGCGCGTGGTCCTGAAGATGGAAATCCAGGGCCGCCGCCTGGTGCGCGAGGATGCCAGGGCCTGGACCATCGAGGTCGGCGCGGGCGAGCCCTGGCACGACACCGTCGCCTGGACGCTCGCGCAGGGCTGGCCCGGGCTGGAGAACCTGGCGCTCATCCCGGGTACCGTGGGCGCGGCGCCGGTGCAGAACATCGGCGCCTACGGCGTGGAGCTGCAGGACCGCTTCGAGTCGCTCGACGGCTTCGACCTGGCGACGGGCGAGACCTTCACCCTCGACGCCGCGCAATGCGCCTTCGGCTACCGCGATTCGGTGTTCAAGCACGCGCCCGCCATGCCCGGCCTGCCGGGCAGCGCGCCGCGCGGCATGGGGCTGGCGGGGCGGGCCGTCATCACCCATGTGCGCCTGCGCCTGCCGCGGCCCTGGGTGCCCCAGCTCGGCTACCTCGACCTGGAGAGAAAGCGCACCGAGGCCGGCGTGGCGCACCCCAGCGCGCAGCAGATCTGCGACTGGGTGTGCGAGATCCGCCGCGCCAAGCTCCCCGACCCGGGCACGCTGGGCAATGCGGGCAGCTTCTTCAAGAACCCCACTGTCACGCCCGAGCAGTGCCAGGACATCATCGCGCGCGAGCCCCGGATCGTGCACTACCCCATGCCCGACGGCAGCGTCAAGCTCGCGGCGGGCTGGCTCATCGACGCCTGCGGCTGGAAGGGCAAGACCGTGGGCCGCGCCGGCGTGTACGACAAGCAGGCCCTGGTGCTGGTCAACCGCGGCACGCCCGAGGACAGCGTGACCGGCGGCGAGGTCATGACCCTGGCCAAGGCCATACAGACCAGCGTGTACGAGCGCTTCGGCATCCGCCTGGAGCCCGAGCCGGTGGTGGTCTGAGGGCTTGAAAGCTTACTTACTCTTTTTTTGATAGCTGCTCGCGCTTTATGCACAAGCGCTGAAGGCCAAAAACACCTGAAATCGCTGTGGCGGCCGGCTGCGGCCCTGCGCTACAATCGCGCCCCGGCAATTTCGCCAGCATGGGTTCCCTCGCCCCCATTCACCAAAAAGGACTGCCATGAGCACCATCCAGGCGCCGCCTTCGCGCGTGCCGCTGTACCTCTCCCTCCTGGTGGCGTTCCACATCGCCATCGTCATCGCCAGCAACTACCTGGTGCAACTGCCGATCATGCTTTTCGGCTTCCACAGCACCTGGGGCGCGTTCAGCTTCCCGTTCATCTTCCTCGCCACGGATTTGACGGTGCGCCTGATCGGCAAGCCCCAGGCGCGCCGCGTCATCACGCGCGCCATGCTGCCTGCGCTCGCCGCCTCCTACGTGGTGGGGGTGCTGTTCCATGAGGGGCGCTTCAACGGCTGGGAGTCGCTGGGCGCGTTCAACACCTTCGTGTTCCGCATCGCCTTTGCCAGCTTCGCCGCCTATGTGCTGGGGCAGCTCCTGGACATCCAGGTGTTCGACCGCATCCGCCAGAAGAGCCGCGCCTGGTGGCTCGCGCCCGCGGCGGCCTCGGTGTTCGGCCAGGCGCTGGACACGGCGGCGTTCTTCTCCATCGCCTTCTGGCGCAGCCCCGACGCCTTCATGGCCGCGCACTGGGTGGAGATCGCCTGGGTGGACTACGCCATCAAGCTGGCGGTGAGCCTGCTGCTGTTCGTGCCCGCCTACGGCGTGCTGCTGGCGACCATCGTGCGCGCCATGCGCACGCCGCCCGCGCCTGCGGTGGCGGCGCCCTGACGGCTCACACGCTGCGCATCAGCCCGCCATCGACGCGGATGTTCTGCCCGGTGATGTAGGCCGCGCCCTCGGAGGCCAGGAAGGCCACCGTCGCGCCGATCTCCTCCGCCGTGCCGTAGCGCTGCAAGGGCACGGACCGGCGGCGCTCCTCGGTCTGCGGCAGGCTGTCGATCCAGCCGGGGAGCACGTTGTTCATGCGGATGTTGTGCGCACCGTACTCGTCGCAGAAAATCTTGGTGAACGCCGCCAACCCCGCGCGCGCCACGGCCGAGGTGGGAAACAGCGCCGCGGGCTCGAACGCCCAGGCCGAGGAGATGTTGATGATGCTGCCGCCGCCCTGGCGCTGCATGATGGGCGCCACCAGCCGCGTGGCGCGCACCACGTTCAGAAAATAGACCTCCAGGCCGCGCACCCAGTCCGCGTCGCTGATCTCCAGCAGCCGGCCCTTGGGGCCGTGGCCTGCGCCGTTGACCAGCACGTCGATGCGGCCCCAGCGCTGCATCACGGCGTCCACCAGCGCCTGCAGGTCGGCCACGTTCTGGTTCGAGCCCGTCACGCCCACGCCGCCCAGTGCATGGGCCAGGGCCGCGCCCTTGCCGGAGGACGAGAGTATGCCCAGGGCAAAGCCCGCCGCATGCAGGGCGCGCGCGGCGGCGGCGCCCATGCCGCTGCCGCCCGCCACCACCATGGCCACCCGTTGCTGTTCGCTCATTTGCTTCTCTTTCGATAGCTGCTCGCGCTTGCCCATCAAGCGCTGGAGGCCATTTTGGCCCTGATGGCGCGGCCCGCCCGGGGCGCTGGCGCCGCCGGGCGGGGCAGGGGGCCTCAGAGCAGTTCGGCGCGCAGTTGCTCCGCGCTCTTGGGCGAGAGCAGTCCCGGGGGCACGTCGAACACCGTCTTGCAGCCGTGCTGGCCGGCCTGCTGCAGGCGGTGCACGGCGCGCGCGTAGGCCACGAGCACGCTGGCGGTGAACTCGGGGTTGCTGTCGAGCTGCAGGCGGTACTCGATGACCTGCTGGCTGCGGGCCGAGGTGTTGCCGCTGCGGATCACGAAGCCGCCATGCGGCATGGCGCCGTGCGCGCGCGCCAGCTCCTCGGCGCTGATGAAGTGCACCGTGGTGTCGTACTCGTCGAAGTAGTGCGGCATGTTCACGATGGTGTGGCGCACGGTCTCGGCGTCGGCGCCCGCCTGCAGCACCACGTAGCATTCGCGCCGGTGCTTCTCGCGCGTGCTCAGCAGGGGGCGCACGCCGCTGCGCACCTTGTCCACGGCCTCGGGCACGGGAATGGTGTACTGCACGCCGCCGGCCACGCCGGGCACGCGGCGGATGGCGTCGGAGTGGCCCTGGCTCAGGCCCTTGCCCCAGAAGGTGTAGGTCGCCCCGTCGGGCAGCAGGGCCTCGCCCATCAAGCGGTTGAGCGAGAACATGCCGGGGTCCCAGCCCGCGGAGATCAGCGCCGTCGTGCGGCCGGCCTGCGCCGCGGCGTCCACGGCCGCGAAATGCCCGGGGATGCGGGCGTGGGTGTCGAAGCTGTCCACCAGGCTGAAGTGGCGCGCCAGCTCGGGGCTTTGGTGCGGCAGGTCGTCCTTGGAGCCGCCGCACAGGATGAGCACGTCGAGCCGGTCGCGGTGGCCGGGCAGCTGGTCCAGGCCGTGCACGGCCACGCCGGCGCCCAGGGGCTGGAGCTGCGCCGGGTCGCGCCGCGTGTAGATGGCGGCCGTGGCCATGTCCGGGTTCTTGGCGATGGCGGCCTCCACGCCGCGGCCCAGGTTGCCGTAGCCCACGATGCCGACGCGGATGGGGGAGAGGGATGCTTGCATGCGCTGCGCCTGGGCTTACTTGCGGGGGCTGCCGTCTTCGAGCTGTGCCAGCGCGGCATTGCCGCCCAGCGACAGCAGGCCGGCGCGCGCGTACACGCCCAGCTTGCCGCGCGTGTCGGAGATGTCGAGGTTGCGCATGGTGAGCTGGCCGATGCGGTCCAGCGGGCTGAAGGGCGCGTCCTCCACCTTCTCCATGGACAGGCGCTCGGGCGCGTAGGTCAGGTTGGGGCTCTCGGTGTTGAGGATGGAGTAGTCGTTGCCGCGGCGCAGCTCCAGCGTCACGGTGCCGGTGACGGCGCGCGCCACCCAGCGCTGGGCGGTCTCGCGCAGCATGATGGCCTGCGGGTCGAACCAGCGGCCCTGGTACAGCAGGCGGCCGAGCTTGAGGCCGTTGACGCGGTACTGCTCGATGGTGTCCTCGTTGTGGATGCCGGTGACCAGGCGCTCGTAGGCGATGTGCAGCAGCGCCATGCCGGGGGCCTCGTAGATGCCGCGGCTCTTGGCTTCGATGATGCGGTTCTCGATCTGGTCGCTCATGCCCAGGCCGTGGCGCCCGCCGATGCGATTGGCCTCCAGGAAGAACTCGACCGGGTCGGCAATCTCCTTGCCGTTCAGGGCCACGGGCTGGCCTTCCTCGAAGGTGACGGAGACCTCCTCGGCCAGCACCTCGACCTCGGGCTTCCAGAACGCCACGCCCATGATGGGGTTGACGATGCGGATGCCGCTGCTCAGGAACTCCAGGTCCTTGGCCTCGTGCGTGGCGCCCAGCATGTTGCTGTCGGTGCTGTAGGCCTTCTCGGCGCTCATCTTGTAGCCAAAGCCTTCCTGGGTCATGAAGGCCGACATCTCGGCGCGCCCGCCGAGCTCGTCGATGAATGTCTGGTCGAGCCAGGGCTTGTAGATCTTGAGCGCGGGGTTGGTCAGCAGGCCGTAGCGGTAGAAGCGCTCGATGTCGTTGCCCTTGAAGGTGGAGCCGTCGCCCCAGATGTGCACGTCGTCCTCCTTCATGGCGGCCACCAGCATGGTGCCCGTGACGGCGCGGCCCAGCGGCGTGGTGTTGAAGTAGGCGATGCCGCCGGTGCTGATGTGGAAGGCGCCGGACTGGATGGCGGCGATGCCCTCGTGCGCCAGTTGCGTGCGGCAGTCGATCAGGCGCGCTGCTTCCGCGCCATATTCCATGGCCTTGCGCGGGATGGCCTCGTAATCCTGCTCGTCGGGCTGGCCCAGGTTGGCCGTGTAGGCGTAGGGCGTGGCGCCCTTTTTCTTCATCCAGCGCAGCGCCGCGCTGGTGTCCAGGCCGCCCGAGAAGGCGATGCCGACCTTCTGGCCGACGGGGAGGTTTTGCAGGATGGTTGCCATGGAATTTCTTTCAAAAATGAGAGCTGCTGGCGCTTGCCCGGTAAGCGCTCAAGGCCTGAAAGGCCAGTGATTTCAGCCGAAGTGGCAAATGTAGTGGTAGGCCTCGGTCACGCGGATGTCGAAGCTGGAATCGGCGGGAACGCTGAAGCGCTCGCCCGGGCCGGAGGGCAGCCAGGCGTCCGTGCCTGCCAGGCGGTATTCGCAGCCACCGGCCACGCATTCCATCACCTCGGGCGCGCCGGTCTTGAAGGTCAGCGTGGCGGGCAGCACCACGCCCACGGATTTTTTCGTGCCGTCGGCCAGGGTGATGCCGTGGCTCACGCACTTGCCCTCGAAATACACGTTCGCCCGGGTGGTGACGGACACGCCGTCGAGTTGTTCGGTGGTCATGGGAATAGGCAGGAGCAGGTCAAACGCGGGATTTTAGGCGACCGGCCCGGCCCCCGCCGCGCGCCGCGCGGCAAAGCGGCGGGCAAAAAAAGAGGAGGGCCCTGCCGGGCCCTCCAGGAGCTGCGCTGCGCCGCCTCAGCGGTCGTAGGGATTGTTGTTGTAATACTGATGCGGGTGGCGGCGGCGGTAGTAGGGGTCGCCCTCGTAGCCGTACTCGATGATGGTCACGCCCGGTTGCGGCGGGGCCGCGTAGGGCGAGGTGACCACGCCGGGCTGCACATAGCCGCCGTAGGGCACGGGGCCGTTCACGGGCTGCACCTGCACGTTGATGTAGCGGCCCGGGTCGGTGGCCGTCTGCGTGGTGTACTGCCGCCCGGCGTATTCGTACACCACGTTGTAGCCCACGGTGCGGTTCTCGTAGTAGGTCTCGGTGCCGCAGCGCTGCACGGTTTCGTACTGCGGCTGGCCCTGGCCCTCGATGTGGTTGCCCAGCACGGCCCCGCCGATCACGCCGATGGCCGTGGCCGCCGCGCGGCCGCTGCCCTTGCCGATGGCGTTGCCCGCCGCGCCGCCGGCGATGGCGCCCAGCACCGCGCCGCCGCCCGAATTGCGCTGGCCGGTGTACACGGTCTCGTTGGTGCACACCTGGCGCGGCGTGGCCACCTGCTGCACGATGGGCGTGGCCGAGAGCACGCGCGCCTGTTCCTGGGCGTGGGACAGCGCCGCCGTGGCAGCCAGGACCGAGAAGGCAATCGCTTTTTTCATCATGGACGGTTTCCTATAAAGCCGGTGCGCTCTTAACGCGCCGTATGGGGAAAAAGTTTATCGGCCCCCTGCTGCGCGCGCGCTCTGCGCGGGTAAAGATGCGTAAACAAATGTGCGGTTTCCTACGCTTTGACCCATTCGGCCCACAGCGCCGCATCAAAGCCCACCGTGGCGCGCGGCGGCCCGCCCTGCGGCCACTCGGCCACAGGGCGCTTGATGACGCTGGGGTGGGCCTGCATCAGCGCCATGGCGCTGGCCGCGTCCTGCACGCGCGCCTGCTCGCCCGGCGGCAGCTTGCGCCAGGTGGTGCCGCGGCGGTTGAGCAGCGCCTCCCAGCCCAGTTGCCCGACCCACAGGGCCAGGTGCTCGGGCGGCACGCCCTGCTTGCCGAAATCGTGGAACGTGTACTCCAGGCCCTGGGCCGCCAGCCAGGCCCGGGCCTTGCGCACCGTATCGCAATGTGCAATGCCAAACAATGTCAGGGGTGTGTGTTTCATGGCGCGCATGATGCGCCAGAACGGGCCTGCGCGACAATCGCGCTCCGTATGCAAAGCAAAATCCACACCCTGGAAGGCTGGCTTGCCCACTGCGAGCGCCTGCACCCCCAAACCATCGCCCTGGGCCTGGAGCGCGTGGCCGAGGTCGCGCGCCGCATGGCGCTGCGCCTGCAGTGCCCCGTGATCACCGTGGCGGGTACCAACGGCAAGGGCTCCACCTGCGCCATCATCGAGGCCGTGGCCCTGCAGGCCGGCTACCGCACCGGCGTGTACTCCTCGCCGCACCTGGTGCATTTCCAGGAGCGCTGCCGCATCCACGGCGAGATCGTGGCCCCCGAGAGCCTGCTGGAGCATTTCGAGGCCGTGGAGCAGGCGCGCACCGCGGGTGGCGAGGAGGTGCCGCTCACCTACTTCGAGTTCACCACCCTGGCCATCCTGCGCCTGATGAGCCACAGCCTGCTGGACCTGGCCATCCTGGAAGTGGGCCTGGGTGGGCGGCTGGATGCGACCAACATCATCGACGCCGACTGCGCCGTGATCACCAGCATCGACCTGGATCACATGGAGTTCCTCGGCCCGGACCGCGAGAGCATCGGCCGCGAGAAGGCCGGCATCATGCGCACGGGCCGCCCCGTGGTGGTGAGCGACCCCATGCCGCCACAGAGCGTCATCGACCATGCGCGCGAGATCGGTGCCGAGATCTGGCGCTTCGGGCAGGACTTCAACTACGCGGGCGACCGCCAGCAGTGGAGCTGGGCGGGCCGCGGGCGGCGCTACGCGGGCCTGGCGTACCCGGCGCTGCGCGGCGCCAACCAGCTCGTCAACGCCGCAGGTGCGCTGGCCGCCCTGGTGGCGCTGCGCGAGCGTGTGCCGGTCACGGCGCAGGCCGTGCGCAACGGCCTGGCCATGGTGGACCTGCCGGGGCGCTTCCAGGTGGTGCCGGGCCAGCCGGCGCTGGTGCTCGACGTGGCGCACAACCCCCATTCCGTGGCCGCGCTCACGGCCAACCTGGACGCCATGGGCTACTTTCCGGTCACGCATGCCGTGTTCGGCGCCATGGCCGACAAGGACCTGGCGCCCATGTTCGAGCGCATCGCGCCCATCGTGGACCGCTGGTACTTCACCGACCTGCCCACGCCGCGCGCCGCCACGGCCGCGAGCCTCGCCGAGCGCTGGGCTGCCCTGCCACGGGCCGGTGCGGGTGCGCGCAACGCCACCTGCAGCACCCACCCCAGCCCGGTCGAGGCCCTGCAGGCCGCCATGGCGCAGGCGAACCCCGCTGATAGAATCATCGTCTTTGGCTCCTTCCATACGGTGGGCGGCGTGCTACAGGGCGGCATACCGCGGTTGCAGGCCAAGCACCTGGCCTGACACCGGTTCCATTCAAGTCCATGGCTTTTTTCACGTTACGCTGGCCCGGCCAGAAGGGTCAGGACAGCAAGGCCAAGGGGGGCCGCGCTGCGCGCGCGGCGCCGGCCGAGAGCATCGAGGTCATGCGCCGGCGTGCGCGCCACCGGCTGATCGGCGCCGCCGTGCTGGTGCTGCTGGGCGTGGTGGGCTTTCCCGTGCTGTTCGACTCCCAGCCCCGGCCGATCCCGGTCGACATTCCCATCGAAATCCCTGACCGCGAGCGCGTGGCCGCCTTGCCGGCACCGGCGCCAGCAGCACCTGCACCTGCCGCCCAGGCCCCTGAAGCGGCGCCACCCGAGGCCGCGGCGCACGCGGCCAGCAGCGAGCGGGCCGCCGCCCCGGCGCCCGCGCCCGTGCCGGCCTCGGCGCCTGCGCGCCCGGCGGCCGCACCGGCCTTCGTGCCGTCCTCGGCGCCTGCGGCGCAGCGCACCGAAGCGCGCCCTGCAGCCGAACCGCGCAATCCCGAGCCGCGGGGCGCCGAACCGCGTGCGGCCGAGCCGGTGCGCCGCGATGCCGAGGCCGAGGCTGCGCGCGCGCGCGCCCTGCTCGAAGGCCGCAGCGCCGACAAGCCCGCAGCGGCGGTGGCGCCGGCGGCAGGCCGCTATATCGTGCAGATCGGCGCCTACGCCGAGGTCGAGAAGGCGCGCGAGGTGCGTCTCAAGCTCGAGCGCGCCGGGATCAAGACCTACACCCAGGTGGTCGAGACGCCCCAGGGCAAGCGCATCCGTGTGCGCGTGGGCCCCTTCGAGGGGCATGCCGAAGCCGACAAGGCGGCGGCGCGCATCAAGGCGCTGAGCCTGCCGGTGTCCGTGCTGCAGCTCTGACGCGTGGCCTACCATGGCAACCCTGGACTGGATCTTCGCCGCCGTGCTGCTGGCCTCCATGCTGCTGGGGGCCTGGCGCGGCCTGGTCTACGAGGTGCTTTCGCTGCTGGCCTGGGTGGCCGCATTCATGCTGGCCCAGTGGCTGGCCTTGGATGCCGCGGCGCTGCTGCCGCTGCAGGAACAGTCGGAGACGCTGCGCTATGCGGCCGGCTTCATCACCGTGTTCCTGGTGGCGGTGTTCGCCTGCAGCTTCCTGGCCTGGCTGGGCAAGAAGCTGGCCGAGGCCCTGGGCCTGCGGCCCGTGGACCGCGTGCTGGGGGCCGTGTTCGGCGCCCTGCGCGGGGTGCTGGTGCTTTTGGTGGCGGTATTCATCGCCGGGCTGACCCAACTGGACCGGGCGCCCTGGTGGCAGGAGGCGCGCAGCGCCGTCCTGCTCTCTGAGTGGGTCAAGAATGACCTGCGGCCGCTGCTGCCGCAGGACCTGGGCAGTTATTGGCCCGCCTAGCGGGCCTTCTGGATGGAAAGCAACTCTTATGTGTGGAATCGTCGGCGTCGTCAGCCGCGCCCCTGTCAATCAACTGATTTATGACGCCCTGCTGCTGCTGCAGCACCGCGGCCAGGATGCCGCCGGCATCGTCACCCAGGAAGGGCGCAAGTTCTTCATGCACAAGGCCAAGGGCATGGTGCGCGACGTGTTCCGCACGCGCAACATGCGCGCGCTGCCCGGCAGCGTGGGCCTGGGCCAGGTGCGCTACCCCACGGCCGGCAACGCCGCCAGCGAAGAGGAGGCGCAGCCCTTCTACGTGAACGCGCCGTTCGGCATCGTCATGGTGCACAACGGCAACCTCACCAACGCGCGGCAGTTGCGCGCCGAGCTGGCCGACACCGACCACCGCCACACCAATACCGAGAGCGACTCCGAGGTGCTGCTCAACGTGCTGGCACACGAGCTGGCGCGCGCCAGCAGCGGCGCGCCGCTGCGCAGTGCGGACGTGTTTGCCGCCGTGCGCGCCGTGCACGGGCGCATCAAGGGCTCGTATGCCGTGATCGCGCTCATCGCCGGCTACGGCCTGCTGGCCTTCCGCGACCCCTTCGGCATCCGCCCGCTGTGCATGGGCCATGGCAGCGACGGCAGCACCATGCTGGCGAGCGAGTCCGTGGCGCTGGAGGGCACGGGCCATGTGCTGGACCGCGACATCGCCCCGGGCGAGGCGGTGTTCGTGCACACCGACGGCCGCGTGGAGACGCAGCAGTGCGCCGAGCACGCGCAGCTGCACCCCTGCATCTTCGAGTACGTCTACCTCGCGCGGCCCGATTCGGTGATGGACGGCATCTCGGTCTACCAGGCGCGCCTGAACATGGGCGAGACGCTGGCCAAGCGCGTCATCTCCACCGTGCCGCCGAGCGAGATCGACGCCATCATCCCCATCCCCGAGTCCAGCCGCCCCAGCGCCATGCAGCTCGCGCAACTGCTGGGCATCCCGTACCGCGAGGGCTTCGTGAAGAACCGCTACGTGGGCCGCACCTTCATCATGCCGGGGCAGGGCGTGCGCAAGAAGTCCGTGCGCCAGAAGCTCAACGCCATCAGCAGCGAGTTCAAGGGCCGGCGCGTGCTGCTGGTGGACGACTCCATCGTGCGCGGCACCACCTCCAAGGAGATCGTGCAGATGGCGCGCGACGCCGGCGCCACCAAGGTGTACCTCGCCTCCGCCGCACCGCCGGTGCGCTACCCCAACGTCTACGGCATCGACATGCCCACGCGCTCCGAGCTCATCGCGCACGGCCGCACGGTCGAGGAGATCCGCGAGTGGATCGGCGCCGACGCGCTGATCTACCAGGACGTGCAGGCCATGAAGCAGGCCGTGGGCAAGGTCAACCCGCAGGTGCATGGCTTCGAGGCCTCGTGCTTCGACGGCGTCTACATCACGGGCGACATCTCCGAGGCGCAGGTCACCGCCCTGAACGAGGGCCGCAACCGCGGCGGCGAGGACGAGGCCGACACCTCGCGCCTGGCGCTGCCCAACAGCTCGGATGCGCCGGACGCCTGAACCGGGCGGCGGCGCTGCACCGTAGCAAAAAAGTGAGCACCTCGCGCTTGTCCACATTGATTTTCAGCATCAAAATCATCTGAAATTCCCTGCATTCAAGCGCCACCAGCTATCGTTTTTGAATTGAAAGCCGCACCGTGACCCCATCGAACCTGCCCCCGGGCCTGCACCCCGACACCCTCGCCGTGCGCGAGGCCGTCGCACGCAGCCAGTGGGGCGAACACAGCGAGGCGCTGTACCTCACCAGCAGCTTCGTGCAGAGCGACAGCGCCAGCGCCGCGCGCCGCTTTGCCAACCAGGAAGAGGGCTACACCTACAGCCGCACGGGCAACCCCACGGTCACCAGCTTCGAGCGCCGCCTGGCCGCCATGGAAGGCACGGAATGCGCCGTGGCCACCACCACCGGCATGGCGGCCATCCTGCTCGTGGCGCTGACCATGCTCAAGGCGGGCGACCACGTGGTGTGCTCGCAGTCCATGTTCGGCTCCACCATCCGGCTGCTGGGCACCGAGATGGCGCGCTTCGGCGTGGAGACCAGCTTCGTCGCGCAGACCGACGTGGCCGCCTGGCAGGCCGCCCTGCGCCCCAACACCCGGCTGCTGTTCGCCGAGACGCCGACCAACCCGCTCACCGACCTGTGCGACATCGCCGCGCTCGCCGAGCTGGCGCACCGCCACGGCGCGCTGCTGGCCGTGGACAACAGCTTCGCCTCGCCCGCGCTGCAGCGCCCGGCGCAGTTCGGCGCCGACCTGGTCGTGCACTCCGGCACCAAGCTGCTCGACGGCCAGGGCCGCGTCATGGCCGGGGCCGTGTGCGGCTCGCTGGCCCTGGTGGACAAGGTCATGGGCACCTTTCTGCGCAGCGGCGGGCTCAACCTCGCGCCGTTCAACGCCTGGGTGGTGCTCAAGGGCCTGGAGACCCTGGCCCTGCGCGTGAAGGCGCAAAGCGCCGCCGCGCTGGAGCTGGCGCGCTGGCTGGAGGCCCACCCCAAGGTGGCGCGCGTCTACTACCCCGGCCTGCCCAGCCACCCCCAGCACCAGCTCGCCATGCGCCAGCAAAACGGCATGGGCGGCCCGGTGCTGTCCTTCGACGTGGCGG
>Ga0209958_1000486_pt1 | contig 70175 bp, 60 predicted proteins | sample ThiBio_inoc_plan_FD_183942 | JGI IMG/M metagenome (GOLD analysis project Ga0209958, IMG submission 183942) | Wastewater bioreactor microbial communities from Cape Town, South Africa - Thiocy_inoc_plan (SPAdes) | ecosystem: Engineered > Bioremediation > Thiocyanate > Unclassified | place: South...
GCCACATGACGGGTGCGGGAGAGCCTCGGGTCACACCGGGCACCGAAGGAGCAAGCCTCCCCGCCAATCTCTCAGGTCCGCGTACCGCGCACGTCCGGCCACTCTGGAAAGCGTCATCACCCATGCATCGGGTGGCGGCCGCCGACGGTGAAAGCACAGCATCCGGTTCACTCGGATGCCGCGCGAAACTCTCAGGCCACAGACAGAGGGGGAGTTCACGGGCGCCGAAGGGCGTCCCCCGTCCGACGACCGGGAGAACTCATGTCACACCCCGCACCACCAGATACCGCACAGGCGGCCGCTGAACCGAAACGCTCGCCGCTCCACGATCGACACGTCGCGCTCGGGGCCGCGTTCACAGACTTCGGCGGCTGGCAGATGCCGGTGCGCTACGCATCCGACCTCGCCGAGCACCACGCGGTGCGGCAGGCAGCCGGCCTGTTCGACATCTCACACATGGCAGAGTTCCTGGTCACGGGAGAGCACAGCGGCGCGTTCCTCGACTACGCGCTCTCGGGCGATCACTCGGGCATGCGGGTCGGCAAGGCGAAGTACTCGCTCGTGTTGACCGAGAACGGCGGCATCATCGACGACGTCATCGTCTACCGCATCGCCGACGACCGGTATCTCGTCATCGCCAACGCCGGCAACCGGGATGCCGTTGCCGACGCGTTCGCGCTCCGCGCCGCGCGGGCGCCGGTTGCGGCATCATTCCTCGCGGAGCCGAGGATCGACCGCGGCGTCACGTCGTTCGCGGTCATCCCGGGCGTCTCCGATACGGCACAGATCGAGGACGTGACCGACCAGTTCGCGCTCGTTGCCGTGCAGGGCCCCGCGGCGCAGGAGATCGTGACGGCAACATCCGGCATCGAAGGCGTTTCGCCCGCGCTCGCGGACCTTGGCTATTACGCCTGGGCTGCCGGATCCTTCGCTGGCGCGCCGCTTTTCATCGCCCGCACCGGCTACACCGGTGAGGACGGTTTCGAACTGCTCGTGCCCCATCGCGCAGCGGGAGCCCTCTGGGACGCCCTGCTGGTCGCGGGAGCGCCGCGCGGCCTCGTACCCGCGGGCCTCGCGGCCCGCGACACCCTGCGGCTCGAAGCCGGGATGCCGCTCTACGGCCACGAGCTCTCGCTCCAGACGACTCCCGCTCAGGCGGGCCTCGCGCGCAGCGTCGCCGGCGGCAAGCCGGACTTCGTGGGCAAGCGGGCTTCGCAGTCCACGGATGCCGACCGTCGCGTGCTCGTCGGGCTGATGTCCGAGGGCCGTCGTGCCGGACGTTCCGGCTACACCGTCATCAATCCGGCTGCTGATGATTCCCCTGTCGTCGGCGAGGTCACCTCCGGCGCGCTGAGCCCGACCCTCGGGCACCCGATCGCTCTGGCGTTCGTCGATCCCGCCGTTTCCGCGCCCGGCACCGACCTGGCGATCGATGTGCGCGGCACCCTCATCCCTGCATCCGTAACGACCCTGCCCTTTTACCGGAGGACGACATGACCGACCTGACCACCCTGAAGTACACCGCCGAGCACGAGTGGCTGCGCCTGGAGGGCGATGAAGCGGTGATCGGGATCACCGACTACGCGGCCGACAAGCTCGGGGACGTCGTCTTTCTCGAGCTCCCGGGCGTTGGCGATGGCGTCTCAGCCGGCCAGGTCTGCGGTGAGATCGAGTCGACCAAGTCGGTCGGCGAGCTGTTCGCGCCCGTTGACGGGGAGGTGCTCGCCGTCAACCACGAGGCCGTCGATGACCCGTCCGTCGTGAACTCGGATCCGTTCGGCGCTGGCTGGCTCATGAAGCTCAAGGTCACGCCCGCCGACATCGAGGCGCTCCTTGACCGGGACGCCTACGTCGCCCTCACCGGCGGCGCTGCATGATCGTCGGGTCCTTCGCCGAGCGCCACATCGGAACTGACGCCGCTGCTCAGCGCGCAATGCTCGATGCGCTCGGCTACGAGAGCGTCGATGCGCTCGTGGCGGCGGCGGTTCCGGCATCCATTCACGCCGCTGCGCGGGACGGGTCGCGTATTCCGCATGCCGCGACCGAGGCCGAGGCGCTCGGGGAGCTGCGGCGACTCGCCGCGCGCAATCGGGTGTCACGGTCGCTGATCGGCCTGGGCTACTACGACACGCTCACTCCCGCCGTCATCGCGCGGAATGTCTTCGAGAACCCGTCGTGGTACACCGCCTACACGCCCTACCAGCCCGAGATCTCGCAGGGACGTCTCGAGGCGCTCATCACCTTCCAGACGATGGTGACCGATCTCACCGGGATGGCGACTGCCGGCGCGTCGATGCTCGATGAATCGACAGCGGTGGTCGAGGGAATGCTGCTGGCTCGCCGCGCCTCGAAAAGCGCCTCGAGCGTGTTCCTGGTCGACGCTGATGCCCTGCCGCAGACGATCGCACTGCTGCGCCACCGCGCGGAGGCGCTCGGGATCGAGGTCCGAGTCGTGTCCTTCGATGAGCCGGAGGCGTTTCCCGAGGCCTTCGGTGGGTTCATTCAGTACCCCGGTGCGTCGGGCCGGGTGTGGGATCCGAGCGAGGCGATCGCGGCGATCCATGCTCACGGTGGATTGGCCGTGGTCGCCGCCGACCTGCTTGCCATGACGCTGCTGCGCTCGCCCGGCTCGCTCGGCGCCGATGTGGCAGTCGGGACCACGCAGCGCTTCGGCGTTCCGATGGGCTTCGGCGGACCCCACGCGGGTTACCTCGCGGTGCGGGCAGGCCTCGAACGGCAGCTGCCGGGGCGCCTGGTCGGTGTTTCGGTGGATGCCGACGGTCGCCCCGCGTACCGGCTGTCGCTGCAGACGCGCGAGCAGCACATCCGTCGTGAGAAGGCGACGTCCAACATCTGCACCGCCCAGGTCCTGTTGGCCGTCATGGCGGCGATGTATGCCGTCTATCACGGTCCCGAGGGGCTGAAGCGGATCGCTCAGGGCGTGCACGCGAAGACCGCCCTGGTCGCCGGATCGTTGCGCGCGCGCGGCGTCGAGGTGCTGACGGGCCACTTCTTCGACACGGTCCAGGTACGGGTCGCGGATGCCGATGCCGTCGTCTCGGCGGCGGCGGGGCTCGGCATCCTGCTGCGGCGCGTGGATGAGATCACGGTCGGGATCTCAATCGATGAGGTGAGCGCTGCCGATCCGTCGATCGAGGCGGATCTGCTCGCGGCGTTCGGCGCTGCGGGCGAGATCCGCGCGGTGGAGACACCGGCGGAATCTCCCGCTGGTTCAGCCTTCACTGCGCTGGCCGCGGTGCGCATGTATCCCGACGCGCTGCGGCGCACGGATGCCTACCTCACGCATGAGGTGTTCCACGCGCACCGGTCCGAGACTGCGATGATGCGCTACCTGAAGACGCTTGCCGACCGCGACTACGCGCTCGATCGCGGCATGATCCCGCTGGGCTCGTGCACGATGAAGCTCAATGCCGCTACCGAGATGGCGGCGGTCTCGTGGCCCGAGTTCGCGCGGATGCATCCGTTCGCTCCGGCATCCGACGTCGAGGGCTACCTCGAGCTGATCGATCAGCTCGAGACGTGGCTGGCCGAGGTGACCGGCTATGACGCCGTCTCGGTGCAGCCGAACGCGGGGTCCCAGGGCGAGCTTGCGGGCCTGCTCGCGATCCGTGGCTACCACCGCTCGCGGGCCGACGAACAGCGCACCGTGTGCCTCATTCCCTCGTCCGCTCACGGCACGAACGCGGCATCCGCCGTGCTCGCCGGGATGAGGGTCGTGGTCGTCGCGTGCGACGAGGCCGGGAATGTCGACCTCGACGATCTGCGCGCGAAGATCGCCGAGCACGCCGACACGCTCGCTGCCCTCATGATCACGTACCCGTCGACGCACGGTGTGTACGAGCACGAGGTACTGGCGATCACCGCGGCCGTGCACGAGGCAGGGGGACAGGTGTACGTCGACGGGGCGAACCTCAACGCGCTCGTCGGCTACGCGCGCCTCGGCGATCTCGGTGGCGATGTGTCGCACCTGAACCTGCACAAGACGTTCGCGATCCCGCACGGCGGCGGCGGTCCGGGTGTCGGTCCTGTGGCGGCCAAGGCGCACCTCGCGCCGTTCCTGCCCTCGCATCCGATGGCACAGCGGGACCGGCATCCGTCGCTCACGGATCCCGAAGGCGCGATCTTCGCCGGGGGTCCGATCTCGGGCGCGCCGTACGGTTCGGCATCCATCCTGCCGATCTCGTGGGCGTACGTCCGGATGATGGGCGCTGAGGGCCTGCGTCAGGCGACCGGCAGCGCGGTCCTGGCGGCGAACTACATCGCGGCCCGCCTGCGCGAGCACTACCCGGTGCTCTACGCGGGAGAGAACGGGCTCGTCGCGCACGAATGCATCCTGGATCTGCGCCCCCTGCGGGAGGCGACCGGGATCACGGTCGATGACGTGGCCAAGCGCCTCATCGACTACGGATTCCACGCGCCGACGATGTCGTTCCCCGTCGCGGGCACGCTCATGGTCGAGCCGACCGAGTCCGAGGATCTCGGCGAGCTCGAGCGGTTCATCGAGGCGATGATCGCGATCAAGGCCGAGGCTGACGCGGTGGCCGCGGGGGAGTGGCCCGCGGGCGACAATCCGCTCGTGAACGCCCCGCACACAGCCGAGGCCATCGCGGTCGGCGACTGGCAGCATCCGTATTCGCGTGAGCGGGCGGTTTATCCCGTTCGCTCCCTGGTGCGCTCGAAGTACTGGCCCCCGGTGCGCCGCATCGACCAGGCCTACGGCGACCGCAACCTCGTCTGCGCCTGCCCGCCCCCCTCCGCCTTCGCCTAGCCCCCGCCCACGAGCCCGCCGGCCTCACTCTGCATCCCAACGAGAATCCGTTTTGGCGCCACCGGACGTGTCTCCCGAGCGAGTTTTCGGCGCCGAAACGGATTCTCAACACAGGATCACGGGAGAGAGCGAGGGTTCGTCCGCAGAGTTGCCAGGAGTTGCCTCGCGGGAGCGGCCACCACCGGCACGCCCGCACGTAACAGCTTTTCGCGCAACGGTGCTGCGCGGATCGCGTCGCGCCACTCCCACCGGACGAAGCCCCGGACCTGTTCGCGAAGGCGATCCTCGCGACGCTTCTCCTGAATGACCTGATCGACGACGGTCTGGGCAGACTCGGCTGCATACTTCGCGTACCCGTCCATCTCACCGATCACCGCCATCCGCCTCCAGAAGAAGTCGACGCGGTCGGTCCCGCCCTGCCTGCGGAACGCGACCTGCAGTTCTGGAAGCTCGAACCCGAGCCAGGTGATGACCGCGCGACTCACCGACTCCGCGACGGATTCGGCGAGTGGATTGGCGGCGTCGAGCACCCATTCCGCGCGCGACACTCCGCGCCGATTGCGCTGCGCGGCCAGCAGCGATCGCACTGTGACCACGTCGGTGAGGCCGAGCTGTCTCGGCGAGATCGCAGCGTCCATTAGGGCGAGCGCGAAGGCCGGCGGTAGGACCCTGAGCAGATCGAGTGTCGTGTGGGCGGCATCCGTGGTGTGCAGCCCCGACGCATGGCTAGTGATCTCGCGAGGGTCAGCGCTGGTGTGAATGACGAGATCGCCACGGCGGGTAGATGTGGCGCGGTCGAGGTCGAAGCAGTGGACATGCCGAGGCTCGCCGAATACAGGCAGGCCCCAGAGTGCTGCCGCGGACTCGTGTGAGAAGACGATGTCCGGGTGCCTGGCCGCCGCTGCGTGAACGCGAGCGAGATAGCGCTCCCATGGCGCCAGGGCAAGCCACTCCTCGTCGCGCACGCGAACAGCCGGCCGCAAAAGGTGGAGGTTCTCGCGCGATCGGGAGGGGTGATCGCCGCGTCCGCTCAGTAGGAGCGCGACAGGGGGCGAAGCGGACGGTGTCGGCATCCGTCAACGCTCCCCGGAAAGGTTGCCCATGACGGGAACGCCGCACGCAGCCCGGGGACGAACGCTTCTCGTCTGCGTCGGGGGAGGAAGGGTGTCACACCCATGAAAATTCGATCCGGCGCCCGGATCGCTGACGCCGGATCGAATTCTCGGCGCCGGATTGAATTCTCGGTAGGGGGCGACGGCTAGAAGACGCCGGGAAAGAGGGTCACCGCGAGGGGGTAGCCGATGAAGGCCACGATATCGATAAGGGTGTGGGCGATCACGAGCGGCATGACCCGACCCCACCGGCGGTAGCACCAGCCGAAGACGACGCCCATCGCGAAGTTGCCGACGATCGCGCCGAAGCCCTGGTAGGCGTGATACGCGGCGCGAAGACCGGCCGTGGTCAGGATGATGGCCCACCAGTTCCAGCCGAACCGGCGGAGGCGATCGAACATGTACCCGAGAAAGATGACCTCTTCGGTCAGTCCCGCCCGTAGCGCCGCAAGGATCAGCAGCGGAACGGTCCACCACGCGGCATCCAGCGGCGAGGCGCTCACCTGAAGCGTGATTCCGAGCGCGCGGCCCGCGACATAGAGGGCGAGACCCGGGATGCCGATAGCGGCGCCGAGCAGGAGCGCCCGGGCCACATCGCCACCGAACCGCGAGAAGTCCAGACCGATCCGCCGCAGCGCATTGGACCCCGGCTCCCACAGCAGGTAGATGACCAGCGCCACCAGCGCCAACCCGAAGAAGATGTTGAGGAACTGGTACAGGGCGTTCCACAGCGCCTCGGCGTCCCGATTCGGGTTGAGCTGGGTCTGCTGTTGCGCCAGAGTCTGGTTCTCTTGCGCGGCCCGGATGAGCGACCGCGTGAACGACAGGATGCTGTACACCGCCGACTGGCCGACGGTGATCGCCAGGACGATCCAGACCTCCCAGGTCAGCCGCTTACGTGTTTGCCCGTCAACGCGCGAAACGTTCAGCACTTCGCTAACAACGGGAGGCCGCTTCGGGGGGTGCACCTTGTCAGATTGCCACATGCAACTCCCACCGAGTTAAGGGTATGTAACTTTTCGGCCTCAGGTTTTGAACAACTCACAGCTCGCGCTTAGGGTTTTTCCATCCGTGCCGGGGTCACTCATGCCCCCGGCACATAACCCCTTGCACAGGAGGAAATGTGAAGATCGCACGTCTTGCGGCGGGCGTAGGCGTCGTTGCGGTGGGAGCACTCGTGCTCGCCGGCTGCAGCAACCCCTACCAGTCGGATGTCGTGGAGAACTCCGAGGTCACCGTTGCTTACAACGAAGGCTTCTTCCACTTCAACGATGACAGCTCCGCTGGCAACAACACGGCCAACGGCAACATCAAGTACATGACCGACACCACGTTCGGTTATTACAACAACACCCCTGAGTGGGTGCGCAACACCGACTTCGGTTCCTACGAGGTCGTCAGCGAAGACCCGCTGACGGTCGAGTACACGATCACTGCTGACGCGGTGTGGTCCGACGGTGTGCCGATCGATGAGGCCGACATGCTGCTGCAGTGGGCGGCGATCTCCGGAAACGTCAGCGACGCGTTCTCGCCCGCTGCCACCACCGGCTACAACCTGATCACCCAGACGCCCGAGACCGGCGACAAGACGATCACCCTCGTCTACGACGAGCCCTACGTGGACTGGGAGCTCGTGAACCCCCTCGGCGTGTCGGCTCACGGCACGTACGCCCTCGCGTTCCCCGAGGAGTACGCCGACGTTCAGGCCGCCTGGGACACCTACTCGGCTTCGGGTGAGCAGGGCGACTGGGACAAGTACAGCGAGGCAGCCAAGAGCTTCGCCGAGACTGCCAAGCAGAAGGTCGTCGACGCGATCACCAATGGTGACGATGCAGTGCTTGACGCACTCGGAACGGCATGGGGCGACGCTTACGCGTACACCACGCTGCCTGACAGCCCCGCTGCGGCGCTGACCAGCGGCGCCTACACGATCGAGGAGACGGCTGAGGACCAGTACACGACCCTCGTCGCCAACCCGCTCTACACGTGGGGCCCCTCGCCGAAGTTCGAGCGCATCACCGTTCGTGCGATCGGCGACTCCACCACCGCCCTGCAGGCCCTCGAGGCCGGCGAGCTCGACATCTGGACGGGCCAGCCCACCGCTGACATCCTCCAGGTCGCCGAGGGTATCTCGACTGCCGAGGTCCAGACCGGTGTCCAGGCCTCGCACGAGCACGTCGACCTGACGGTCAACAACGGCGGCCCGTTCGACCCGGCTACCTACGGTGGCGACGAGGCGAAGGCTCTGGCGGTGCGCCAGGCGTTCCTGAAGACGATCCCGCGCCAGGAGATCGTCGACAAGATCATCGTCCCGCTCAACCCCGACGCTGTGGTCCGCAACGCGAACCTCGTCAGCGCGGCTGACACGGTTCGTTACCCGATCCTCACCGCGGACAACGGCTCGGCCGACTACGCAGAGGTCGACATCGAGGGTGCCATCCAGCTCCTCGCCGACGCTGGTGTCACCACGCCGATCGAGGTCGGTTTCTGGTACCCCGAGGGCAACGTCCGTCGTGGCCAGGAGTTCGAGCTCATCGCGGCTTCGGCTGCTCAGGCGGGCTTCCAGCTCGTCGATGAGAGCGAGCCGAACTGGGAGTTCACCGACCCGTCGATCAACCCGATCAACCCGCACGACGCTGTGATCTTCGCCTGGTCGCAGACCAGCCTCGCCGTGGGTGGCTCGGACCAGATCTACGCGTGCTACGACTTCGCGGCACCGGACACCAAGGGTGGAAACTACAACGGTTACTGCAACGAGGACGTCACTTCCGCACTGAAGACGCTGAACGTGACCTCGGACTACGACACCCAGACCGACCTGCTCAACCAGGCCGAGATGGGTATCTGGTCGGATGCCGTGACGATCCCGATCTTCCAGTTCCCCGGCCTGCTCGTCTCGAGCGACCGTGTGACCGGAGTGAAGGCCATGCCGCTGAGCCCGGACTACTTCTGGAACTTCTGGGAGTGGGCTCCGGTCGAATCTGAGGGTTGATCCCTCCTTCGGGGGAAGCGGCTCAGCCGCTTCCCCCGAAGTCGACAACTAGCGTGGGCGCCGAGGTGACCCCTCGGCGCCCACAGCTGTGTCGCGGCGACCGGCCGCGACTCAGCATGCCGTAGTACCTTTGGGCAAAGCTCTGCCCTGAACGGAACATCCATGACACCTGAGTCCGCGAATCCGCGAGGCGGAACGTGCTGACGTTTCTCCTCAGGCGACTGGGCGCGATCCTGCTCGTGCTTCTCGTCGCGTCGTTCATCGTCTACACGCTCACTGCGATTGGAAGCGACCCGCTCCGCGACCTGCGTGCCAGCAGCGCTCCCAACCGCGACGAGCAGATCGCCTACCGGATCGAGATTCTCAATCTCGACCTTCCGCCCGTCATCCGCTATTTCACGTGGTTGGGCGGCGCCGCGCAGTGTCTCATCCTGCAGTGCGATCTCGGGCTCTCCTACACCCGCGGCAACCAGCCGGTCACCGAGGCCCTCGCCTCTGCCGCCGGATCGACGATCCAGCTCGTCACCGCCGCCACGATCATCGCGATCCTCGTCGGCGTCACGATCGGTATCCTCACTGCCCTTCGCCAGTACAGCGGTTTCGACTACAGCGTCACGTTCCTCACCTTCATCGTCTACTCGCTTCCGATCTTCTGGGTCGCCGTTCTCCTCAAGGAGTTCGGGGCGATCCGCTTCAACGAGTTCCTCGCCGATCCGAACGTGACCTGGCTCGCGGTGCTCATCACCGGCTTGATATCCGGTGTCGTGTTCATGAGCCTTCTGGGAGGGTCGTGGAAGACCCGGCTGATCACGTTCGGCTCGGCTTTCGTCGCCGCCGGCGGGCTCCTGTGGTTCCTCGGGGTCACGGGGTGGTTCGCGACACCGACCGTCGGCATCATCGGCGTGATCGTCACGGGTGTCGGCGCCGCTGTCGGCGTGACAGCCATCTCGACGGGCCTTGCCAACCGGCGGGCGCTGCTTGCCTCGCTGATCACTGTGGCGATCTGGATCGCGCTCTACTTCCCGTTGCAGTACCTGTTCTTCTACGTGCCCGAGGGATGGATGCTGGTGCTGCTGGGCATCGCCGCGATAGGCATCGGCATCGTGGTCGGGATCATCGTCGGAGGCGACGGCAAGCGGGAAGCTGCCCGCACCGCCGCGATCGTCAGCTTCATCACCTTCTTCGTGATCGTCATCGACCGGGTTCTGCTGGTCTACCCCGACTACGTGCAGCGGATTCCGCAGAGCGGTGTCATCGCGACGATCGGCTCGCGCACCCCGGGACTGCAGGGCGACATGTGGTTCCAGATCCTCGACGGGTTCTCCCACCTCGTGTTGCCGACGATCGCCCTCGCTGTCGTCTCGATCGCCGCGTACACCCGGTACACGCGGTCGAGCCTGCTCGAGGTCATGAATCAGGACTACGTGCGTACCGCGCGGGCCAAGGGGCTCACCGAGCGCACCGTGGTCGTGCGCCACGCGATGCGTAACGCGCTGATTCCGATCGCGACGATCATCGCTTTCGATATCGGCGCGCTGATCGGTGGCGCGGTGATCACCGAGACGATCTTCGCCTGGAAGGGCATGGGGTCGTTGTTCGTCGACGGCCTGGAAAAGGGTGACGTCAACCTCGTGATGGGCTTCTTCGTCGTCACAGGCGTCCTGGCAGTGATCTTCAACCTGATCGCCGACCTTCTCTACTCCGCTCTCGACCCACGGATCCGGGTGAACTGACCATGGCGACTTCACTTCCCACAGATGCGCCCCAGGACCGGGGCTCCGAGCAGACGATCGAACAGAAGGCCGTCGCCGGCATGAGCCAGGGGGCGCTGGTTCGCCGCCGGTTCTTCCGCCACAAGCTCGCGATGACCGCCCTCATCGTGCTCGTGCTCATCATCCTTCTCGCGTTCACTTCGGTAGGCACCGTCATCGGGGGTACGGGTTCCCTGCAAGCCGATGCATCTGGAACCCTCACGATCAACGGATGGCGCATCGAGGGCTGGTGGCCCCTGAACTGGTGGACCGCCTACCCCGTCGTCAACGGCGGGGCTCCGACGATCACGTGGTGGCCGTTCAGTCTCGGCGAGCACCCCTTCGGTCAGGACACCCTGGGCAAGGACGTGTTCGCGCAGGTCATGCGCGGCACGCAGCAGTCGATCACCGTCATGTTCCTCGTCGGCCTGGTGTCGCTCGTCGTCGGCGTGAGCCTCGGCGCCGTGTCGGGCTACTTCCGCGGTTGGTCGGACTCGCTCATCATGCGATTCACCGACGTCATCATCATCATCCCGATCATCGTTCTCGGCTCGATCATGGGGAAGCTGTTCGGCGGCAACGCGTTCGTCTTCGGGCTGTTCCTCGGCATCCTGAGCTGGACGGGACTCGCACGCCTGGTACGCGGAGATTTCCTCTCGCTTCGAGAACGTGAGTTCGTGGATGCCGCCCGGGTCGCCGGAGCCAGCAACGCGCGCATCATCTTCCGGCACATCCTGCCCAACGCGGTAGGTGTGATCATCGTCAACACGACACTGCTCATGAGTGCGGCGGTGCTGACGGAGGCGGCGCTGAGCTTCCTCGGCTTCGGCATCCAGTACCCGGATGTGTCGCTGGGTCAGATCATTTCGGAGTACCGCGAGGCGTTCCGCACGCGTCCGTGGCTGTTCTGGTGGCCGGGTCTGTTCATCATTCTGCTTGCCCTGTGCATCAACTTCATCGGCGATGGTCTGCGCGACGCCTTCGACCCGCGCCAGCAAGCGAAGACCAGCCGCCGCAAGGCCGCGCGTGCCGTCGCCGCGATCCCCTCGGTTCAGGCCGTGACGATGGTCGAGGGACCGACGTCGGAGTCCGATGAACCGTACTCGGATGAGTTCACCGACCTCGGCGGCAGGTCGGGGCCGCCTGGCGGTCGCGGCGACAGGCCGGGTGATCAGCCGTGAGGCAGCACGAGGCTCACCGCGGCGGCGGCGGCAAGCGCGGTGGTGCCGGCGATCAGCAGCGGATGCCACGTCAGCGCGGTCTGGCCAACGGCCGCGGTGCCTTCCCGTCGGTGACGCTCCAGCTCGCGGCGCACGAGGCCGGCGGCGTCGCCCGATGCGGTTCCTTCGGCATCCGACGGACGGCGCGTGTCGTCATCTCCCGGCGTGTGAGTCACGTCGGCGCGCTGCGTCGACAGGGCTTGGCGGGCGCCGGGCGCGGGCGCTGCCCAGGCGCGGATGACGCGGCCGCCGCGCGTGCGGATCGTGAGCGCGAAGCGCGAATCGACGCTGTCGATGTCACCCCAGGGCACACGGTACGTGCGCACAAGGTTGCTGATCTCGACGAAACCTTCCGACACGCGAACGTACGGGCGCAGGTACAGCAGCCAAGCGCCCCAGCCGAGCAGGACGACAGGCCACGCCCAGCGGGCGAGATCGAGAAGACCGCCGTCTATGGCGATGAACACCAGCGCAGCTGCCGCGATCACCAAGGCAATCGCGGCGATGATCATGCCGCCGCGAGGGCGAAGAGTGACCGGTTCGGGCATGCGCCCATCCTGACACGGGAGAACGAACGATGACCTCTGATCAGCCGCGCACCGGCGGGCGTATGGGCCGGAAGGATCGGGCAGCGGCGAAGGCTGCAATACCGAACTCCGGACCGGCCCTCTCGGTCTCCAACCTCGGTGTCGAGTTCTTCGTCGGCGGGACCTGGGTGGCAGCTGCCAAGCACGTCAGCTATGACCTCATGCCCGGCAAGGTGCTGGCAGTTGTGGGTGAGTCCGGCTCGGGAAAGAGCACGAGCAGCATGGCGATCATGGGCCTGTTGCCCAAGAGCGCCAGGGTGACCGGCAGTGCAAAGCTTGCCGGCACGGAGCTGATCGGGGCCAGGCCTGAGGCGCTGCGTAAGGTCCGCGGCGAGGGGATCGCGGCGATCTTCCAGGAGCCGATGACGGCCCTCAACCCCGTCTACACGGTGGGGTTCCAGATTTCCGAGGCGCTCATGACGCACCGGCCGGGGATGACGCGCAAGCAGGCCAAGGAGCGTTCGCTTGAGCTGCTGAGGCTTGTCGAGATGCCCGACCCCCTGAAGGCGTTCAACTCGTACCCGCACCAGCTCTCGGGCGGTCAGCGCCAGCGGGCCATGATCGCTCAGTCGATCTCGCTCGAGCCCCGCGTTCTCGTCGCCGACGAGCCGACGACAGCCCTGGATGTCACGGTGCAGGCCGAGATCCTCGATCTGCTGCGCAACCTGCACACGAAGCTCGACTCCGCCATCATCCTCATCACCCACGACATGGGCGTGGTGGCCGACATGGCCGATGACGTCATGGTGATGAAGGACGGCGACGTCGTCGAATACGGGTCCGCCTCGCAGGTCTTCGGCGAGGCCGAGCATCCCTATACCCGAGCGCTCATGGCATCCGTGCCCCACTTGGGTTTGGGTGAAGCCCGGGTTGAAGAGGAAGCGCACCGCGACGAGTCGACGGCGGCGCTGCGCCTCGAGAACGTCTCAATCGAGTATCCCAAGCGCGGTCGCGTGCCCGCTTTCCGCGCAGTGTCGGATGCCACGCTGTCGATCCGGCCGGGCGAGGTGCTCGGGCTCGTGGGTGAGTCGGGGTCGGGCAAGACGACGATCGCGCGTGCCATCGTCGGCCTCGTGCCCGTCGCGGAGGGAAGCCTTCGCGTCGCGGGCCAGGACATGGTCGGGGTCAGCCCCAAGGAACTGCGCGCAGTACGCCGCAAGCTCGGGATCGTGTTCCAGGATCCCGGCTCGTCGCTGAACCCGCGCTGGCCCGTCGGCGAGTCGATCGGCGAGCCGCTCGAGCTCGCCGGTCGTGATCGCAAAGAGATCTCCAAGCGGGTCGAGGATCTGCTTGACCTCGTTGAGTTGCCGCGCGATTTCCGCAACCGGTACCCGCACGAGCTCTCGGGTGGACAGCGTCAGCGCATCGGTATCGCCCGCGCTCTGGCCCTCGATCCCACTGTCCTGGTGGCCGATGAGCCCACGAGCGCGCTGGATGTCTCGGTTCAGGCGCGCGTGCTCGAACTGTTGCAGGCGATCCAGAAGGAAAAGCAGTTCGCGACGCTGTTCGTGACACACGATCTCGCCGTGGTCGACCTGCTGGCTGACCGGATCGCTGTGATGCAGCACGGAAAGATTGTCGAGCAGGGCACGAAGGAGCAGATTCTGCGCAACCCGCAGGATGACTACACCAAGCGGCTCATCGCGGCAGTGCCCGTTCCGGATCCCGCTGAGCAGCGGCAGCGTCGCGAGGCTCGCGCGGCGCTCCTGGCCGAGCAGAAGTCCGCCTAAAGCGGGAGAACGCTTCGCTCAGCTGGCCGCAAGCGGTCCTGAGATATCCTGGAAGGCGCCGGCATCCCGGCCGCCTCCCCACCCCAAGGATTCCCTCATGGCGCATGCCCTCCGTTCGGACCTCCGAAACGTCGCTATCGTCGCGCACGTCGACCACGGCAAGACCACGCTCGTGGATGCGATGCTGCGCCAGACCGGCTCGTTCGGGGAACACGCACACGTCGAAGAGCGCGCGATGGACTCGAACGACCTCGAGCGCGAAAAGGGCATCACGATCCTCGCGAAGAACACCGCCATCACGTACAACGGTGTCCACACCGAAGTCCCCGTGACGATCAACGTGATCGATACGCCCGGTCACGCGGACTTCGGGGGAGAGGTCGAGCGCGGCCTGTCGATGGTCGATGGCGTCGTGCTGCTGGTGGATGCCTCCGAGGGGCCGCTTCCGCAGACGCGCTTCGTGCTGCGCAAGGCGCTCGAGGCGAAACTTCCCGTCATCCTGCTCGTCAACAAGACCGACCGGCCGGATGCTCGTATCGCCGAGGTCGAGGAGGAATCGCACGACCTGCTGCTGGGCCTTGCCTCCGACCTGCAGGAAGACGTCCCGGATCTCGACGTCGATGCCCTGCTCGACGTTCCCGTCGTTTATGCCTCCGGTCGCGCCGGCGCAGCGTCACGCAACCGCCCTGCAAACGGATCACTTCCCGACAATGACGACCTCGAGCCGCTGTTCGAAGCGATCCTCGAGCACGTTCCTGCGCCGTCATATGACGACGAGGCCCCCCTGCAGGCGTGGGTCACGAACCTCGACTCGAGCCCGTTCCTCGGTCGCCTCGCGCTGCTGCGCGTGTTCAACGGCACGCTCAAGAAGGGCCAGACGGTCGCGTGGGTGCGCCACGACGGATCCCACTCCAACGCGAGAATCACCGAGCTTCTCAAGACCCGCGCCCTCGAGCGCTATCCCGCAGAGTCCGCGGGCCCGGGCGACATCGTCGCGATCGCCGGGATCGAGGAGATCACGATCGGTGAGACGATAGCCGACCCGGAGGACGTACGCCCGCTTCCGGCGATCACCGTCGATGATCCTGCGATCTCGATGACGATCGGCACCAACACCTCTCCGCTGGTCGGCAAGGTCAAGGGGCACAAGCTCACCGCGCGTATGGTCAAGGACCGCCTGGACCGTGAGCTGATCGGTAACGTCTCCATCAAGGTCGTCGACATCGGACGCCCGGATGCCTGGGAGGTGCAGGGCCGCGGCGAGTTGGCGCTCGCGATCCTCGTCGAGAACATGCGCCGCGAAGGCTTCGAGCTGACCGTCGGCAAGCCTCAGGTGGTCACCAAGAAGATCGATGGGAAGACCTACGAGCCCTTCGAGCACCTGACCATCGACGCGCCCGAGGAATACCTCGGGGCGATCACACAGCTGCTCGCTGCCCGCAAGGGGCGCATGGACAACATGACCAACCACGGCACCGGCTGGGTGCGCATGGAATTCATCGTGCCGTCCCGCGGGCTCATCGGCTTCCGCACCGAATTCCTCACGACGACCCGCGGCACCGGCATCGCCAACGCGATCTCGCACGGCTACGAACCGTGGGCGGGGCAGATCGTGACGCGCCAGAACGGGTCGATCGTCGCCGACCGCTCCGGCGTCGTGACCCCCTTCGCGATCATCGCGCTCCAGGAGCGCATGAGCTTCTTCGTGCAACCCACCGAAGAGGTCTACGAGGGCATGGTCATCGGTGAGAACTCGCGCAGCGATGACATGGACGTGAACATCACCAAGGAGAAGAAGCTCACCAACATGCGCTCCTCCACGGCCGACACGTTCGAGTCGATGACTCCGCCGCGCTTGCTCTCTCTGGAAGAGAGCCTCGAGTTCGCTCGCGAAGACGAGTGCGTGGAGGTGACGCCCGAGAAGGTGCGCATCCGCAAGGTCGTCCTGGATGCGACCGAGCGCGGTCGGGCGGCGTCCCGCCTGAAGCGTCAGGACGCCAACGCCTGACCGGCGACCTCGGGCGCGCCTTTATCTCGCCTCGTTCGCGACGGGAGGGTGCCGTCGACTGCGCGCAAGCTCGCGACCTGAGAGGATGGCGAGCATGCCGTCGAGCGAGTCTCTGTCGCAACCCGATGGAACGGATGCGGCGCGCGCTGCGTGGCGCCAGGGCCTGAGTGTCGCTCTCGCGACGAGTGCCTACGGCATATCGTTCGGCGCGCTTTCGGTAGCGGCAGGACTCGATGTCTGGCAGACCTGCATCCTCAGCCTCGTCATGTTCACCGGAGGCTCGCAGTTCGCCTTCGTGGGAGTGATCTCCGCCGGGGGACTCGCGGCGATCCCGGCAGCTGTCGCATCGGCCGCGCTCTTGGGTGTGCGAAACGTCGCGTACGGCATCCGGATGTCGACCCTGTTGCCTCCGGGGCGCTTCACCCGCATCGCGGCGCCCCACTTCACGATCGACGAGTCCACGGCAGTCGCTCTCGCGCAGCCGACGCCGCGCGCACGAACCGTCGGCTTCTGGGTCACCGGCATCGGTATCTACATCGGGTGGAACCTCTCGACCCTCGTGGGTGCGCTCCTGGGCGACGTGCTCGGCGACCCGCGCGCGTACGGATTGGACGCCGCGGCCGCAGCAGCCTTCCTCGCCTTGCTGTGGCCTCGTCTGCGCGGGAGGCAGCCGATCGTCGTGGGGATCGCGGCTGCCGTGGTGGCTACCGTGCTCACGCCTTCGCTCATGCCTGGCCTTCCGGTGCTGATCGCCGCTGTGGTTGCGATTGTGGTCGGCTGGTTCGACTGGGGGTCGCGGCCGCAGACCGATCGGGATGCTCGGCCCGGAGGCCCCGATGAACCCGACGATGTGCCAGAACGGGTGGGGCTGCCGTGACGCTGTGGAGCGCGATCGCGCTGGCGTCTGTCATCTGCCTGGCGCTCAAGGTGACCGGGTATCTCGTTCCGCCCTGCTTGCTTGAGGCGCCTCGACCCGCGCGGATCGCCGACCTCCTGACGGTCGCCCTCCTCGCTGCGCTCGTGTCCGTGCAAACGCTCGGGGTCGGGCAGCAGATCGTGGTGGATGCCCGCGTCCCCGCCGTGCTCGTGGCTGCCGGTCTGCTCCTGCTGCGCGCGCCGTTCCTCGTCGTGGTGGTTGCTGCGGCTGCGGTAGCGGCAGCGCTGCGGTGGTGGGGCCTAGCTGTCTGAGGTTTCGCACAGCACCGCCGCGATACAGTGATGCGGTGCCGCGCTTCTCGTTCGTTCGCCTTGCCGCGTGGGTCGTCGCGTTGATCGTCGGTGCGATCTACGGGGCCGCGGGCACCGTCAGCCATGCGTACCGGGTGTTCGGGATACCGGTGGGGCTTGTGCTGGCCATGGTGGCGGGGGCGGCAATCATCATCGCGGTGCGCCTGCTCACGGCTGACCGGTGGGCCGCGCTTGCCACCGGGGTTGGCGCCATGGGCGTCACGGTCGTGCTCTCGGGCACGGGAGCCGGTGGCTCGGTCATTGTGCCGCAGTCGATCCTGGGCGTCGTGTGGACGTTGTGGCTGCCCCTTGTGACGGCCTTCGTTGTCGCCTGGCCCGAGCGTGTCGATCGCGGCCGGGCGGCTGAGGCAGCCGACTAGACTTGCACTCGTGACGTATGTGATCGCCCTTCCGTGCGTCGATGTCAAGGATCGTGCCTGCATCGACGAGTGCCCCGTCGACTGCATCTATGAGGGGGAACGCAGCCTCTACATCCATCCGGATGAGTGTGTCGACTGCGGCGCTTGCGAGCCCGTGTGCCCCGTTGAGGCGATCTACTACGAAGATGACCTGCCCGAGGAATGGCAGGACTACTACAAGGCGAATGTCGAGTTCTTCGATGACCTCGGCTCGCCCGGTGGGGCGGCCAAGGTCGGGGTGATCCCCAAGGATCACCCGATCATTGCCGCGCTGCCGCCGCAGAACCACTGATCCCGGGCTCCGACGGATGGGCGTCGCCGACCTGGCCGATTACCCGTGGGACGCGATGGCGCCCTACGCCGCGCAGGCCCGCTCGCACCCAGACGGGATGGTCGATCTTTCGATCGGTTCGCCGGTAGATCCGACTCCCGAGGTGATCGCGCGAGCTCTTGCCGCCTCGACCGACGCGCACGCCTACCCGCAGACGGTCGGCACCCCGTTGCTGCGCGAGGCAATCGTCGACTGGTACGCGCGTCGTCGGGAAGTCCCGGGGCTCACGATTGACGCTGTGCTCCCGACCATCGGGTCGAAGGAACTCGTCGCCCTCCTGCCGCTGCTCCTGGGCCTCGGACCGGGAGATGTCGTCGTACACCCGGTGGCGGCTTACCCGACGTATGAGGTTGGAGCACGCGTTGTCGGCGCAACCCCGATTGCCACTGATGATCCGGAACAGTGGCCCGAGAACACGCGGCTGGTCTGGGTGAACTCGCCGGGGAATCCCGACGGCGCGGTGCTGGATGCCGCAGCGCTTCGTGTCGCCCGTGACCGGGCGAAGGAGCTCGGCGCGGTGCTCGCGAGCGACGAGTGCTATGCCGAACTCGGGTGGGATGCGCCGTGGGATCGCGAGGCGATTCCGTCGGCGCTGGACCCCCGCGTAACCGACGGGGACAACACCGGGATCTTGTCGGTGTATTCGCTGAGCAAGCAGTCGAACCTTGCCGGATACCGCGCAGCTTTCGTCGCCGGGGACACCGAGATCATCGAACGGATGCTGACAGCTCGTAAACACCTGGGGCTGATGCCGCCTGCGCCCGTTCAGGCTGCCATGGCCGCGGCCCTGCGTGATGACGAGCATGTCGCCGAGCAGCGCGAGCTGTACCGGCAGCGGCGCGAGGTACTTCGCCCTGCCGTCGAGGAGGCCGGTTTCCGGGTCGATCGCAGCGAAGCCGGCCTGTATCTGTGGCTCACCCGCGGTGAGGACGCCTGGAACTCGGTCGCGTGGTTCGCGCAGCGCGGCATCCTCGTGGGGCCTGGTGTCTTCTATGGGGCACAGCACACACACCACGTCCGGTTGTCCTTGACGGCAACCGATGAGCGCATTGCCGCCGCGGCGGACCGCCTCCGCCGTGGTTAGACCCCGTGCCGGCCGCACCCCTCACAGCGCCGCGCCGGGGCAATACTGCGAGGGTTCCTCTATCGAATCCGCCAGCGCTTTGGCTGTGCGCACAGTAGGCCGAGCCGACTACTAGGCTGTAATGGCAGCCCGGGCACCGATGCGTGCTTGGACGGCTCCGCGAGGCGGCGAACCCGTCCCGGTGCCGACGACAGCCCCAGACAATGCAAGGAGGCGCCGTGGACGACGCGCAGACCCCGCAGGACAAGGCCATCCTGACCGTCGGTGATCGGACCGCCGAGTTCCCCGTGCTCCACGGCACAGACGGGGTGCCGAGCATCGACGTCGCAACACTTACCCGGCAGACCGGGGTCACGGCTTTGGACTACGGGTTCGTCAACACGGCATCGACGAAGTCGGCGATCACCTACATCGACGGGGATGCCGGCATCCTGCGCTACCGCGGCTATCCGATCGAGCAGCTCGCGACGCACAGTACGTACCTTGAGGTCGCGTGGCTGCTCATCTACGGTGAGCTGCCGACTGCCGACGAACTCGCAGCGTTCGACAACCGCATTCGTCGCCACACACTGCTTCACGAGGACCTCAAGCGCTTCTTCGGTTCGCTGCCTCCGACGGCGCACCCGATGTCGGTGCTCTCGGCGGCGACCGCGGCCCTGTCGACCTACTACGAAGACGAGTCCGATCCTCACAACCCCGAGCACGTCGAGGTCAACACGATCCGGCTTCTCGCGAAGCTTCCGGTCATCGCGGCGTACGCCCACAAGAAGAGCATCGGTCAGGCGTTCCTCTACCCCGACAACTCGATGAGCTTCGTCGACAACTTCCTCAAGCTCAACTTCGGTGTCCTGTCCGAGCTGTACGAGGTCAACCCCGTCGTCTCCCGCGCACTCGAGCGGTTGCTGATCCTGCACGAGGACCACGAGCAGAACGCGTCCACCTCGACGGTGCGCCTGGTCGGCTCGACCGGCGCCAACCAGTTCTCGTCGATCTCGGCGGGCATCAACGCGCTCTACGGCCCGCTTCACGGCGGCGCGAACGAGGCGGTTCTCTCGATGCTCGCCCGCATCCGTGACTCGGGTGAGAGCGTCGAGCGTTTCGTCGAGCGGGTCAAGAACAAAGAAGACGGTGTCAAGCTCATGGGCTTCGGTCACCGGGTCTACAAGAACTACGACCCGCGGGCCAAGCTCGTCAAGGAGTCAGCCGACGAGGTGCTCTCGGAACTCGGCGTGCACGACCCGCTGCTGGATCTTGCCAAGCAGCTCGAAGAGATCGCCCTCAACGACGACTACTTCAAGGAGCGACGGCTCTACCCGAACGTCGATTTCTACACCGGCGTCATGTACAAGGCGATGGGCTTCCCAACGCGCATGTTCACCGTGCTGTTCGCGATCGGTCGCCTTCCGGGGTGGCTCGCGCACTGGCGCGAGATGAACGGCGACCCGCAGACCAAGATCGGTCGGCCGCAGCAGCTGTACACGGGCGCACCCGAGCGCATGTACCCGGGCGTCTGAGAGAGCTGCTGCGCCGGGCCGCCGCGCGGAATCTGGCATTCTGAACGGATGCCGAAACTCCTCGTCCGCGTTCCCTCCCCGCTTCTCGCTCAGGGGGAGCTGACACACCTCGACCGAGTCGAGGCGGATGCCGACCTCGCGCTGTCTCAGTGGCGGGAGTATGTCTCGGTCTACCGCGACCGTGGCTGGCAGATCGTCGACGTGGCTGAGGCCCCGGACCAACCCGACGGCGTCTTCATCGAGGATGCCATCGTCGTGTTCGACGACATCGTCGTGATCGGACGCCCGGGCGCTGAGTCTCGACGCGGCGAGATCGCAACGGCCCGGGCGGCGGTGGACACGCTCGGTCTTCCTGTCCACGAGATCGAGGCGCCGGGCACTCTCGACGGCGGCGACGTGCTCAAGATCGGGCGCACGGTCTATGTCGGAGCGTCATCGCGGACCAACGCCGACGGCATCCGTCAACTGGAGACGCTGCTCGGCCCTCGGGGATGGAAGGTCGTCGCCGTGCCGGTGACGCGGGTCCTGCATCTGAAGAGCGCCGTGACGGCGCTTCCTGACGGCACGGTCATCGGCTACGAGCCGCTCGTGGACGATCCGTCAGTGTTTCCGCGCTTCCTTCCCGTACCCGAAGAGCACGGCACGGCGGTGGTCGTGCTCGATGAGGCGACGGTCCTGATGTCGGCGGATGCGCCGCAGACCGCTGCATTGCTCCGGTCGCGCGGACTGACCGTCATCCGGACGCCCGTGACCGAGTTCGAGAAGCTCGAGGGGTGCGTCACGTGCCTCTCGGTTCGCGTGCGCCGCTGACGCCCACCGTCGGGCTCGGCCTCAGGCGTGTAGCGCTTCGTTGAGGGTCACCCCGACACCGGCGCGCCGGACTGCCTCGATTGCGCCGGTGAGGGAGTTGCGGCGGAACAGGATGCCGTGGCGGCCAGAGAGCTCGGCGCCCTTGACGGTTGGGCGCGTGCCGTCGGCACCGACCGGCTCGTCGGCAAGCACGATCTTCGACCCGGCGGTCACATACAGCCCTGCCTCGACGACGCAATCGTTCCCCAGCGAAATACCGATGCCGGCGTTCGCTCCGAGGAGCGTGCGCTCACCGATCGAGACACGGTGGGCGCCACCGCCCGAGAGGGTGCCCATGATCGAGGCGCCACCGCCGATGTCGCTGCCGTCCCCGACGATCACGCCCTGAGAGATCCGTCCCTCGACCATGCTCTGACCGAGCGTCCCGGCGTTGAAGTTCACGAAGCCCTCGTGCATCACGGTGGTTCCGGGCGACAGGTACGCGCCCAGCCGCACGCGGGACGCGTCGGCGATGCGGACACCGGCGGGCACGACGTAGTCGGTGAGGCGGGGGAACTTGTCGAGCCCCTGAACTTGGATGCCGGCGCGCTGCAGCCGTACGCGTCGCCGGTCGAGCTCGCGCGGGTCGACGGGGCCGGCGTTGGTCCAGGCGACATTGGGGAGCGCGCCGAAGATGCCGTCAAGGTTGAGGTCGTTCGGAGTCACGAGTCGGTGTGACAGCGCGTGGAGGCGGAGGTAGGCATCCGGTGTACCCGAGGGTGCCGCGTCGAGATCGATCTCGATCTCGACCTGCTCGATGCTGACGCCGCGCGTGTCATCCGTGCCCACAGCCTCGGCGACGAGAGCACGCGCAGCCTCGTGAGCGTTTTGGCTGGCCGACAGCGCACCGGACTGGGGGGAGGGGTACCAGGTGTCCAAGACCATGCCGTCTGCCGCGACAGTTGCCGCCCCGATACCGCTGATCATCCGCTGTGCCGTCATCGTTCCAGGGTATCGAGTCGCGCCCCTGACGCCGTGCCGGTGACGCCTCGCCCATCGCACCGCTTCGGGCCCTGGCTAGACTCGAGGAGTGCTGGACTTGACCTCGAATGCTGTCGATCTGACCCGCGCGATCTGCGACATCCCCAGTGTCTCCGGCGACGAAGGACATCTCGCAGACCTGATCGAGGAGGCAGTGCGTGCTCTGCCGCACCTCGAGGTCATTCGGGATGGCGACACGGTCATCGCTCGCACGAACCTCGGAAGAGCTCGCCGGGTCGCGATCGCCGGACACATCGACACGGTGCCGATCAACGGCAACGTTCCCACCCGAACGGTCGACATCGACGGCGAGGAGTTCATCTGGGGGCGCGGCACCGTCGACATGAAGGCCGGCGTTGCCGTGCAGCTCAAGCTCGCCGCCGACCTCGTCGCGCCCAAGGCCGACATCACGTGGATTTGGTACGACCACGAGGAGGTGGCTGCAGCCCTCAACGCCCTTACTCGCATCGCCGCGACGCGTGCCGACCTGCTAGCCGCCGATTTCGCGATTCTCGGAGAGCCCTCCAATGGGCAGGTCGAGGGCGGCTGCAACGGCCACATGCGCGCCATCGTCCGAACGCATGGTGTGCGCTCGCACAGTGCACGGTCGTGGATCGGGGAGAACGCCATCCACAAGGCGGCGCCGATCCTGGAGCGGCTTGCCGCCTATACAGCTCGCGAGGTTCCCGTCGATGGGCTCGTCTACCGAGAAGGCCTCAATGCTGTGCGGATCACGGGCGGTGTCGCAGGGAACGTCATTCCCGACCTGTGCGAGGTCGAGGTGAACTACCGCTTTGCTCCCTCACGAAGCGGCGCCGAGGCCGAGGAGCACGTGCGCGAGGTCTTCGAGGGTTTCGAGGTCGAGGTCATCGATATGGCCGAGGGTGCTCGGCCGGGACTGGATGACCCGCTGGCGCAGGAGTTCGTCGCTGCCGTCGGCGGCACGGCCCAGCCCAAGTACGGCTGGACGGATGTGGCCCGGTTCTCGGCTCTCGGCATCCCCGCTGTCAACTACGGCCCGGGGGACCCGCAACTCGCCCATCACGACGAAGAGCGCGTTGCCGTCGCCCAGATCCGGGATGTGGAGCGCGGGCTGCGCGCGTGGCTGACCTGACGACATCTGCACCGGTGCCGCTCTCCCGGCGGTCGATTCCACCGGCGCTGACGATTGCGCTCATCTATCTCGCGGCGCGGGCCGTCACATTCGGTTTCCTGGCACTGGCTGCCGCGTTATCGGCCGAGGGAACACGCTTCGGTGCGGGGGCGAGTGTCCAAGACCTCGTCGTGGGGTGGGACGCCCAGTGGTATTGGTTCCTGGCGGTCAACGGATACCCCACCGACCTTCCTCTCACTGACGCGGGCGCGGTAGCCGAGAACCAGTGGGCATTCATGCCGATCTACGCATACCTCGCTGCCGCCATCGCGCCGCTCGTGGGCGGGTGGTGGGGAGTCGCCGCCGTCCTGATCTCTCTGGCATCCGGGTACGGGGCGACCTACGTGCTGTACCGGATGCTGCGCGGTCGGATCGGGGGATCGGCTGCCATCTGGGCGGCTGCCTTCTTTGCCGCAGGGCCCCTGGCGGCGCTCTTCCAGGTCGGCTACGCAGAAGCCCTCTTTTTGTTGTGGCTCTTCCTTGCGCTGTGGGCGGTCACAGCGCGGCGCTTCGTGTGGGTCTACCCGCTCGTGATTCTCATGGGCTACACGCGGCCCGGAGTTCTCGCGTTCGCGCTCTTTCTCGGGCTCTTCGGTATGTGGCGCTTCTTCTCACGCCGCACCGAACCGCTTCGTGTGCGCGAGGTCATCCACATCGTCGCGCTCGGCGCGCTCGCCACCGCTGTGGGGTTCTCCTGGCAGATCATCGCGGCTGTCGTCACGGGGGACCCCGGTGCCTACCTTGCCACCGAACTCGCCTGGCGGCGCAACTGGCTCCTGGACGATGCGGGGCACTTTCTGCCGTTTGACGCTTTCGTGCGCGGTGCTGCGTTTTGGGGAGAGGTCTGGGGGTGGGGGGCCGCCGGCGGCGTCATCCTGCTCGTGTTCATTCTGGCCGGCGCGGCCGCGGCGCTCCTCTGGACGCCGCAGGTTCGGGCGCTGGGACCCGAGATCCGCATCTGGGTTGTCAGCTACCTCGTTTACCTGCTGGCAGTGTTCTTCCCTCAGTCGAGCATCTTCCGCCTGCTGGTGCCGATCTCGCCCCTGTGGGGCGCGCTCGCGGTGCCGCGGTCCCTCGTGTGGCGCGTCGGTGTGCTCATCGCGTGCCTTGCTGGGCAGTGGTGGTGGATCTACAACATGTATGCACTCGGCAACCGTTTCTGGCAGATCCCCTAAGCTTGATTGGTAGACCACGACGAAAGGGAGCCGCCATGGCAGCCATGAAGCCGCGAACCGGAGACGGACCGATGGAGGCCGTGAAGGAAGGCCGCCTCATCATCGTGCGAGTACCTCTCGAAGGCGGTGGCCGCCTTGTCGTCTCGGTGAATGACGCCGAGGCCAAGGAACTGTACGACGTGCTCGGCGGAGTTGTCGGAGCCGCGTAACGCGCGATGATCTCACGAACGAAGCGGCCGGTCTGGTGACCGGCCGCTTCGGCGTCTCTGCCTCGCCTAGACCGACGCGAGAGTCGTCAGCTGGAGGAGTCCTTCCCGCGCGGTGTTGAGTGCGCCCAGGACGGCGGGGGACTGCGCGACCTCTTGAATGAGTGAGCGGTACGCAGTCGTGACTTCGTCGCGTTTGACCGGATCGGCGACCGCGCCTCCGGCGAGGACTCGCGGGACGAGCACCGTGCCGCCGGGGCGCACCAGGCGCAGCCCGTGCTCGACATACTCGATGACGCCCTCGGGCTCGGCGTCGACCAGCACGATGTCGTAGGATGCTTCGTTCATCCGAGGAAGTACTTCGGCCGCGCGGCCCGTGATGAAACGGGCACGTGCCGGCGGGACCTTGGCCTGCGCGAATGCCTGACGCGCTGCCCCCAGATGCTCAGGCTCGACATCGATCGTGGTGAGAGTCGCCTGCGGCGCTCCGCGCAGCAGCCACAGCCCGGAGACTCCGCCGCCCGTGCCGATCTCGACGATGTTCAACGCACGCCCGACGGCGGCGATCGTGGCACACTGCACACCGACCGCGGCGCTGATCGGTTCGGCGCCGAGTTCGAGCGCCGCCTCGCGAGCGCGGGCGATCGCGTCGGGTTCGACAGTGACCTCTTCGACGAATCGATTGACCGCGTGATCTCCCATGCACTGCCCTTTCTCTGAGGGGCAAGCCTACGGGCGCGCACCCGGAATCTCGCTGAGGCGCGAGGGGTAATCTTGACCCATGTTCAACGGGATCACGATCGAGAAGCTTCTGCTGATCGCTCTGATCGCCGGGATGATCATCGGTCCGCAGCGGCTTCCCCGCTACGCAGCAGCCCTCGGACAGTTCGTGCGCCGAGCCCGTGACTTCGCCCGCTCCGCCGGCTCGCGCGTCAAAGAAGAGATGGGCGAGGACTTCGACGACGTGGATTGGCGCACGCTCGATCCACGGCAGTACGACCCGCGTCGCATCATCCGTGAGGCACTGCTGGATGACCCGCCGACGCCGCCTGTCAAGGCTCAGTCCGCGACGATGGCCGCGGCCGGGGCCGCTGCTGGAGCGACCACGACATCGACGAAGGCACCGCCGCTGGCGGTGGGTGAGATCCCGCCGTTCGACGCCGAAGCTACCTGACGCGCATCGGGAGGGGGCGGCCCGACAGTCCGCGCCCGGAGCCCAGAACCGCCTCCGCGACGGCTTCAATCGCCGCTGCGGCAGGGTCAGCTGCATCCGTCACGAGGTGCACATCGCCGGCGTCGCCGGATGCCCGCACTCCCTGGCTGAGTGGAATCGAGCCGAGGAGCGGGACGGGTTCGGCATCCGTCTGCAGCGCCTGGGCGACAAGCTCGCCGCCCCCGGAGCCGAACAGATCGAGCACCGTGCCGTCGGGAAGGGTGAGCGGCGCCATGTTCTCGACGACCCCCAGCACGCGCTGACCCGTCTGGCGGGCAACGATTCCCGAGCGGATCGCGACGTCGGCGGCGGCGCGCTGGGGCGTGGTCACCACGATGACCTCCGCGTGGGGCAGGAGTTGCCCGACAGAGATCGCGACATCGCCCGTACCCGGCGGCATGTCCAGCAGCAGGATGTCGAGATCACCGAAGTGGACGTCGGTGAGGAACTGCTGCACGGTGCGGTGCAGCATCGGACCACGCCACGCAACCGCGCCGAGTGGCTCTTCCCCCGAACCGCGTCGCAGGAACATCCCGATCGAAATCACCTTCACCCCGTGCGCGACGGGAGGAAGCATGAGGTCATCGATCCGGGTCGGTTGCGGTGGTGCTCCGTCGGGTCCGACAAGACCCAGGATGCCGGGAATAGAGAATCCGTGGACGTCGGCGTCTATGAGCCCGACGCGAAGACCGCGCGCTGCCAGGGTCGTCGCCAGGAGCGCCGTCAGCGTCGACTTGCCGACGCCGCCCTTACCGCTCGTGACGGCGATCACCCGGGTCAGGGAGTCGGGACCGAACGGCATCGAACGGGCCGGGCGCCCGGCGCGCAGCATCTCGGTAAGGCGAGCGCGTTCGTCGGCATCCATGACCCCGACCGTGATCTCGGCCGACACCACCCCGGGGACCGACAGCGCCGCGGCGCGAACGTCGGACTCGATCCGTGCGGCGGCGGGGCATCCTGCGACGGTGAGGGCGATGTCGACCCACGCTGCGCCGTCGTCGACCCGAGCGCCGCGAACCATCCCGAGCTCACCGATCGGGCGACGCAACTCCGGATCGATCACGGAGCCGACGGCGCGCGCGACCTCGTCTGCGGCAGTCACCGCACGTCTCCGCTGCGAATCATGCCGAGTGGCCCTCGTGGGGGAGCGTCGGGCCCGCGGAGGGCACCGCGTCGGTGGGCTGCTGCTCGGCGCGTTCGTCGAGCTTTCTCAACAGCGACTTCAGTTCGGCGCGCAGTGTGTCACGGGTCACGACCTCCGAGGTCACCTCGGTGAGGGCGATGCGCAAGGCCACGATCTCGCGCGCGAGGTACTCCGTATCGGCGAGGTTCCGCTCTGCGCGCTGACGGTCCTGCTCGATCTGCACGCGGTCGCGATCGTCCTGCCGGTTCTGGGCGAGCAGGATGAGGGGAGCGGCGTAGGACGCCTGTAGTGAGAGCATGAGCGTCAGGGCAGTAAAGCCGTTTGCTGCCGAATCGAACCGCAGGTTCTCGGGGGCCGCAGTGTTCCACGCGATCCACGCGACGCAGAACAGGGTGAGAGCCACCAGGAACCAGGGGGTGCCCATATTGCGGGCGATCCACTCGGTTGCTCGGCCGAACCGATCCCGCGAGGGCTGGGGCGTGCGACTGCGAATCGGCATGCTCGACCGACCGCGGGGAGCGTCCAGCCCCCGGGGTGAGCGCGCCATCACAGCTTCACCGGCCCTGTCCAGGGAAACGACACCGGTCGCTGGTCGGTCGAGTGCGAGCGCCAGTCCTCAGGCAGCAGGTAGTCGAGCACGTCGTCGACGCTGACGACACCGACCAGGCGGTGGACTTGGTCGACGACCGGCACCGATACCAGGTTGTACGAGGCGAGGATGCGGGCGACCTCGGCTGCCGTCGCGGTGGCTGCCAGCGGCTCGATGGTGTCATCGATCAGGGAACCGAGCCGCTCGTGCGGAGGGTAGCGCAGCATCCGTTGGAAGTGCACGGTGCCCAGGAACCGCCCCGTCGGCGTCTCGTACGGGGGCAGGGTGATGAACACCGACGCCGCCAGCGCCGGATGCAGCTCGTGGCGGCGGATGAGGGCGAGTGCTTCGGCGACCGTCGCTTCGGCCGAGAGCACGATCGGCTCGCTCGTCATGAGACCACCGGCGGTGTCGGGGCCGTACTTCAGGAGCTCGCGAACGTCTTCGGCCTCCTCGGGCTCCATGAGATCAAGCAGCGCCTCGCTGCGGCCCGCCGGGAGCTGTCCGAGAAGGTCGGCTGCGTCATCCGGTTCCATCGCGTCGAGGATGTCGGCGGCACGCTCGTCGCCCAATTGCTCGAGAATGTGCGCCTGGTCATCCTCGGGCATCTCTTCGAGCGCGTCGGCGAGGCGGTCGTCGGGTAGTTCCTCGGCGACCTCGAGCAGGCGGGCGTCGGGAAGATCGAGCAGGGTGTTGGCGAGGTCCGCGGGCTTCAGCTCGCTCAGGGTCGCAACGAGCTGTTCGGCCGACGGCTCCTGCGTCGAATCGAGCTGCTCGGTGACCTCTTCCCAGCTGGCAAGAGTGGTCGGGCCCTTTGTGAACGGGGACGCGCTGGTGCGCGGACGGCGCAGGAACAGCTGGCCGATGTCCCAGGCGCCGAGCCGGTCACGCTCGATGGCGGCATCCTCGACGACCGCCTCGCCCGATCCGTCGCGGAAGTACACCCGGCGACCGAGGAGTTCGGCGAGAACCCGCACCTCGCCACCGCGCTGCTGGAACCGGCGGACGTTGATGAGGCCGGTGGTGATGACCTGGCCCGGTGCGATCGAGGTAACGCGCCCGATCGAGACGAACACGTTTCGCCGGCCGGGAATCTCGACCACGAGCCCGACGACGCGGGGCGGGTCATCAGCGCGGTAGACGACCACGACATCGCGGACGCGTCCGAGCCGGTCGCCGGCAGGATCGAAGACGGCGCAGCCCGAGAGGCGCGCGACAAAGACCCGCTGCGTGTTCACCTATCCAGCGTAGCCCCGAGCCCGGGCATGCCCTCCTGTGGTTACGAGTGGCGATTCGCAGCGACTCAGCGGATGGCAAGACCCGGCATGGGAGGATGGACGAATGAGCATGATGGGGGGCCAGTTCGCCCGCAACCTCGAAGACGTCGGACAGACCGTCGCGACCTTCGACAAGTACGAAGCCGCCCAGAAGGCGGTGTCCAAGCTCATCGCCGAAGACATTCCCGCCCGTGAAATCACGATCGTCGGTCAGGGTTTGCGTTCGATGGAGCGGGTCACCGGGCGCCTCGGCTACGCCACGGCGGCTCGATCGGGCGCCATCAACGGACTGCTCCTGGGCATGCTGTTTTCTGCCGTCTTCGTGCTCGGGATGCCGAACGTGCCGATCCAGGCGTTCGTGGGTGTGCTGTTCGTCGGCATCGCGATCGGCATGCTGGCGAGCCTGCTGACTTTCGCCATCATCCGGCGCCGCCGGGACTTCGCGTCAGTCATGCAGTTCGTCGCCGACCACTACGACATCGCCGTTGCCGGCAGCAGCGCAGGCCGGGCACGACAGGTCTTGGGCCCGCAGGCAGCGCCGGCGGCGCCGCGGACCCAGGTCGTCGCCCCGCCCGCGGAGCGAACCGCGACCCCGCAGGAGCCGCCGCGCTACGGTCAGCGGATCGAGGAGGTCACGCAGCCGGAAGTTCCGACCGAGTCCGCAGCGGATGCCTCATCCGATGCGAGCGCCCCCGACGCCGACCAGGACGCTGCGACCAGGGACGACGACAAGGCGTAGTCGCTCGGTTGCTGCGTCAGCGCGCGAGCCGTGCGATCCAGGCTTCGACCTCGTCGGCGGTGCGGGGGATCGCCGCTGACAGATTCACGGGACCGTCCGCGGTCATCAGCACGTCATCCTCGATCCGTACGCCGATCCCACGCAGCTCTTCGGGCACCGTGAGGTCGTCGATCTGGAAGTACAGACCGGGCTCGATCGTGAACACCATCCCGGGCTGCAGGATGCCGTCGTAGTACATCTCACGGCGAGCCTGCGCGCAGTCGTGAACGTCGATACCGAGGTGGTGGCTGGTGCCGTGCACCATGTACCGGCGATGCTGGCCACCGGTGTCGGCCGCGAGAGCCTCGTCAGCTGTCACCGGAAGGAGGCCCCACTCCGCGGATCGCGCAGCGATGACCCCCATCGCCGCTTCGTGGATCGAGCGGAATGTCACCCCGGGTCGGGCCGCGTCGAACGCGGCATCCGCGGCTTCGCGTACCGTCTCGTAAACGCGCCGCTGCACGTCGGTGAACGTGCCGCTGACGGGCAGGGTTCGCGTGATGTCGGCGGTGTAGAGGCTGTCCAGCTCGACGCCGGCATCGATGAGGATGAGGTCTCCCGGCAGGACCGCGCCGTCGTTGCGGGTCCAATGCAGGTAGCAGGCGTGGGGTCCAGAGGCGGCGATCGTGTCGTAGCCCTCGCCGTTCCCGTCGCTGCGCGCACGCAGGTGGAAGACGCCCTCGACGATCCGCTCCCCGCGGGGGTGCCGGCTGATCCGAGGGAGGTCGGCGACGATGTCATCGAACCCTGCCGCTGTCACGGCGACGGCTTCGCGCATCTGGGCGATCTCGTCCTCGTCCTTGATCAGCCGCATCTCCGAGACCGCGCGGGTCAGGTCTGCGTCGGCGTCGACGACGCGCTCGCCGTCGGCGGGTTCGAACGCGGCGATGTGGTCGGTACGGATGCCGAGGTCAGCCGCAACACCAGCCAGTGCAGGACGAGGGCCGATCCAGAACTCCCCGATGGATGCATCGGCGTAGAACTCTGCGGTCGTCCGGTCGGCCCGCTCCCGGAAGTACAGGACTGCCTCGTGGCCGCCTTCGGGAAGCGGGTCCATCACGAGGATCGCGCCGGGTTCGGCATCCGACCCCCAGCCTGTCAGGTGCGAGAAGGCTGAGTGAGCCCGGAACCGGTAGTCGGTGTCGTTGGAGCGCTGCTTGAGCTCACCGGCGGGAAAGACGAGGCGCTCACCGGGGAAGGCCGCCGACAGCGCGGCGCGGCGGCGCGCCGCGAACGCGGCCCGCGACCGGGCTGGAGGGAGTGTCTCGGGGCGCTGTGCCCAGCCCGTCGAGATCGTGTCGAGGAAGCCCTGTGGGAACGGCTGCTTGCGGTTCGTCGTGCCGTTGGTGCTCGCAGAGGTCGTTGTCGTGGCTTCGCTCTCGCCAGTCGTGCTCATTCCCCCAGTCTCGCACGGGCACATCTCGCAGGTCAGGGGGCGGCGGGCTCCAGTTGCACCACGAGCGGCCGGTGGTCACTTCCACTGCTGTCCACCGACGAGAGGACGAGCGATCCGGTCACCGTCCACGCGCCTGTTGTCATGACGTGGTCGATGGCGGTGCCCAGCAGTGGCGGCCAGGCCGTGCTCCAGGTGCCCACGGCTCCCGTGCCGCTGGCGGCAGCGGCATCCCGGCAGCGTCCGAGTTCGCCGCCATCGACGCCGAGTCCACCGAAGTGGTCGAGCGTCGCGTTGAAGTCGCCGGCCATGATGACGTTGTCGGCGGCGCACTGGTCGCCGAGCCAGCGGAGGTCGGCGCGCCAGTCCTCCATGTAGTCGGTTCGGGGCGCGACGGCGTGTGCTGCCACGACGATCGGGCCGACCCCCGAGACGGGCATCGCGACGGCGCTTGGCACCGTGGATGTCGTGCTCGTGCCCTCGACCGACGACTCGATCACGGCATAATCTCCGAGGTCGGGCGTGATGAGGAGGGTCGTCGATCCGGCATCCCACGGGGTCGACGGGTCCTTCGCGTGGTGTGCCCACATCGGATGCCCGAGCTCACGCATCTCGATAGCCACCTGCTCGCCGGTCTCGATCGTCGTCTCGGGGAGGGCGACGATGTCGGCATCCATCGCGACGGCCAGGCGCGCGATCTCATCAGCCGATGTCGCGGGGCCCGCGGTGTTCCAGGTCATGACGCGGATCGCGGTGTCGGTCTTGGCGGGAAGACCCTCGGTCCCGATGCCGCGACCCAGCACGACTGCCCCGTTCGCGATGACACCGACCAGCGCGACGATCAGGACGGTGACCGCGAGCGGACGGATCGATCGAGCAAACGACGCGAAGAGGGCGATGATGCCGACCGCCGCGAGAGCGAGCACGATCACTCCGCGGAAGGCGATGATCTGCGCAATCGGTGCCAGGCGTTCGACCCGGAAGAAGTCGGGAGCGGTGAGCACCGCGACCACGGCGATCCAGATCACCGCAACGAGGATCCCCAGAGCCCGACGCACGTCCGCGAGCCTATGACAGCGGTCTGAGAGATAGGTACGAGCCGCGCCGCGGTGAGCTGTGCGCGCGGCGCTAGGCTCAAACGATGGATGACGAGCGGCTCTTCGAGGGACCCGCTGACCTGCATCTGCACTCGACGCAGTCAGACGGGACCGACGCGCCGGCTGACGTCATGCGGGCAGCTCACCGTCACGGCCTGCGCATCACCGCCCTGACAGACCACGACACGGCCGCCGGCTGGGCAGAGGCCGCGGAGGCTGCGGCATCGCTCGGCATGATGTTCGTCCCGGGTATGGAGATGTCGGCGCGTGACGACTGGCGCAGCGTTCATCTGCTCGCGTACCTCTTCGACCCCGACGACCAGCAGCTGCGGGCGATGACCGAGCGGGTGCGGACGTCCCGGCTCGAGCGTGCCCGGATGATCTCGGATCGCATCGCCCGCGACTTCGACCTCGAGTGGGAAGACATCCTCGCGCAGACCTCCGACGGGGCCACCGTCGGACGCCCGCACATCGCTGACGCGCTGGTCGCTCGCGGACACGTTCAGGATCGCGGTGAGGCCTTCCGCGGCATCCTGAGCCCCCGGAGCCCGTACTACGTCGCTCTCTTCGCCCCCGACCCGGTCACCGCGGTCCGGCTTATCGTCGCAGCCGGGGGAGTGCCGATCCTGGCGCACCCCGCCGGACGGGCAGGGCCGTTCCCTGCGCCGCTGGTGAATCGGATGCTGGATGCCGGGCTCGCCGGCTTCGAGCTCGGCCACCGCGACAACACCGCCGCCGGCATCCGTCAGCTGGAGCCGCTGGTTGCCGAGCGCGACCTCATCGTGACGGGCTCGAGCGATTACCACGGCCTCGGCAAGCCGAACGTGCCGGGCGAACACACGACGGACGCCGCGATGGTCGAGCGCATCCTCGTCGCAGGCCACGGGAGTGCGCCGGTCTACCCGTAGGCCGGGCCTGCCTCTGAGTCTCGCCGTCGCCACGCCAACCTCGCAGAATCGCGCGAACTCCGTCCTTTCGGGCCACGATCCCGCGCGGTTCGTGCGATTCTGCGAGGTTCGGATGCCGAACCTCACGCAACAGCACAGCGCCCCCGCCTCGAGAAGAGACGGGGGCGCTTCACGTGAGCGTGAGGATCAGCCGAGGGCCTTGGACTTCAGCTGGTCGTACTCGGCCTGCGAGATGGTGCCAGCGTCCAGGAGTGCCTTGGCGCGGGCGATCTCCTCAGCGGGGCTGTGAGCCTTGCCGCCAGCGACCGACTGGATGTAGGCATCCTGGGCCTGCTTGATCTGCTCGGCCTCCTTCATGGAGCGCTCGCTCATGCCGCGGCCGCGGGCGATGAGATACACCAGCGCCGTGATGAAGGGGAGGAAGAGCAGGAAGATGATCCAGACGGCCTTCCACCAGCCGTTGAGCTTGTGGTCACGGAAGAGGTCGCCGATGATCGCGAACAGCACGAACAGGTATGCAACGAAGACGAAGATCCACAGGAACCACCAGATGAGGTCCCAGAACGAGCCCCAGAATCCCTGGTACTCGTATCCCGTCGTCACAGCTTCAAGAAATCGCATGACAGCCTTTCGGGGTTTTCGCGGCGCCATGCCGCAGCCATCACCTTATCGCTGTCGAGTGTCTCGTTTCGAGAGCAACGCCCGCGTCGTTGCGCGTAGATCAGGCTGCGTCGGGGCGAGGTCCCCGGCGCCGGCGGCGGCGACGTGGCGTCGTGGTGCCGTCGCGGTGTTCGGCGCCACCACCGTCGTGCGTGCCGGCGCCGTCGGCGGTGCGCGGTGGTGTGTCCGCTGAGCCGTGCGACGCGCTCGAGTCCGATGCGCCGGACGAGCCGCCGCGCGAGCGACGACGACGCGACCCGGATCGTCCGTTCGACGACCCGCCCTCCACAGTCGAGACGGTCTCGGTGCGCGGCGCGGTGACTATGCGACCCTTCGTGCCCTCGGGGATGTCGAGGTCCGTGTACAGGTGTGGGCTCGACGAGTACGTCTCGATCGGCTCCGGCTGACCGAACTCCAGCGCGCGGTTGATGAGGGCCCACTTGTGCAGGTCGTCCCAGTCGACGAAGGTCACGGCGATACCCGTGCGCCCGGCACGCCCGGTGCGGCCTGCGCGGTGCAGGTAGGTCTTCTCGTCATCGGGAATGGTGTGGTTGATCACGTGCGTCACGTCGTCGACGTCGATGCCGCGGGCTGCGACATCCGTGGCGATCAGCACATCCTTCTTGCCGGCCTTGAACGCGGCCATCGAGCGCTCGCGGGCCTCTTGGCTCATGTCGCCGTGCACCGCGACAGCCGAGAAGCCGCGGTCCTGCAGCTCGTCGACGAGCTTCTGCGCAGCCCGCTTCGTGCGCGTGAAGATCACGGACTTGCCGCGGCCCTCGGCCTGCAGGATGCGGGCAATGACTTCGTCCTTGTCGAGCGAGTGAGCACGGTAGACAAGGTGACGGATGTTGGCCTGCGTGAGACCTTCATCGGGGTCGGTCGCCCGGATGTGGATCGGGTTGCTCATGAACCGGCGCGCGAGGGTCACGATCTGGCCGGGCATCGTCGCCGAGAACAGCTGCGTGTGGCGGACGGCGGGCACCCGCTGGAAGATCTTCTCGATGTCAGGGAGGAACCCGAGGTCGAGCATCTTGTCGGCCTCGTCGAGGACGACCTCGGTCGCGTTCGAGAGGTCGAGGAGTCGCTGGCCGGCGAGGTCGATGAGGCGACCGGGCGTTCCGACGACGATCTGCGCGCCGGCCTTCAGTTGGTCGATCTGACCCTCGTAGGCCTTGCCGCCGTAGATGGCCACGACGGATGTCGCGCGATTGCTCGTGAGCATGTCCATGTCTTCATAGACCTGGACGGCAAGCTCACGCGTGGGAACCACGATGAGCGCCTTCACGCCCGGCGCGGGCTCGAGTCCGAGTCGCTGCACGACCGGGATGCCGAAACCGAAGGTCTTGCCGGTGCCGGTCTTTGCCTGGCCGATGATGTCCTGGCCGGGAAGGCCGAGGGGAATGGTCTGTTCCTGGATGGGAAACGCATCCACGATGCCGCGCTCGGCGAGCGCATCGACGATGTCTTGATCCACGCCGAGATCGGCGAAAGTCGTCACGATAAAAGCCTGTCTGGCAGCTCCTGCTGCCGCTGGTGTCGGATCCACGCCCTTCACTCAGCCGCAGGCGCGGGGCTCCGGGCCTACGCCGGAGACTGACTCAGTCTACTGGCGAGCGCTGGATGACCCCTCGGAGCGGCCTCGCCCGGCGGGTCGCCCCGTGCTGGCCCTAGGCTGTGTGCGTGGTCGACTGGAAGTTTTGGCGCAAGAGCCGTCCGCTGGCCGCGACGCTGTCGTTGCGGTCTCGGGGCGACTTCGGTGACGCGCACCGCGTCGATTTCGAAGAGCTCGCTCCCGACATCGATGTCTTCCTCGGCCAGGCCGCATATCTGCAGCTCGGGTTCTTCGAGACCCTCAGCGAGCTCATCGCCGTGACCCCGTCGCTCGAGAAGAAGGAAGCGCTGTCGCGAGCTGCCGGAGCAGCGCTGACCAAGCACGAGGCCCTCGTGGGTGTCATCCGTGATCGCGGAGATGACCCCACCGCGCTGATGCTGCCCTTCCGGGAACCGCTCGATCAGTTCCGCCGGGCCACCCATGGTGTGCGCCCGCAGGAGACGATGCTCTCGGTGCACATCATCGCCGGCATGCTCGACGACTTCTATCTCGCCCTGGCTGCCAGCTACGCAGAAACGGGGCGTCGGGTGGCGCGGATTCTCGGTGCGGATGCCGACCGCCAGGCGGTCGTGGAGATCCTGACCGAAACGATCGACAGCGACGACGAGTGGCGCTCACTGCTGGCGATGTGGGGGCGACGCCTGGTGGGCGACACGCTTTTGGTTGCGCGCGCAGCCCTTCGACCCAAGCACCTTCAGCTGCAGGACGAGCAGAAGGTCGAGCCGGTGTTCACGCAACTCATGGCCGCGCACTCCCGACGGATGGACGACCTCGGACTTGCCGCGTAGTCCGCGCGGTGAAGCTCAGGCGACGAAGCCGACGCGGCGAGCCTCTTCGGTGCCGACCTCGACGTAGGCGAGTCCTGCCGTGGGGACGATGTAGGCGTTGCCGCGCACATCGGTGAAGGTGACGTGAGTGGCGCCGGAGTCCAGCGCCTCGGCGACGGACTGGCGCACGTCAGCGGCAGAATCGTTCGTCTCGAAGTTCAGCTCGCGACCCGAATTCGTGATGCCGATGCGAATCTCCACGTTCCTGCCTTTCTCATGCCCCCGTGCGACGGGTGTCGTAGGTGCATGGCAACTCTACGACACCGTGATGTCCTCGGGGCTGGGTAGCGTCGTCGTTATGGATCGCTCGCAGGCACAGGTCGTCGCGCTGCCCGCAGATGCGAGCGGGCTGGTGGTTGGCGCAGCAGGCACGGGCAAGACATCGGCGATCCTCGCGCGAACGGCCCGGCTCCTGCGCGGCCGGCGCGTGCGCCCTGACGATCTGCTGATCCTGACGCCCACGCGCCAGACCGCGACAGACCTCCGCGACCGGGTGACTGCCGATCTCGACATCGCAACACCGGGACCCTTGGCGCGCTCGATCGCGTCGTTCGCCTTCCAGATCGTGCGCTCACGAGCCGTCGCGGCGGGTGATCCGCTTCCGCAGCTTCTCACCGCTCCTGATCAGGATGCTGTCATCGCGGATCTTCTCGAGGGCGACGAGGCTGACGCCGAGGAGGGGACGTCCCGGTGGCCGGATTCTTTGGGCACCGCAGTGCGACGATCCCGCGCGTTCCGGTCGGAACTCCGGGCCCTGTTCGCGCTCGCCACCGAGCTGGGGCTCGCGCCCGAAGATCTCGAGCGCCTGGGTGCCGACCGCGCCAATGGGGTGTGGTCGGCGGCCGGCTCGTTCTGGCGCGAGTACCGGTACGTGCTCAATCGACTGCGCCCGGCTCACCGCGATCCTGCCGAGGTGCTCCGTGAGGCCACCGACGCGTTGCAGCTCGGTCGTGTCGCCGCAGTGCCGAGCCTTCTCATGGTCGACGATGCGCAAGAGCTCAGCTGGGGGGCGGTGGCGCTCCTGGAGGCTGCGCAGGCGCGCGGAATCGCCGTGCTCGCTTTCGGTGATCCCGACGTCGGATCCGGTGCATTCCGCGGCGCCGGTCCCGAGACCTTTGCCCGGCTGACATCGATGTTTGCCGATCGATACGTGTTGCGAGGTCAGCATCGAAGCCGACCCAACCTCGTGCGAGTTGCCCGAACCGTCGCCGGATCCATCGGAACCGCGGGCGCGGCAGAGCACCGCCTGGCCCCGGATGCCGGACTTCCCGCCGCTGAGTCAGCCGCACACGACGCGGGCCAGATCACGACGACGTGGGCATCCTCGCCGCACGAAGAGCTCGATGCGATAGCGCGGACGCTGCGCTCGTGGCACGTCGCGGACGGGCTTGCGTGGCGTGAGCTCGCCGTCATCGCGCATGACACGCGCCAGGTAACGAGGCTCGCGGCCGAGCTGGCTGCACGCGAGGTTCCGACGCGCGCAGCCAGCGCGGCGGGGCCGCTCGGGGAAGAGCCCGCGGTGCGGGGCCTGCTGCACCTCGTGCGCCTGGGGATGATGTCGCCCGCCGAGCGGCCTGCCGAGGAGCTGGCGGCGGCGCTGACGTCACCCTTCGGTGGCCTCGATGCGATCGGGCTGCGGCGTCTGCGCGCTGTGCTGCGAGCGCAGGAGTTCGAGGGGGAGAGCAGGCGCGCGGCGTCCGAGCTGCTGACCGAGGCGATGGCCGAACCCGCCGCGTTGGTGCTGATCGACACGCCCCAGGCGCGAACTGCCCATCGACTCGCGCAGACCCTCGCTCAGATCCATGCCGCGGCAGCCCGTGGCGATTCCGCCCACGAACTGCTCTGGACGGCGTGGGACAGGTCGCAGTTGGCTGGGCCGTGGCGAGAGCGAGCGCGCCTGGGCGGAGCAGAGGGGGCGGAGGCCACCCGATCTCTGGATGCTTTGGTCGCCCTTTTTGCGGCAGCCAAGCGATCGGCTGAGCGTGAGGACGAGGATCCGGCCCGGTTCCTTGCCGAGATCCTCGGCAGCGAGGTACCGGAGGACTCTCTCGCAGCGGCACAGCGCCGCGACGTCGTCGAGATCCTGACCCCGGCGGGCTCGCTGGGCCGCGAGTTCGAGGCCGTCGTGATCGCGGGCGTCCAGGACGGCGTCTGGCCCAACACGCGGCTGCGCGGGAGCCTCCTCGATGGCTGGCGGCTCGCAGACGAGACACAAACATGGCGTCACGGTGGGACGCCCGTGGCCCTCGACGTTCTCGACCGCCGCCGGAGCGTGCTGCACGAGGAGCTGCGGTTGTTCGAGCGCGCGCTCACGCGGGCCCGCGCACGCGTGCTCGTGACGGCCGTGGATGACGAGGATCAGTCGCCCAGCGCGCTGTTCTCGTATCTTCCCGAGCCGCCGCCGCGCCGCGTGGATCGACATCCGCTCACCCTCCGCGGCGCGGTCGCCTCGTACCGGCGGCAGCTCATCGAGGCGACGGGCCACGCTGCCACCGAGCACGCCGCCACACAGCTGGCTGCGCTGGCTCGAGCCGGTGTGCCCGGCGCCGATCCTGCGTCGTGGTACGGCGTGAGCGAGCGTACGGGTGAGGGTGGCATCCACGATCTGACTCGCGCACCTGTCTCGATCTCGCCGTCGCGCGTTGAGGCCTTCGAGGAGTGCGGGCTGGACTGGGCAATTCGCGAGCTCGGCGGTGACTCCCGCACCTTCTCGGCGGGCCTCGGCACGATCTTGCACGCCGCGATGGAGTCAGCTCCCGACGGAACGTTCGAACTGCTCGACGCCATCGTCGAAGAGCGGTGGGGTGAGCTCGACTTCGAAGCCGACTGGCTCTCGAGGCAGGAGCGCCAGTGGGCAACGACCCTCACCCGCAGACTGGCGAGCTACCTGCGCGAGTTCGCCGCCCGTGGGGGAGAAGTGGCCGGCGCCGAAGCGCGTTTTCGCATCGCGATCGTCGCCGGTGGCGACGGTCCGAACGTGGTCGCGATCACCCAACCTGGTGCACCTCCCGAGGGAACCGTCGCGATCATCAGCGGATCCATCGACCGGGTTGAGCGGTGGCTCGAGGATGCTGGCCCCCGCGTTGCCGTGATCGATCTGAAGACGGGGCGATCCGAGGCCCGCGTCTCTGATGACAAGGTGGCCACCGACGCGCAGTTGGCGGCATATCAGCTTGCGGTGAGAGCAGGAGCGGTTCCCGGGGCTGCGCACGGGCAGCTCGTGGGTGCCCGCCTGCTGGTGCTCTCGAAAACGCTCAAGGGATCGGATTACCGGATGGCGCAACAGCTGCCGTTGGACGCCGACACCCGGTCCGCACTTCTTCACCGCATCGTCAGCGACGCCGAGGCGATGGCTGCCCACAGCTTCACCGCGTACCCCGACGTCCACTGCAACGACGATCATTTCGCCGTGTGTCGTCTTCACACCGTCAAGCCGGTGAGTGCGCCGTGACCGGACCCGGATCGGGCGGCTCGCTTCCCGCCGTGCGGCTGTCGTCGCTGCAGATCGCCGAGCTTCTCGAGCTGCCTGCGCCCACCGAGCCGCAGCAGCGCGTGATCGAGGCGCCGCTGTCTCCCGTCTTGGTGGTGGCGGGTGCCGGGAGCGGCAAGACCGAAACGATGGCAGCGCGGGTTGTGTGGCTCGTCGTCAACGGCATCGTCCGTCGCGACGAGATCCTCGGTCTGACGTTCACGCGTAAGGCTGCCGGCGAACTCGCTGAGCGGATCGAACGGCGCCTCGCCCGCATCGACGCCCTCGCCCGCGAGGGCCGAATCGAGGCGACTGCCGAGACGAATGCGGAGCACCTGCTCCTGCGCCCACGCGTATCGACCTACAACGCGTTTGCCGACTCGCTCGTGCGCGAGCACAGCGCCAGGATCGGACGCGACCCCGATGCTGCGCTCCTGAGCCCCTCGGCATCCTGGCTCCTCGCGCGAAGGATCGTGATCTCCTCACGCGATCCTCGGCTCGCCGACCGCGAGGACCGGTTCGGCACTGTCGTCGACAGTCTGCAGCGCCTCGCCGGCGAGGTCTTGGATCACGGCGTCGACCTCGACGAACTCTCGGCGTTCGGCGACCGTGTCGCGCGCAGTATCGAACCGGCCTGTAACCCTGCGCTGGCATCTCCCGGCGACATCGAGAAGTTCCACACGGCGATGAGCGCGCTTCCACTTCTCGCCGGGCTCGTGCGCGACTACACGCGGGCAAAGGCTACGCAGGGAACCGTCGATTTCGCGGACCAGGTCTCGGGTGCCCTCCAGATCGTGACCGCTGCACCATCGGTTGCCGACGAGGTGCGCGGTCAGTACCGCGTCGTGCTGCTGGATGAGTATCAAGACACGTCCGTCCAGCAGACCCAGCTCCTGGCGGCGCTGTTCGCCGACGGTGCGGTCATGGCGGTGGGCGACCCGCATCAATCGATTTACGGATGGCGCGGCGCGAGCGCAGACAACCTTGCCTCTTTTCCCGCAGCGTTCGCCCGCACCGTCGCCTGCACGCATGTTGCGCTCATGACGAGCTGGCGCAATGACTCCCTCATTCTGGATGCCGCCAACGCACTCATTGCCGACCACGGCGCCCGTGGCATCGAGATTCCGCCCCTCGAGCCGCGACCGGGGGCTCCTGCAGGTCACGTAGGGCACGTGTATGCCAACACGATCGATGACGAAGCGGCCGAGGTGGCGGCCTTCTTCGCGCGGCTGCGTGCTGAGCATGAGCCAGCACGCGGGGGCGGGCGCGGCGAGGCGCATTCGGGTGCCATCCTCTTTCGCACCAAGCGCCACATGACGGTCTTCGCGAACGCTCTCGCCGAGCGGGGAATCCCGCACCGCATCCTGGGGCTCGGCGGACTGCTCTCCACCCCCGAGGTCGTCGACGTCGTCGCTGTGTTGCGCGTGCTGGACGATCCGCACCAGGGCTCCGCGCTCATTCGCATCCTCTCGGGACCGCGTTTCGGGCTCGGACTGTCAGATCTTGCAGCCCTGCGCCGGCTCGCCGACACCCTCGCGCGCCGCGGTGCCGATCTTGCTCCGCTGGCGCCGGAGGTCCTCGCCCGGATGCGGGATTCGGTCGGTCCCGACGAACAGGCATCGATCGTCGACGCCCTCGACAGGATCCGTTCGTTGCGGCCGGGCAGCGTGCTCCTCGCGGACTTCAGCCCCGACGGGGCCGAGCGGCTTCGGAGCGCCTCGGCGATGTTTCATCGCTTGCGCGGTGTGCTCGGCGGTCCGATTCCCGAGGTCATCCGAGCGATCGAGCGCGAACTGCTGCTCGATGTCGAGCTCGCGGCGAACGAGACCCGGGGTCCGGCGGGTCTTGCCACCGCGCAACTGCGATCGTTCCTCGACGAGATCCAGGGATTCCTCGCCGTCGACGAGCGAGGGTCGCTCTCAAGCCTGCTCGCGTGGCTTGACCACGCGGAAGAGACGGACGAGCTCATGCCGCGCACCGAGCCGCCGGAACCTGGGGTCGTTCAGTTGCTCACCATCCACGGGTCCAAGGGGCTGGAGTGGGATGCCGTCGCGGTTGTGCGAATGGTGCAGGACGAGCTGCCGGCGAGGCCCCGGTCGACGCAGGGCTGGATGGGATACGGCACGTTGCCCTACCGGTTCCGTGGTGACCGAGCCGCGCTTCCGGCGCTTGCCTGGGAGCAGGCCACAGATCGCAAGGGATTGCGGGCCGCCATCGCGCAGTTCAAGGCATCCGTCAAAGAGCACCTCGCCGGTGAAGAGCGGCGGCTGGCCTACGTCGCCGTGACGCGGGCGCGGAGCGATCTGCTGCTGACCGGGTCGCGGTGGGGAGGCCAGCGCGACCAGCGCGCACCCAGCGTCTTCCTCGACGAGATCGGCGCGGCCCTCGGGTGGGAGTCCACCGGCTCGACCGACGACAGCGCGAACCCCTACGAAGATCGCCGAGGGCCGGCCGTGACCTGGCCCATGGACCCGCTCGGGTCACGGGCAGACCGGGTCCATCGCGCGGCGCAGCAGGTGCGACGCGTTCTGGATCGATGGCAGAGGGAGCCCTCCGTGGAGCCGGACATCGACCCCGAGATCGTGCAACTGCTGGCAGAACGAGACGAGCGCGCCGCGCTGCGTCTTGCGGTCAGCGAAGGCCCCAGCCGGGTCGCGGCTTCACGCTTCAAGGACTTTGTTGTCGATGCGAGCGCAGCGCTCGACGAGTTCGTTCGTCCCATGCCCGAGCGGCCCTACCGTGCGACAACCCTGGGGACGCGTTTTCACGCGTGGGTCGAGTCCCGGTCGGGTCAGACCGGCCGAGGGGCATCCCTGGACGATGCGCTGTGGGAGCTCGACCTCGGCGACGACGAGGGCATCGACCTCGGCGAGGACACCGATCCGGCGGCGGAGACAGAGGACGCGGCCCTGACACGGCTGCAGGAGACATTCCTGCGCTCCGAATGGGCGGGGCTCGCTCCCCTCGAGGTCGAGACCGAGATCGATATGTCCCTGCGCGGTGCGGCGGGGGTGGAGCAGATCATCTGCAAGCTCGATGCCGTCTACCGGCGCGAGGATCGGGGCGGAAGGATCGAGATCGTCGATTGGAAGACCGGTGCTCCGCCACGATCGGCGGCCGATCGGAGCAACCGGATGCTGCAGCTCGCGCTGTACCGCCTCGCGTATCACAAGCGCACGGGCGTGCCCCTGGACGAGATCGACGTGGTGCTCTACTACGTCGCCGACGATCTCACGATCCGCTCCGACCGCGTCTACTCGGAACCGGAGCTTGCCCACCTCTGGAACGCCGCGCGTGCGGCGCGGGCCGGCTCGTCAGCGTCAGAACCGTCCTCGGACGCGAACAGTGCCGGGGAGGCTGTCGCCGGAAGGATGATGGGAGCCGTGACGAGTTCGGACGTGGCAGCACTCTCACCCTCGCTCTCCAGCGCGGGCACTGCCTCGTCACCCGCTGCAGACGAGTCGCCTTCTGCGTCGGGCTCATCGGCCGACTCGTCGAGCTGAGCGTCGTCCTCGACGGGGAGCCACATGGCGAGTTCTTGGGGATCGTACGTGTCTGTGTGCATCGACGTGTCTGCCGGCTGCGCCTCAGTGTCAGCGAGCGCTGCCGATGTGTCGGGAACGCTCCCCAGGACCGCCATGGCATCGTCCATCCCCGACGTTGTCCGAACAACGAGATCGTCGGCACCGACGGTGTCGGCCAGTGACGAGAGCAGCGCTTCGGCGTCGGCCACGATCGCGCGATCGTCGGCGTCGTGGCCGTGCAGGAGCCAGGCCGCGAACTCGAGCTCGGCGTGCAGGCGAGCTCGCGAGCGCAGCAGGCCGTCAGGGGCTCGGCTGCTCGCAGCGACGTACGCGTTGAGGACATCGCCCGCCGCGGCGGGTGCCGAAGCCAGCCACTGCAGGTCTACTGCCGGATCGCCGACCTCGACGGCGTGCCAATCGACGACGCCGACCACGGTGGGTGCCCCGCCCTGATCGCCGAGAAAGAAGCTGGAGGATGACGCGCCGCCGAGGACCACGGTCGGTTCGAAGCGCCAGAGGTCATCGTCGGCGATTGCTCGACGCCACCGCGACACCAGCGCGCGCGGCATCCGCTTGGTGTGCTCGGCTCGGTCGACAAGGCGGGATGCTTCGTCTCTGACCTGCTCTGCCGAACGAACCACCAAGCCCGCCTCGCGAGCCCACGACACGGGGAGAGCATGCGTGGCGGCGAGAGCTTCGGCAACCGCCGGAGCAACGCCGGGGCCCGCGGGGACCTCGGCAGGGTCGACGCGATAGCCGGCGATGAAGCTCGTGATCACGGCGGTGTCATCTGCCAGGGGGACTTCGCCGAGCAGCTCCGGCGCAGCGTACGGCACCAAAGCGCGTACGCCAGGAGTGAGCGCGCGGAGGGCCCGCGCGTCGGCGCGGAGGTCGTCGGCGGCCTCCGGGTCCGTTGCCACACGGATGACGACCTGGGCGCCGGTGTCGAGAGTCGCTTGCACGGCATCCACGCGGCCGGTCGAATTCTCGGTCAGCGGGGCGACGGCGACGATGTCGGCATCCGGCGCGACGGCTGAGACCGCCGCGGCTAGAGTGAACAGGGTGCGCGCCATGTGCCCAGGGTAGGTCTGGCAAGCGCCGCAGCCGTCGCGCCACGCCCTTGAGGGAGGTCCTCGTCCCATGCGCTCCTCCGCCGTCCCACCGCTGGCTCGCAGTGGCTTCGACCGCGCTGAGCATCGGAGAACGGCGATCGGATCCGCGCCGGATGACATGGCTCTCGTGCTTCCGGTGCACAGCGACCGCGCTCCGGTGACAGCGGACTCGGGTTCGGGCGCTCCGCTGCGTTGGTGGCCGTCCACCGACCCCGCACTGGCGGGAGCCGATGGCGAATACGCCTTCCTCGGTTCTGGACCCGATGGCACCGACCGCTGGGTTCTCGCCCTTCGGGAGGTTCCGCCGGGCCTGGATGACGCGGTTTCCTGGGCGTCTCTGCGCGTCATCGGGGGGGAGCTCGGCGACGCCGACGGTGGGGCTTTGGTTGCGGCAGTGAGTCTCGGGCGCTGGCTACTGGACTCGGCGCACTGTCCCCGCTGCGGATCGATGAGCCAGCTGCAGTCCGCCGGCTGGTCGCGGCGTTGCCCCTCGTGCGAGCACGACCTCTTTCCCCGGACCGACCCCGCCGTCATCGTCGCTGTCACCGATCCTGCCGGCACCCGGCTGCTGCTCGGATCGCACGTTGCCTGGGGCATGGGGAGGTTTTCGTGCTTTGCCGGGTTCGTCGAGGCCGGCGAATCCCTCGAGGCGGCGGTCACGCGAGAGATTCTCGAGGAGGCCGGCGTGCACATTGAGGACATGACCTACGTTGCGTCCCAGGCGTGGCCGTACCCGCGCTCGCTCATGGTCGGCTTCAGTGCAGTGACGAGCACCGAGATCCCCGTCGCCGATGGCGAGGAGATCATCGAGGTCCGCTGGTTCGATCGAGCTGAGATCGGGGCCGCGCTGGCCGGCGATTCGGACGTGCAGCTTCCCGGGCCGAGCTCCATCGCGCGCGCCCTCATCGAGCAGTGGTATCGGTCGGCGCAGCAGTGAACGCGCTCGACGGTCTTGACGAGCAGCAGCGGGAGGCGGTGACAGCGCTGCGCGGGCCGGTGTGCGTGCTTGCCGGCGCCGGTACCGGCAAAACCCGAGTCATCACGCGGCGGATCGCGCACGGCGTCGACACCGGCGCGTACTCGCCGGGTCGTGTCATGGCGCTCACCTTCACCAGCAAGGCCGCCGGTGAGCTGCGGGGGAGGCTCCGGATGCTGGGTGTTGACGGGGTGGCAGCTCGCACTTTCCACAGTGCGGCCTTGGCCCAGCTCAACTATTTCTGGCCCACGCTTGCCGGCGATCGGCCGCCGGCGATCATCGACAACAAGGTGCGGGTTCTTGCACACGCCGCCGATGGCATCGGACTGGAGCTCGACACGCCGACTCTGCGCGACGTCGCCGCCGATATCGAGTGGCGCAAGGTCACGATGCGTACGATCGACGAGTACGCGCGCCTCCGTGCGGGCGCCACCGTGGGGAGGCTGCCGGTCTCGACGGCGGCTGAACTTCACCGAGCCTACGAGGCACTCAAAGACGAGCGTCGACAGATGGATTTCGAGGACGTGCTCCTGGCGTGCGCCGGGATGCTCGAGACTGAGGCCCACGTGGTGGCCGCCGTTCGCGAGCAGTACCGCCACTTCACCGTCGATGAGTATCAGGACGTGGCTCCGCTCCAGCAGCACCTGCTCGAACTGTGGGTGGGGGAGCGGCGCGATCTCTGCGTGGTCGGCGACGCGAGCCAGACCATCTATTCGTTCGCCGGCGCGGATCCGAGGTTCCTTATCGAGTTCCCGCGGCGGTGGGACGATGCCCGCGTCGTCGAACTGCACCGCAACTATCGTTCGGATGCCGCGGTGCTGGCCGTGGCCAACGACCTCATGCGAGAACGCCCGGGGGCCGTGCACCTGACGGCCGCGGCGGCGAGGACAGCACCCTCGTCCACGCCGACCGTGTCGAGCTATCGCGACGAGGCCGACGAAGCGCGCGGCGTGGCTGTGCGCATCGCTGAGCAGCTGCGAGCGGGAGTGGATCCGGCATCCATCGCCGTCCTCTACCGCACCGGAGCGCAGTCTGCGGAGATCGCGGCGGCGCTTGCTGACGCCGGGATCGCGACGACGGTGCTGGGCGGTCGCCGGTTCTTCGACCTTCCAGAGGTGCGCCAAGCGGTGCTGGCGCTGCGCGGCGCGTCGGTCGCACCGTTGGAGCGAGGCTTCATCGACGCCGTCCGCGACATCCTCCGATCCCTGGGCATGACCGACCAAGCGCCTCCCGCGGGCGGAGCCGTGCGTGAATCGTGGGAAGCGCGCGCGGCGATCCTGCGGCTTGCCGAAGAGGCACCGGCCGGAACGACCATGCGTTCGTTCACCGACGAGCTCATGTCCCGCGCGCGGACGCAGGACGAACCGACCCTTCGTGCTGTCACCCTCGCGACCCTGCACGCGGCCAAGGGTCTGGAGTGGGACCACGTGTACCTCGTCGGTCTTGCCGAAGGGTTGCTGCCGATCGCATACGCTACCCACTTCGAGCAGATCGACGAAGAGCGCCGCCTTGCCTACGTCGGCATCACGCGGGCACGGCGATCCCTGTCGCTGTCGTGGTCCGCGGGATCGCGGGGGCGCTCGCCGTCGCGCTTTCTGCAAGAGATCCGCACGAGCACTCGGGATGCCGCTCCCACTGCCGGTGCTCGGCGCCGGCTGTGAGCGTCAGTCGCACACTCAGCCCGCCGCGACCTGCGAGCAGCAGCCTGCCGGTGTGAAGGGCTGCCTCGGCGGCAAGCGTTGCCGGGCCCGCCGGATCGCCCCGTCCGATCAATTGCGCAGTCACCAGCGGCCATGCCGGATCGCGGTCGCGTTCGTGAGCTGAGACGCAGCCCAGACACGCGCTCTGGCCCGGCAGAACGAGCGGACCGATCTCGGACTCGCCAGCGCCCAGGACGATCCCGATGTGCGGGATGTCCTCGCGCATCCAGGTGGCAGCTCGGCGCGGATGCAGCCCGTGCGCGGCAACCATCACGACGGCATCCTGGTCCCGCGACGTGTTCGTCGACGCGTCGATCCCGAGGTCCTGCAGTCCGTCGCGGATGTGCGGCCCGTACCGGGCCGCGGGATCGTCGACCACCTCAACTCCGACGCGCAAGGCGGTCCCGCTGCTGACGATGACGGGGCTCAGCCGGCCAAGCAGCGCGTCCACGTCGGCTGCCGCGACCCCGAGGGATCGGGCGAGCGCGCCCACGCCGACCTCCGCGATGCCTTTGCCCAGCTCGCGGATCACCTGCAGCTGCCAGAGCGCCGGCTCATCGAGCCGCACGCGATCACTCCTGCCGAACTGGAGCATCGTCGGGGTGCGCCACAGGGGCGGGTAGGCGGGGTCGATGCGCAGCATGTCCCGATTGTCCGGGGCGAGTGGGCCGCGGCGGTGGCGCTGTCCACAGAAATCTCCCGGCGCGGCGAGGACTTCTCCTGGGGAGGAGCGGTCCTCGCGCCGGCGCTGAAAGCGCCAGTATTGCGTGCCTAGACGGGTTGCTCGTCCGGACCGTCTTCGGCCGGGCCGCCGTCTTCGCCTGAGAGCAGTCGAGCCAGCGCGTCGTCGAACTCGTCCGGTGCTGGTTCTTCACCGCGGGCGCGGGCCTCGAGCCGCGCAATCAGGGCGCTCGGGTCGTCGATGTCGGCGGCCGTGGGAACCAGGTCGGGTGAGTCCCACAGTTCGTCTCGCGCCTCGATGCCGACGGCATCCGTGATCGCGCGCCACATGCTCGCGGCTTCACGGATGCGGCGGGGACGAAGCTCCAGTCCGACCAATGTTCCGAGCGCCTGTTCAGCCGGCCCGCCGACGGCGCGGCGCCGTCGCACCGTCTCGGCGATGCGGTCGGCTGCCGGCAGGCGGGTCGTGGCCTGCGCCGTCACGACGTCAACCCAGCCCTCGATCGTCGCCAGCATCGTCTCCAAGCGGGCAAGGGCTGCTTGCTGTGACTCGGACCGTTCCGGCAGCAGCGCCCCGCTTTCCAGCGCCTCGCGCAGCTCTTCGGGGTGCTGCGGATCGAACCGGCCTGCCAGCTCCTCGAGCGCTCCGGTATCGACCCGGACTCCGCGCGCGAAGTCCGATACCTGCGAGAGTACGTGCAGTCGCAACCATCGTGCGTGCCGGAACAGTCGCGCGTGCGCGAGTTCACGGGTGGCGATGTAGAGCGCGAACTGGTCGTCGGGGATCTCGAGATCCTTCGCGAGCTGCGTGTAGTTCTGGGGCACAACGGCGGCCTGGCCGTCGGGCAGCAGTGGGATGCCGACATCGCCACCGCTGACGACCTCTGTCGAGAGGTTTCCGACGACGGTTCCCAGCTGTGCCGCGAATAGAGAACCACCGATCGTGCGCATCACCCGCCCGGCACCGGCGATCATCTGCTGCATCTCGGGAGGTGACTGCTCTTGGAGCGCCGCAGTGAAGGCATCCGCGATGCTTGTCGCGACCGGCTCAGCCAGCTCCTGCCACACGGGCAGGGTGGCTTCTACCCAACCGCCGCGGGTCATGGTCACTCCCGGACCCGGGAGGTCCGAGATCGTCGTGGCTTCGCCGAGCCAGAGGGATGCGAGGGTGAAAGCGTCGTCGGCTGCCGAGCGGTCGGCAGCGGTGATCCCCGCGCCGTCCTTGTTCGCGATGTGCAGCGCCTGCGTCGTGGCGGCATCCCAGGAGATCCCGCCCTCGCCAGCGGAGGCCATCGCGCCCTGCAGTTGTTGCATGGCTCGCTGGATCATCGCGGGATCGAACCCCATTTTCTGCAGTTCGGCGAGCTGATCGCTGCCCATGCCGGCCTGGCCGAACAGCTGCCGGAACAGCTCGGGCAGGTCGTCGTCGGGGTTCCGGTCGTCGTCAGCCACGGGTGCCGCCTTTCAGCCGGTTCTTGAGCTTGGCCTCTACGCTAGTCGCACGAATGATCGCACCCGCGGGCCCCACCTGAATCGCCTTACGCCGGTCGCGAACGACGGCCGAGAGGATGACGTGGCGCTGTTCGACGAGAACGTATCGGTGACGCCTGCGCGGCGGGCGCCCATCAATCGCCGCACGCGCGTGGGACTGTGGGCGCTCGTGGTCGCGCTGCTGGCCTTGCTGGCGATGTCATTCCTACCCACCGCATACGTCATCGAGCTTCCCGGCCCGGTCTACAACACGCTCGGCACCGTCACCACGAGCGACGGTGATGAGGTTCCGCTCATCGAGGTCTCGGGAGCCGAGACCTACCCGACTTCCGGCGCCCTGGACCTCCTGACCGTCCAGATCGCGGGAAGCCGCGAGCGTCCGCCGTCGTGGTTCGACCTCGCGGTCGCCTGGTTCGACCCGTCTCGCGCCGTCGTCCCGATCGACTCGGTCTTCCCCGAGGGGCAAACCAGCGAACAGCGCAGCGAGCAGTCAGCCGCTCTCATGGTCGACTCCCAAGAGGAGGCCACGGCTGCAGCCCTGACCGAGCTCGGCTATGACATCGGCACGCAGGTCTCGGTGGTCTCTGTCGGTGAGGATGCCGCAGCAAACGGCATCCTGGAAGAAGGCGACATCGTGCTGCGCGCCGATGGCGAGCCGGTGACCGATGCATCGGCCTTGCGCGAGCAGGTACAACAGGGCGGAGGGGCCCCGTTGAGCTTCGACATCCTGCGGGACGGGGAGCCTCTGACGGTCGAGGTCACGCCGGTTGCCACCACCGTGGACGGGCAGACGATGTGGCTCATCGGAATCACGCTCATCACCGACTACGACTTCCCGATCGACGTCACGATCCAGCTGAACAACGTCGGCGGGCCGAGCGCGGGGATGATGTTCGCGCTGGGGATCATGGACACACTGACCCCGGGGAACCTCAACGGCGGCCAGAACGTTGCGGGTACCGGAACGATCACCGCTGACGGGACCGTGGGGCCGATCGGCGGCATCCAGCAGAAGATGTGGGGTGCATACCGGGCTGACGCCGACTACTTCCTCGCACCCGCCGCCAACTGCTCGGAGGTCGTGGGCGAGGTTCCCGGCGACCTGCAGGTGTTCTCGGTTCAGACTCTCGATGACGCGCTGAGCGTTCTCGACACGATCAGTTCCGGTGGAGACCTGGCGCAACTCCCGACCTGCGAGTGAGTGCCGGGCCGAACGGGCGAGGTCGCTCAGAGCGAACAGGGTCAGGGCATCTGTACGGCGATCGCTCAGAAGCTGCCGCCTAGGATGAAACGGTGACCACGACCTCAGCGCCGAACAGGGCCACGCCTTCGCCGTCCCGCCGCATCCTCGCCATCTCCCTTGCGATCATCGCCGCGCTCGTTGTCGGCTTCTTCATCTTCGCGAGCCTGTACGCAGATTGGCTCTGGTATGACCAGCTCGGGTTCCAGGAGGTCCTGGTCACGCAGTGGGTAGCCCGTGTGATCATGTTCGTCATCGGCTTCCTCGGGATGGCAGTTCCGGTCTGGGTCACGATTCAGCTCGCCTATCGGTTGCGACCGGTCTACGTCCGCCTGAGTTCGCAGTTGGATCGCTACCAAGAGGTGGTCGAGCCACTGCGTCGCCTCGCGATGTGGGGTATCCCCGTCTTCTTCGGCTTCTTCGCGGGATTCGCGGCATCCACGCAGTGGCAGACCACCTGGCTGTGGCTCAACGGCGTTGCCACCGATGTCACGGACCCGATCTTCAACCTCGACACCGGCTTCTACATGTTCGCGATGCCGTTCTACAGCGCGCTGCTCGGCTTCGTCTCCGCGGTCTTGCTGGTGAGCCTGCTCGTGACCGTCGTCGTGTCCTACCTTTACGGCTCGGTCCGGGTGGGCCAGCGTGAGCTGCGGATCTCGAAGTCCGCTCGTATTCAGATCGCCGTGATCGCGGGGCTTTACGTCTTGGTCCAGGGCGTGAGCCTGTGGCTGGATCGCTATCTGCTGATGGTGCAGAACGATGACCGCATCACCGGCCCGGCCTATACGAGCGTCAACGCTGTCATCCCGGGTCTGTCGATCCTCGCCATCAGCGCGATCGTCGTGGCGATTCTCTTCTTCGTCACGGCCATCATCGGTCGCTGGCGGTACCCGCTGGTTGCCACCGCGGTCCTCGTGGTCGCCACAGTCGTGGTCGGCATCGGTTACCCCTGGGTGGTCAACACGTTCCAGGTGACCCCGAACAAGATCAACTACGAGGCGCAGTACTACCAGTACAACATTGACGCCACGAAGGCCGCCTATGGTGTCAGCGATCTCGAGCAGATGGAGTTCTCGGCAGCAACCGATGCCGAGGCCGGGCAGTTGCGTGAGGATGCCGCAACGACAGCGCAGATCCGCATCATGGACCCGACGATCATCCCCCCGACGGTGCGGCAGCTCGAGCAGTACCGTGCGTACTATCAGTTCCACAATCCGCTCGATGTCGACCGGTACGAGATCGACGGCCAGTCGCAGGACACCGTCGTCTCGGTGCGCGAACTCGACGTGAACCAGCTGGATGCCGCGGCGCAGACCTGGCAGAACACGAGCCTCATCTACACCCACGGCTACGGGCTCGTGGTCGCTAAGGGCAACGACCGCACCACCGAGGGCGAGCCGGTCTTCCTCGAGCGCGGAATCCCCGCCTCGGGGTTCCTCTCCGATCAGGAGGACTTCGAGCCGCGCGTCTACTTCGGTGAGATGTCGCCCCAGTACTCGATCGTCGGGGCACCTGAGGGAACAGCGCCTATCGAGCTTGACTACCCGACCGGCTCCTCCGAAGGCTCTGGCGACGTCAAGACGACGTTCGAAGGAGACGGCGGCCCGAGCGTCGGGAGCGTCTTCAACCGTCTGATCTACGCGCTGAAGTTCCAGTCCGAGCAGATCCTCTTCTCTGACGACATCAACGAGGACTCCCAGATCCTCTACGACAGGGACCCCGCGACGCGCGTGCAGAAGGTTGCGCCGTACCTGCAGCTGGACTCCGATCCGTACCCGAGCGTCGTCGACGGTCGAATCGTGTGGATCATCGACGGGTACACCCGCAGCGCGAACTACCCGTACTCGTCGACGGTGAGCCTGCAGGAGGCGATCTCGGATTCGAACACGACGCAGCAGCGCTTCGGCCTGGACAACATCAACTACATCCGAAACTCGGTGAAGGCCACCGTCGACGCCTACGACGGATCCGTGACCCTGTACGCGTGGGATGAGACGGACCCGGTGCTGCAGACGTGGCAGAAGGTCTACCCCTCGACGCTCAAGCCGATCTCCGAGATGTCGGCAGACCTCATGAGCCACGTGCGGTACCCGACCGACCTGTTCAAGGTGCAGCGCGCGATCCTCGGTGTGTACCACGTGAGCGATGCGCAGTCGTTCTACCAGCGCGACAACGCGTGGGAGACGCCGAACGACCCGCAGAACGACTCTGAGCTCCAGCCGCCGTACTACCTGTCGATGCAGATGCCGGGTCAGACCTCGCCGTCGTATTCGATGTTCACGACATTCATTCCGTCGGCCGAGGCTGGCAACGCCCGAAACGTGCTCATGGGCTACCTCGCGGTGGACTCGAACGCCGGAGACGACGCGGGAACCCTGCGGGATGACTATGGCAAGCTGCGGATGCTCGTCATCTCCGCGGACACCACGGTGCCAGGCCCCGGCCAGGTGCAGAATACCTTCAACTCCGACCCGTTGATCTCGTCGCAGATCAACCTGCTGAAGCAGGGACAGTCGGACGTGCTGAACGGCAACCTACTCACCCTGCCGGTCGGTGGCGGGCTGCTCTATGTGCAACCGGTCTTCGTGCAGTCATCGGGGGCGACAAAGCTGCCGACCCTGCAGAAGGTGCTCGTGTCGTTCGGCAACGACATCGCGTTCGAAGACACCCTGTCCGAAGCTCTCGATGCCCTGTTCGGTGGCGACGCCGGTGCCACCGGTGGTGACAGCGACGTGACGCCCACACCGGGCGCGACGACGCAGCCGACGCCCACGCCGACCCCGTCGGAGACGACGACGCCGACCGAGCCCACCGATGCGTACCAGGTGGCGCTGCAGGAGGCTCAGCAGGCCATGTTGGACCGGGATGCGGCGCTGAAGGCCGGTGATCTGACGGCTTTCGCCGAGGCTGACGCAAGACTGACGGCGGCGGTGGAGCAGCTGATCGCCCTGGGCGCGCAGTAGGCGGGCTCAGGCGGTGAGGATCCACCACCAGATCAGCAGCAGCGTCACCACGAAGCCGGCGAACTGGTTGATCCAGAGGAATCGGCGCCAGCCGATGGTGGCACGTTCGGCGTCGGCGTCACGGATCGATCTGTAAGGCCAGACCGCGACGAGGTAGGGGATCGCGGCGATCGCGGCGAGCGGGCCCGGCCAGGCCGTGCCGAGCACGACGAGCCCGGAGAGGGCGTAGCAGACGAGGGCGAACCGGACCGTCCACCGCGCCCCGCGGGCCGTGGCGATCGACGAGATGCCAGCCTCCCGGTCGGCAACGACATCCTGAACCGCGCCGAAGGCGTGCGAGGCAACGCCCCACAGACCGAAAGCCAGGATGATGAGCCCGAGCTGCCACGTCCAGGTCGCCCCGGCCAGCACCAGACCGTAGACGGCGGGGGAGAAGAAGTGGATGCTGCTGGTGACCGAGTCGGCGAAGGCTCGCTCTTTCAGGCGCAGCGGCGGGGCGCTGTAGAACACCACGAAGAACAGACTCAGCGCGAGGATGAGCCACGACAGCGGTGAACCGACGATCGCCAGATAGATCACGAACGGGGCGCATGACAGACCACCGGCCCACAGGGTGATGGGGTGCATCCGCCGATCGAGGACTGCGCCGTGCGCGCCGCCCTTGCGGGGATTGCGGAGGTCCGATTCGTAGTCGAACACGTCGTTGGTCCCGTACATCGCGAGGTTGTAGGGGATGAGGAAGAACAGGGTGCCGATGACGAACGTCGCGTCGATCTGCCGGGTCGTCAGGAGGTAGGCAGCAGCAAAGGGATAGGCCGTGTTGATCCAGCTCACCGGCCGCGACGAGACGAAGAGCTCGCGGATCACACGCCCGGGCCCGAGCGTCGACTCAGCGCTGCCCACGTGCGACCCCCGTGCGACCCTGCGGTAGCAGGACGTAGACGGCAGGAACCAGGTAGGCGGCGCAGATCGCATACGAGAAGTCCTCGATCGGTGCCACCCCGATTCGGATGCCGCTCGAGGTGCCCTCCGGGTAGGCGACCAGCCCCGCGGAAATGATCACGTTGTCGAAGATCGCGGTGAGGATGACAAGAACCGCGGCGCTGATGGTCGATGCCAGCATCCGCTGTTTCATGCCCGGCTGTGTTGCCGACAGCAGCGTCACGACGAGAGTGAACAGCGCGAACGGGATGATGATGAGCGCGTACGTCATCGCCCACTCACCGCCCCGTCTGTGCTCGACCGCGCGGTGCGGGAGTCGATGTAGCGGAGCGCGCCGGCATAGATCACGAGCCCCAGGTAACACAGGAACGCGAGGAAGAAGGGCTCTTCCAGGGGAAGCTCGGGTGCGAGGTCGATCCCGATGAACAGGCCACTGTCCCCCTTGATGAACGCGCGGGTGAGGATGCCGACGGCATCCCACGCGAGGAAGAACATCACTCCGATCCCGACGGCAGCCAGCGTCCGGACGGGTGCCGCGAAGGCCGCCAAGCGCCAGCGCGCGTCGATCACCGCAATGCCCGCCGCGGAAACCAGGATCGCCAGGAGATACAGACCCGGCATCTCAGACGGCCGCCGGCTCGGCGATCGGCCCGGGCGAGCGGTCGCCGCGGAGGCGCTTGACGACGAGCTCAGCCGAGATCAGGCACATCGGCAGCCCGATTCCCGGCAGGGCCGACGCCCCCGCGTACGCAAGGGAGTCGACCTTCTTGGATGCATTCCGCGGGCGGAAGAGTGCGCTCTGGCGCAGCGTATGGGCAAGGCCCAGCGCGTTGCCGCGCCAGGCGTGGAAGTCGTGTTCGAAGTCCCCGGGTGCGATGGTGCGCCGAACGGTGACGCGCTCGGCAAGGTCCGGGATGTTGCACCACTGAGAGATCTGCGCGATCACCCGATCGGCGGCTGCTTCGATGCGGGGTGAGCCGCCGCGGTCGACACCGCCGTAGCCGAGACTCGGATCCGCGGGGATGGGAACCAGGACGAACAGGTTCTCGCTGCCCGCGGGAGCGACTGTCGAGTCGGTGGCGGAGGGCTTGCAGACATAGATCGATGCCGGGTCTGGGATGCGGGTGTGCTCGCCGAAGATGTCATCGAAGTTCGAGCGCCAGTCTTCGGTGAACAACAGCGTGTGGTGGGTGAGCTGCGGCAGCTCGCCCTCGACTCCCAGCAGCAGGAGCAGCGCACCGGGACTGGGTGTGCGCTTGTCCCACCACTTCTCGGGGTAGGTGCGTAGCGGCTCGGGAAGCAGCTGGGTTTCCGTGAAGTGCAGATCTGCCGACGAGACGACGAGGTCGGCATCCACCCGGCGCCCATCGGCGAGCGTGATTCCCGTCGCCTGCGCGCGCCCGCCGGTCGTGGGGGTCGTGACGATCGAGGTGACCTCGGCGCCCGTTTCGATCGACACGCCCGCCCCCCGCGCGACGCGCTCCACAGCACGGATGACTTCGTACAGCCCGCCCTGCGGGTACAGCACGCCGTCGGCAAGATCGAGATGGCTCATGAGGTGGTAGAGGCTCGGCACGCCGTACGGAGACCCGCCGAGGAACACAGCCGGGTAGCCGAGGACCTGCTGGAGGCGCTTATCGCTGAAGCGGCGCTCGACGTGACGGGAGAGCGTCGTGGTCAGGAGGGGCGCGAGCTGCGGCACCCGCCGCAGCAGCGCGGGGTCGCGAAGGCCCGCCGTCGTCTCGTACGTGTCGTAGAGGAACCGGGTGACCGCAAGGTCGTAGGCATCCTTTGCCGAGTCGAGGTACTCGGCGAGGGCAGCGCCCGCTCCCGGTTCGATGCTCTCGAACAGCTGCGTGGAAAGCTCCCGGCCTGAGCGGATGTCGATCGGGTCGCCCGCGGTGCCCGCTGGCGGCTCACTGTAGACGCGGTAGGCGGGGTCAAGCCGCACAAGGTCGAGCTGATCGGCGGTCCTCGTCCCCATCAGCCGGAAGAAGTGGTCGAACACCTCGGGCATGAGGTACCAGCTGGGTCCGGTGTCGAAGCGGAAACCGTCGGCCTCCCACACGCCGGCGCGGCCTCCGACCTCATCGCGAGCCTCGAACAGGCTCACCGACCAGCCCTCGCGTGCAAGGAGCGCTGCTGTAGCCAGGCCCGCGATGCCGCCCCCGATGACCACCGCGCTGCCTGCGTCAGTCGGTGTCCCCGGGGTGTGGGCGCTAGCCGTCTCGCTCATGCTGACTCCTCATTCCTGGGCGGGTGGATGTTGGGGGACGTGATCGGCGCTCGCGGCACTCACGCGCCGGTTCGGCGTGGCGAGGCCCCCACCAGGGCGCGGGCGATGAGCCCTGCCTTGACGATATCGGGCACGCGAACCCTGACGGCAGGCGCAGGGTCGGCCCGCAATCGGCGCGAGAGCTCGGCGAACAGGTCGTGTGCCGCGATCACGGCGCGCCGACAGTCAGCCGGTAGTTGGGGGATCACCGCCGCGGCAGCGGCGAGGTCGGCATCGATCCTGTCGAGGATCGCTTCCCGGTCATGATCGCCAGTGGCGATGCCGAGGTAATCGCGTCCGAGCGTCGCCTCGTCATGGTCGAGGTCGCGCAGGAAATTGACGTCCTGGAAGGCTGCGCCCAAGCGCCGAGCGCCGTCGACGAGCTCGGGGCTGGGACCGGATGGCGAGGGCTGGCCCGCATTGACGAATACCTGCAGACACATGAGTCCGACGACCTCTGCCGATCCGTACACGTAGGAGTCGTGGGAGGCGTCGTCGTGGGCGGCGACGGTCAGGTCGGTTCGCATCGATGCGAAGAAGGGGTCGATGAGGTCCGCGCCGATGACGCACTCGCGAGCAGTCCGCGCGAAGGCGTGCACGACAAGGTTGCTGCTGAAACGCCGGTCGATCGCGGCCATCGTCTCTTCCTGCAGCGCATCGAGGAGGGCGGCGGCTTGCGTGGCATCCAGGCCCGCCTCGATGGCGGGACCGTCGACGATCTCATCGGCGACGCGTACGAGGGCGTAGATGTTGCGCACGTGCGTGCGAGCTCGGGATCCGAGCAGGCGCGTGGCCATGCCGAACGAGGTCGAGTATGCGGCGATCACGGCTGCCGCAGCCTCGTCGGCCGCCGTGTCGTACAGTGCGATGCCCGTCGGCTGATGACTCACGGAATGCGCTCCTCCACTGCCGCAGCGAGCGTGTCGGCCAAGGTCACCGCGCGGGGCGGGAGCGTCGAACGGGAGGCGCGTCGGCGCACATCCGACAGGTTCTCGGCGATGAGTTGATGGAGCCGGTCGCGGGCGCCGCTGGCTTCGAGCGCGGACTGGGCATGCCGGACCGCGATCGGACCGGTGTGCGCAACGGCAAGCGTGCTGGTGACCAACGGCCACTGCGCGCTCTCGCGAGCAAGCGCAATGAGCGGCGTTCGCTTGGACTCGCGCAGGTCGCTTCCGGCATCCTTGCCGGCTTGCTCTGCTGTGCCGAACGCGCCGATGAGATCGTCCACAAGCTGGAATGCCAGGCCCAGGGAGCCGCCGATGCGTTCGAGGTCCGCGATCCAGGTCGAGGGTGCGCCGGCGAGGATCGCCCCAGCGCACAAGGGTGCGGTGAACGAGTAGACGGCGGTCTTGTTGTAGGTGGCGGCGAGAATATCCGCCTGTTCGGCGAGGTCGGGGGTCACGCTGTTCTCGACGTCGGCCAGTTCGCCGGCTGCCGAGACGAAGACTGCGTCGTCGAGCAGGTCAAGCAGGCGGGCACGTTGTGTGTCGGGGACCTCGGCCAACGCCACCATGCGGGTTGCTTCATGAAGCAGCAGGTCTCCGGCGAGGATCGCCGCAGCATCCCCGAGCAGCGCGGCGCCCTTCGCGTCAGCGCCCTGCGTCTTCGCTCGAATGCGGAATCGACCGGCCACGTTGGGTACACCCCGCCTGGTGACGTCATGGTCGATGACGTCGTCGTGGATCACGAATGCGCTATGCAGCAGCTCGAAGGCTGCGGCCACCGAGGGCAAGCTCGGTACGCGCTGCAGGTCGCCGCCCACCGCGAGAAAGGACGCCACGACGAGCTGGGGGCGTAGCCGCTTGCCCCCGGCTGTCGCGCTGCTCACCGCCGCGGTGAGCGCCGACATCGACTCCCCGTGTTTCGTTGCGCGTGCGGCAAGTCGCTCGAGGGCATCGTTGATTGCGGTGTCGACGGCTATTCGGGCGGCGTCGGGAATCATGACGCTCGTCGCTGCAATTGCGGTGATTCGAAGAGGCGGAGCTGCTGGGACTGCAGGACAAGCCACGGGCTGAAGGCCCAGGGCGTGGTGATCAGCGACGAGCCGAGCTCGTCGGGATCCACCCAGCGCGCTTCGGCGACCTCGAGCGGGTTCGGCGCCACCTCATCGTCGGTGCGGGCAATGTAGACGGGGCAAATCTCGTTCTCGACGATTCCGCCCGCGTCCACGGCGCGGTAGCGGAAGAGAGGAAGCGCCAGCTCAATCTCGGTCAGACGGATGCCGAGCTCGAACTCGCCGCGACGCTGCACTGCAGAAAGCAGCGGCTCTGCAGGCCGGGGGTGACCGCAGAACGAGTTGGTCCACACCCCTGGCCAGGTCTTCTTGTCGAGTGCGCGGCGAGTCACGAGCACCTGGCCATCGGCGTTGAGGACATGGCACGAAAAAGCGAGATGGAGGGCGGTTTCGGTGCCATGCACGCTGCTCTTCGGGGCGGTGCCTACCGGGTTGCCGTCGTCGTCCAGCAAGACCACATGGTCGCCATCCGTCATTGTTCCTCCTCCTATATCGCTAGTTTAGCTAGCGATATCTCCCGTCTGATGATAACAAGGAGTTGAAAGGGGTGTCCATCATGACCACGCCGTGGGTTCCGCAGACTCCACACCAGCAGGCTGTGCTGGACGTTCTGCTAAGCATCCGTGCGCTCAATGATGCCATGGACCGCATGAACGGCGGCATGAAAGACGACATGGACATGAACGCGACGGATCTCGCGGCCCTGCGCATGATGATCGTGCGAGAGCAGCGGGGCGACACCGTAAGCCCGCACGAGGTCGCGAAGCACCTGCGGATATCGACGGCATCGACGACCAAGCTGCTGGACCGGCTCGAGAGCTCCGGGTATATCGAGCGACACCCGCATCCGCGGGATCGGCGGGCGCGCATCCTGACGTTGACGGCGCACTCGCGGGCGACCTTTTTCAAGCACTTCTCCGAGCACCTCGAGCAGATGCGTCGCGTGACCGAGCCATACACAGAAGACGAGCTCAAGCTCATCGGGCGGTACTTGACCGACGTGAGTGAGGCGATCGATCCCAGCTGAGCTCACCCCGGTGCGCTGCTGAGGCAATGGGGAAGGCCCCGGATCTTGTGGATCCGGGGCCTTCTCTTGGTTGCGGGGGCAGGATTTGAACCTACGACCTCTGGGTTATGAGCCCAGCGAGCTACCGAACTGCTCCACCCCGCGGCACAAGGGTCGACTCTAGCACGGTTCCCGCAGCCTCGCACCTCGGGACACCCAGCCGGGGTCGCCGGTTGCCTCGACTCCCGCTCGCCGGGGAGGATGGCCACATGATGGCATCCCGAGGCGAGATACCGGCGGCGCCAGCCGTCGACGCCGGCCCGGACGGGCGAGCCGAGACGCCCAGCGAGCGCGCCGATCGCAACTGGGATGACGTGCTGCAGGAGTTGCGGGTGCTCCAGACCGGCACCCAGATCCTCACGGGGTTTCTGCTCGCCGTGGCGTTCCAGCCGGCATTCGACGACCTCACCGATCCGCAGCGAGCGTTCTATCTCGTTCTGCTCGTGCTCGCGGCGCTGAGCGCGATCATCGCATTGGCGCCGGTCGCGATGCACCGCAGCCTCTTCCGCAGGCTCGCCAAGCCCGACGTCGTGCTCTTCGGCCATCGAGCGCTCATTGGTGCACTGGCTACGGTGGGTGTCCTTCTGATCGGGGTCGTGGCTTTCGTCTTCGACGTCGTTCTGGGGTTCGACCCGGCGTGGATCGCAGCTGCTTCCCTCGGCGCCGCTGTCGTCATCCTGTGGCTCGTCGTGCCGGGGTATCTGCGCAGGCATCACTCCCGAAAGGTGGACCGCTCATGACCCGGATGCCGGCACCTGCGGTCGCCGTGGCGATCGCGCAGTTCGCGCCGTCTGCGGACAGCGTGGCCAACGCGCAACAGATCGATCGGATGGCAGACGTTGCAGCTGATCGCGGCGCGAAACTCGTGGTGTTCCCCGAGTACTCCAGCTACTTCGTGGACCCGTTCGACCAGACGCTCGCGCGTCACGCGCAGGACGTGGACGGGCCGTTCGTTGCGGCACTGCACCAGTCGGCTCAGCGCACCGGCGCGGTGATCGTCGCGGGCCTGATCGAAACGGCAAGCAACCCCGGGAAGGTGCGCAACGCGGTGGTCGCCGTTGGTCCAGGCGGCGTCCTCGCCGTGTACCGCAAGCTCCATCTCTACGACGCGTTCGGGCACCGGGAGTCGGACTGGGTGGAAGCGGGCGAGATCGCGCCACCGCAGACCTTCGAGGTCGGCGGGCTGCGCTGGGGTCTCATGACGTGCTACGACCTGCGTTTCCCCGAGGTCGCACGGACTCTCGCGGATGCCGGAGTGGAGGGCATCGTGGTGCCCGCAGCCTGGGTCCGGGGGCCGCTCAAGGAGTTCCAGTGGCAGACGCTGCTCGCGGCCCGCGCGATCGAGAACACGGTGTTCGTCGCAGCAGCAGACCACCCGCCACCGCTCGGGGTGGGGGCCTCGGTCCTGCTTGACCCCCAGGGTGTGGCGATCGCGGGGGTCGGGACCGGCACCGACGTTGCGGTCGGCTACGTGGACCCGGATGCCGTAGATCGCGTCCGGCGCGTCAACCCGGCCCTCCGGCTGCGTCGCTTCGAGGTGATCCCGCGCGCCTGACCGGTGTCGGAGGTGTGGCACCGAACGAGAGCATGACGACTGCATAGTCCGCTCCCGACTCAGCCATAGGATTCACACAGCATCCGGCGGCACCGTTGATGGTGCTTGGAAGGAGCATCCATGAGCACCGAGAACACCGCAGACCCCGCCGACTCGCAGCGTCCCGCTGACGCCGCGGGCGCTGACCTCCCCACACAGGGCACCGACGCCTCCGCGCAGGTCGCCGACGCGGTAGCGGTCGACGCCGCTGTACCGGCAGAGTCAACGCAGCCGACCGAGCCGCTGCCGCCTGCCCCCGGAGCATCCCCTGCCGCGAGCGCGTCACCGATGTGGGCTCCTCCCGCGGCTGGCACCCACCACCCGCAGTCTCCCTACGCGCAGGCGCCTTTCACCGCGCCGGGTACTGCCCCGCAGTACGCCTTCGCTCCCACCACGACGGCGGCGCCCCGCGCCAAGGTCGGCGCCGGGACGGTTGCCGGGATCATCATCGCCGCAGCACTCGTGGGCGGCGCCGCCGGCCTTGGCGGTGCCTACGCCGGGGCCGCGTTGTTCGCCCCCGACACCGTGACGACGGCATCCGGACCCGCGAGTGTCACGGTCAACGACACGTCCTCTGTGACGCAGACGACGGGGATCGCGACCAAGGTGCTTCCGAGCGTGGTGACAATCGAGGCAACCTCCTCCAGCGGCGGGGGAACAGGTTCTGGCGTCATCCTGACCTCCGATGGCTACGTCGTGACGAACACGCATGTCGTCACCCTCGACGGTGCGACCGGCGAAGCGACGGTCCGGGTCACCACCTCAGATGGGCGGGTCTACGATGCTGATGTCGTCGGCACCGACCCCACCTACGACCTCGCCGTGATCAAGCTCGTCGGTGCCGAAGACCTGACGCCCATCGAGTTCGCGGACTCGTCGGATCTGAATGTCGGTGACCAGGCTGTCGCCATTGGTGCGCCCCTCGGGCTCGCGAACACGGTGACCACGGGTATCGTGAGCGCACTCAACCGATCGATCCAGATCTCCTCGTCTGCTGCACCCGACACCGAGCAGAGCGACCCCAACTCCGAGGATCAGGGTGGCGAAGGTCCGTTCTACTTCGACTTCGGTCAGGGTAACCAGGGCAGCACCGGGTCGAGCGAGACGATCTCGATCGCGGTGATCCAGACGGATGCCGCCATCAACCCGGGTAACTCGGGTGGTGCACTGGTGGACTCCGACGGCAAGCTCATCGGCATCAACGTCGCCATCGCCTCTGCGGGCGGATCCTCTGGCCAGTCGGGCTCCATCGGCGTCGGCTTCTCGATCCCCTCGAACGTCGTCGAGCGTGTGACGCAGGAGATCATCGACACCGGTTCGGCGACGCACGGATTGCTCGGCGCGAGCGTGCAGAACGCGGCGGCTATCGCCGATTCGACGATCACCGGTGCATACATCGCCGAGGTCACCGACGGCGGTGCTGCCCAGCGCGGCGGCCTGCAGGCTGGCGACATCGTGACGGGCTTCAACGGCGTGCCGATCTCGGACGCGACCGATCTGACGGCCCAGGTGCGGGCGGCCGCGGCCGGAAGCGATGCGACCGTGACCTTCGTCCGCGATGGTCAGACCCGCACGGTCGACGTGACGCTCGGACAGCTCGGCTCGTGATCGCGGCCTGAGGTTCGATCTCCACAGACCCGACCGACGCCGCCCCGGACTATTCCGGAGCGGCGTCGGTCGCTTGCGTGCCTGGGTCTTTGTCGGGACGACGCGTGATGCTTCGAGCCGCGCCGCCGATCGCCGTCGTGCCTTTGGAGACACCGCTGCCGATCGCTGATGCACCCCGGCTCACGCCGCTACCGACGGCGGAACCTGCTCGCCGCACGGCCGAGACCGCAGAGTGCTCGAGCCGCCGGGCGCCGGGACGTGGCTCGGTTTCCGGTGGGAGAGCCTGCGGAGGAATACCGAAGGCTCGGCGCGAGCCCGCGAGCACCCGCCGGCCGAGGATATGGTTGCCGGTGCCGCCGATGGCCGCGCCGATGCCGAACGGCAGAGCCTTGCCGATCCAGGACGCTCCGCCCTTGGCTGCGAACTGGCGGACGAAGGTGGTCTTCAGGCGATCGACGAGGGGACCCATCGCGGCCTTCGGGATCGTCTTGGTGACCATCTCGCCCCAGTAGGTCGAGCGCGTCGGCCCACGCCCGGTCGCCTGATTCGCCAGCTGCGAGACGAGGTCAATGCCTTCTTGCCCGAGCATCAGCATCAACACGAGCGCGCGGGCGCGGTTGGGATCCGAGACAGGAATGCCGTGCACTTCGGAGACGGACTGTGCGAACAGTGTGGTCGCTTCGAGGAAGGCGATGGTTTCGACGCCGCTCAGCGCGAGGGTGACGCCGGTGCCGATGCCTGGGACGACGGCCGTGGCCCCCACTGCCGCACCGCCGGTCGTCACCGCGGCGAGGTATCGCCGCTCGAGGGTGCGGATGATCTGGGCGGAGGTTGCGTTCGGTTGACGAAGACGGATGCTGCGCACATGTGCCAGCACGACCGGCCGCTGGATTGCCAGCACGCGATCAAGCGCTCGGATGAACAACGGGTGCTCGTCCGATCCTTCCGGAGGGAGGCCACCCGACCAGGGCGCGTCATCCGGCAGCGAATGGATCTGATGGACCTTGTCGGCCATGGGGCGATCCTAAGCGCTCCGGCTGGGCATCCGCCTGGCATGGAGTGTCATCGGGGGGTTGAAGCAGAGGTCGATTGATAGTTTGGAGCGGTGACTGAGGCGACGGATCTTCCCGACGAGTCCTCCGGCGAGTCCGGCCAGACGCCAGGGGAGGGGCCCGCGAACAAGCCAGCGTCGCCGCGTACGCCGCGCACCCCGCGAAAGACGTCGAGTTCGCGAACGACCGCCTCGAAGACTTCGGGGTCCAGCCCCCGCACGCCACGCAAGCCCGCGGCGAAGCGACCGACGACTGCGAGCAAGCGCCCTGCCTCGGCGGCGAAGCCCCCGGTACAACAGGATGCCGCGTCCGCTGAGCCTGAGGTGACGGCGGTCGCTGGTGCTCCGGTTGATCCTGCGCTCGAGGCTGCGCTGGAGTCGATCACGGCCAGCGAGACCCGGGATGAGGTCGACGAGACCGTGGTTCCGGAGGCCGATGAGACTGAAGCCGCAGACGACTCCGTGGCGGATGACTCCCTGGTAGATGTCTCGGTGACAGCTGACTCCGTGGATTCAGCCCAGTCGGCCGTCGCCACGATCGACGGGTCGACCGACCTTGTGTCCGTCGAAGCCGAGGATGCGATGCCCGAGCCGGCGCTCGTGCTGCGCGACATCCGCAAGTCGTTTGGCGATCTTCAGGCACTGGACGGGATCAGCCTCGAGGTTCCCGTGGGCAGCTTCTACGGGATCGTGGGGCCCAACGGGGCGGGCAAGACGACGACGCTGTCGATCGTCGCGGGGCTGCTTCGCGCCGACTCGGGCGAGATCACGATCGCGGGCGTGGATGCCGCGGCCAAGCCCGTCGCCGCCAAACGCCTCATGGGTGTGCTTCCCGATCGGTTTCGCACGTTCGACCGGCTGACCGGTCGCCAGCTGCTCTACTACTACGGCGCGCTGCGAGGTCTCCCGCCGGCGGAGGTCGAGAGGCGCACGATCGACCTTGCCCGCGCCTTCGATCTCACCGAGTCGCTCGGTCGGGTCGTGTCGGATTACTCGGCGGGTATGTCCAAGAAGATCATGCTCGCTGGCGCTCTCATCCACTCGCCCCGCGTCCTGGTTCTCGACGAACCGTTCGAAGCTGTCGACCCGGTCTCGAGTGCAGCGATTCTCGACATCCTGCAGGCTTATGTCGCCCACGGCGGAACCGTCATCCTCTCCAGCCACGGCATGGAACTGGTGGAGCGGGTGTGCTCCCGTGTCGCCGTGATTGTCGCCGGGTCCCTGGTCGCGGAAGGCTCGATCGACGAGGTGCGCGGCGAGGTCAGCTTGGAAGAGCGATTCGTCGAGCTTGTCGGTGGGGCGGGCGAGCTGGAGGGTCTCGAGTGGTTGCACACATTCTCCGACTGAGACTCGCGCTGCTGCTCGGTGCCTTCCGCGGGGATCCGCAGAAGGTCACCCGGGGCGTTGTTGGGGCGTTGCTGCTGCTGGCGGCGACCGTTGCCGCGTGCTGGGCGCTCCTGGGAGTGCAGGAGTCATCGTCCGCCGCCGTCGGGGCCATCACGGTTTTCTGCGGCGCAACACTCACGCTCGCCTTCGCGCTGGCTCCCATCGTTGCCGCGGTGACCGATCCGCTCGATCCACGCCGTTTTCGGGTCTTCGCACTTGCACCCGAACCCCTCGCGGGGGCTCTCGCCCTCGCCGGGCTGCTCAGCGTCCCCGTCCTCGGCCTGGTCGCTCTTGTCGCGTGCGCGGCTGTTGTCTGGGTGGCCGCGGGAGCTACCGTCGTGGCTGCGATCATGGCCGCTATCATCGGGGTCGCGACCTGCGTCCTGTTCGCCCGCGTCTCGTTGGGGGTCGCCGGCATCATCTTCGGTGATCGCCGGTCCAGAGAGCTCTCCGGGCTTCTGCTGGTCACCGTGCTGGTCATCGTCGTCCCGGTGGGCGTCTTCCTGGCGTCACTCGATTGGCGTGGCACCGTCCCAGGCCCACTGCAGCAGGTCGTCGACATCCTGAGCTTCACCCCCATCGGCGCCGCGTGGGCGTTCCCGCTGCTGTTCACGCGCGGTGACGCATCCGGAGTTCTTGCCCTGCTCATCGCCCTGGGAACCGTCGCTGCCCTGGGGTTTGCATGGCTCGCGCTGGTGCGTCACTTCCTCTCGAGCATCGAGAAGCCCCTGACCACGCGCGAACGGGGCGGGCTCGGCTGGTTCAGCGTCGTTCCGGGAACACCCGGGGGAGCGGTCGCCGCTCGGAGCCTGGTGTATTGGCTGCGTGACAGGCGCTACCTCGTGAACACCCTCGTCATTCCCGTCGCGGCGGTGGCCACTGTCGTGCCGCTGCTGATCGCGGGCGTTCCCGCCAACGTCGCGGCGCTCGTTCCCATCCTGTTCGTCGCGCTCTTTTTCGGGTGGCTGCCGCACAACGATCTGGCGTACGACTCGACGGCGATCTGGATGCATGTCGCCAGCGGCCTGCGGGGCCTGCCCGACCGCGTCGGGCGACTTGTTCCGATCCTCGTCATCGCCATCCCGGTGCTGGCGATCGGCATCCCGATCTCCGTTGCCCTCCACGGGCGATGGGCGATCGCGCCGGCGATCGTCGGCGTGTGCGCGTCGCTGTTCTTCTCGGGCCTCGGGCTGTCGAGTATCGCTTCGGCAGCCTCGCCCTATCCCGTCACACCCCCGGGCGAGAGCCCTTTCCAGCAGCCCCAGCGCACCGGTTCGAGCGGAGCTGTGCCGCAGGCCCTCGTGATGCTCGGCTCGCTCGCCGTGTCGGCCCCGAGCCTGTGGTGGACGTGGCTTGCGCTCACGCGCACGATCGAGGCCGCATCGCTCGCTCTCTGGGTCGGAGTTGCGACCGGGCTGGTTGTCCTGGTGGCGGGGGTCGCGATCGGGGCCGCCGTGTTCACGCGTCGCACCGGGCGGATCATGGAGTTTGCCGAGGCATCCTGACGCCCCTCCCGGCGCGGCTGCTCGTGCGGCGTCCGGCCGCGCGGAACCCGCGCCGGGGCCGGATGCCGCGACTACACTGACTGTCCATGAGCACTCCGCTGGACAGCCCCGACCAGGGCGGACTTGCGACCCTCGATCGCGAGCTTGAAGAGCTCCTTCGCGAAGAGACCGTCGAACCCGGGGACCACGAGCGGTTCTCGCACTATGTCAAGAAAGACAAGATCCTTGAGTCGGCTCTCACCGGCAAGCCCGTCAAGGCGCTGTGCGGCAAGAAGTGGACGCCCGGTCGCGACCCCGAGAAGTTCCCGGTATGCCCGACCTGCAAAGAGATCTACGAGCGGATGCAGCACTGAGGCGACGCGCTGGAGCAGTCAGCCCGACTGGTATCTGGTCTCCAGGGCCGGCTCCGAACGGCTGAGCGCGAGTGCCGTCAGCGGAAGTTCCGCGCGTGCGCGCGCGTGGTGCTCCCGAGCGACGCTGACCCCATGGGGCCCCTCGGCCGAAGCATCGATCTCGCCGTGGACCACGAGCGGAACCTGCAGGGCGCGGGCATCCGCATGCGGCGCCGGCGTCTCGCGGTGCTCGAAACCTTCGGCGACGACGATGAGCTCTTCGCGGGCAATCCCGTCCTCAAGGATGCGAAAAGCCGTCTTTCGCCCGCCCTGCGAGGCTTTGGCTGTTGAGGTCTTCGCCACCGGAATCCACGCTCCGCCGGCATCCTGGCGTGCCACGAGCTTGTAGACAAGGCCCGCCGTCGGCGAGCCGGAGCCCGTCGCCAGTGCCGTGCCGACGCCGTAAGCATCCACCGGGGATGCCGCCAGTGCCGCGATCGCGAACTCGTCGAGGTCGCTTGTGACAGTGATGCGCGTACCCCGAGCACCGAGGGCATCGAGTTGCCGTCGAACCTGCGCAGCGACGATGGGGAGATCACCCGAGTCGATCCGCACCCCGCCGAGCCTCGTTCCGGCGACCTCGATCGCGGTGGCTACGCCCGTCTCGATGTCGTAGGTGTCGATGAGAAGCGTGGTCTGGTCGCCGAGGGCCCGCAGCTGTGCTGCGAAGGCATCGGCTTCGGTGTCGTGGAGCAGGGTCCAGCTGTGCGCTGCCGTGCCCATCGTGGGGATGCCCCACCGGCGGCCCGCCTCCAGGTTGCTCGTGGCGCCGAATCCCGCGATGAAGGCGGCCCGCGCCGCAGCGACAGCCGACCATTCGCCGGTGCGTCGCGATCCCATTTCCGCGAGGGGGCGGTCACCGGCGGCAATACTCATGCGTGCCGCGGCGGCAGCTACCGCGGAGTCGTAGTTCAGGACGCTGAGGGCGAGGGTCTCGAGGATGACGGCTTCGGCAAAGGTCCCCTCGATCGTCAGGAGCGGCGACCCCGGAAAATACAGTTCGCCCTCCCGGTAGCCGTGGATCGATCCCGTGAAGCGGTATCCCTCGAGAAAGCGCAGTGTCTGGGCATCCACCACCCGCTCGTCCCGCAGGAAGCGCAGCTCGTCATCACCGAACCGGAAGTCGCGTAACAGGCTCAGGAGGCGCCCGGTGCCTGCCACGACGCCGAACCGGCGGCCGCCGGGCAGGCGTCGCGCGAAGACGTCGAAGACGCACCGGCGCGAGGCAGTGCCATCGTGGAGTGCGGCATCGAGCATCGTCAGTTCATACCGGTCGGTGAGCAGGGCCGTGCTGACGGATGCTGTCATGCGCGCCAGCCTAGTGATGGCGCCGCCGCGGCATCCATCCCGTGCCGCCAGCGACGGGTGAGAGACGAGCGCTGGCGTAGGCTGGTGCACCGTGAACAACGCGCCGATCGGGATCTTCGACTCCGGTGTCGGCGGGCTCACCGTCGCGCGGGCCATCTCGGACCAGCTGCCTCGCGAGTCGCTGCTCTACATCGGCGATACCGCCCACTCGCCCTATGGGCCCAAGCCCATCGCCGATGTGCGCCGCTACTCGCTTGAGGTGCTCGACGCGCTCGTCGCGCAGGGTGTGAAGATGCTCGTGATCGCCTGCAACACGGCATCCGCCGCGGTGCTGCGCGATGCCCGCGAACGCTACGACGTCCCCGTCGTCGAGGTGATCGGGCCAGCAGTCCGGACGGCGATGTCGACGACCCGGTCAGGGCGGATCGGCGTCATCGGCACCAGCGGCACGATCGGCTCGCGCGCCTACCAAGACATGCTCGAGGTGAACGACCGCCTCACGGTGTTCGCGCAGGCGTGCCCGCGCTTCGTCGAGTTCGTGGAGGCAGGCGAGACCGACACCGCCGAGGTGCTCGCCGTGGCCGAAGAGTACCTCGCGCCGCTGCGGCATTCCGCCGTCGACACCCTCGTCCTCGGTTGCACGCACTACCCGTTCCTCAAGGGCGCGATCAGCTACGTCATGGGGCCGGATGTCTCGCTCGTTTCCAGCGACACCGAGACGGCGAACGACGTGTACCGGCAGCTCGTGAGCCGGGATCTGCTGGCGGGAACGGATGCCACGGCGACCCACACCTACGAGGCCACCGGCGACTCCGCTGACGAGTTCGTGAGACTTGCCCACCGGCTCATGGGCCGCGAGGTGCGAGACGTTCGCCTCGTGCAGACCGGAGCCATCGACCTGCGGCACTGACCTGCCGCACTGACCGACGCTCCGCCGAGGCGGAGCATCCGACCCGAAAGAGAACCCGCATGAGCGAGATCACCCGCACCGATGGCCGCGCCGTCGACCAGTTGCGCCCCATCACGATCGAACGAGGCTGGTCGGCCCAGGCAGAAGGATCAGCGCTGATCAGCTTCGGCGGAACCCGCGTGCTGTGCACGGCATCCTTCACCAACGGTGTTCCCCGGTGGCTGACCGGCAAAGGTAAGGGCTGGGTGACCGCCGAGTACGCGATGCTGCCTCGCGCCACGAACGACCGCAACGACCGCGAAAGCGTCAAGGGCAAGATCGGCGGGCGCACACACG
>Ga0209958_1000488_pt1 | contig 69778 bp, 50 predicted proteins | sample ThiBio_inoc_plan_FD_183942 | JGI IMG/M metagenome (GOLD analysis project Ga0209958, IMG submission 183942) | Wastewater bioreactor microbial communities from Cape Town, South Africa - Thiocy_inoc_plan (SPAdes) | ecosystem: Engineered > Bioremediation > Thiocyanate > Unclassified | place: South...
GTCAGGGCAATGATACCGTCTATTCCTCCGTCAGCTTCACGCTGGCCGCGGATGACAGCATCGAGCGCCTCGGCACCGTCTCGGCAGCGGCCACCACTGCCATCAACCTCACCGGCAATGCGCTGGCGCAGATCATCACCGGCAACGCGGGCGATAACGTGCTGAACGATGGCGGGGCGGGTGGCAATGACTCGCTCTATGGCTATGGCGGCAATGACACCTACCGTGTGTCCAATGCCGGCACCCTGATCAATGAAAGTGCAGGTCAGGGCAATGATACCGTCTATTCCTCCGTCAGCTTCACGCTGGCCGCGGATGACAGCATCGAGCGCCTCGGCACCGTCTCGGCAGCGGCCACCACTGCCATCAACCTCACCGGCAATGCGCTGGCACAGATCATCACCGGCAACGCAGGTCAGAACCGTCTGAATGGCGGTGATGGCAACGATACGCTGGCGGGCTATGGCGGCAACGACACCTTTGTGTTCAACACCGCCCTCGGGTCCGGAAACGTCGACAAGGTGATTGACTTCAGCGCTGGAAGCGACCGGATCGAACTGGAGAATGCGGTGTTCACCGGACTGGCGACAGGGGTTCTGGCGGCCAGCGCCTTCGTGGCCAATCTCACCGGGATCGCGACAACGGCCGCACAGCGGATCATCTACGAGACGGATACCGGCGATCTGTTCTTCGACGCCGACGGCTCCGGGGCGGGTGCCAGCGTGCGTTTTGCAACGCTCAATCCGGGGCTGGGGCTGGCCAATACCGACTTCCTCGTCGTCTGATCCTGTCTACTCCCTGCTTTCGGCAGGCGCTGCCCGCAGCGCCTGCCGTCTTGCATCCCGGTGGCCCCCGCACATTGACCTTTCATCCCTTTCTGCATAGAGAAAACCTGCATCTCGAACCCGGAGCGACCATGCAGACGACAGGCCCAGTTTCCGCACCGTCCCTTGCCGGTCTTGCTGCAGGGGCCGTCTGATCCAACATGATTCCGGGCCTCCCTTCTCCTTATCTCACCCGACCGGGCAGCACCCACGCCGGTCGCAACGGCCATGTATGCAAGGAAGCCGACGATGAACGACCCGGAACAGACATATGACGTTGGAATACTGGGTTGGTGGTACGGCAAGAATTATGGGTCGATCCTGACCTATTACGGGCTGAACCGCGCCATCGAGGAACTGGGCTTCCGCACGCTCATGGTACATGAGCCTCTGGGCTACAACGGCTACCGCGTGCTCTGGCCCGATGACATCCTGTCGGTGGAATTCGCCCGCCGGGTCGGCTATCACTACACCACGCAGATGCATTTCTCGGAACTGCCCGCGCTGAACGCCCGGGCAGGCACGTTCATTGTCGGCTCTGACCAGCTGTGGAATCCGCTGATCGGCCGGGTGAACGACGATCTCTTCCTGGATTTCGTCAGCCCCGAAAACCGCCGCCTCGCCTATGCCACCTCCTTCGGCAACCGCGGCACCACAAAGTTCAAGCCCGATTTCATTCAGAAGCACAGCGCCAACCTGCAGAAGTTCAACGCCATCTCGGTGCGTGAGGGCTATGCGGTCGATACGGCCCGCGAGGTCTTCGGCGTCGAGGCGACCCAGGTGGTGGACCCGGTCTTCCTCTTGCCCGCCAGCGCCTATGACACGCTGGCCGACAAGGCCGGCGTTGACATGTCCGGCGATTACCTGGCCGTCTTCTATCTTGACCCGACACCCGAGAAACGCGCGGTCGCGCTTGCCCTTGCCGACCGGCTCGGGCTGCAGCGGATCGTGGTCATTCCCAACCCCGATGGCGGGCGGCCGCTGTCGGAAGAGCTGTTCGCCGATCCGCGCTTCGAAATCCTCGCCGAGGATGCGCCCGAGAATTTCCTGCACGCCTATCGCAAGTCCAGCTATGTGGTCACCGACAGTTTCCACGGCACTGCCTTTGCCACGATCTTCGGCAAACCCTTCTCGTCGATCTACAACACCCATCGCGGGATCGACCGGTTCAAGAACCTGCTGGACTGGCTGGGCTTCGGCGAAACCCGCCGCCTGACGGAAAACGATACGGCCGAGACCCTGGCCAACAATCCGAATATCGCCCTGACGCTGGATTATACCGGCGCCATGGCCCGGATTGCCGAGGGACGCGCACGTTCGCGCGCCTGGCTTCAGGCCGCCCTGACCAGCGAGGCGGGCACCACCGCCGCCATCGCCCCCCCGCCGCAGGCCGCAGGCGCGCAGCGCCCGGGCCGGTTCACGGCCAGCAATGCCGCCTGGGAAATCACGCCCGGGGCTGAGGGCGAGGATCTGACCGTCGCACCGGGCGGCGCGGTGCGCGGCAACCAGGTCTGGTGCGATCTGCCCGCACGCCCTGCCCCCGGCAGCGCCTGCCGGCTGGTACTGGACTGGAAACTGCGCACCACGGCCCCGGCCCTGAACCTGCATCTGCGCAATCCTGCCACCGGCGATTTCCAGGTGATCGGCAAGGTGGCCGTGGAGGGGCGGGTCGACCAGGCCCGCCGGGACACCGTCGACTTCATCATGCCATCGGGCGAGTTCAGCCAGCTCATGCTGGGGGCCGTGCATTTCACCGGCCCGCGCGGCGGTGCCTTCGTCACCGGCCTGGCGCTGGAAGAGATCTCCCGCTCCGAAATGCGCAAGGCACCGGCGAAGCCCAAGCCCGCCACCCATGCCGAAATCGCGCTCAAGCTGGCACTTGATGACAACGACCGTTTCGTCAAGGCCCATGCCCAGTCCGGCCGTTCGATCACCAGCGCCCGGGCGCGGCTCATGTTCCATGCCCATGCCATCGAGAAGGGCCTGAGCCGGCTGGATTTCCGGGGCGGCTTCGGCAAGATCTCGGTTCCGGCCCTGGCACGGGAGATGAACAACTGGCTCGACGCCGGGCGCGACCGGCAGGATGCCTTCCTGCGGACCGCCGCCTCGGTCATGCAGGCCTATTTCGACCGGCACCGCCGGATTGATGTCGATGTCTCGGCCTTTCATGCCCTGTTCGGGGCACCGGCGCTGGAGCTGATCGCGCAGGCCGGACCCGCAGAGGGCGGCGTGCTGACCGCCGCCGCTTACCGCGAGCCGGTGCCGGATGTGAATCCCGACAACCGCTTCCTCGACGTGGTCTATGGCCGCCGCAGCATCCGCGATTTCACCGCCGCTCCGGTGGCGGATGCCGATCTGGCGCGCGCGGTGCAACTGGCCATGCAGGCGCCTTCGGTCTGCAACCGCCAGGCCGGACGGGTGCATGTCTTCTCGGACCCGTTCCGCATCCAGGCGGCCATTGACATCCAGGGGGGCTTTGGCGGCTACAACACGCCGCCGCGGCTTCTGCTGGTCACCGCCGACCTGAACGCCTTCCTCTTCGCCTCGGAACGCAACCAGGCCTTCGTCGATGGCGGTCTGTTCATGATGGGCCTTCTGCTGGGCCTGCAACATGTGGGCCTGGGCGGCTGTCCGCTCAATACCGCGATGAATACCGAGCGCGAGAATGCCCTGCGCAAGCTGCTGGATATTCCCGAGAGCGAGGTCTTCATCTCTTTCGTCGCGGCGGGTCACTATGATCCGGCGATCCTGACGCCGCGGTCGCGCCGTCTGGATGTGGAAGAGGTGATGCGCCGCCACGACCGGCCTGCCCCGACCGGGGAAGCGGCTGCGCCGTCGCAGACCGAGGCGGTGAAGTGATACAAGGCCCCGCTTCCCGGACGACGTTCCACGTCCTGCAGCCCGCGATCTGGCCCGAGGCCGGTATCTCGACCGAGATCATGCCCTATATGACCCCGCGCGGCCCCTGTGTGTCCTCGCTGGGCCGGGGGGGCGTGACCTTCGCGCCGGGCGGTACGCTTTCCGTCGACGGGTATTTCAACCTGTTCAACCTCGGCAAATGGCGCGACTGCTGCGGCGACATTCCGCTGTCGCTGCGCCTGCGCGGCGAGGGCAGGCTGCATGTGACGGTCTGGCTGGCCCGCCATGACAAGTCGTGGGACCGGATCCTCAGCGAGCCGGTCACCCTTCTGGGAGAGATGACCCTGCCGCTGGACCTGTCGGAGGCGCAGGCGCCGCAGATGGTCCTGTTCTTCGAGATCACCGCGCTGAGCGACGGAAAGCTGGAAGATTTCGCCTGGGGAACCCCGCTTCCGCCGCGCCAGTTGCCCGAACTCATGCTCTCGGTCACCACCTTCCGGCGCGAGGCCGCGGTGGCCGATACCGTGGCCCGCTTCCGCCGCTTCCGCGCCGCCTCGCCGCTGCGCGATCATCTGCGGATGCTGGTGGTGGACAATGGCCAGTCGCTTGCGCTGGAACCGGGGGACGGCGTCAGCTTTCTGCCCAATGCCAATCTGGGTGGGGCGGGCGGCTTCTCGCGCGGGCTGCTGGAGGCCAGGGCCAGCGGTGCCACCCATTGCCTGTTCATGGATGACGACGCCTCGGTGCATATGGAGGCGATCACCCGCACCTGGACGCTGCTGGCCTATGCCACGGACCCCCGCACCGCGGTGGCCGGGGCCATGATCAATGCCGATCACCGCTGGCAGATCTGGGAAAACGGCGCCGTCTTCAACGGCGGCTGCCGGCCGCTGTTCCATGGCACCGACCTGCGCGACCGCGAGAAGGTCTTCAGGATGGAATTCGACACCACCGGCCCGATGCCCGAAGGGCATTATGCCGGCTGGTGGTATTTCGCCTTCCCGGTTGACCAGGCCCGGCATATGCCCTTCCCCTTCTTCGTGCGCGGCGATGATGTCAGCTTCTCGCTGGCCAATGACTTCCGCTGCGTCTCGCTGCCGGGCGTCGCCTCGTTCCAGGAAAGCTTTACCGACAAGGCCGCGCCGCTGACCTGGTATCTCGATCTGCGCAGCCATCTGGCCCATCACCTGAGCCTGCCCCAGAAACAGGCCAGCTGGGGGCGGATGATGCGGATGGTGGTGAACTTCTATCTGCGCACCGTCCTGCGGTTCCATTACGACAGCCTCTCGGCGGTGAACCTGGCGATCGAGGATGTGCTGCGCGGTCCGCAGTTCTTCGACGCCCATGCCGATATGGCCACCCGGCGGCAGGATCTGAAGGCGATGACGGTGACAGAGGCCTGGCAGAAGCTGGACCCGCAGAAGCCTGTCCCCACGATCCGCCATGGCAAGCTGTCGCGCTGGCAGCGGGCGCTGCTGCTGCTGACACTGAACGGCCATCTTCTGCCCCTCGCCAACCGCTTTGGCACCGATCTGGTGATCGAGGCCGCGCACCGCGAGAACCACCGCGAGATCTACGGCGCCCGGCAGATCACCTATCTCAACGCCGCCCGCACCTCCGGGTACACGGTGACCCGCGACCGCCGCCGTTTCTGGCGCGAAAGCCTGCGTCTGGCCCGGAACTGCCTGGCCCTGCGCCGCCAGCTGCCGCAGCTGCGGGCAGAATGGCAGGGCAACTATGCCGGGCTGACCTCGGAAGAATTCTGGAAAGCGAAACTTGCGGTCGCAACGGGTGGCACCTAGCCGTTCCGGCCTCGGTGCTCCGGCGGACAGCCTGCGCTGGCCATGATGAATCACATCAGCAAGATCGCCGCACAGCGTGATGTCCTGTGCGATCCGGATCGAGCTGGGATATGACAAAGGACGAAAAGATGCGGACGATCTGGATTCACATCGGCTCACACAAGACCGGGACAACCACCCTGCAAAGCGCCCTGAAGGCTGCGGGGCGCAAAGATGCCCTGCAGGGGATGTCCTACTGCCACCCGGTCGGCAAGATCAATTCCAACGCGCTGATCGATGTCACCGGCAAGGGCGAAGACATGCGCTGGACCCTGAATCCGCTCATCCTGAAGCGGCGGATTCCGGAGGAAGGGGATTGCATCATTTCAGCCGAACGCCTGTTCTGGCTGGATGATCAGGCGGAAATCGCCAGGATTGCGAAGATCCTCCGCCGCCGCTTTGATCGCATCATGGTCGTGGCCTATCTCAGGCGTCAGGATCTTCTGGCCGTTTCGTTCCGGAAAACCACCGTCGCGACCCAGGTCGGGCGGCGTTTCTTCGGGGACAGAATTGGCGCCTTCCCCGAATACCAGCCCCATATGGACCGGTATTTCTGCTACGCCGAAAAGCTTCAGCTCTGGGAAAACGTCTTTGGCGCCGAGAACGTCATCGTCCGCAAATACGACAAGAAACATCTCGTCGGCGGAGATACGGTCACCGATTTCTGCAGCCTCCTCGGGATCGACAGCAAGATCGCCGTCAAGGAACAGAACACCAAATGGAACCGGAGCCAGCTGCTGGTCGGGATGTGGCTTCAGGCCAGAAATCACGATTGCAAGGATGTGCCGCGGATCATCGCGGATATCGAGGATGACCAGCAGCTCATGCCGGCGCGGTCAGAGGCCATTGCCTTCATGCAGCGCTTCGCCGCGTCAAACGCCTTGCTGGCCCGGAAATATGATCCGGAAGGATTGCCCGGATATTTCGATGACGATTTTTCGCGTTTCCCGGAACAGGGCAATGACGATCTCTCGACTCTCACGATCAGTCTGGATGACATCGAAAAACGCCTGATCCAGGCATGAGCCGAAAGGAAGCAGGGCTGCGCGCAGCCCTGCTTTGGCCCGCGCGGGCTCAGACTTCCATCAGGCGCTTGTGGACGGTGATGGCCTCGTCCAGATCGTCAAAGACATACAGCCGGCCATTTTCCAGGATCAGACCGGCATCGCAATAATCGCGCAGGGCATTAAGGTCATGCGCCACCAGAATGGCCCCCGATTGCGCCATGCGGTCCCGGAACACTGTCCGGCTTTTCTTGCGGAACCGGGCATCGCCCACGGCCGTCACCTCGTCCACCAGATAGGTGTCGAACCGGATCCCCATCGAGGCGCCGAACGCCAGACGCGACCGCATCCCCGAGGAATAGCTGCGCACCGGCATGTGGAAATGGCTGCCCAGCTCGGCGAAATCCGCGACGAAATCCTCCAGCTCCTCGGTATCCACACCATAGACCCGCGCCAGGAAGCGCACATTCTGCGCGCCCGTCATTTCCTTGTGCAAAGATCCGCCCAGACCCACCGGCCAGCTGATCGTGCCATCTGACAGAATGCGTCCGCTGTCCGGCTGGATCGAGCCTGCAACCATTCTCAGCAGCGTCGACTTTCCTGCCCCGTTGCGCCCGAGCAGCGCCAGGGATTTTCCCGGCGGCAGGGTGAGCGTGAGATTGTCCACGATCACCTTGCGGCTATGGCCAAGGCTATAGCTCTTGCAGAGGTTGACGAAGCGGATCATCGGCCCGTCTCAGTTCCGGTCGCGGATACTGTAATAGATCAGAACCCCGATCGACCATGCCAGAAGCAGGAACAGCGCGGTCAGCGCCGACAGCACGAAGCGCTGCGGGAATTCGGCGGTCTGCGGCAGAGTCGGCATGATATAGGGCGCCAGATAGAGGTTCTGCCGCGAGGCATTGGCGCGTGCCACATCCACCGCCGCCAGAGCGGCGCGATAGGTTTCTTCGGCAAATTGCAGATCGACTGTCAAGCTTTCGAATTCGGCGATCAGCGCAGGGTAATTCTCACCGGCGATATGGGTCTCGCTGTCCGAGGAGAAGGTCTTGCGCTCGTCGGCGATGCGGTCGCGGATCACCTGGATGCGGCGGGCGGCCTGCTGGCGGCGAGGGTCGCCTTCCTGGGTGGTGCCCAGCACGATGTCATTCTCGATCAGGGCCTGGGCCAGCTGCTGCTGCAGGTTGTTTAGCACCCCCATCCGCCCCTGGATATCTGCGGAGGGGTCGACGATCTGGGTGCGGGTGCGGAAGCGGCTCAGCGCCTCGCGGGCGGCTTTCAGCCGGTTCAGCGCGGTTTCCAGATCCTCGTTGGCATAGCGCATCACATCGGACCGCGCCTGCGTGTTCAGGTCGTTGATGCGGTTCTGGCTGGCTTTCACGATCTCGGTGGCGATGCGCTGCGCATCCTCGGCCGAATAGGCCAGAACCCGCAGCTCGATCAGCCGGGTCGACTGGTCATAGGAAATCCGCACCATGCGGCTCCAGAACCAGTGCAGCTGTTCGATCGTGGCATCGGGCCAGAGCGACATCAGCGGATCGGAGGGCCAGTGCACCGCATAGAGATCGCCGAGCCCCAGCCTTTCGTCGATCACCGCGACGACTTCCTGGCTCTGGATATATTCGTAAAGGATATCGGTTTCCGAGGAACTGCCGCCGCCCGCAAACTGGGCCAGCCCGCCCAGAAGCTCGGTCGACGAGGTCGCCCCTTCCTCGCGGCGCACGGTAAAGCCCACGGTCGAGGCGTATTGATCCTGCGCCACGAAGAACAGATAGGCCATGGTGACCAGCAAGGGCAGCATCACCAGAATGATAAAGCTGACGAGGATGCCGCGATGGCGCCGGTGCACCCGTGCAGGCCCCGCCGGTGCGCGGATTCCGGCCGGTTGCGGAGCCGGGGCGGCCTCGACAGGCGCCGGGGATGGCTCTCCGGACGGGTCTTGCCCGGCAGGCATCGGGGTTCCGTCGCGCAGATGGGCCGTGATGGCCTCCAGACGGGCTTCCCGTGCAGGATCATCCCCGGTCGCGGCCTGAGCGCCGGCCGCCTTGCGACGGCGCGGAGCGGCGGCAGTGGCGGCCTTGCTGCGGACCCGTTTTCCGGCGGCACTGCGGCTCACACCAGCAGCCTTGCGACGGGGACTGCCCGCAGCGGATGATGGGGTTTCGTTGTCCTGCAATGCCTTGCCTCGAGGTAAACGGTTTGATTTCCGCCCGATCCTTCTACATAATGGCACGGTAGAATACCAGCACGTCATAGACAGGCCCAGATGGTCCCCGCCTCCCAGATCGTCCCGTCTTCAGGCCCGTCTTCCATGCTTGACGCAGATCCGCCTTCCGACTGGAAAAAACGCACCCGCCGTGACCTGCGCGCGACGGTGCGTACCATTGTCGCGCTGATGCTGCGCGAGATGAGCACGCGCTACGGCCGCTCTCCGGGCGGGTATCTCTGGGCCGTGATGGAGCCGGTGGGCGCCACTATGGTCATGGCACTCGGCTTTTCGCTGCTGATGCGTCACCCCGCGCTTGGCACCTCCTTCATGCTGTTCTTCGCAACGGGGATGATGCCCTTTGCGCTTTACAACGCGGTCGACAGCTCCGTGATGCGCTCGCTGTCCTATTCGCGCGCCTTGCTGATGTATCCCTCTGTCCGCTGGATTGATGCCGTTCTGGCGCGTTTCCTGCTGAATCTGCTGACCAAGCTTCTGATCATGGTGCTGGTGCTGGCGGGCATCCTGATCGTGACGGAAACCCGCAGCGTGCTGAATTTCGGGCCGATCCTGGCCGGCATTCTGATGACGGCGCTGCTCGGCCTCGGGACCGGGCTGATGAACTGCGTGCTGGAAGGGCTGTTCCCCGCATGGGGCATGATCTGGAACATTGCGACCCGGCCGCTCTACCTGGCCTCCGGAGTCATCCTGCTTTACGAGGATCTGCCGCATTTTGCGCAGGATATCCTGTGGTGGAACCCGCTGCTGCATATCATCGGAGAAATCCGCACCGGGTTCTACCCGATGTATTCCGCCTCCTACGTCAGCATCCCCTATGTAACAGGGGTCGGGCTGGTCCTTGTGGCGCTGGGGTTCCTGCTGGTGCGCCGGCATAATGTCACTATCCTGAACGACTAGGGTGGCCCCGCCCCCTTCGCTCCGCTCAGGCCGCAGAAAGGCCCTTCATGCAGATCGAACCGACCTCCCTGCCAGGTGTCGTGATCCTGACGCCCGCGCGTCATGGCGATGCCCGCGGGTTCTTTTCCGAAAGCTGGAACCGGCAGCGCATGGCGGCAGCCGGGTTCGACATCGACTTTGTGCAGGACAACCATTCGGTTTCGGCCAGGGCCGGTACGCTGCGCGGCCTGCATTACCAGAGCCCGCCTCATGCCCAGGCCAAGCTGGTACGCTGCGGGCGCGGCTGCCTGTGGGATGTGGCGGTGGATGTGCGGGTGGGCTCGCCCGGCTACGGCCAATGGGTGGGGGTGGAGCTTTCCGCCGCCAATGGCCGGCAATTGCTGATCCCCGCGGGTTTTCTGCACGGGTTCGTCACGCGGGAGGACGATACCGAGATCGTCTATAAATGCTCCGATTACTATGCGCCGGATTGCGATGGCGCGGTGGCCTGGGATTCCGTCGGCATCGACTGGGGGCTGACCTCCGCGCCGGTGCTGTCTGCAAAGGATGCGGCAGCGGTGCCGCTGGCTGAGTTCCGCAGCCCCTTCGCCTACGAGGCCAGGCCATGAAGATCCTCGTCACCGGCGGCGCCGGCTTCATCGGTTCCGCCGTGGTGCGGCTGGCCATCGCGCGCGGTCACGCGGTGGTGAATCTCGACGCACTGACCTATGCCGCCTGTCTGGAGAATGTGGCCGGCGTGGCGGCGAACCCGCTTTACGCCTTCGAACGGGCCGATATCCGTGACCGCGCCGCGCTGGAGCGGATCTTCGCGGCTCATCGCCCCGATGCGGTGATGCATCTGGCGGCCGAAAGCCATGTCGACCGTTCGATCGACGGGCCGGGCGATTTCGTTGAAACCAATATCACCGGCACCTACAACATGCTGGAGGCCGCCCGCGCCTTCTGGACGCGCGCGGGCCGTCCGGCGGGCTTCCGCTTCCATCACATCAGCACCGATGAGGTCTTCGGCTCGCTGCCCGCCGATCCCGCGGTGAAATTCACCGAAACCACGCCCTATGACCCGCGCAGTCCCTATTCGGCCTCCAAGGCTGCCTCGGACCATCTGGTCCGTGCCTGGGCCGAGACCTATGGTCTGCCCGTCGTGCTGACCAATTGCTCCAACAATTACGGGCCCTACCATTTCCCCGAAAAGCTGATCCCGGTGGTCATTCTGAACGCCCTCGCCGGCAAGCCGCTGCCGGTCTATGGCGATGGCTCGAACATCCGTGACTGGCTTTATGTGGAGGATCACGCCGATGCGCTGCTGCTGGTGCTGGAAAAGGGCACCCTGGGCCGCAGTTACAATATCGGCGGCGAGAACGAGCGCACGAACCTCGACCTGGTGAAGACGCTCTGCGCGCTTCTGGATGCGAAACGCCCGAAGGCGGAAGGCAGCTATGCCGACCAGATCACCTTCGTCACCGACCGCCCCGGCCATGACGCGCGTTATGCGATCGACCCGACCCGCATCCGCACCGAGCTGGGCTGGCGCCCCTCGGTCACGGTCGAGGAAGGGCTCGCCCGCACCGTCGACTGGTATCTGGCGAACGAAGCCTGGTGGCGCCCGTTGCAGGCCCGGCAGGGCGTGGGCGAACGGCTGGGAACTGGCGAAAAGCAGGGGGCCTGATGCTGACCGCGCATCTGCCCTCGGGGTTCATCGCCGGGCGGCAGGCACAGCGGCACCGGACAATTCCCGCCGCGATGCCGGTGGCGCTGGTGGCTTCGGTTCTGCCCGATGCCGATATGATCTGGTTCCATCTGGTCGATCACGGCAGTCTCCACCATCACCGCTACTGGGTGCATATCCCGGCTTTCTGGGCGGTTATCGCCGCGATCACGCTCCCCTTGCTGTGGCGCAGCCGCTGGCGGATGACGGCGATCCTGTTCTTCGCGGTGATCTTTCTGCATTTGATACTGGATACGGTCGGCGGGGGCATTCTCTGGGGCGTGCCCTTCAGCGACCGGCTGTTCAGCCTGATCACCGTGCCGCCCGATCATGGTCATTGGGTTGCCTCTTTCCTGCTGCACTGGAGCTTCGGGCTGGAACTGGCAATCTGGGTCTGGGCGATCTGGCTGTGGAGGCGCGGATGAAACTGCTGGTCTTCGGACACACCGGACAGGTGGCGCAAGAACTGGCGCGGCTGGCGCCGGAGGCGCTCTGTCTGGGTCGCGACGCGGCCGATCTGGCCGATCCCGCCGCCTGCGCCGCCGCGATCCGCGCGCACCGGCCCGAGGCAGTGATCAATGCCGCCGCCTGGACGGCGGTAGACCGGGCCGAGACCGAGGAAGCCGCCGCGCGGGTGGTGAATGCCGATGCCCCCGGCGCCATGGCGCTGGCCTGCGCGGATCTGGATATCCCCTTCGTGCAGATCTCCACCGATTACGTCTTTGATGGGTCGGGCAGCGCGCCTTGGCAGCCCGGCGACACCCCTGCCCCGCTAAATGCCTATGGCCGCACGAAGCTTGCAGGCGAACAGGCGGTACAGGCGGCAGGCGGGCGGCAGGTGATCCTGCGCACCTCCTGGGTGTTTTCGGCCCATGGCGCGAATTTCGTGAAGACCATGCTGAGGCTCGGCGCCAGCCGCGACCATCTGCGCATCGTCGCTGACCAGATCGGCGGCCCGACGCCCGCCGATGCCATCGCTGCCACCTGCCTGCATCTGGCCCGCGCGCTGCGCGACGGTGCGCCGGGCGGCACGCATCATTTCGCGGGCACGCCCGTCACCAGCTGGGCCGGTTTCGCACGCGAAACATTCGCCCTTGCCGGGAGGGCGGTCACGGTCGGGGATATCCCGACCGCCGAGTATCCGACCCCGGCGCGGCGGCCGCTGAACTCCCGGCTCGATTGCGCCGCATTGACGGCGGATTTCGGGATTACACCGCCGGACTGGCGGGCCGCTCTGGCCCGGGTGGTTGCCGAAGTGACAAGGGGGTAGGCGATGCAGCGCAAGGGGATCATTCTGGCCGGCGGTTCGGGCACGCGGCTTTACCCCATTACCATCGGCGTCTCGAAGCAGCTTCTGCCAGTCTATGACAAGCCGATGATCTATTATCCGCTGTCGGTCCTGATGCTCGCGGGCATCCGCGAGATCGCGGTCATCACCACCCCGCAGGATCAGGAACAGTTCCGTCGCACGCTGGGCGATGGCAGCCAGTGGGGGCTGAGCCTGAGCTATATCGTGCAGCCCTCGCCCGACGGTCTGGCCCAGGCCTATCTGCTGGCCGAGGATTTCCTGGCCGGCGCCCCCTCGGCCATGGTGCTCGGCGACAATATCTTCTTCGGCCATGGCCTGCCCGAGATGCTGGCCCGTGCCGATGACCGCGACAGCGGCGGCACGGTCTTCGGCTACCGTGTGGCTGACCCCGAACGCTATGGCGTGGTGGGCTTCGACGCGGAGGGCCGGGTCAGCCGCATCGTCGAGAAACCCTCCAGACCGCCCTCGCCCTTCGCGGTGACCGGGCTTTACTTCCTTGACGGTTCCGCCCCCGACCGCGCCCGCGCCGTCACCCCCTCGCCCCGGGGCGAGCTGGAAATCGTCAGCCTGCTGGAGATGTATCTGGCCGAGGGCGCGCTGTCGGTCGAACAGATGGGCCGGGGCTTTGCCTGGCTCGATACCGGCACCCATGCCAGCCTGCTGGATGCCGGGAATTTCGTGCGCACCCTGACCGAACGTCAGGGCCAGCAGGTCGGCTGCCCCGAGGAAATCGCCTTCGCCCGTGGCTGGATCAGCCGCGAGCAAATGGCCGAACGGGCGGCCCTGTTCGGCAAGACCGGCTATGGCGCCTATCTTCAGGCACTGGCCGACCCCGGCGCGTCCCCGGCATAGGCGGGCAGCGCGACCGGACCATCGCCGAGGATCTCCAGCGGGGCCGGATGGGTGACGGCCCGTGCTGCCTCAGACGGGGGAAAGGGCAGCGGCCCGTGCGGCAGCAGCAGGCCCAGATGCAGCCGCCCGTCCCGGCGCGTGACCCCGGTGACGATCCAGTCGCAGCCGATCGCCTCGCAGGGACGGCTTTCGCCTTCGGCCAGATCCGAGAAATCCGCCACCTGCCCGTTGAGGATCAGCCGGTCCCCCTGGCGGATCAGCGTCAGGGCAGCGTCGGAGCGGATGGGGTAAAGCTGGATGATCATGGCGTCTCCTCAGAACCAGCGGCCGATGGCAGTCAGGCCGGGCGCCGACAGGGTGCCCGACGCGGCATAGGAATAGACACGGTACTGCACATTGCCGACCGAGGGCGCGTTGATCCCAAGCCAGCGCGCCGCATTGCCGCCGCCCCCCGATACGCCGGGGGCAGACAGGAAGGAGGCCGGGAAGACCCATGTCAGCAGGTTGCTGTGCATGTAGATCGGCCCCGCCGCGGTGGAGGTCTCGACCGCCGCGGCCACCGCCGTGCAGATCTGGGTGCCATCGGCGAAGCGGACATATTCGCCATTGGCATTGCTGCCCCGCTCGATGACCCTGCCGGTCGGTACGCCGCCCGACTGGGACACAGCCCCGAGCAGCGTGCCCTGATGGAACAGCTCCACCCAGGCTCCCCAGCCCGCCGTACCATAGCTGCGCGAGAATTCGCGCAGCCCTGCCGCCGTGGAGGTGCCGCCATAGCTGATGAATTTCTGGATCACATTGGTGGAAGAGCGCGCTACCACGATCAGTGCCCCGGCGCTGGACAGCGGGTAATTGTTGCCCGTCGTATTGCCTGCGGACGGGTTGTAGTAGCTGCCGCCCGTCCGCAGCGTATCCAGATGGTCCGCCGCCGTCAGGGTGATCGCGGCGCCCAGACCATAATCCCCGGTCTTCAGCAGCCGCCCCGCCGTGGTATCCGTGGCACTCTGGGTCACCGCGCCGGTGGGCATCTGGCCCAGCCACAGTCCGGCGGGCAGCCGCACCGTGCCACTGGTGCGCTCGATGCGCAGCGCCTCGGTCCAGGCCGTGCCATCGGCACTGACCTTCACGCTGAAATCATCATTGCCCGCCAGACCCATCTCGGCCCGGCCCGACCAGTTGTCCTGAAACAGCAGCGATGCGGTATTCCCCGCCGCCGCCTTGTTCACCTTCACCTGATGCCCGGCCCCGGCATGGCTGAACAGCGTGGCGGGCGCGGCCACGGCCAGCCGGTTGGTCCCGTCATGCACGGTGCCGATGCCCAGCCCCGGCAGATCGTCCAGCGGCGGCTGATCCCAGGCCGTGCCGCGCCAGACCCGCAGCTGCGCCTCGGCCAGCCCCCAGGCCCGCCAGCCCTCGCGCGGGTCGAGGAAGACCCAGGCGCCGCCCAGGAAGGTGGCGAGCCTGCCCGCCTGCCCCGCCCAGTCGCCCCCCGGCGCCGGCCCCAGCGCCCAGATCCGCCCCTCGGGCGGCGCGGCGGGCGGGGTTTCGGCATCGAACCGCTGCACGGTCAGCTGGACGAAGAGGTCCAGCCGCTCCAGCGCCTCATTATGGGTGACGTGTTTCTGCGCCTGTGCCGGCAACAGGAACGGCAGGTCGAGATTGGGCGAGGTATCGGACATCGGCGGCGGCTCCTGCGCATCACGGGGTTGCGCCGATCCTTTCCGGTCAGGGCTGACAAATCCCGAAGCCTGAGCGCCCTTGCGGGTTTTTCGTTAACCCTGCCGCCACACCCGCCTCAACCCCGGCGGGCGCGCACCCAGCCAAGGAAAGCCTTGTCCGGCGCAGACAGCCGCGGCCGTCCGGCATCGGCCCAGAAGGCGCGCCAGTCCGCCTCCAGCGCATAGACATCTGCACCGGGGGCCAGCGCGCGGGCGGCCTCCAGCACCTCGGGGCCGAACAGCGGTGCAGAGGCGGCGGGCGCCTCCTCCTCGATCACACCGGAGCGGGTGAAGCGGATCAGATCGCCCGGCTCTTCCGTCATCCGGTAATCGGGCAGGCCCGCCTCCTCGATCATCTTGCGCAAGGCCGCGCGGAACACCCGCACCGGCGCCGCCGATCCCGCCTTCTTGTGCAGTGTCGCGACCGAGACGCGCCACTCCGGCTGCCGCCCGCAATGCTTGCGCGCCAGCTCGTAGATCCGCCGCTCCAGCGGTTTGCGCAGCCCGAAGTAATCGGGGCTCAGCGTCAGCACCGACCGCGCCAGCACCGCGCGGAACAGCCAGTCCGACAGCGTCACCATAACCGAGATCATCCGCCCGCCCCGCGTCTTGCGCAGGATCTCCCAGCTTTCGATCAGGCCAAAGCCGCTGGTGCTCTCGATGCCGCCGGTGGCGATATTGGTGGTGATACGGGTGCCCGCCAGCCGTTCGAAGGCCTCGCGCAGCCGCAGATAGCTGTCGCCGCCGGTATCGCGCTGCGTGGCCGTCAGCAGATCATGCGCCTTCAGCTGCAAGGTCCGGCTGATCTCGCGCCCGGCGTTCAGACCCGCCATCAGCTGGCTGATGCAATAGATCAGGATATCCTTGTCGAAGATCGTGGCGCGGCCCTTCACCGAGGGCGTCACCTGCACCGAGGCGCCGTTGTGATCATAGCTCAGCACCCGGAGATCGGGCTTGGTCGAAAGCGAGAAGATCGGATGTTCCATCGTGCCAAGGTCATCCTTGGCGCTGGCCGCCAGCACATCGCAGACGAACAGATCCCCGATTGCCGGTGCGATCTGCGCCCGAATGCCCTGCCGTGCGGGGCCTCTGCCCGCAACCGCCTGTCCTGCCATTGCTGCCTCTTCATGCCCGTCTGACGCGGGTTTTCTGCTCGATCCTGCCCCCGCTTTTTATCGGGGTTTCAGTGACACTCAGCCTAGAGTTATCCACATCCCCCGTCCAGTCCGGCGAATGGCGGATCAGAGTCACCCGAGCGGGGGATCAGAGTCACCCGATCGTCGTATCAGAGTCGCAGGGGCGTTTCCCGTTGGATATTTTCCCATGAAAAACAAGGCTCTGAAGAAAAGGATCGGCAGCCGTAACAAAATCCTTTAACATTCCTCTAACAAAAAAAGCGCATGCGCCGCCGCAAAATCCCAGGCGCCTTCCGCAGAACCCGCGCGGAATTTCCGGCACGACAGGCTGCAAGCCATAGAATCAGCTTGGAAAATTCATCCACATGCCGAGTTTTCTTCCATGTGCCGGGTTTTGCGGTATACTGATGAAAACAGCGCACATGAGGCAACCATGAAGCCCGAGGCAGGCACCCCTCTTCCCCCCTATTTCGGCATCGATCCCGATGCGGCAATGGCAGCTCTGGGAAATGCCACCACCACCGAAAGCTTCGGGGCCATCGCACGGGCCTGTGAGATCGGCCGCGACGATCTGGCGGGCCGGGGTCTGGATGCGGGCGGGCATCGCCGGCTGCGGCTGTTCTCCACCTGGGAGATCACCCGCTATCTGATCCCGGTCGCACAGGCCCATTTCCGCCGCGTGCTGAAACAGAACCCGGACCTGCCGCAGGGGGCATCGGAAACCGACGGCGGCGCCAAATGGTTCACCCTGGACGAGGTGCTGCGGCTGCGCGCTTTCTTTGCCGCCGAAGGGTCGAAGGCCAAACCCTATCAGCCCTACCGGCCGAAGGATCTGCCCGCCAAGATGCTGGCTGTCGCCAATTTCAAGGGCGGCGTCGGCAAGACCTCGACCTGCGCGCATCTGGCGATGTCGGCGGCGCTGGATGGCTACCGGGTGCTGGTGATCGACCTCGACAGCCAGGGCTCGATGACCTCGATCTTCGGGGGCCGGGTCGCCGATGAATGGCAGACCGTCTTTCCGCTGCTGGCGCGGCATTATGCGGCGCATCTGCGCATCGACAACCAGCGCCGTCTGGATCGCGGCGATGCCCCCGTGCCGCTGGACGAGACTTTGACCGAGGCGCTGACCGTGAAGGCCGACAGTCTGATCCAGAAGACCCACTGGCCCAACATCGACCTGATCGGGGCGCAGCTGAACCTCTATTGGGCCGAGTTCCAGATCCCGGTCTGGCGCATGCAGTCGCGCGGCTGGAAGCTGTGGGATGCGCTGACTGAAAGCCTTGCCGCTGACGGGGTGCTGGACCAGTATGATGTGATCTTCCTCGATACCCCGCCCGCGCTGGGGTATCTGACGATCAACGGACTTGCCGCCGCCGATATCCTGCTGGTGCCGATGGGAGCCTCGTTTCTGGAATTCGATTCCACAGGGCGGTTCTTCGACATGCTGCATTCGACCTTCCGGTCGATCGAGGACGGCGAGAACCTCGCGGCCCGCGCGCTGGGGCGGCCCGAGCTCAGCTTTGAATGGGATGCGGTGCGCGCGCTGATCACCCGGTTTGACGGCAGCCAGCAGGCCGAACTTGCGGCGCTGATGCAAGGCTGGATGGGCAAGACCCTGTCGCCGCAGCGGCAGGAATTCACCGCGCTGATCGGGCAGGCGGGCGAACAGGTGCGCGGAATCTACGAGGCTGATTACCGAGATTTCAACCGCGAGACCTATGCCCGAGGCCGCGAGACGTTTGACGAAACCTGGGCAGCGGTGAAGGCGCTGATCCTCGGTTCCTGGCGCCGTGACGAACTGGCACAGTCCCGAGAGGCCGCACAGTGACGCTTTCCTTCCGGATGTTTCGCGCGCGAAACACAATCGAACGGCGGTTTAGAGCCTTGTTTCCGGCTGCCGCCCTACCCTGCCCTCCCCGCAAGCGGAGCTGAGACATGGCCAAACGCAAACGCCTGACCCCCTTTGGTGACCCCGCCCTCCCCGAGGATGCCACCCAGGATCTGCCGCCGGATCTGGAAACCAAGGCGATGTTCACCCGCTATCCGCAGGGCTATGCTGGCACCTATGTCCGGCCCGCGCCGATTGCCGATATGGCAGGTGCAGCCGCCGCCACCGCTGCCATGGAAGAAATGGCCGAGGTTCTGCGCAATGCGCGGGAAAGCGGCCGTATGGTACTGGCCCTGCCGCTGGATCAGGTGCAGGCCGATCACCTGATGCGCGACCGGATCGCGCTGGATGATGACGAAATGACTGCGCTGGTCGACTCGCTGCGCGCCCGTGGTCAGCAAACCCCCGTCGAGGTGGTGGCGCTGGGACCGGAGCGTTACGGGCTGATTTCCGGCTGGCGGCGGCTCAAGGCGCTGCGGCAGCTTCTGGCGGAAACTGGGGATGCCGGAAAATACGGCTCTGTGCTTGCACTTTTGCGGCAGCCGGAACAGGCGTCGGATGCCTATGTCGCCATGGTCGAGGAGAACGAGCTGCGCGTCGGCCTGTCCTTCTACGAACGCGCCCGCATTGTGGCCAAGGCGGTAGAGGCGGGAGTCTATGCGGATGACAGATCGGCTCTGCGCGGCCTGTTCGGCTCGGTCCCCCGGGCGCGGCGGTCGAAGATCGGCTCCTTCCTGACCGTGGTGCGGGCGCTGGATGGTGCCCTGCGCTTCCCCGAGACGATCAGCGAGAAGCTGGGTCTGGCGCTGGCACAGCGGATCGAGGCCGATCCCGCCCTGCCCGCCCGCCTGCTTTCCGCTCTGGAGGCGAAAGTCCCGGCCACCGCCGAAGCCGAGCAGGCCGTGCTGTCGCGGTTGGGCACGGTTGAAAAACTGTCTCAAAGGGCGGTCACAGAGACTGTTCTGAGCGTCGCGCCGGGGTTGCGGCTGCGCGATCTGCCGGGCGGCGGTTTCGCCCTTGAAGGCGACAGGGCCGATGCCGCCCTGCGCGTCAGACTGCTGGACTGGCTGCGCCAGCAATAGGCCGTCTGCGGATGTTTCGCGCGCGAAACATCCGCCCTCCGCTGCGCTGTTCGGGGCGCTGAAAGATTCGTTTGACGGGAATCATGGGCCACCGCATCCTCACGGCCTGCGGTATTTGCGCAGTGACTTTCCCGTATCAACAACCTTCAGTGATTTCCCGGAGCGTGCAATGTCCCTGCTCAATCTCTCCGCCCGCAGTCTGCCCATCACAATTTACGGATACGACATCGGCGGAAGCTGGTCCGATACCTCCGGTGCTTCGGGGGATTTCGACAGCCTCGTCGATGTGATCCGGCTTGGCTCGGGGGCCGACCGGGTCGAATACATGCAGCCTGCGCATGGTATGACGATCTTCGGGAATGGCGGGGCCGATACCCTGCTGGGCTCGGCCTTCGGCGACAGCCTCGATGGCGGGGCGGATGCCGATCTGCTGATTTCGGAAGGCGGCGACGATACGCTGACCGGCGGCGGCGGCAATGACGTGTTCCGCATTACCGGCTTTCTGCCACAGGGCAGTTACACGACCCAGGACAGTGCGCGCACGGTTACCATTACCGATTTCCAGTCCGGCGACCGGCTGGACCTCAGCCATCTGCCCGTCACCAGCCTTGCCGATCTGGCGCTGTTCACCAGCAATGCAGGCGGGGCGCTGGTGCTGTCGTTCTTCGTCAACGATTATCTTCAGACCATCCGCCTGAATGGCGTCTCGGCGCTGGCGGCGGCGGATGTGATCCTCGCCACCTCGACCAGCCCGGTGTACGGCTATGGCACCGGCGGCCGGGATGACCTGTTCGGGGCGAATGGCGGGGATCAGATCGACGCCGGGGCCGGGGATGACCGGGTGCTGGCAGCGGGCGGCAATGATGTCGTCTATGGCATGGAGGGCAATGACAGTCTCTATGGCGGCGCCGGTTCCGACACGATCGTCGCCGGGGCTGATGACGACCGGGTCGAGGGCGGGGATGGCAATGATTTCATCGAAGGTGAGGATGGCGCCGATTCCCTGAATGGCGGCGACGGCAATGATACGCTGTTCGGCGAATCCGCCACCCAGCCTGATGCCCTGTGGAATGACACACTCTCGGGGGGCGCGGGCAATGACCTGCTGGCAGGCGGCGCAGGCGAGGATCAGCTGACCGGCGGCAGCGGCGCCGATACGTTCCGCATCCATGCCCAGCAATATTCCAATGCCCAGCTTACGGCGGATACCCGCGATACCGTGACCGATTTCAGCGCCGAGGACCGGATCGACGTGTCCACGGCCGGGATCAGCGACATCACCACCCTGCGCTATCTGCTGGAAAGCCAGGGCAGCACCGGCATGATGCTGACGATCTGGAATAATGGCTACCGCACCGAACTGGCGCTGAACGGCTCTGTCAGTGATCCGCAGAGCCTTGGCGCCGGCAATGTCGTGCTGTCCAATGTCACGCAGAACGATTACGTCTATGGCACCGAAGCGCGGGACGATCTGTTCGGCGGCCGGGGCGATGACATCCTCAGCGGCGGCGGGGATGATGACCGGCTGTTCGGCGAGAGCGGCAATGACAATGCCGATGGCGGCGCGGGCAATGACCTGCTGTTCGGCGGCGACGGTTCCGACACGATCACCGCCTCTTTCGGCAATGACAGTGTCGATGGCGGCGCGGGACGTGACCAGATCACCGGCGGCGAGGGCACCGACAGCCTGGCTGGCGGCGCCGATGATGACCTGATCCGCGGCGATGACGAGGATACCAACTGGCAGCAGGCCTTCAACGACACGCTGGAGGGCGGTGCCGGGGCCGATACGCTGGCCGGGGGCGCGGGCGATGACCGGCTGACCGGCGGCGCGGGGGCCGATGCCTTCCGGTTGAGCTTCGGGGCCTACTGGGCCTATTCGGGCCTGTCCCTGGCCGCTGATACCACCGATGTGGCGGTGGATTTCAATGCGACGGAAGACCGGATCGACTTTTCCGAAGCCCGTATCTCTGATCTTGAAACCGCGCGCATGCTGCTGGTCGACAATGCGGGTGGCACCGCCTCGTCGGTGGTGGTCTGGCAGAACGGCTATCGCACCATCCTGTCCCTGGGCACGCTGTTCCGCCCCGAGGATCTGACGGCGGCGCGGGCGGTGCTGTCGGTCGATACCACGGCGGACTGGATTCAGGGCTCCGAGGCGCGCGATGATTTCTTCGGCGGCGGCGGTGACGACAATATCTCGGGGCTGGGCGGCATTGACCGGCTGTTCGGCGAGACCGGCAATGACTGGATCGACGGGGGCGACGGCGAGGATGCGCTCTATGGTGGCGCGGGTTCCGATACGGTCTTCGGTGGGGCGGGCGCCGATCTGGTGCAGGCCGGGGCCGGGCTCGACAGTATCGAGGGCGGCGCGGGGGCCGATACGATCAACGGCGGCGCCGATGCCGATACGCTGGTGGGCGATACGGCGATCACCACCTGGAACCTGATCTACCATGATGTGCTGACCGGCGGGGCGGGTGACGATCTGCTGGCGGGTGGCGCCGGCAATGACACGCTGACCGGGGGCGAGGGCGCCGATGCTTTCCGTCTGGCCTACAGCAGCGAGGGCTGGAACACGCTTTCAGCCGATACGGTCGATGTGGTGACCGACTGGACCACCGCCGACAAGATCGACGTGACCGAGGCGGGGATCACCGAATTTGCCACGGTGCAGGCTCTGCTGGCCGTCAGCGGCGAGACGACCGAACTGGTCAGCTACATGAACGGCTATCGCAATGTGCTGCAGCTTCTGAACTGGACGGATCTCGCGGCCATCGGCTCGGCCAATGTGGTTCTGGCGGTGAATGATGAGGCCGATTACAGATCCGGCGGAAATCAGGCCGATGATTTCTTCGGCGGCGGCGGTGATGACAACCTGTCGGGCGGCGGTGGCCGTGACCGGCTGTTCGGCGAGGCGGGCAATGACAGCCTGTTTGGCGGCACCGGCGCTGACCTGCTGTCAGGCTCCGGCGGATCGGACCGGCTGGAGGGCGAGTCGGGCGACGATACGCTGGATGGCGGCGCGGGTGCGGATGACCTGCTGGGCGGTATCGGCCGCGACAGCCTGTCAGGCGGCGATGGCGACGACCGGCTGTTCGGCGATACAGTGACCGAAAGCGAGGAAGATGCCTTCGTCTATACCGACTGGGCGCTGTCCTATGACGATGTGCTGACCGGCGGGGCCGGGGCCGATACGCTGGCCGGGCAGGGCGGCAATGACACGCTGACCGGCGGCGCCGGGGCCGATATGTTCAGCATGGCAGGCAACCGCACGGCCAGCATGATCGAGGACAGCATCGACCGCATCACCGACTGGACCGCCGAGGACCGGATCGACCTGCGCGAACTGGGCATTTCGGATGTCGAGACGGTGCAGCGGCTGCTGATCACTGAAAACGGCTCTATTTCGCTGCTGGTGACGCAGAACGGCTTCCTCAACAAGCTGGAGCTGGGGGCCGCCGCCACAGTAGGCACGCTGAATGCCGGGAATTTCCTGTTCTCGACCAATGTCTCGGCCGACAGCATCACCGGCACGCGCAGCCATGATGATCTGTTCGGCGGGCGCGGCAATGATGCGCTGGACGGCGGGCTGGGGCAGGGCCGTGACCGGCTGTTTGGCGAGATCGGCAATGACAGCCTGTCCGGCGGAGCCGGAGCCGACACGCTTTATGGCGGCGCGGGCACCGACGAGATGGAAGGCGGCGACGGCTCGGACCAGCTTTATGGCGGGGCCGGCAATGACGAGGTTTCGGGCGGGGCCGGATCGGATACCATGTATGGCGGGGCCGGGGCCGACCGCTTTGTCATGGGCTCCTGGACCGGCTTCATCGACAGTCTGAACGATTATGGCCGCGGCACTTCGAACGGCGGGGCGGTGATCGCCGATTTTTCGCGCGCGGAAGAGGATCTGATCGACCTGCGCGAGCTGGGGATCGAGAATTTCACCACGCTCAAGACCTATTTCTGGAAGGATCTGGGCGACGACGGCGCCATCGACATCACCGCCTACGGCTTCACCCAGCGCATCACCATCCTGGGCTTCGACGATCTGGAGGAACTGGGCCGCGCGGCTTTCATCTTCGATACCAGCAAGGTGGCGGAACGTTATACCGGCGCCATCGTGGCCGATATCGTGGCGCTTGGCGCAGGCGATGACACGGCCTCGGGCGGCGGCGGGGCCGACCAGCTGATCGGCGAGGGCGGCGATGACAGCCTTGATGGCGGGGCCGATGCCGATACGCTGGATGGCGGGTTGGGGTCTGATGCGCTTGAAGGGGGCACGGGCGATGACAGCCTGTCGGGCGGGGCCGGGACCGACACGCTGACCGGCGGGGCCGGGGCCGATACACTGTCGGGCGGCGGCGGCGCAGATACGTTCGAGCTGGTCGATGACGAGGATCTGGTCAGTGGCGGGGCGGGCCGCGACCGGGTGATCTTTGAGGAGGCGGCCATCTTCGATCTGGGCGACCAGCCTGCGGCGCGGGTGGGTACCCTGGCAGCGGCGGTGACCCCGCGTTTCGTCTCGATCGAGATCTTCTCCGGCTCGAAGAAGGCGGACAGCATGACCGGCGACGGCAAGGCCAATGTCTTCCAGGGCAATGGCGGGCGCGACGTTCTGTCGGGGCAGGGCGGGGCCGACCGGCTGGAGGGCGGCGCGGGCAATGACCGTCTGTCAGGCGGGGCCGGGAAGGATGTGCTGACCGGCGGCGCGGGCAAGGATGTCTTTGTCTTCGATACGGCCCTGGGCAAGACCAATCTGGACCGCGTGACCGATTTCAACGTGGCGGCGGATACGTTCGAACTGGATCGCTCGGTCTTCCGCAAGCTGAAGGCGGGCGATCTGGCGGCGGAGGCCTTTGCCATCGGTGCAAAGGCGCGCGAGGCCGATGACCGGATCATCTATGACAGCAAGACCGGCGCGCTGTTCTACGATGCCGACGGGTCGGGGAAGGGGGCGGCGGTGAAATTCGCCGTTCTGGACAGCGGGCTGAAGCTGACGGCGGCGGATTTCGACGTCATTCTCTAGGCGGCAGGGACAAGGTCCGGTGTTTCGCACGCGAAACACCGGAACGGATCGCAGAGCCGGTCAGGGCTGCGCCATGGCCCATCGCAGCTCGGACAGCAGGGCAGCGCAGATCCGGTCTGTATCGGCCCGGACCAGAGCCGGGTCGCCAAGCTGCCGGGCCAGCCGCTGCTGGGTGGCGGCATAGGCCCCGGCCTCGGTCAGGGTCACCGGCCGGCGCGGGTCAAAGACCGGGGCGACGGGGGGCGTGGCATAGAAATTCAGCCAGCCATCCGACCCTGCCAGCCGGTGCACGGCATGATCCGGTGCCGCAAAATACAACGGCACCGCCCCCAGGGCGAAAGCATCGAAGATCTTTTCCGACACATAATCCCGTTGATGGGTATTCTCGAAAGCACCCAGATAGCGGCATTGCCGGTCAAGCTGCGCCAGCTTGTCGGCATGCCAGTCGGGCAGGGCCTGCCGGGGTGGCCCGGCCACCCAGCCCTTGCCAAGCCGCAGCACCCGGCCCCCGTCGCTGCCGCAGAGCTGGGCAAAGCGGGTGCGATACCAGGACAGCCCCCAGACATCCTGTTCGGCAAAGCCGATGCGATCCCGTTCGGCCAGCCGCTTTTCCCCCATGAAGGCGGCATCCAGCGGGGCGCTGCGGAAATGGGCCAGCCACTGGGCCACCGACAGACCGGCATTGCGGTCCAGCAGCGGCCGGTAATGCGCCAGATAGCGCGGGTCCGTCAGCAGGAAATAAGGGATATGCCCGGCGCGGAAGATCCCGGTCGTCTGATGGTTCAGCACGCGATAGGCCAGCGTCCCGCGCGGGGTTTGATACAGCTGGTCGCGGCGGAACGGATCCTCCGCCCAGCCGGTGTCCCAGAACGGCTCTTCCGACAGAAGGACCAGCCGCAGATGCCGGTGCCGGGCCATGGTCTCGTAAAGATCGGTGCCGAACAGCTCCAGGTCCATGTGATGGCTGATCAGCAGCAGATCGGCCTCTTCCGCCCGGTCCACCAGCGCGAGTTCGGATGAAAGCCTGCGCCGGAAGGGGGCATAGGCAAGGGGATTGCGGTTCTGGAAGCCACCGCAGGTCAGGATACGGATCATGCCGGGCGCCCTTCGGGATCAGGGGCCGGATCGTCGCCGGGGTCGGGCCAGCCCGGACGCAGGGCGTCATATTCGGCGATGCGGCACAGGCTGTCGATCCCCCGCCGCAGGGCGGCCAGTTCGGCCAGCCCCTGTTGCAGATCCTGCAACCCGGTTTCCAGCCGTTCCAGACGCGCTTCGGTGGCGGTCTGTGTCCAGAGGGCGACAACCTCCAGCACCTGCCCCCGGCGCAGCGTATCGGCTTCGAGGGCGGCCTGCCGGTGGCCCTGTCCGGCCATGATCTGCTGCCAGAGCGGATCAGGACAGCGGGCCAGCCGTACAGAGATCTGTTGCGCCACCTGCCAGCGGGTTTCGGCCGTCAGGCGCGGTGGCAGCTGTGCCAGCGCGCCGATCAGCCAGCCATGGGCCAGATCGGCAGGAAGCTCTTCGGTCAGGGCCTGATGCAGCGCTAGCAGCGTATCGGCATCGCAGGGCGCTTCCCCGGACAGAGGGGGGGGCAGGGCGGTGGGCTGTGGTCCGTGGACCAGCGGGGCCGCCTGCCAGCCGATGGGGGCGGCGCGGGCGCAGATCTGCAATTGCCAGCGCCATTCGGCGGCCGGGCCGCTTTCGGGCAGGCGCAGACCCTGTGCCAGCAGCCAGTCGCGCCGCAGCAGCAGCGGCGCGGGCGCGCGGGTCAGAAGCCAGCCGCGCCAGCGCTGCTTGTCCTCTTCCCCGTCGGGCAGGGCCTCCGGCGGCGTGCCACCGGCCAGCAGGACCCCGGCGCCGCTTTCGGCCATCCGGTCGCGGGCGGTGTTCAGCGCCTCGGCCATGACAGGATCGGAGGCAGACAGCAGCAAGAGCGTTTCGCATGCTTCGGCTTCCGCCAGGGCGACATTGGCCTGTGCGCCCGGGCTGCCGGGCGGCGTGGCGCCAAAGCGCAGCACGGTCAGCACGGCCCCGGCGGGCAGGGCTTCGGGCTGTACCACCCGGTCGAGGGTCTCGGTCAGATCCGGGTCGCTGCCGCTGTCGGTCACGATCAGATGGTCGCCTGGCCGCAGGGCGGCGCAGGCCGCTGCAAAGCCGGAGGCCAGATCCGCCGCCGCAGTGCCTTCGGTCAGCAGCACAAGACCCAGAATCATGCCGCCCTCCCCTGCATCCGGGCCAGCAGCCGGGCCGCCAGGCCGGGGGCCTCCAGTGCGATCAGCGTGAAACTGCCCCGGTCAAGACTCTGGCGCAGATGATCCCGCGCCCGTTCGGCGAAGGGCTGCCGCAGTTCGGGGTTCAGCGTGCCGCCGATCCAGTCGAAGAGCCGCAGGCAGAACCCGGCGAAGGGCGCAAGGAAGGGGCGCCCCTCTTGCCGCAGGGCCGCCTGTACCGTCTCGAGCGCCTCGAAGACGGTGAAACGTTCGGCATCACGCTGGTTGGTCAGCCGGTTGCCCTCTTCCGACACCACATGTTCGCAGCCCCTGAGGGTGGACACCAGAATGCGCTCTGCCTTCAGAAAGCCCAGCCAGTGCAGCGCGATATCATTATGCACCATGATCTCGGTGCAGCGCAGGTCATGATCGCGCAGAAAGGCGGTGCGGTAGACCTTGTTCCAGGGATAGGCCGCGATCTGCACCATGACAGGGGCCAGCCCGGCGGGCAGCAGGCCTGGCTGGTCGGTCGCGCCGACACTGCGCCAGATGCGGCTGTCGTCGGGCATCGGGTCGTGATCCGGGCTTTCCCGGCTGTCGCGATGGCGGAACAGGCAGAAATCGAAATCCTGCCGGGCCATCGGGCCTTCCAGCGCATCCATCAGGTCGCGCATCGCGGGCAGGAACAGATCGTCGGAATCGAAGAACAGCAGATACGCGCCCTGCGCCCGCTCCAGCCCCAGATTGCGGGCATGGCCCGCCCCGCGGCGGCGGTCACTGCGCAGCCAGACCAGCCGGGTATCTTCGGCCACCGCCTGCGGCAGTCCGGGCATGTCCGGGCCGCAGGGCAGATCGGAGGCGTCGTCCACCACGATGATTTCGGACACCCAGCCCAGTTCCTGAGCCTGTATCAGCAAACGGATCAGGCCTTCGGGATCATTCCAGACCGGGATGACCAGAGACAGGCTCATACAATGAACAGCCGCAGATCCTGCAGGTCGATCCGGCTGGTTTCGGGACGGAAAAACAGCACCAGTTCGCGCCAGGGGGCGGTGCGCGGCAGTTCCGGGTCGGCTTCCATCAGCAGGGCATCCAGATGCAGGCTGGGCTGGCCATGGGTCAGCACCCGCTTGCGGAAGAAGTGATCCGAAAATCCGCCTTCGGCCAGGCCGGAACGCAGGCAGGGCTGGAAGGTGGTGGCATAGGGGCTGGCCGATTTGCAGACGAGGCCGAAGGTCTGCGCCCCGGTCAAATCCGCCGCGCCAAGCGCCACATGCAGCGAGAGCCATTGCCCGGGGCGGCTGGCGGTGAAACCCGCCTCCAGCAGCTGGCCGGGCTGGCTCTTGCCGGTCACCCGCATTTCGCTTTCGCCATCCCAGGTGAAGAAGATGCCGGGCACCAGCGCCTGACCGGGGGCCAGATCGCCCTCGAAGCTGAGCCCGCGCAGAACTGCAAGCGCATGATTGGCCTGCGCATCAGGTCCGAAATCAAGATTGTCGGTCATTGAAATACTCCGTTTTATACGTACCGGGCATCAGCCGCGGTGCCGCCCCAGCATGAGGCTGACCCGGCGCAGCGGGGCGGTGACTTTCCAGGAATTCGAGGTCAAGATCGCGGCTGCCGATGACCGCATCTCGGCAAGATCGTTCTCGCGCGCGATCAGTGTGGCATGCAGCGTGGCCAGATCCGCTGCCATCCGGTCGACATGGGCGCGGGTCTCTTCCAGCTGCTCGGCCTCGCGGTAGAGCCGGTCGCGCTCGCCATAGGCTTCGGCCAGTTCGGCCTCGGCCCGCGCCCGCGCCTCGGCCGCCATCCGTGCCTCGGCCAGCGCCTTGCTGACCGCACGGTCACTGTTGAGGGCCAGCTCGGCCAGTTCGCTCTGCTTGCCGTCCCGCTCCTGCGCAAGCGCATCCAGTGCCTGCTGCATGAAGCGGATCTGGTCGCGCAACAGCCCGGTTTCTTCCGTACCCTGCCGGTCCCGATCAGCGGTCAGCACGGTGGCCTGTTTCTGAAGCTGTGCGATCTGCTTCTGGCCCTCTGCCAGCCGGGTTTGCAGGGTCTTGACCTCGACGTTTTTCCTGTCGCGCTCAGAGGTCAGCGCGGTGGCCTGTTTCTGAAGCTCCGCAATCTGCTTCTGGCGCTCCGCCACCTGGGTTTGCAGGGTCTGGGCTTCGGTAGAGTTTCGGTCGCGCTCGGCGGTCAGCGCGGTGGCCTGTTGCTGAAGCTGGGCGATCTGTTTCTGCAGGGCGTCAATCTTGCTGCGCAGGGTCTCGTTCTGCGCGGCCAGTTCCTTGTTCCGGGTTTCGGCTGCCTGGCTCTGGCGGCGGATCTCCGTCAGATCGGTCTCGCGGGCGCGCTGGTCAAGGCGCAGCTGATCGGTCAGAAGGCTCTGACGTTCGTGATCCTGCGACAGCCGGTGACCTGCGCCTTCCAGCCGGGCGGGATCGAAAGCCGGGCGGGGACAGAAAATGCTGCTTGCCTCAAGCTCCGAAAGCAGCGGCCGCAGCTGATCAAGCTGTGGCACGGCCAGCCAGGCCAGCAGGCGGGGCAGATCTTCCCCGGTGGCGCGGGCCGGGGCCGTGGGCAGGCCAGGACCGCCGGTCAGCCCCAGCCGGTCGTGAAGCTGCGCCCGGGTCTCGGGATCGTCCGATGCGAGGGCGGCTTCGGACAGCAGGACCAGCCGGCGACGATTGCGGCGGAACAGGGCAAGCAGTGCGCTGGCCGTCTCCTGCCAGGTTTCCAGCACCGGACCGGGCGGCTGGCCCGAGACCAGGGCTTCGGCCAGCATATCCGAGGGATCGTGCCAGATCGCCGCGCAGGGTTTCCCCGCCTCCAGCGCCGCAGCAAGGGCGTCAAGGTCATAGCTGTGCAGCACCACGCCATGCTCCGGCGCCCCGGCCCATTCCGGCAGCAGGTGCTGTTGCTGCGCTCCGCTCCAGACGAACAGGTTCAGGGGCGTCGGCTCCTGCGGTTTCCTGTCTTCATGCATCATGCAACCCTCGCTTCTGCCCGTGCAGGCGCGCGTAAATGAGGCGCCATGCCGGTATTCCTGTCCTGTCCGGAGGCTTGCGCCGCACCGGCTTATCCTTTCGCACCCTGCCCGCGGGCATAGACGTCCTCGTAGCGGATGATGTCATCCTCGCCAAGGTAGCTGCCGGTTTGCACCTCGATCAGCACCATGGGCAGTTTGCCGGGGTTTTCCAGCCGGTGCTGCGTGCCCAGCGGGATATAGACCGACTGGTTCTCGCTCACCAGACGGACCTCATCGCCGATGGTGATGCGGGCGGTGCCCTCCACCACGATCCAGTGTTCCGCCCGGTGGAAATGGCTTTGCAGGCTCAGCGCGCCGCCCGGCTTCACCACGATCCGCTTCACCTGAAAGCGCGGCCCGGTCGCCAGGCTTTCGAACCAGCCCCAGGGGCGGAAATCCTGCGGGAAGGTCTCGGCCTGGGCGATCCCCCGGGCCCTGAGCTGCGCCACCGCCAGTTTCACATCCTGCGCCCGGCTGCGATCCGCGACCAGAACCGCATCGGGCATGGCGATGGCCACGATATTGGTCAGGCCGATCCCGACCAGCTGCATCGTTCCGGTTTCGGCCCGCAGCAGGCTGTCGGTGCAGCCGATGGCCGTGGCGCCGCCATGGCAGACCACGCCTGTGGCATCGGGGCTGCCCTCGCGCCAGACGGCTTCCCAGCCGCCCAGATCCGACCAGGCCCCGCCATAGGGCACGACGCTGAGGTTCCGGGCCGTCTCCATCACCGCATAATCGATGGAGATATCGGGCAACGGCTCCCATGCCGCGGCATCCAGACGGGTGAAGGCCAGATCCTGCCTTGCGCCCTGCAGGGCGGCGCGGACCCCGGCCAGGATGTCGGGCGCATGGGCCTCGAAAGCGGCGATGAGGGTCGTGGTGGTGAACAGGAAGATCCCGGCATTCCACAGATAGCGCCCGTCGGCCAGCATGGCTTCGGCGGCGGCGGTGCCGGGTTTTTCGACAAAACGGATCAGGGGGCGGGGCAGGGGGGCCCAGTCGGTGACCGGGCCATCAAGCTCCATCCAGCCATAGCCGGTTTCCGCCCGGTCGGGGCGGATGCCGAAGGTGACGATCCGGCCTTCGGCCGCCGTCGGGGCTGCGGCCTGCACGGCGGCGCGGAACCGTGCGGCATCGGGCAGCACATGATCGGAAGGCGCCACCAGCATCAGCGCGCCGGGATCGCGCGCCTCGATATCCAGTGCGGCGGCCAGAATGGCGGGGGCGGTATTGCGGGCGGCAGGCTCGATCAGGACGGCGGCTGGGGCGGTTTCGATCGCGGCCAGCTGTTCCAGCACGATGAAGCGGAAATCCCCGCCGGTGACGATGACCGGTGCGGCGAAGCCGTCACCACCCAGCCGCCGGGCCGAGGCCTGGAACAGGCTTTCCTCGCCGGTGAGCCGGGCGAATTGCTTGGGGTGGCTCTTGCGCGACAGCGGCCAGAGCCGGGTGCCGGAGCCGCCACACAGCAGGACGGGATGAATGGTCTGGATCATGGCTGTCATCCCGGTCTTGCTCAGGTTCTGAGGCTGTCCCGGTGATCGCGAAACCACTTCCAGGTTCCGGTCACCCCCTCTTCCAGACCGATCTTCGCGCTCCAGCCCATATTTGCAAGCCGCTTGACATCCATCAGCTTGCGCGGTGTCCCGTCCGGCTGGCTGGTGTCGAAGCGGATCGCGCCGGTGAATCCGGTGATCCGCGCCACCAGCCGCGCGAGATCCGCGATCGGGATCTCGCGCCCCGAGCCGACATTGATATGGCTCAGCATCGGCTGCGTATGGGCCGCAAGGATGTCCTTCGGCAGGTCGAGCACGAAAAGCGCGGCTTCGGCCATGTCATCGACATGCAGGAATTCGCGCAACGGCGTGCCCGTGCCCCAGATGGTGACCTCCGGCGCCCCGGTTTCTGCCGCTTCATCGAAGCGGCGGATCAGCGCGGGCAGGACATGACTGTTCCGGGGGTGGAAATTGTCCCCCGGCCCGTAAAGGTTGGCGGGCATGACCGAGCGGTAATCGGTGCCATATTGCCGGTTGAAGCTTTCACAGAGCTTGATCGCGGCGATCTTCGCGATGGCATAGGGCTCGTTCGTGGGCTCCAGCGGCCCGGTTAGCAGCGCCTCTTCCGGAATCGGCTGCGGCGCTGCGCGCGGATAGATGCAGGATGAGCCGAGGTTGAGCAGCCGCGTGACCCCGGCAGCAAAGGCCTGATGGATGAGATTGGCCTCGATCATCAGGTTTTCATAGATGAAATCGGCCGGATAGGCGCTGTTGGCATGGATGCCGCCCACCTTGGCCGCCGCAAGGATCACCACATCGGGCCGTTCGGCCTGCATGAACGCCCGCACGGCCGCCTGATCGGTCAGATCCAGATCGGCATGACTGCGGGTGATGATCTCCAGCTGTTTGCCCGCCGCCTGCCGCGCTTCAAGGCGACGCAGGATGGCTGACCCGACCATGCCGCGGTGACCGGCGAGGAAAATTCTCACAATGGGTCCCTCTTACCATTTGCGCGTCCGAGGGCAGGATCCAGCCACCACGCCCGCAAAAGCGCGCGTTCCTCGTCGGTCCAGAAACACTTTGCGTAACCAGATTCGTAGACAAGATCCGTGGTATCTGCGGGCAGGACAATGCTTGCGCGCACGGTCGCATAGGCCGCAGCGTAGGGTTTTTCCGCTGACACGTTTTGGGGCTTCAATGTGATCGGCCGACCAAGCATCTGTGAAAGAACGCGCTCCTTGGTGTGATCGGGGCAGTCGGTCCGCAGGACCACAAGACGACGTTTTGGCATCCGGAGCAGTCTTTTCTGTCGGTTAAACGAGGCCGCCATCACATCAATGCCGAGTTGCGCTTTGAATTCGGTGTCGAACCAAGCGAGCCGCCGGGGAAATCCCGCTTCGCCAAGAAAATGTTCAGTTAATACCTCGGGTGGGCTTTTGTCGGTCAGCCCGTCGCGGCGGCGATGCAGATTTTCAAAGAACGCTGATAAGGCCTGTGCGACCGGGTCGCGCACCAGTGTGACAAATCTGCTTACATAGCCCCCCGAGACAAGCCCTTCACGGTAACCCATCGCGGTGCAGATGTGACGCGGTGGAAACCGGCCTGCGGCAACCGCTTCACGTGTCACCTGCAGCAGCCAATTGCGCTCGAGGCTGTGGATCTTGTGGCATGTCAACCCCGCCGCGCGAATGGCGACCTCGACCGTCGTCGAGGCGGACTTACCCTGAGTATAGACGAACACGGGCAGTGGCCCGTCGCCTTTAGGCCTTTGTCCACCATTCGCCATCGCAGCCTCGTTCATTCTGCCCCTGCTGTCTGTGTTCCACTGCAGCTTTCGATCCTGTCACAGATGCAACCCCGCTCCGTGCCTGGTCGACCTGCGTCTTCCAGTCGCGCGGTCGAACAGAGACGCGGCTTCTCTGCCGCATCCAGCAGAATGGTCGGAACCCCCGCCGTCATCACCCTATCTCCGCCGCCACCATCTCGGCGCACATCTCGCGGGCGGTGATCTCCGGCATCCAGCCCAGCTTTTCCCGTGCCCTGGTCGCGTCCCCCAGCAGCGTCTCCACCTCGGCGGGGCGGAAATAGCGCGGGTCGATGCGCAGGATCACGTCGCCGGGTTTCAGCGCCGCGGCGCGGGCGCCGGTCACTGCGGTGACAATGGCGTGTTCTTCGGTGCCGCTGCCTTCGAAGGTCAGCGTGATGCCCAGTTCCGCCGCCGTCCAGGTCACGAAATCGCGCACCGAATGCTGAACTCCGGTTGCGATGACATAATCGTCGGGTCGGTCCTGTTGCAGCATCATCCACATGGCGCGGACATAATCCTTCGCGTGGCCCCAGTCGCGCCGGGCGTCGAGATTGCCGAGATAGAGACAGGGGTCCAGCCCCGCTGCCACCCGGCACAGGCCCCGGGTGATCTTGCGTGTCACGAAGGTTTCGCCCCGGCGCGGGCTTTCATGGTTGAACAGGATGCCCGCGCAGGCGAACAGGCCATAGGCCTCGCGGTAATTCACCGTGATCCAGTGGGCGTATAGCTTGGCCACCCCGTAGGGCGAGCGCGGATGGAACGGCGTCCGTTCCGTCTGCGGGCTTTCCGCGACCAGCCCGTACAGTTCGGAGGTCGAGGCCTGATAGAACCGGGTCCGGCTCTCGAGCTTCAGGAAACGGATCGCCTCCAGCAGCCGCAGCGTGCCCAGCCCGTCCACCTCGGCGGTATATTCCGGGGTTTCGAAGCTGACGCCGACATGGCTTTGCGCCCCGAGATTGTAGATCTCGTCCGGCTCCAGTTCGGCAATCAGCCGGGTCAGGCTCAGCGCATCGGTCAGATCGCCATAGTGCAGCCGGAACCGGCCGTCACCCAGATGCGGGTCCTGATAGAGGTGATCCACCCGCTGCGTGTTGAAGGACGAGGCCCGCCGCTTCAGCCCGTGCACCTCATAGCCCTTGCCCAGCAGAAGCTCTGCCAGATACGACCCGTCCTGCCCGGTGATCCCGGTGATGAGCGCGCGGCGGGTCATGCCGCACATGCTGGCATCCGGAGATGGATGCGCATAGGAAATACGTCTATTTTGACACTCCACGAAGGCACGGTCGTAGTATTATGGGCGTGGCGGCAATGCGCTACTGGCTGGATATGAACTATCGCCGGATAAATAGATTGCTTCCGCATATCCTGAACATTTGGAATGGGACACATGTTTCCGGCCTTCTAACTTTCTGAGTACAGGCATATCACCGGCCTGCCGCCCATTGAGCGGCAGGCCGGTGATGAACAGCGTTTAACCCTTTTGCGTGACCAAGGTACGCACGCGCTGGAAATGTACGGCCAGCGGGTCGTTCTTCGGGAGGGCAGACAACGCTTTTGCAATCGCTGCCTCATCCGTTTTGGCCGCAGGGTCCAGCAGGAGAAGTGCCGAGGCCTTGCGCAAGACTTCGTGCGGAGAAGGCTGGCTGGGTTGAGCGGGCGGTCGGCTGGCAACGACGGGTGCCTTGACCTCACCGGTTTCCGTTGCAGGCGGATACCGGAGTTTGGACCAAGCCGCATCGGGACGTGTCAAATCCAATGGTTCCTGCCGGAAGCGCCGGTCAATTCCCCCGAAGAGGCCATCGTAATTCACCCGCTCAAACTCTTCCAGATGGCCGCCCTTGGTGGCATTGAATATCTGCCGGCCCGCGCATTCATAGACCAGCTTCGCCATCTTGTAATTCATAAGCACGCGGTCAAGCTTGGGATCTTTCCACGTCTTACCTTTGCCAAAATAATCCTTATGGAAGTGGTTTGGGTCATCAGTATCCGAGGTCAACACGTCCCCGTTGCGGCTATGCGAATCTGGAATAACGTAGTTGAAATCCATGCCAATCAGATAGACTTCGGTGAACCCCATATAATAGGCTAGTTGCAGGTTCACATAGGTGACCGATTGACCGCAGTAGGCTACTTTCGACACATCGGTTGAGAACCGCGGAATAGCATAGTTCGGGCTGAACTTGTCATAGAAGCCGCGGTTCAGCGGGAAGAAATAGGTGCCCGGCTTCTTGGGATGCAGTGACTGATAGATCGTCGGGAAGAATTTGAAGGGGGTCTCGAAGTTGACGATCTCTTCCTGGTTTTCCTTGATGACCGAGCTGTCCTCGACCACGAAGAAGGTGGGCGCAAAGCCGGTTTCGCGGGTTTTATAATAGAACGAGTTCACCGCGAAGGTATATTCGTTCTTCAGCAGCGACAGGTCATGCTGGTTCAGTGAGGGGCCGTTGCCAATGATGAAGCAGCGCTTACCTTTGAAGCGGTTGTAGAAGAACTGCATCTGCCGCGTGTCGTCGACCGCGAGTTCGCGCTTGACGGCCGGAGCCCAGGCATTAGCGAAGCGGCCGGTCAGTTCTTCGGAATCGTTATAGGGTTTCACGCCGTCGCATTCGGGCGGGAAGACCGGCTCGGTCTTTTCGACGCGCACCAGCTTGATACCTGTGTCCAGCCGACCGGGTAGGCCATTCACCGTCAGGTTCCCGTTGTCGCGGTAAAGATCCGGGTCACCGACATGCGGTATACGCAGGTCGCGCAGTTCCGTCACCTTGGCGTGGCCTGCGTGGTTACAGTTCTTGTGGATGTAGTCCGTCACACCCAAACCGGGAGAATATTCACAGGCGTAATGTTCTGCCATATGGTTGTAGATGTCGCGGAAATAGGCTCGCTCGGATTCCACGATAGGATGATACTGGTGAAAATAAGCCTGCGAATCCATGCGAATGCGGTTCAGCGGCAGCAGCGCGAACATCGTCACATCGAGCGCCCGATCCTCGCAGCCATAGCCCACATACTGTTCGAACCCACCTATCGAAAGGAAGGCTTCGCGGTTCACCACCAGCATGCCACCGGCCAGTGTCGTCGGGTTCTTGATGTTGGCTTCGGTTACCGGGAACTGTTCGAAGCGCCCGGTCCGGCGGAATTCTTCGGTCTGTTCAGTCGTCGCGTAGAACAGGCTGCGATTGGGCGAGATGATGTCGAAATCCTTCACGCAATCCAGCACGCAATCCAGGAAGTTCGCCCCCGGGATCACGTCGGTATCCAGAAAGCCCACCACCGGCGCCTTGGTGTAATGCTTGGCCGCCACATTGTAGAGCCAGCCGCGGTTATAGGCATTCGGATTGTAGAGGAAGGCATAGCGGCAGGCCGCGAACACACCCTCGGGCCTGAAGCGCCGGGTCTTGTCCTGTTCGACCAGAAGAATGTCGAAGGCGCCGGGGTAGGTAGTTTGCAGATACTGCACCAGATGGCGCATGTTATCCTGACGGCTGGTATCATCGTCGTCGCCAAAGCGGAAACCGATCACCAAGGTTGCCAGCGGGCCATCGCCTAGGCTGTGCTTGCGACGCAGTGCATCCACATCTGCGGTGTTCAACTGTTTTTGCTGCGTCAGACGGATTCCCGCCAGCGCTGTAATATCCTCGACACCGGAGAGCGGCCAGGGCGTCGGATTGTCGGCGGGGGTCCAGATGGAGCGGCGGTTTTCGAAGAAATCGCGCTTGCGAAGACCCATGGTCTCCATCAGCCGCAGATAGATCCAGTCGCTGCCTTCCTTGGTCAGATGCAGGTTGTCGCAGGTAAAGCGGCGCACCTGAGCATCATTCCATTGATGCAGGTTCACGACCTGATCAAGGCCTTCGCACAGTGCGCGCGAATAGTCCTCGATCATGTAGATGTTTTCGGGGCGAGGCTTCGGGTAATCCCCCTCCCACCCGCGCGAGAAGGTGTTCGAACTGATGAAGATCAGGTTCGGTATCTGGCGCAGGCGCGGCAGCAATGACTGCTTCAGCATGTCCAGACTGTAGAGGTTGATCGTTTGCTCGCCCTCGTACTTCTGGGTGAAGGGTGTGGCGAAATGAGTATCCACCGCCGCCTTGCCAAACATCGCCTCAAGCAGTGGGCGCTTGCGGTTGACGATCTTCTTCTTGCTGAAATCACGCGAAGCGACCAGGCGTTCCACCTCCTCGGCCGGAGTGGCATCGGCGGGATCAACCAATCGCGTCATCATCGATGACAGGCCGCGCGGCGAATGGTCGACGATGCCTGAATGCAGGATGACATGGTCGAAATTCGCGGCGCCCTGCTGTTCGAGGATCTGCAGCAGATCCAGTGTCGTCGTCCACTGGAAGGGGCAGCGGAATGATGTCAGCTTGATGCCGGGTGTCTTGGCCAGACGCTCGGCATAGATCTGGTGGGTTGATCCGGCGGGCTTATGTACCCCCCGGCTGTCGGTGAGGAGGAGGATCTTCTTCATTATGCAGCCTGCCCGGAGTTCAGGAAACCCGCCAGCCGGTCGATGGCGGTGTGGCTGGCACGGATGACGCCGTCGATGGTGTTCGAGCCGTTATGGGTGCCGAAGATGCAGCGTTCCATGCTGCGGAGCGGGCTGTCCATCGGCAGGGGTTCCACCTCGAAGACATCCAGCGCGGCGGAATGCACATGGCCCGATTGCAGGGCGGCCACCAGTGCCGCCTCGTCGATCAGCGGGCCGCGGGCCACGTTGACGATGCGGATGCCTGGCTTGCAGCGCGCCAGGACACCAGCGTCCAGCATGTGGAAATTGTGCTTGTTCAGCGCGCAGGTGAAGACGAGGAAGTCCAGATCCTCCACGGCTTCCGGCCAGGCCGCACGTTCGAGGCCGGGGATACCGGCATCGCCCTCGACGCCCGGATCATAGGCCACGACCTTCAGACCCAGCGCCTGCAGCCGCGTCACCGCATTGCGCCCGATGTCGCCCAGACCCACCACCCCGGCGCGCCGGCCCGGCAGGCTGATGCCCGCGGGTTTCGGCCAGTTGCCGGCCCGGACCCCGCGGTCGATCAGGAACAGTTCGCGCGCCAGCCCGATGACGAAGGCGGTGGCGACATCGGCCACCTCGGCGCCGAACATCATCGGCGTGTTGATGATCGGAATGCCCAGAGCCTTGCAGGCCGCGAAGTCGACATTGTCGACGCCGATGCCCCATTTCACCGCCGCGGTCAGCCGCCCGGCCTTCGCGGTCTCAAAGACCGACCGGGTGGCCGGGTCGTCGCCGATGATCCAGCCGTCATATTGCGGCAGGAGCGCCTTCAACTCGTCCTCGGACAGGGTCTGGGTGACCTTGGCGGGATGCAGCTTCAGGCCGCGTTCGGCGGCATAATCCATGAAACGGCCGATCTGGCCCAGCATCGGCGGACAGGTGACGAGAACGTCTTTCATTGCAGTTCCTCAGCGGGCAGGGGCGTTTTCCGGAGCGCGGATGGCGGCAACCGCCTCGGCCAGGGCCCAGTCTTCGGGGGTATCAATATCCACGGCTTCCATCTTTTCCATGACATGCAGCAGCGGCTTCTTGCCGATCCGTGCCTTCGTGCGGGCGAAACTGTCGGCGGTGAAGATGTAGAGGTTCGAGTTCTCCTCGAACCAGGGCTCCAGATCCTGGGTCTGGATCAGGTTGTCAGGATCGTGGTTCACCGCGCTGGCGTCAGCCCGGTAGAAGCGCGTCTGGATCTTGTTCACGGTGAACAGCGAATCCGCCGTGCCCGCCGCCACACCGGCCTGGTACTGCGCCAGCGCAGCCCGGATCGTTGCCGCGCTCAGCATCGGATTGGTGGTGTGGGTCATCAGATAGGTGTCTGCCGGCACGGCCGCGATGTCATCGGCAAGGATGAGGTTCATCGAGACAGTATCGCCGCAAAGCTCGGGCTTGCGGTCGCGGATGCGCACACGGTCGCTTTCCACCAGACCATTCTCCGCCAGGATATGGCGGGCGTCGGTGTTGATGACCACTTCGTCGATCTCTTCGATGGCCAGCAGCGAGTCGAGGATCCAGCGGAACAGCGGCTTGCCGTGGAGGGGGCGGAAGTTCTTGCCCTTAACCCTCTGGCTGTTGGCTTTCATGGGGAGGAGTGCGACGCAGCGGCCTGAGCCAGTCATCTTGTGCGGCCTTTTCATTGACTTGGGGGTAGAAGAACCGCTCTTTCGCGCGCTGCGACAGGCGGCGGTGTTCATGGTTGCCCTTGAAAGAGCCGACATACTGGTTCCAGCGGTAGCGCAGCATGTCGGTCTTCGATGTCGATTGCACGCCATGCAGACGCGCGGCCTGCCAGTCGCCGCGCACGCTCGACAGGAGGCAGCGCATCACATCGACCCGTGACAGATGCACCTCGGGCATGATCGAGCGCAGCGCCAAGGCCTCGCGCTCGAAGCGCCGCCGCACCTGAGCCCAGCTTTCCTGATGGTGATGGAAAACCGGGGCTTCGGCGACATAGGCGATCTTCTCGCCCGCCTGCACCAGCCGCTTGGCCAGTTCCATGTCTTCAAGCCCGGTCAGGTCCTCGTCGAAGGGATGCGCCTCCCAGGCGCTGCGCAACAGGGCGGAATTCGCATTGTTGCAGAAGAACCCTTCCTGCGGGATGGCCGAGGTTTCGGGGAAATACTTGGCGAAGATGCGCCGTTCGCTGTAATTGCTGTCGTCGTCCCCGATCTGGCGGCCATAGCTGTAGGCGGCATGGCCGTCGATCAGCGGCTGGCACAGGGCCTGCAGCCAGTGAGCATCCACCGGGATGCAATGCCCCGAAATATAGACGAGGATGTCGCCGGTGGCGAAGTCGGACCCGCGGTTCAGCGAGCGGCCGAAGGAAAATTCATTCTTGCGGATATGGGTGACGCGGGCGCCGTGACGGGCGGCGATTTCCAGCGTGCCATCGGTCGAACCGGAATCAATCAGAACGGTCTCCACCTCGATTCCCGGAGTTTCCTACCGGGCAATCATCAGCAGAAGATCCTCGAGGTAGCGTCCTTCATTGAGGGTACGGATTACTATACTTGCACGCATGGTAACTCCTCCTCAGGCAGTTTGGCCTTGGTAAAGTACAGGGCGTTTATGACGGCGTTTCAAAACTTGTCGGGGCTATAGTCACTGAAAAGTATCATGTCCAGACTTCGCGGGCATCGCCAGAATTTTGGGCGGATCTGCGCCCGGATGCCGCAGATCGCCCCTTTTACAGGCTGATTTGCAGGCAAACTACCTGAAAATCAGCCGATGGTCGATCTTTTCGAAGACCTGGCAGGCGCCGTCCACGGTGGCGTCGAGGATGCGCCGCCCCGTGGATTCGAAAACCTGACGGGCCACGGCATAGGAGGCCTCGGAGCGGGTCAGATCCGGGTTGTCCCAGGTCTGGCCGGCGAAATAGTCCGGGCTGAAATGATTGGGGTCGGGTCCGGCCATGACCCGCGCCTCGTGCGGTGCTCCCTCGAAGGTGAAGCGGTGATCCATGCCGATGATCACCACCTCGGAAAAGCCCATCCACCAGGCCACCTGAAGGGCGGCATGGGTGACGGTTCCGCCTTCACGGAACCCCTGGGTGAGGTCACGGGAGAAGACCACGGGCGGGTCGAGCACAGGCACATGATGGGTGAAGGCATCTTCCGGCAGATGCGCCGCCGCACGGGCGCCGATGAACCTGATGGCGCTCATGGCTGCCAGTTCGGCCCGGGCCTGTTCCACCACCCGGGGGTTCACGGCGACAAGGTAGCGCGGGTAGAAGCCGAAGCGGTCGAGGCCGAGATGGATCTTGTTCAGCCCGATCACGATTTCGTGTCGCAGGAAGCCCAGATCCATCGCGTTGAGCGACGGGCCGTTGCACACGATAACGACCCTTTCGCCGCGATGCAGGTCACGGAACCGGGCAAGGCGGGAAGGCAGGGTCAGATGCGAGGACAGGACGGGGCGGAAGGACGGCGTACTCATCCGCCCCGCACCAGAAGTGCGGCCCGGTTGCGGGCTGCCATGACACGGAAGCCGTGCTCCAGCAGGAAGGGCATGGCGGTCTTGCCCTTCGCGGTCCAGTCGCCGGCCTCATCGGTCCAGGTGTCGTCGAAGCACAGTGCCCCGTCCGGCGCCAGCTTCTCCACCAGGCTTCGGGCGCAATCCAGATGCATCTGGTGACATTGCGCATCCGAGATCCTGCTGCCGAGGAAGGTTTCATAGCGGCTCTGGCGCAAGTCGCTGTGATTGCCATGATCGAAGTCATAGGCGTCCAGGAAGCAGTAATCGATCGGGCCTTCCCAGGCGGCCAGGAAATCCTCGCCCTTAGCGGTGACGGCGCGGAAGGGCAGGTTCAGGCGGCGGAACATGCGCCGGGCCATCGCGGAATTGCGCGCATCCATGTCCACTGTGATGAAATCCAGCCCCAGTTCCGCGCAGACCCGCGCCAGTTTTTCGGTCGAACCTTGGCCTGGCACCCGCTCGCGTGTCGTGCCGATCTCGATCAGGACGCGGCGGCGGGACAGGGGAACGGGCGGTCGGGCTGCCAGATCGTCAAGCAGCAGGGCATGACCATGTTCGGCGGCCTTGGCGGGGAAAAGACCGGCCAGACCGGCCTCCAGAATACCCTGCTCGGCGGCAGGAAGGCGCAGAGGCCCCGTATGCACATCTGCCGTCAGCACTGCCACCGCGAGTTCGGGCTTGCGCAGCCGCAGATACAGCTCGGCGGCAAGCAGATGCAGCCCGCGATCCGCAGGCGGGATGATCTCTACGGCTTCGGCCAGCAGGCCGAGGCCATGGATCGCTTCGCCGGCTGCGGTGTAATGGGCGGCACAGCTGATCAGGAGCAGCGCGCCATCCGCAGGCGAGAGCCCCGCCAGCAGCGCATCAAGCCTTTCATAGAACCCGTCCGGGTGGCCGAGACAATCCTCAACCATTGCGACGACCTGCGCGGCATCCAGCCGCCGGGCGGGGGCGGGCAAGGGCGTGGCTTCGGCCAGCCGGTCGATCCGGGGCAGCAGCGCCGACAGGCGCGCCATCGGTCGTCCCGGCTGCGGCTCCGGCAGGGTGCCGCGTGTGCGGCCGTCACTGGTCCCGTATCCGGCCGGGATGGTACGGGTCCGGGGCGGCAGGTCCAGCCGGTCGGGCGCATAACCGAGCAAGGTGCAGAGCTCGACATAAGCGGGGCTGTCGAGGGGTTCCTCCGTGGCGGGGGCGCCGGCGGCATCCAGAAGCACCGGCCCGCCCGCAGGCAGGCCCGGCCAGAAGTCGCCGGTGTCGAGCGTGGAGACTTCGTCTTGCAGCCCGGACCAGAGCTCTGGCGACAGCGGCAGCGCGAGGCTTCCCGCAAGCCGGTGCAGGGCATCGGCCGGATCGGCCTGCACATCGGCCTCGGTGATCACCGGCAGGTCGGCGTGGTCATGCAGGAAGGCCAGCTGGCGCCCGGCATAATCCTCCAGCCGCGCGGGATGGTAGCCGGCCTCGCCGCAGTGGCGCATTTCCATCCAGCTTTGCAGCGGATGGCGGGCAAGTATGACCGCGGCGACCGGCTGCCGGTCCCGCAGAGAGGACAGCAGGCTGTGGCCGGGATCGGCAGGGAGCCGGTCATATCCGGCGCGGCTGTCGAGACCGAGTACAAGGGATCTGCCGCGTGCGCGGCAGCTTGCGTCCAGTGTCCCGATGGCCGCCGCTGCCGCCCTGTTCCATTCTGCCGGACCGAGCGCCGGTTCCGGGTCGGACAGGGCAAACGGCGGTGACAGAGACGCGAGGGGGGGGCTGGCCAGGGCAGGCAGCAGATGCAGGTTGGGCAGCATGTCCAGAAGGGCCATGCCGGCATGGCGCGCGGGGTCGTCAAACCCCAGAACCAGCCGGATCGGCGCAGCCCCCCCGGAAGCGGCCAGCAGCGCCTCGCAGCGGTCGAGCAGGCTGGGCAGTGGCGGTGCGAGGGCGCGGCGCGTGTCTGCCGGGGCGGGATAGCGGGGCTCCAGCAGGGCCAGTGCCTCGTCAATCATCCGCGCCAGCCCTTCGGCGGGCAGGCCGGGGCCTGTACTCGGGCCTGTATTCGGGCGTGCGGAGGGGCGGGCGGTGGGGCGCTTCTTGCTCATCGCCGGGTCTCAGGCTCCTGCCTTCTTGCGGCGTTTGCCGGGGGTCGCTGGCAAAGCGGGGGATTGTTCCGGTGCTTCCATCAGCGAGAGCGCCTGCAACTGTTGCGAGGCCTCGCGCAGGCGCGGTGTCAGCTGCTGCAACAACTCCTCATATTCGGCCTTGCTGGCCAGCGCCGTCTGATGGCGGGTTTGCAGGTCGCGCAGATCGCCCTGAAGCCGGGCCTGCATCCGCAACGCCAGCCCGAGATCCGTCCGGGCCTGCCGCAGGTCAAGCCGCAGGCGCTCGGATTCCTCGGCCTGAAGGGCGGCCTGCGCGCGCAGTTGCGCGACCGCCTTGTCGAGGGCTGCAATCCGGTCGGTGGCGGTCTTGAGCCTGGTCTCGGTTTCGGTGAGGGCGGTGGCCTTGGTCTCGGCGCTGGTCCTGGTTTCGGCCAGCGCCTTGTCGAGTGTGGCGATCCGGTCTGTCGCGGCTTTGAGCTTGGCTTCAGTCTCTGTGAGGGCGGTGGCCTTGGTCTCGGCGCTGGTCTTGGTTTCGGCCAGCGCCTTGTCGAGTGTGGCGATCCGGTCTGTCGCGGTCTTAAGCTTGGCCTCGGTTTCGGTGAGGGTGGCGGCTTTGGTCTCGGCGCCGGACTTCACCTCGGCCAGCGCCTTGTCGAGGGCTGTGATCCGGTCGGTTGCGGTCTTGAGCCTGGCCTCGGTTTCGGTGAGGGCGGCGGCCTTGGTCTCGGCGCCGGACTTCACCTCGGCCAGAGCCTTGTCGAGGGCTGCAATCCGGTCGGTGGCGGTCTTGAGCCTGGTCTCGGTTTCGGTGAGGGCGGCGCCCTTGGTCTCGGCACCGGACTTCATCTCAGCCAGCGCCTTGTCGAGGGTGGCGATCCGGTCGGTTGCGGTCTTGAGCTTGGCCTCGGTCTCTGTGAGGGCGGCGGCCTTGGTCTCGGCACCGGACTTCACCTCGGCCAGAGCCTTGTCGAGGGCTGCGATCCGGTCGGTGGCGGTTTTGAGCCGGGCTTCAGTCTCTGTGAGGGCGGTGGCCTTGGTCTCGGCACTGGACTTCACCTCAGCCAGCGCTTTGTCGAGGGCTGCAATCCGGTCGGTTGCGGTTTTGAGCCGGGCTTCAGTCTCTGTGAGGGCGGCTGCCTTGGTCTCAGCGCCGGACTTCACCTCGGCCAGAGCCTTGTCGAGGGCCGCAATCCGGTCGAACGCGGTCTTGAGCCTGGCCTCGGTTTCGGTGAGTGCGGCGGCCTTGGTCTCGGCGCTGGTTTTGGTTTCGGCCAGCGCCTTGTCGAGGGTGGCGATCCGGTCGGTCGCGGTCCTGTGGCGGGCTTCCGATTCGTCCAGGGCGGCGGTGGCCTGCGCAAGGGTGTCTGTCAGATCCGCGATCCGGGCCTCGGCACGGGTCAGGGCGCGGGCGCTATGGTCCAGTCGCAGATGCAGGACCGGCCAGTCGGGATCCGTCGTGTCACGCTGTGTCAGAAGGAATCCCTCAGCTGCCAGCCAGGCCTCGATCGTGGCCCGGTCCGCAGCGCCTTCGAACAGCGCTTCTTCGGCACAATGCAGTTCCAGGAGGTCGATCCGCTCCAGCGCACCGGCGCCTTTCCAGGCCTCCAGCAGCGCCAGCTCCTGTCCCGGTGTCTCGATCACAAGCAGCAGGGGCTGGTCGGCCGGGCCCAGTTCGCCCAGCAGGCGCGCAGGCGACAGAAGGTCGACCTCCTGCCGCCCCTCCTGCCGCAGGCCGGGATAAAGCGCGCTCAGCCCCGGGCCGGGGCGGGCCAGGCTGTTCAGCTCGGGCAGCGACATCACCGACAACTGGCCGCGCCCGTCCTCGGCCCCGGCCGCGGCGGCAAGGACACGGACCCCGGCCATGCCGGCGGTCCGGCGTTGCAGGCCTGCGGCCATTCCGGCCTCGGGCTCAACCAGAAGGATAGAGGTCGCGCCCGTTGCCCGGAACGCCTCCAGCCGGTCTCCGCGCCGGGCCCCCAGATGAAGGATCGTGCGGGGGAGGGCGGTTTCGGAACTGGGGGCAGGCATGGGACACTCTGTATTTTGAAGAAAACCGTCTCCTGCGGAAACGGTCGAAAAGAGGTTCGGGAGACCATAAGGACAGGGCAAAGCCGGGTCCATGGGATTTTTCGCGCGGGCTCTTGGCCTGTGACCCGGCTGCGCTTATCACGGGGCAGTGCCGTTCAGCCGCAGGAGCCTGCCATGATCCTTCCCGTCTTTCCCGATCTTGCGGGGGCCTCTGTCTTCATCACCGGCGGCGGTTCCGGCATCGGGGCAGCGCTGACCGAGGGGTTTCTGCGCCAAGGCGCGCGGGTGGCCTTCGTGCAACGCTCGGATGCGACAGACTTCTGCGACCGCATGGCGGAGGAAACCGGCAACCGGCCGCTGTTCCTGCCCTGTGACATCACCGATATTCCGGCGCTCCAGGGCGCCATCGCGCGGGCGGCAGAGGCGCATGGGCCGGTCACCGTGCTGGTGAACAATGCCGCCAATGACCAGCGCCACAGTGCCGCCGAGGTGACCGAGGCCTTCTGGGAACGCGCCATGGCCATCAACCTGAAATGCTATTTCTTCGCGGCCCAGGCGGTTGCGGCGGGCATGAAGGCGACCGGGGGTGGGTCGATCATCAATTTCTCCTCCATCAGCTACATGATGGGGAATGCGGGCTATCCGCTCTATACGACTGCCAATTCGGGCATCAACGGCATGACCCGCAGCCTCGCGCGCGAATTCGGCCCGGATCGCATCCGGGTGAATGCACTGGCGCCGGGCTGGGTGCTGACGCAGAAGCAGAAGGACCTCTGGGTCACGCCCGAGGGGCTGGCGGCGCATCTGGAGCGGCAATGCCTGCCCGATCCGCTGGAGCCTGCCGATATCGTGGGGGGCTGCCTGTTCCTTGCCTCCGCCGCCGCGCGGGCGATGACGGGGCAGGCGCTGGTCATTGACGGTGGCGTCGTGGTGACCGGCTGATCCCCGCCGGGCCGTATCACGGGACAATATAAGGGAGGCCCGCATGATCTTCGACAACCGCCCCTGTGATCTGGGCGAGGGGCCGCTGTGGCATCCGCTGCGCGAACAGCTGTTCTGGTTCGACATCACCGGCCGCAGGCTGCTGACTCAGGCCGGGGGCCAGGCGCAGGACTGGACCTTCCCCGAAATGGTTTCGGCGGCGGGCTGGGTCAGCCGGGACGAACTGCTGATCGCGGGCCAGCACGGGCTGTTCCTGTTCGATCTCGGCAACGGGCAGCGCCAGCCGCTGGTCGCGCTGGAGGCGGACAATCCGGTGACTCGGTCCAACGATGGCCGCGCCGATCCGCAGGGCGGGTTCTGGATCGGCACGATGGGGCGCAATGCCGAACCGGGGGCGGGGGCGGTCTGGCGCTACTGGCGGGGCGAGATGCGGCGGATGTTCACCGGCCTGACCATCCCGAACGCGATCTGCTTCGCGCCTGACGGGCGCAGCGCCTGTTTCACCGATACGGTGACCGGCCGGGTGCTGCGGGTGGCGCTGGATGCGCAGGGCTGGCCTGTCGGGCAGCCCGTTGCCTGGCTGGACCTGACCGCCGAGGGGCTGAACCCCGATGGCGCGGTGATCGACGCTGACGGGGTGATGTGGCTGGCGGAATGGGGGGCGGCGCGTGTCGCGGCCTATGATCCGCAGGGTGAACGGCTGCGGGTGGTGAACTTCGACGCGCCGCATACCTCCTGCCCGGCCTTCGGCGGCCCGGATCTGGGCACGCTGTTCTGCACCAGCGCCCTGCAGGGCATGGATGCGACGGCGCGGGCGGCCTTCCCGGCCGCGGGCATGGTCTTTGCCGCTGCCTCGGGCACCCGGGGCCAGCGCGAATACCGGGTCGAGATCGGGGCAGCCGCGCCCTGAGGCGCGGCGGTTGCGTATGACCGCCATGCGTGGCTGCCGGGCGGCGTGACCGGCAAGAGAGGTTTGTGATGGCACCCAAATTCGGAACCAGCGGCCTGCGCGGCCTTGTCAGCGAACTGACCCCCGGTCTGGTCACCGATTATGTCCGGGCCTTTGTCACCGCCTGTCCTGCCGGAACGGCGCTCTGGGTCGGGCGCGACCTGCGGCCCTCCTCGCCCGCGCTGGCGGCAACGGTGCTGGAGGCCGCGCGCGGCATGGGGCTGGAGACGGTCGATTGCGGGGCTGTGCCCACGCCCGCGCTGGCGCTGGCCGCGATGAAGGCCGGAGCTTCGGCGGTCATGGTGACGGGGAGCCATATTCCCGCGGACCGCAACGGTCTGAAATTCTATCTGCCGGGCGGCGAAATCACCAAGGCCGATGAAACCGCGATCCTCAGGGCGCTTGGCGCCGGACCTGCGACGGTGCCCGGCCCGCAGCCCCGGCCTTGCACCACGGCCGGAAGCGCCTGGGTGGCGCGCTATGTCACCGCTTTCGGTCCGGGGGCGCTGGCCGGGCTGCGGATCGGGGTCTGGAGCCATTCGGCTGTCAGCCGCGACCTTCTGCTGGCGGCGCTGGCGGCGCTTGGGGCCGAGGGGCTGGATCTGGGGCGGTCGGATCTGTTCATCCCGGTCGATACCGAGGCGGTCGCGCCGGAGGCGCGGGCGGCCCTGCGGGTCTGGGCCCGGGATGCGGCCCTTGATGCGGTGATTTCCACCGATGGTGACGGCGACCGGCCCCTGCTGGCCGATGCCGGGGGGCGCCTGATCCCCGGTGATGTGCTGGGACAGATCACGGCGGCGGTGCTGGGGGCCGAAACCGTGGTGACCCCTGTCAGTTCCAACACCGGGGTCGACGCCGGCGGACGCTTCCGTCAGGTGATCCGCACAAGGATCGGCTCGCCCCATGTCATCGCCGGGATGGCGGCGGCGGGTGGCCGTGTTGTGGGTTATGAGGCGAATGGCGGCTTCCTTCTGGGGTTTGCCGCGCAGGGGCCTGCGGGACCCCTGCCGCCGCTGGCCACCCGCGACAGCCTCCTGCCGCTGGTCGCAGTGCTGAGCCGTGCGCGCCTGGCCGGGGGGCTGGCCGCGCTGGTCGCGGCAGAGCCCGCGCGGTTCACCGCCGCCGACCGGCTGGAGGAGGTGCCGCCCGAGGCTGCCCGCGCGCTTCTGGCCGGGTTCGGGACAGATCCGGGTCAACTGGAAGCACTGCTCGGCACCTTGGGGGAAAGCTGCATCGCGACCGACCGGACCGATGGCCTGCGCCTCACGCTGGCCTCCGGCCGCGTGGTCCATATGCGCCCGTCGGGCAATGCCCCGGAATTCCGCCTCTATGTCGAGGCCGAAAGCCCGGAGAGGGCGGAAGGGCTGCTGCGTCAGGGTCTTGACCGGCTGTCGCACCTGCTGCGCGGCCTGTCCTCCGGCGCCGGGGCGCCGGATCGGATCTGACCGGGATCGCGGTTTGCCCTTTGTCCGGTGGCGGGGTGCTGCGGGGGGGCAGAGTGACAGGCACCGATGACCCGCTGCCGCTGACAGGGGCCCTGATGGCAAGCGTCTCACCGCCCCGTCAGGAGGATTGCAACTCCGTCACGATCAAGGCGTTTTTCGCGCGCCGTTTGTTCTGCGTGTACCAGACGGTTTTTCGCGTGCCTGTGTGGCTGAACTCGTAGGTGACGCCGAGGATCTTGTCGGGATGATGCGGGTCGACCATCCATTCGACGGGATTGCCCACGTCGTATTCCGCTGCTGGCTGGAGGCAGGTGCGGGCGTCTGGCTTATGATCTGTCATTCTGCTTTTCCTCCGGGTTTCATCTGACGCTCCGCCTTTTCCAGAGCCACATCGAAGGCCTCGTGGAACCGGGCGCGGTAGGCCGGGCCCATGACGCGCGCCAGACCCATGAGGCCCAGCGGATCATGCCGGGCGGCCAGATCGGCGGCGAATTGCGGTCGCAGGGTCAGGGTCACGCTGGTCGGATATTTGCCTCGCAGCCCGCGGGGCTCGTTGATCTCCGGCATGCCGTCGCGCGCCCAGTCATCGAAGACCTGATCGCGCAGAGCTTGTGCCACGCGGCGGATCAGGAACCGGACCGGGCACCGGGCTGCCGCAGCCCAGACCTCCGCCCGCGCCGCCTGACGGGGTGTCAGCGAGACCGCGACATAAACGACCTGCCCGCGGGCGGCGGCGGGGGGCTGGACAGAGGCTGCGGAATGTATGGGGGGCGTTACGGCGGCCGGAGGTTCACCCTCCTCTTTCCGGGCGTCTTCCCGGATGCGACCGGGCCGCCCGCCGTCATCACCTTGCGGCATGACCTCTGCGCCGTCGATTGTGGCGGGCGGCACCTTTGGGGACGGCGGTGCTGGCGTTTCGGCGACCGGGCCCTCTCCACCCGCCGCACCAAATCCGAGCTTGGCCGAGAAGCCTGCATCCTGCCGGATGATCCGCATCTGATCCTTGCGCGGTGCCATCAGGCGACCTCCGCCGGGGACAGGATCAACTGATCTATCTCGTCGAGAAGCGCGCCTGCCTCCGTCACGGCGGCCTGCAGATGCGCGGCCAGCCCGCGGTTCGGGGTCTTGTCGGCGATCGGCCCGAGAAGCCCCTCCCTGTCCATCCGGACATAGGCGCTGCGGTTCGAGAGCCAGGCCTCGCAGGCGGGCAGGGAACGGAACAATTCCTCCGCCACGAGACGTTCGGTCTCTGACAACCGTGCGGGCACCCGGCTGAGGATCACCGAGAAACCGGCCAATGCCTCCGGCCTGTCGATCCGCTGGCGCAGGGTCAGATACCAGCGGGCGGTCTCCATGGTCTCGCTGAGATCACCGCGCGACAGCATCATCGGACAGACGATGCGGTGGGCCGCGACCGCCAGCATATCCTGGGCCTCCGACCCGCCGCCGAAGGTGTCGATCAGGATCAGATGCTCCTGATCCGGCTGCTCGTAGATCTGGTCAATCGCCTCGGCGACCCGGTGGGCATCGAGCGTATGGATCACCGCGACGGAAGGGGACCAGTTGCCCGCGGTCTGCCCGGCCCGCATCCAGTTCATACAGGATTTCGAACTGTCGGTGTCGAAGATGGTCACCGTCTCGCCGCGGGCCACCGCGGCTGAGGCGAGGGCGCGGCAGAGCGTGCTTTTGCCTGATCCGCCCTTCCTGTTCATCACCAGCACAACCCGTATTCCGTATTCCATCGCACCTTTCCCACATTCCACATGTCCTGCGGCATTTCTCTGAATGCCGGAGGCCGAATTCCTTTATCAGAATGCGCGTCCCTTTATTCCGATCCCACAGGCCGGATATCAGAATGCATCCCGCGCAAAGCGTAATGCGCAAGTCCTTTGTCTTTTATCCTTCATCTGATGACCGGATGCGTTTGTCTTTTATCTGATCGCGCAATGCGTGTGGCGCAATTCACAAGACCTGACGCGCTTCCCTGATGCCATACCCCGCATCCCACCTGTCCTTTCTCTGATCCCGGGAACGGCTCTCCGGGGTTCAGATGTCAACAAAAACAATGCATTACTGCATATATCATTCAGGAAAGCCCGCCTTGTTGCGATGCCCGCAGGGATATCGCTCCGACCGGTTTCCGGGGCCGTCCGTGATCCGTGACAGGTCTCGGGTAATGGATGGATACCCTAAGGTCAACACAATCACAGATTTAATTGATCCCCCGTTGATTGTGCTTGATCGGGGAGAATGGAGGGGAATAGGAAGGGTGGCAGGAAATGCGATGTGTCTACAAATATTCGGTGGATGAGGTCTGTGGTAAAATATGACGCGCATGGAAAAGACCGGAATTCGGCTGGGGTGGCGAGGAATGCCGCTGATCCGGTGCCCCGGAAATCCGCCGGGCGCGGGCGCCCCCGGTCGGCGGATCGGGGACAGGTCGTCAGCTGCCGTCTGCCGGCTGAAGAGCTGCGGGCCTTCGATGCGCTTTGCTTGCAGCTTGGCGCGAAATCCCGCTCGGACGGGGTGCGGTCGGTCGTGCGGATGGCCTCGGGCTTCCTCGAGTTCAGCCGCGAGGACAGCGCGCGTCTGGAGGAGATCCGCTACGAGCTGGGGAAGATCGGTACCAACGTGAACCAGATTGCGCTGGCGGCAAACCGGGGCAGGGCGCCGATGGTGCGGGCGCAATGGGCCACGGTCGGGGAACTGCGACGATCCTTGCCGGTCGTGGCGCGGGTCCTGAACCAGATCATCGCGGAACATCGGCGGCAGGGCGTGGCGCTGTTCCTGAAGTTTGCCGAAGGTCAGGAAAGCGCGCGCCATGGTTAAGCCTGGTTCGCGTCCTGTTGGCCTCGCTCAGGCGGTTCTGGGCGAGCTTGAAGTGCTGCGGCCTCGGCAGGGGCGGGTGAAGGCGGGGTCATCATCCCCCTCCCGGCAGGGCTTCCGGTTCTCAGCGCGGGCCAGCCAGCTGTGGCGCTTTGCCCTCGGCTCGCATGCCGCGGTCATCAAGAAGATCGGCAGGGGCGGCACGGCCAATGCGAAGGAATTGGCGGCGCAGATGGATTATCTGTTCTCGAAATCGGCCGCGATCTTCGGCAATGGCATGGTGCTGGATGACAAGGCCAGGGGGCTGACCCGGGAAGAGCGCAGGGAGATCGTGGGCGACTGGGTGGAGGACTGGCGAGGGTCGCCCAGGAATGGGCACACCAGCCATCTGCTGCTGAGCTTTCCGTCCCAGGTGCGGGCCGAGAAGGCCAAGCTGATTGCCGAGGCCTGGGCCTTCGAGATGTTCCAGTCGGGCGAACATCAGGACGATGTCTGGTCCTATGTCGCGGCGCTGCATACCGACCGGGCGCATCCGCATGTCCATATCGTGGTGAACAACCGGGGCAGGCTGAACGACAGCTGGTTCTTCATGGCCAGGGAGCATGCGTTCAACCTCGACAGGATGAAGGAGCGCATGGTGGCCATCGCGGCCGAGGAAGGCGTGTTCCTCGATGCCACGTCCCGGGCGGAGCGGGGGCTGCTGAGCTATGGCCCGTCGCGGGCAGAGATCGAGCGGGCACGGACGGAAGGCCGGGCGCCGGAAGAGCGACCGCGCGAGGGCCGGGCGCTGGAGGATGCGCTGGCCACTCTGGCGCGTACGGCCGACACAATGCGCAGCCTGCACCATGTCGCGGCTCTGACCGGGTTGCCGGAGATCGGGGAAAAGATCGCCGAAGCGGAGGAGGTGCTTCGGCGGGGCGGGGTGCTGCATCCTTTCCCGGCCGAGGCGGCGACGCTTGAGCGCGCCGACTTGGAGCGGCACTTCAGCGGCTGGATGGCCGAGACCGGGGACAAGATCCGCAAGGCATCCATGGCCGAGCGGAAGGACCTGCGCGATGAGCTTTATGGCTATGCCGTCGACATCGCCCGTGGCCTCGGTGATGCCCGCGGCGCGCAGCTTCTGCAGATGATGCCGCAGTCGGTGATTTACGGCATGGCGCTCGATGGCGATGTCCTGATGCGGGGCAAGCTGGAAACGACCCTGCAGCCCGGGGCAACGGAGCGGCTGCGGGACGATATCCTGGCGGGTGCCGCCGCGATTGGCCTCAGCCGTGATCGCATCGCCAGCCGTCTGGAAACGGGCGCGGCGAACGCCTGGGAAGAACGGGATTGGGTGCGCAGCGATCTTCTGCTCCTCGCCGGACGGCGACGACTGGACCTGCGCGACCCGGAGCAGGGACGGCGCATGGCCGGGGAGCTGCAGGCCTTCTATGACCGAGCGGCGGCGGCGATTGACCATACCGTTACCCATGAAACCGCGCCTGAGAACGACCGGCTTGTGCGCGCGCTGCGGTCCATGGGACGCATCATGCAGGCCGGGGGCAAGGTTGAATTCCGGGAGGATGCTCATGCGGAGCGTTTCGCAGACGAGCTGCGGCGGCGATATGGCGAAGGCATCGTGACAGACCTCGCCGCAGGCCGGACAGATGCCCTGGCGCAGGATGTCGGGGATGAGGCCGAACGCCACCGGATCGCCCGCGCAGTGGTCTCAGCCGCGAAATCGCATGTGGCCTTGGGACTGACTTTGCGGCAGGCGACGGTGGCGGAGCGCGATTTGGCCGGACAACCAGAGCGCAAGGGCACAAAGGATTGGGACCTGTGAGCAAGGCAAGGGCAAGCCTGTCCTGGTCAGGGAGTGGAGCCTGACGGACAGCGCCCCCTCGGTGACGCTCGGCATCTTGCCCGGACCCAACAAGGTGGGTTGCGGCACTTTCCAGGCAGATGTCTGATTTCAGCTGTTGCCGATCTCAGCCCGGCTCCGATGACCCATCATGGTATATGGATGCCGCCGGATCGGGACGTCATCGCGTCAGGCACGGCACTTCAGTGAACCGGATTGCCCTGACGTGGGGCTTTTTGCGCTCTGCTCGGATGGGCGGCAGGCTGGATTTACTTACTTGCTCTCGTCCTTCGATGGCCGTTTGAGCAGATCAGCAGCTTCTGTTCCAAGCTCTCTTGCCAGGCGATCAACAACGTCAATGCTGGCATTATACAGGCAGCGTTCCAGAGCGCTGATGTAAGTTCGATCCAGTCCCGCGCGATAGGCAAGTTCTTCCTGTGACAGCCCCCGGGACCGGCGGATCACTCTCAGATTACGTGCAAATATCTCGCGGATTTCCATGATCGCGAGAGCTATGTCTTGATGAGTATTTATCTACGGAGTATACTCTTCAAAAGATGCCTGAACCGTCCGCGGGGCATATCCGGCGTGATCGCGGTCACATTTGCCTCATCCCCGAGGAAGGTGAGCTTGCGACGGGTCAGCGGGATTGCCTCTTGGTATATGCCCTGGCGGTACAGGTGGTGGCTTGCCGGGCAGGAGGGGTGGTGCCGAGTGACACATGAAATAGATCATCTCGTTGGTCGGCGCATTCGGCAAAGACGGTGGTTCGCGGGGCTTACGCAGCAGGAGCTGGCCGAAAGTGTTGGCGTCAAGTTCCAGCAAATCCAGAAATATGAGACGGGAGCCAACCGGGTTAGCGCATCGCGGCTTTGGATGATCGGAGAAAGCCTGGAGGTGCCAGTCTCCTATTTCTTTGCCGACGATGCCTGTACTCCGGCCCCGCGCGGCCAGAAATGGCAGCCTGAGTTGCCTCCGAAAGATCTCATGCTTCTGGCCAAGCTTTTCAGCAGGCTCTCCAGCGATCAAAAGGAAGCTCTTCTGGGGCTGGCTAAGACCATGACGATATAAGGGAATATCCAGCGGATCAGAATCCGTCCTACGGCCAACCTTCTGCCGCGCGTCAGAGCGCCGGAAGCATGGCACTTCTGCTTTGCGCTACGGGTGACATTTTAGTTTTGCCGCTACATTCCGAAGAGTCGGCTAAGGTATATTATGTTTAGTAATTTCCGTAGTCTCGTGCAACGGGTACTGTTTCGGTGTTCCCCCAGCCTGCAGAATCCTTGCTGGGGCCGTGGCGGCGAAGTGGCCATTCACAGCCAAAAATCGCAGGGGCGGTTGATTTTTCCCGCCCGAAGGCGCACTGCTGTCCCCGGACAGCCAGCCTTCGGATCAGACACATGCCCGCATATCGTTCCCGCACCACTACCCATGGCCGCAACATGGCAGGGGCCCGTGGCCTCTGGCGTGCGACCGGCGTGAAGGACAGCGATTTCGGCAAGCCGATCATCGCCATCGTCAACAGCTTCACCCAGTTCGTGCCGGGCCATGTGCATCTGAAAGACCTTGGTCAGATGGTCGCGCGCGAGGTCGAGGCGGCGGGCGGCATCGCCAAGGAATTCAACACCATCGCGGTGGATGACGGTATCGCCATGGGCCATGACGGGATGCTCTATTCCCTGCCCTCGCGCGAGCTGATCGCCGACAGCGTGGAATATATGGTCAACGCCCATTGCGCCGATGCGATGGTCTGCATCTCCAACTGCGACAAGATCACCCCCGGCATGCTGATGGCCGCCATGCGGCTGAACATCCCCGCGATCTTCGTCTCGGGCGGGCCGATGGAAGCGGGCAAGGTCCAGATGGGCGACGGGCGGGTGCTGAAGCTCGACCTGATCGACGCCATGGTGGCAGCGGCCAATGACAAGGTCTCGGACGAGGATCTGGCGGCCATCGAACAGGGCGCCTGCCCGACCTGCGGCTCGTGTTCGGGCATGTTCACCGCCAATTCGATGAACTGTCTGGCCGAGGCGCTGGGTCTGGCGCTGCCGGGCAATGGCTCGACCCTTGCCACCCATGCCTTCCGCAAGGGGCTGTTCCTTGAGGCCGGGCGCCGGTCGGTCGAACTGGCCCGCCGTTGGTATGAGGAAGAGGATGCCTCCGTCCTGCCGCGCACGATTGCCAGCAAGGCCGCTTTCGACAATGCGATGTCGCTGGATATTGCCATGGGCGGCTCGACCAATACCGTGCTGCACCTTCTGGCCATCGCGCAGGAAGGTGGGGTGGATTTCGGCATGGATGACATCGACCGGCTGTCGCGCAAGGTGCCGTGCCTGTGCAAGGTCGCGCCGAATATCGCCAATATCCATATGGAAGACGTGCACCGCGCCGGGGGCATCATGGCCATTCTGGGCGAGCTGGACCGCGGCGGGCTGATCGTGCGTGACTGCCCCACCGTCCATGCCCCGACCATCGGTGCCGCCATCGACCAGTGGGACATCGCCAAGTCGAACAATCCCGAGGCGCGCAAGCTTTACCTCGCCGCGCCGGGCGGCGTGCCGACGCAGGTGGCCTTCAGCCAGGCCTCGGAATGGCCGGATCTGGATCTGGACCGCACGCAGGGCGTGATCCGCTCCACCGAGGCGCCGTTCTCCAAGGATGGCGGGCTTGCGGTGCTGAAGGGAAATATCGCGCTGGACGGCTGCATCGTGAAAACCGCCGGTGTGGATGAATCCATCCTGAAATTCACCGGCAAGGCTGTGGTCTTTGAAAGCCAGGATGCGGCGGTCTACGGCATCCTGAACGGCAAGGTCACGGCGGGTGATGTGGTGGTGATCCGCTACGAGGGGCCGAAAGGCGGCCCCGGCATGCAGGAAATGCTCTATCCGACCAGCTATCTGAAGTCGAAAGGCCTCGGCAAGGCCTGCGCGCTGATCACCGATGGCCGCTTCTCGGGTGGCACCTCGGGTCTGTCGATCGGCCATGCCTCGCCCGAGGCGGCGGCGGGCGGCACCATCGGCCTCGTGCAGGATGGCGACCGGATCGAGATCGACATTCCGAACCGCACCATCCATCTGGCAGTGCCGGAGGCGGAACTGGCGACCCGCCGCGCCGCGCAGGAGGCGAAGGGCTGGAAACCGGCGGAACCCCGCAAACGGCAGGTGTCCACCGCGCTGAAAGTCTATGCGCAATTCGCGTCTTCCGCCGACAAGGGGGCCGTGCGCGTCCTGCCGGAGTGATCCGGCATGGATGAGGGATATGCCTTCTGCTCAAGGAACCGGCAAAGGCAGATCAGGCCGCGTGCCTTCTGCCAGAATGACCGGATGTCCGCCCATCCTTCGGGGCGGGCATTGAACCGCGCGGCATCAGGCAATAAGATTTCCGCTGTAACCGCTTGGGGGCGGCTCATTGCGATTCATGTTTCATGCATTATCGGACAGGACATTCCATGACAAAGAAAGTGACCAAGGCGGTATTTCCGGTTGCGGGTCTCGGGACCCGTTTTCTGCCTGCGACGAAGTCGATCCCGAAAGAGATCATGACGCTGGTGGACCGTCCGCTGATCCAGTACGCGATCGACGAGGCGCGGGCGGCGGGGATCAAGGAGTTCATCTTCGTGACCTCGCGCGGCAAGTCGGCGCTGGAGGATTACTTCGACCACGCGCCGGAACTGGAAAGCGCGCTGCGCAAGAAGGGCAAGGATGACCTGCTGGAGGTCCTGAAGGACACCAACATGGATTCGGGTGCCATCGCCTATGTGCGGCAGAACCGGCCGATGGGGCTGGGCCATGCCGTCTGGTGCGCCCGCCGCCTGATCGGCAACGAGCCCTTCGCGGTGCTGCTGCCCGATGACGTGATCGCGGCCGAGAAATCCTGCCTGGCGCAGATGGTGGAGGCCTACGAACAGACCGGCGGCAACATGGTCGCCGCGATGGAAGTGCCGCCGCCCAAGGCCTCGGCCTATGGCGTGCTCGACATCGCCGAGGACATGGGCACCATCGTCCGAGCCAAAGGCATGGTGGAGAAGCCGAAGGCGGAAGAGGCGCCGTCGAACCTTGCGGTCATCGGCCGCTACATCCTGTCGCCGAAGGTGCTGACCAACCTGAACCGGATGAAACAGGGCGCGGGCGGCGAGATCCAGCTGACCGATGCCATCGCCGAAGAGATTGGCGAGGGCGGCTCGGGCGTCTACGGCTACCGCTTCCGCGGCCAGCGCTACGACTGCGGCTCGAAAGCCGGGTTCCTGCAGGCCACCGTCGCCTTCGGCATGGCCCGCGACGACCTCCGCGACGAATTCTCCGCCTACCTCCACGACACCCTGGCCCAACAGAAAGCCGCGCAGTAACCCGCGTGCCCGCCAGAGGAATGACACAGGCCCGCCGTCCGGCGGGCCTGATGCATTAAGAGGGCCGGGTCAGATGAAGTCGAACATATGGGCGCGCAGATCGCCTTCCTCGAACCCTTCCAGCAGGATCCGGTTGCGCCCGACCACGATCAGCGTATCCAGCCCGCCGTTCACCGACCTTGTGTCCAGATCGCGGAAGGTCAGCCCGCGTCCCGACAGGTCGATGATGTCGCGGCCATCGCGGAAATCGCTGATCACATCCTGACCGAACCGCCCGGTGAAGACGAAACGGTCCGCATCGGCCCCGCCGGTCAGCGTATCCTTGCCGCTTCCGCCATCCAGCGTATCGCGGCCGGTGCCTCCCAGAAGAATGTCATTGCCGCTGCCGCCGTTCAGGATATCTCTGCCGCCTTCGCCGCGCAGCAGGTCGGCTCCGGTCTGGCCCGCCAGAGAGTCATTGCCGCTGCCCCCCAGCAAGGTGTCGTTGCCACTGCCGCCCAGCAAGGTGTCCCGGCTGCTGCCGCCCAGCAGCCGATCCGCGCCACTGCCGCCGTTCAGGGTATCGTTGCCGGATTCGCCATAGAGACTGTCATTGCCCGACCCGCCCAGCAGCCGGTCATTGCCGCGGCCGCCGCGCAGGATATCGTGGCCCCGGTCTCCCGACAGCTGGTCATCGCCGCCGAGCCCGCGCAGCACATCATCCCCGGCAAGGCCGCGGATCGTATCGGGCCCCGCCGTGCCCGGCAGCGTGTCATCGCCCGGGGTCGCATCGTTCAGGTTGCGGATGTCGATGGTGAAGCTGCGGCTGATCTTGCCGCCCGCACCGTCATCCACCTCGACCGTCACCTGATGCGCGGTCGCCGTCTCGAAATCCAGCGCCCCGGCCACCACCAGCCGGTTGCCATCCAGCGCGAAACGCCCGCCCGCATCATCGGTCAGCCGGAAGGTCAGGCTGTCGCCATCCGGGTCATCGGCTGAAAGCCTGCCGACCAGCGTGCCTGCAGCCGAATTCTCGTTCACCGCCGTGCCCGACAGCGCCAGATCGGCAGGTGCGCCGTTCACATCCAGAATGCCCATGATATGCGGGAAAGAGCCGTTGGCACCCGGATTGATATCCTCCACCCGCTGCGTGCCGTCGGCGGTGCCGTCCGTCACCCAGAGTTCAGTGCCGCCGTCAGCATCATAGGCCACGAAATAGACCAGATCCCCCACCGCAGTCAGCGAATAGGGATTGGAGGAGCTGCCGCCCGCCACGATATCCTTCAGCAGTACGGTGCCGGTCGCCGTGCCGTCGGAAATCCACAACTCCGTGCCGCCCGATCCGTTGGTGCCGGCAAAGACCACCTTGCCGCTGGCGCCCAGGGCCGCGATCTGGCCGGTGCCATAGCCCATACCATCGAAGCTGCCGTTCAGGTTCAGGACCTGTTTCGTCCCCGTCGAGGTGCCGTCGGAGACCCAGAGCTCATTGCCCTGACCGGCGACCTGGGCCGCGAAGAACAGCTTGCCGCCCGCCAGCGTCATCGGCTGCGGAGAGCTGCTGCTGTTGCCAGGATTGATATCCTTCACGATCTGGGTGCCACCCGTGGTGCCGTCGCTGCGCCACAACTCCAGCCCCTGCCCCGTGGTCGAGGCAGCGAAATAGGCCACGCCATCCATAAGCACCAGATTCTGCGGCGCGGAGGATCCGGCCCCGGCATTGATGTCCTTCAGAAGTTCGGTGCCCTCCGTGGTGCCGTCCGTCACCCAGAGCTCGGACCCCTCGCCCGCGGTATAGGCGCTGAACAGCGCCCGACCGTCGCCCAGGGCCAGGAAACTCCACGGGCCACTGCCATCGGTGCCCGGGTTGATGTCCTTCAGCAGCCGGGTGCCGAATTCGGTGCCGTCGCTGATCCACAGCTCGGTGCCATTGGTCGCGTCATAGGCCTGGAACAGCAGCTTGCCATCCAGATCCAGCAAGGGCCAGGAGCCGGAACCGCCGCTGCCGGGGTTGATGTCCTTCACCAGCACCGTGCCGTCGCCGGTCCCGTCGGTCTTCCACAGCTCATAGCCGTTGGTATCGTCATAGGCCATGAAATAGACGGTCTGTCCCACGGTCAGGAAGTTGTAGGGCAAAGAGCTGTCAGGCCCGAAGCGGATATCCTTCAAAAGCGTGGTGCCCGCCTCCGTCCCGTCCGAGATCCAGAGTTCGGAGCCCGCCGTGCCGTCATTGGCAGCGAAGATCATCTGCCCGTCCAGCAGGGCGAAAGGAATGGAGGTCAGACCATCGTCATTGCCGTCCCGGATGTCGCGCACCAGGCTGGCGGATGTGCCGGTGGTATCGGTGGTCCAGAGCTCATAGCCAAGCGTGCCGTTATGGGCCGCAAACAGAAGTTTGTAGGTCATTGTCATAATCCCTGAAATAAACAAATAGTGTATCCAGAGTGCCACAGCCCCCTTTTTGGTCAAGGAAAACACGCCTTCGGCCCGCCAAAAGACGGATTTCCCCCGGCCCGCCTCCCCTCCCCCCTTGGAGAGGATGCAAAAATTTGTCAAAGCGCAGTCCAGCCAGTTTCAAAGGGGCTATTCATGACGACGCGCACCTCTGCCGATACGCTTTCTCCGGCCACGCTGACCCACCTGCAACGTCTGGAGGCCGAGAGCATCCACATCATGCGCGAGGTGGTGGCCAATGCCGAAAACCCGGTGATGCTGTATTCCGTGGGCAAGGATTCAGCCTGCATGCTGCATCTGGCCAAGAAGGCCTTCTACCCGGCGCCGCCGCCTTTCCCGCTCTTGCATGTCGACACGACCTGGAAGTTCCGGGCGATGTATGACCTGCGCGACAAGGCGGCGAAGGATGCCGGGATGGAACTGCTGGTCCATCACAACCCGGAAGCCATGGAAAAGGGCATCAACCCCTTCGACCACGGCAGCCTGCATACCGACATGTGGAAGACCGAGGGTCTGAAACAGGCGCTGACCAAGTGGAATTTCGACGTGGCCTTCGGCGGTGCGCGCCGCGACGAGGAAAAGTCGCGTGCCAAGGAACGGGTGTTCTCGTTCCGCTCGGCCAACCATCGCTGGGACCCGAAGAACCAGCGCCCGGAACTGTGGAAGCTTTACAATACCCGCAAGGCCAAGGGCGAAAGCATCCGGGTCTTCCCGATCTCCAACTGGACCGAGCTGGACATCTGGCAATATATCCATCTCGAAGGCATCGAGATCGTGCCGCTTTACTTCAGTGCGCCGCGTCCGACCGTGATCCGCAACGGCCTCATGCTGATGGTGGACGACGACCGCTTCCCGCTGGCCCCCGGCGAAACCCCGGTCATGCGCTCGATCCGCTTCCGCACGCTGGGCTGCTACCCGCTGACCGGCGCGGTGGAATCCGAGGCGAAGACCCTGCCCGAGGTCATTCAGGAAATGCTGCTGACCACCACCTCGGAACGTCAGGGCCGTGCCATCGACCACGATCAGTCGGCCTCGATGGAGAAGAAGAAGCAAGAGGGGTATTTCTGAGATGACCGCGACCCAGGATCCCGTTTACGTCACCGACACGCTGATCGCCGAGGATATCGACGCCTATCTGCTGAAGCACCAGCATAAGACCATGCTGCGCTTCATCACCTGCGGCTCGGTCGATGACGGCAAGTCGACGCTGATCGGCCGGCTGCTTTACGACACCAAGATGATCTTCGAGGATCAGCTTGCAAGCCTTGAACATGACAGCAAGGCGGTGGGCACGCAGGGCGGCGACATCGACTTCGCGCTTCTGGTCGATGGTCTCGCGGCCGAGCGTGAACAGGGCATCACCATCGACGTGGCCTATCGCTTCTTCGCCACCGAGAAGCGCAAGTTCATCGTGGCCGATACCCCCGGACACGAGCAATATACCCGCAACATGGTCACCGGCGCCTCGACCGCCGATCTGGCCGTGATCCTGATCGACGCGCGCCAGGGCGTGCTGACCCAGACCCGGCGGCACAGCTATCTGGTGCAGCTTCTGGGCATCCGCAACGTGGTGCTGGCCATCAACAAGATGGACCTCGTCGGCTACAGCCAGGAACGCTTCTACGAGATCGTCAAGGATTACTCGCATTTTGCCCAGCAGATCGGGATGGAAAGCTTCCTGCCGATCCCGATTTCCGGGCTGAAGGGCGAGAATATCGCCACCAGGAGCGCGGCGATGCCCTGGTATCAGGGGCCGACGCTGCTGCAGCATCTGGAAGAGGCGCCGGTCAACGATGCCCGCATGCAGGATTATGCCTTCCGCATGCCGGTGCAGTGGGTGAACCGCCCCAATCTCGATTTCCGCGGCTTCACGGGCCAGATCGGCACCGGCGTGGTGCGGCCGGGTGATGCGATCCGGGTGCTGCCCTCGGGCAAGACCACCACGGTGAAGCAGATCGTCACCTTCGACGGCAATCTGGACCGGGCGGTGGCGGGCCAGTCCATCACGCTGACCTTCGCCGACGAGATCGACTGCTCGCGCGGCGATGTCATCGTGCAGGCCGATGAGCCCTGCGAGGTCGCCGACCAGTTCGAGGCGACGCTGGTCTGGATGGACGAGCACGAGATGCTGCCCGGCCGTCCCTATCTGCTGAAGCTCGGCACCCAGACGGTGACGGCGACGGTGACGGAGCCGAAATACGAGGTCAACGTCAACACGCTGGAACATCTGGCCTCGAAGACGCTGGGGCTGAATGCGATCGGCGTGGTGAACATCTCGCTCGACCGGGCGATCCCGTTCGAGGCCTATGCGGTGAACCCCGATCTGGGTGGCTTCATCCTGATCGACCGCATGACCAATGCGACCGTGGCTTCGGGCATGATCCATTTCGCCCTGCGCCGCAGCCAGAACATCCACTGGCAGGCAGTCGATGTGAACCGCGAGGCCCATGCCGCGCTGAAGAACCAGAAACCTGCCGTGGTCTGGTTCACCGGCCTTTCCGGCTCGGGCAAGTCGACCATCGCCAATCTGGTGGAAAAGAAGCTGCATGCCATGGGCAAGCACACGTTCCTGCTGGATGGCGACAACGTGCGCCATGGCCTCAACCGCGATCTGGGCTTCACCGATGCCGACCGGGTGGAAAACATCCGCCGCGTCGGCGAGGTGGCGAAGCTGATGACCGATGCGGGTCTGATCGTGCTCACGGCCTTCATCTCGCCCTTCCGGTCGGAACGCCGGATGGTGCGCGAACTGATGGCCGGGGGCGAGTTCATGGAGGTCTTCGTGAACACCCCGCTGGAAGTGGCCGAGGCGCGCGACGTGAAGGGGCTCTACAAGAAGGCCCGTTCGGGTCAGCTGAAGAACTTCACCGGCATCGACAGCCCCTATGAGGCCCCGGAACTGGCCGAACTCACCGTGAACACGGTCGAGCTTTCGGCCGAGGAAGCCGCGGACCGCGTGATCGAGGCCATCCTCGCCCGCTGACCCGACCAGGCCCCCGGAGAACCGAAAGGCCCTGCACCGATCCGGTGCAGGGCCTTTTCATTGCCGCCGTTAACCGTTCTGAGTTCAGAGGGGATTTACGTTGAATGCGGGCATGGGGGTTCCGGTTTTCAGAGTGTCGAGGTAGCGGCGGCCGCAATCCAGTGCCTCGCGGATGGTCACATCCATGTCGAGATAGCGGTAGGTGCCCAGACGGCCGACGAAGGTGACATTGGGCTCCGCCTCGGCCTTGGCGACATATTCAGCCAGCAGGGTTTTTTCGGCCACCTGGCGGATCGGGTAATAGGGAATGTCCTCGGGCCCGCAGGCGCGCGAGAATTCCTTGTAAAGCACTGACCCCGCATGGTTTTCCCAGGGAGCGAAATGCTTGTGCTCGGTGATGCGGGTATAGGGCACACCGACATCGCCGTAATTCATCACCGCGCAGCCCTGATAATCGCCCTGATAGTCGAAGCGTTCGAAATCCAGCGTGCGATAGCCCAGCCGGCCCAGCTCGAAGCCGAACCAGCCGTCGATCGGGCCGGAATAGAACACATGGTCATACCCGGCCGCCTTATCGCGGCTGACCGGGGTGTTCAGCGTCACGGTGATATTGGCGTGATCGAGGATGCGCCCGATCATCGCGGTATAGCCGTTCTCCGGCATGCCCTGGAATTTGTGGAAGAAATAATTGTCGTCGTAGTTGAACCGCACCGGCAGCCGCTTCAGGATCGAGGCCGGCAGATCCGAGGGCGCGCAGCCCCATTGCTTGATCGTATAGCCCTTGAAGAAGGCCTCGTAGAGATCAGGCCCGACGAAGCGCAGCGCCTGTTCCTCGAAGGTCTGCGGGTCGGTGATCGAGGTATCGGCCTTGCTTTCCAGAAAGACCTTCGCCTCGTCGGGGCGGAGCGTCTGGCCGAAGAACTGGTTGATCGTGTGCAGGTTGACCGGCAGCGAATAGACCGCCCCCTGCGAGGTGGTCTTCACCCGGTTCTTGTAGGGCAGAAAAGTTTCGAACCCGTTCACATAGTCCCAGACCTCGGCATCGTCGGTGTGGAAGATATGCGGCCCGTAGACATGCACCATGACCCCGGTCCCGGCGTCGCGCTCGGTATGGCAGTTACCCCCGATATGGCCGCGCGCATCCAGCACCGTGACACGATGCCCCGCCTCGGCCAGCAGACGCCCGATCACGGCCCCCGAAAGACCCGCACCCACCATGAGACAATGTTTCGTCATGGACATATCCTTACCCTGCCCGGCCGGGCCCCGCATGACCCCGCGCCGCGCCTACCATGTCCGAACCGCAGGGAAAACCGGGGTCACTTCGAATAGCCCGGTCCCTGCGCCCAGCCCCATGCGTCGCCGATCATCTGGCGCAGCGTCGAATGTTTCGGCTGCCAGCCCAGCTCCTCGATGGCGCGGGCTGAACCCGAAACCAGTGCCGTCGCATCGCCTGCCCGCCGCGCCCCCTCGACGATGGGCACCTCGCGGTTGGTGACGGCGCGGCTGGCGTCGATCACCTCGCGCACGGTGAAGCCAGTGCCGGTGCCCAGGTTGAAGACCCGGTTGCCCTTGCCCTCCAGCAGCCATTGCAGCCCCAGCACATGCGCCCCGACCAGATCCATCACATGCACATAATCACGCACACAGGTGCCGTCGCGGGTGGGATAGTCACTGCCAAAGACCGTCAGCGCCGGGCGCTTGCCCGCCACGGCATCGAGCATCAGCGGGATCAGATGGGTTTCCGGCACATGCTGCTCGCCCACCTCGCCCTCGGGGTCCGAGCCCGCAACGTTGAAATAGCGGAAGATCACATGATTGAGTCCGTGGCTTTCACCGAAATTGGCCAACATATCCTCGATGGCGCGCTTCGAGGCGCCATAGGAATTGATCGGCTTCTGCACCGAGTTCTCATCCAGCAGCACCCCGTCCTGATCGCCATAGGTGGCGCAGGTCGAGGAGAAGACAAAGTTTTTGCAGCCTGCGGCCAGCGCACCCTCGATCAGGTTCAGTGCCCCCATCACGTTGACGCGCCAGTATTTGCCGGGGTCCTTCATGCTTTCGCCCACCAGGCTCAGCGCCGCGAAATGCAGCACGGCAACGGGCTGGTATTGCGCGAAGGCCGCATCGACGTCAGCGCGGTTCATCAGGTCGCCCTTGAAGAAGGGGCCGAATTTCACCGCCTCTTCCCAGCCGGTGTTCAGATTGTCGAAGGTCACCGGGGTGAAGCCCGCCGCCTTCAGCACCTTGCAGGCATGGGCCCCGATATAACCCGCGCCACCCGTCACCAGAACCGTTCCCGTCATGCCACCCTCTTTCGGCTGTTCGGCCCCTTTTAGGGGGCAGGAGCGGTCAAAGACAATCATTCAAGGAGAATTTTGGTCTGACCTTCAAAAATACGGGCAGATCAGGCAAAACCTCGCCGTTGCCGGTTTTATGTTCACAAGACATGCGCCTCTTGTCACCGGATATACTGTCACCGCGACAGGTACTTTTTCGACAACTCGATCATGCGCGCAGTGTCCGCTTCGTAGGCAGAAAGATAGAGGTGGGCGATCTCTGGGACTGTCACGGCGTCATGCAATCTCGGATTGCCTTGAGACACGTCAAAGGAAACGATCTGCTCAAGCGCCCGATAGTATATCCCGGTGTCCTCGGCATGTGGCGCAAGATCCGGGAAGGTCGCTGCATCCAGTCCAAGCAACTCCGCAACTTGAGGAACGAGATACTCGTACATCGCATGTGTCGGATGATTGCAGGTGCGGAACAGCAGTTTCTTATCGTAATTCCGGGACACAAATTCGGAAACCGCCAAAAAATTGACCTGCCGGGCATAGGACTGCGCGCGCGCCTGCTGTTCCTTGTTTCGCAAGGATTCGAGCGCCTGATCGACTTTCATCATGAGTTCATCTGCGCTGTAGATAAAGGGATCTTCGACTTTTGCGATATACGCGTCGACCAGTGCCCCCCTATCTGCATCGCTCAGCGGTCCCGCTGCAGCGGCACGCCCGTAAAGACCAAGCAGGTTCACATCATGATTGTCGGTTGGCTTTCGCAGCCCAGGCCTGAAATAGGCAGGATGATACGCGTTGAAGAACATGACCGGGGTCATGATGACTTGCCCGCCCGGTTTGATCTTGTCGATCAGGGTGCGCGCAGACAAGGCACCGGCCGGGCGATCAACCTGCACAGGGCTGCGATAGTCATCGGTGACCGGCTGGATAAGAAGAACGTCCACATCCGCAAGTGCGGCATGAAGATCATCAATATCCGTGTCCCCCATCTGGTAAACTTGCTTTGGTGGTATTCGTGCAGAATAGAGTTCTGAAAAATTTTCATTATTTTTCAGGTACTTGAGGATCATGGTCGATTGGCAGGATCCTATCGAAAAAAGTTTTTTCATGCGCAACCGCCCAAAGATGTTCTCTAGTGAGTGAGTTGAGAAGAGCTTTATACCTGAAAAATCAGGCTCGCAACCCGGGACGGACCAGTGAGGGAAACCGACTCGGCACGCTTCCGACCCATGAGGCAACCGGCTCGGTTGAGGCGAAGATGGCACCCTGAGCGATCAGGGCCACCGGTTACGCCCCCTCTTCCAGGGTGCACGGCGCGCTTGCGCAGAATCGCGGCACATGAAATATCTTAAGAATAGTTAAGTTCTCTTTTGATCGTTTCGCGCTTTTGCAGGCAGGTGATGACAGGTGCAGGAATGTCACGCAGTATCCTGGCTTTTTCGTTTCGCGGCTCCGCTGTGCTTTCACTGGCTATTGTCTCCTGCGCCGTGCCAGCCGGATGTCAGAACCTGCCGCCCCTCCAGCTGCCCCAACCGGCGGAGCCTCGCATGACCGACCACCAGCCCGCAGCTGCAGACACCAGCATCACCCTGACGGGGCGTCGTGTCACCATGGGCAATGCAGTCGATTGCCCGCAGATCGAAACAGATGACGGCCGGCGGCACGGCCTGTCCCATCTCTCCCCCACCATTCCTTTGGGAGGCCGCGTCACCGTGACGGGGCGCCCCGGCATCTCGACCCGCTGTCTCGGCGAGGTGCTGATCGTGGAGGCTGAAACCGCGCTTGACTGAAACCGGCAGGGTCCCCGCCCCGCCGGCATAGACCTTTTCAAACCGCCCTCCGGGCGACACCCATTTGGAGAACCGCGATGCCCATTCCCAACGATCCGATGCTCGCCCAGCAGTGGCATATCAGCAATCCCGTGGCCGGCCTGCTGGACCTGAATGTCCTGCCGGTCTGGAACCCGCTGGAAGGCCCGGCCTATACCGGCGCCGGCGTGCGCGTCGTGGTGATCGACGACGGGTTTGATTACCTGCACAGCGATCTGGCGCCGAATTACGACACCGGCCTCGATTTCGACTTCGACGAAAGTGACCTCGATCCTTTCGGCGGCGCCAGCGATGCCCATGGCACGGCGGTCACCGGCATCATCGGCGCCGCCGCCAATGGCACGGGGGTGGTGGGCATTGCCTATAATTCCAGCATCGTCGGTTATCGGACCCATGGCTTCATCACCGATTTCTGGCTTCAGAACATCCGTGACGCCATCCACCACGCCGCAGCCTCTGCCAATGGCGATGTGGTGAACATCAGCCAGGGTATCGCCAACGATCTGAACAGCGAATTCGGCGTCGGCTACAACGCCGTCCGGTTCGACGAGATCGAGACCTCGATCGGCACCGCCGTCAATACGGGCCGCGGCGGTCTGGGCACGATCATCGTGAAATCGGCCGGTAACTCGCGCGGCGGCAGCTATGACGTCAATGCCGACGACTGGAGCAACGACACCCGGCAGGTCGTGGTGGCGGCCGTGGACCAGAACGGTTTCGTTTCCAGCTATTCGAGCTATGGCGCCGCGGTGCTGGTCTCGGGCTTCGGCACGCCGGGCCAGGTGGTCACCACCGACCGCACGGGGGCGGCGGGCTATGATCCGGGTGATTTCACCAGCAGTTTCAACGGCACCTCCTCGGCCGCGCCCATGGTCACCGGCGTGGTCGGGCTGATGCTGGAGGCCAATGGCGATCTGGGCTGGCGCGACGTGCAGTCGATCCTTGCCGCCTCGGCCCGCCATGTCGGCTCGGCCGTGGGCGGCGGCATCGCCGGATCGGAACGCCATGCCTGGGAGTGGAATGCCGCGACCACCTGGAATGGTGGCGGGATGCATTTCTCGAACGACTATGGCTATGGCCTGGTCGATGCCCATGGCGCCGTGCGGCTGGCGGAAACCTGGCTGCTGACCGGGACCAGCGCAGCCACGTCTGGCAATGAATTCACCAACACCATGGATGTGCTGAACACCTCCACCGTGATCCCGGACGGCAATGCGACCGGGCTCAGCTTCACCGGCAATGCAGTTTTCGACGATATCATCGACCGCGTCACGGTGGAGATGACCTTCTCGACCACCTTCACCGGCGATCTCGAGGTTTACCTGACCTCGCCTGACGGCACCGAAAAGCTGATGATCCGGGACACCGGCGGCTCAAATGATTTCAACGGCACCTGGACCTTCGAAAGCCAGGCGTTCCGTGGCGAACGTGCCGCCGGCACCTGGACGGTGCGGGTTGTCGACGATGCCGGTGGCGATGTGCTGACGGTCACGGATATCATCATCCGGACCTGGGGCGCGGCCAGCACGAACGACCGCTATATCTACACGGACGAATATGCCGATTATGCCGGTGTCGGCGGTCATTCCACCGCCGTGACCGACAGCAATGGCGGCACGGACACCGTGAACGCCGCAGCCGTCACCACCAATTCGGTCATCCGTCTGGATGGTGTGGCGGGCAGCATCGCCGGACAGGCCGCCAGCTTCAGCGGGATCGAGAATGCGATCGGCGGCGATGGCAATGACACGATCATCGGCAACGGCTTCGGCAACATGCTGTTCGGCATGCGCGGCGCGGATTCCCTCAATGGCGGCGATGGCACCGATGCGCTTTATGGCGGGACCGGCAATGACACGCTGAGCCAGAGCTTCGGCGGCCCGAACGAAACGCTGGATGGCGGCGCGGGTAACGACACCGCCGACTGGAGCTACAACAACTTCGACAGCTGGGTGATCGACCTTGCCGACGGCACCGCCAAGATCGGCGGGACAACCTATGCGCATCTGATCTCGATCGAGAATGCGAAAGGCGGCCAGAGCTCCGACAGCATCACGGGTACCTCGGGCGACAACCGGCTGGAAGGCAATAACGGCGCGGATACGCTCGATGGCGGCAGCGGCACGGACTCGCTCTACGGCGGTGCGGGCAATGACGTGCTGATCCAGAATTTCGGCGGCCCGAACGAGATCATGGATGGCGGTGACGGCAACGATACCGGCGACTGGACCTACAGCTCCTCCAACTGGTTCATCAACCTGCTCGACGGAACAGCCAAGATCGGCACGACCACCTGGGCGTTGCTCACCTCGATCGAGAACCTGCGCGGCGGCAACGGCAATGACTCGCTCATCGGCGATACCGGCGCCAACCTGCTGGAGGGCGGTCTGGGCAATGACACGCTGACGGGGGCAGGAGGAGCGGATACGCTGGACGGCGGCCAGGGCGATGACCTGTATCGCATCGGCAGTTCAACGACCCTGATCAATGAAAGTGCAGGTCAGGGCAATGATACCGTCTACTCCGCCGTAAGCTTCGTGCTGGCCGCGGATGACAGCATCGAGCGCCTCGGCACTCTCTCGGCAGCGGCCACCACTGCCATCAACCTTACCGGCAATGCGCTGGCACAGATCATCACCGGCAACGCGGGCGATAACGTGCTGAACGATGGCGGGGCGGGTGGCAATGACTCGCTCTATGGCTATGGCGGCAATGACACCTACCGTGTGTCCAATGCCGGCACCCTGATCAATGAAAGTGCAGGTCAGGGCAATGATACCGTCTATTCCTCCGTCAGCTTCACGCTGGCCGCGGATGACAGCATCGAGCGCCTCGGCACCGTCTCGGCAGCGGCCACCACTGCCATCAACCTCACCGGCAATGCGCTGGC
>Ga0209958_1000491_pt1 | contig 69097 bp, 89 predicted proteins | sample ThiBio_inoc_plan_FD_183942 | JGI IMG/M metagenome (GOLD analysis project Ga0209958, IMG submission 183942) | Wastewater bioreactor microbial communities from Cape Town, South Africa - Thiocy_inoc_plan (SPAdes) | ecosystem: Engineered > Bioremediation > Thiocyanate > Unclassified | place: South...
AGAAGTACATCAGCGAGGACAAATACCGGACGCAGCTTCATGACCTGTTCATGGGGGAGGCGGAGAGGCTAAGCAGTCGGCTGCTGGGAGACAAGTACCCGAAGAATCGGCAGACCGATAAATGGACTGAACTCGTGCCCCTCATCCCCGCGTATGACGCGGACGCTGAGACACTTATGGCCATGATGATCGCAGGAGGCTTCTGGAGCAACGACTCGAAGCTTTGGCTCCGATGCCTGGAAAGAGTCGCAGCAGCCTCGGAATCGGTCGAAGGCGATCCGTTGATCCGAAACTCAAAGCTGTATCCGGTACGACTGCTGCTATATGGGGTCGGTGTTGCCGCAGCCCTAGCTGGCCACGACGGAATCGTGGCGGCGTTGCTCACTCAGGGACATACTAAACGACACCAGAGAAGAAGCTTATGGCACGCAATCGGTGAAGACGTACATGTTGAGATGTTCAATGCGGTGATTCACTTCGGGACGTCTCCCGCGGCCAAAAGCCGATTCCCGATCAGCCAGCACCTCTTCAGCGTTCTGCAGCCGGAGTTCCAAAACTACGTGTCAGGTGAAAGCGAACTGCGGTCAGCGTTCGAGCGGTTCGAGTATATTGCCGCCCTGGTCTACGCCGACCAGGAGCGTCAGCAATCACCCCAATCCGACCACGTGTGGGGACCCATCGGCATCTTCGCTCGGTGGAAATTCCAGACCGAGGTGGCAGACGAATTAAAAAGGCAGATCGAACAGCACGGCAACGAACTGCCGCTGCTGAAGGGCGGGGCGTTCGGCGGAAAGGTTGAGAGGCTGGAGTTCGCCAAGACACGATTCGACGAATTCGTCAAGCGTCATGCAGCGTCGAATGGCTATTGATGGCGAACCGCCGACACATTTCGTGACCCCCGGAATTAAGGCGTCCGAGGCCCATCACATCGTTAACCCTCACCTCGGCGTCGAGGTGAAGGACGGCCCATCAACAGCCTGATTCACGCATACTGGTACTACACATGCCACTCCTACGTGTAACAGCCTCAAACTTCCCAGCCACGGTCCAGTCATTCAACGGCTCCCACGGCTTCCAGGTCTCACGCCAGCGATGCTTGAAGTTCGCGACGACGGTCGGCCTATCCCACCTGGCCCTCGGAGTCCCACAGCCAGCGGCTCGAGCCGCACTCGCAAGTTATCGGGCTTTAGCCGTGCGATGCGCGGTCGACTTCGGACAGCCTAGCTTAATGATCGACGGTGAATACACGAACTTCGAAACAAGTGAAAAATCCAACATATCGTTTTGGATTGGGATGACTTTCTCAGCCGTCGTGGCCGATCATCTCCTGAAAGTTCCAAAGACGATACACGCCCAACAAGCATTGGGAGTGCAGAAGGCTCCGAATGCCCCATCAAGAAGCTTAGCTGACCTCGTGGGCCAAGACGGCAACGGAAATTGGCACGTCATCGAAGCAAAGGCACGATCATCGCCTCCGACCAGCCGAAACAAGCTCGACTGGAAATCGCAGGCTCAGACAATAGCCAAAGTCAATGGCGCACAGGTCTCCACGCGTAGCTATTGCTTCGTCCACCTGTCCGCACTACTCTATGCGGAGATTGTGGATCCACCTAGCATTCCCAGAGGGCCATTCGAACTTCGGATGCCTCGCGACACGTTCGGATTTGATTACTACCGACCGCTGATCGAATTATTGCAGAATGGGTCTCGTGTTACTGAAAGAGGCGGAAGGTCGTTCGTCACGAGAGTCGTGGCCTTGGACCCGCGCTCGAACGACTATATCAACCTGGGCCTGGACAACCGAGTCCTGGACATGGCTCGCCAAAATACATTTGATTTCATCGACAACGAAATCGACGAGCCGGATTTTTATGTTGGGCGTGATGGGATTGCTATTCTCACAACTGATAGCCCTTGCTAGGTGAAAGCAACGAACCGGCGCACTGGTTGGGCTGGGCGTCTCCCCGCGCTCGCGGGCTCATCTCCGCTCTAAGCCCGAGGAGGGGCGTGTCTTTATAGATTGATTCTCCACCCATTAGGAAGGGGCGAATCTGGAGCACAAATTTCGTCCAACTTCGGTAGATTCAGGACAGGAGATTGAGCAGGTTCTCCTCGTTCCGAGGCTCTAGCCGCCTCTACAACTAGGTTGCCGTAGTCCTCCAGGTGATCGACAAAACGCTTGAGTTTTCCTAGATACCAGAACCACTCGCCATGATGGCGGTACATTTGAAAGTGGTAGTGAAAATTCGCTTCGCTGATGGGTGGGACGACAGCGAGCATGCCTGCAATTCGGATCTCGGCGGGGCAGCCTGTTTGCAATTCGCTAATACGGCGATCCCTCGCGAATATTGGATCCGAAGATCCAGCCGCCGGAGGCAGCCATCTATTGGTTCGGCCAATTTTCACAGATGCCAAAGCTTCGCAAACGATGAAGTAGACGAAGCCTTCTTTGAAATAGCGGTGAGGAGCTTGTTTTGCCATCGCCCTGCCCTTCTCGGCCGTGCAAGAAGCGGTCGGCCTTAGAATTTTCCCGCACGACCCATCCTAGTTTCAGGATTACGACAGGTCCAGGCACCTATGCCCCGAGCCTTGAGCAGATTAGAGCTGGCGTCCCGGCTGAGCCGTCGCGTGCTACTCGCTTCGCTCCCGGAGCCTCGAAGGCGAGTCTCCGCACTGCGTGTGACGCCCGCTGACGCTCGTGATTCAAACCCCTCTGATCCGCCTCCGTCGTCACGGAGACGTCAGTGTGTGCGAAGGACGGGGGACACCCCACCTGCGTGTGAGCGAGGCCAAGGGGCTGTCGCCCGGCAGGCCCCCAAGATTTCCGCGAAGGAGCGGAAATCGCCAGATTTCCGAAGGGGAAATCTGACTTCTTGGGCGGCACCCCCTGCCGGTCGCCACTCACACGAAGGCTCCCCGTTCAAGGTGGCAATGATCCTTCGTAAGAGAGCGGCCGCCAAGTGCGGCCTCCTCTAACGAAGCGATCACCAACTTGGAAAGGACTCCACATGCCCTACACCTACCAACGTTTTACCGATGGCACGGACGAAACTTTCGACGTACTGAACCCAGACGGAAGCCACTTCGTCTCCATACCGTTCTGGGATCACCCGCCGAGTGCAGAGCACGCCGCGAAGCTGATCGTGGACGCCCTGAACTCTCCTGCCCTGGAGCTTCTCCGGGCGGTGCTGCCTTACGCGGAGGCCGAGGCCGAGCGGGCGTGGAAGGCAATAGAGGCCGCACATGCGTTCCTTGAACCCAAAGGAGCTACGTGCAGCCACGCGGAGGGCAAATAGCCATGCCCCGAGAACTCACCTACTCCCTCACCCTAGAAGTCCGCTCCCGCTTCAACCGCGTGAACAGTCACCTGATCGTCCAGCGAACCGCCACCGGCACGCTTCCCGACGAAGGCCCGGCCAAGCTGCTCAGGCTTGCCCTGGCCGACATGGTGGCCGACCTCGAGCCGGAGAGCGCGGGGAAGATCGCGGCCCGGTTCGATGTGTTGCTGGCCGAGGTGAAAGCGGACAGGGAAGCATTGCAGAGGAAGGCGGGGGTGTGGAGCGGGATGGAGAGGAAGAAGCGGTATTACGATTGAGGGGCGGGAACGGTTTTCCGGGGCGGCCTCCCCCTGCCCCGGTATTCCCGGAAATCCTCGGCCAGAACTTCGTGGTCCGTCAGCTTCTCAATCGCCGCGATCTTGTCGGGCGTGGGGCGGGCCAGCAGCTGTTCCCAGGCGGAGACGGCCTGCTTTGAGACCGTGATGCCGGGGAACTTCTCGGCGAGTAGGCCCGCGAAGCCAGCGTGGCTGTAGCGGTTGGCTTTTCGCCAGAGGGTGAGGGGGTGGAGGGCGTGGGGGGTGTGGAGCATTCTGTATCCCTGTTCTATCCGTTGCTCGTCGTCGCCGCTTCATTCCGCGCCAGTTGAGCGTTCACTTCTGCAGTGACATCGCGGATGTCCCTTGCCCCTGCGGCGCGTGCCCACAATTGTCTAATCATCCTGTTGCTCTCCTCCAACGATGCTCGGAGCCTCGCATTCTGCTCCTGCATCGCCTGGTAATCGTCCATCATCTCGTCGTCCGCCTCGTCCGGTGGCAGCGCGAGAGCCGCTCGTGATTGTTCAAGGGCAGCCTTCCATATTCCGTCCTTTTCATTCGGAGTAACATTTTTATCCACTTCGTCCAGCAACTCTGCCAGAGCTTTCCTTAACGATTTCACTCGTCCAGTCATACCGCCTCCTTCTTTGTCCTATCCCTTATCGCATACTCCACCGAATGCCTACCACGCCCCATCTTGTCGCGCAAGCGGAATGATTGCCTGAACGTCAAATAAAGTGATTGACCATTCGGCAAATCGCCTCTAGTGTCCCCCCATGCATTCGGACGATGAAGTCCGGCATGAGCAAGGAGGCCAGTATGGCTGATAACGACAGCAAAATCCTCGAACAAATCCGCGAGGTCATTTCTCAGATTGCACCGCTCGTTGACCGCGAAGAGGACGGATGCTTCGACATCCACGGCTGGTCAGGCGGAAATCTCGACGATGCGTACTCCTTGGGCGAGACGGACGGGGAAGCGTCCCTCGCTGAGCGAATCCGCAAGCTACTCAGCGATACGAACTCCTAACCACCCACCGGGGCGGCCTCCGTGTCGCCCCACCCCAACAACTCACCAAGGATGGACAACATGACTACCCAAAACATCGAAATCACCAAGCTGTCGAAAAGCCCGCTTAACGCTCGCAAGACGCTGACGCAGAGCGGCATCGAGGACATGAAAGCCTCGATCCTCGCCCACGGCCTGATGCAGAATCTTGTCGTCACGGAAGCCGGGGACGGCACCTATCACGTCATCGCCGGGGCACGCCGCTTGGCCGCCCTCCAGCAACTACAGGCCGAGGGCAAGCTGACGGAGGATTACGCCGTCCCCTGCCAGATCGCCTCCGAGGAACAGGCGGCGGAATTGAGCCTCGCGGAAAACATCGTCCGCTCCGCCATGCACCCTGCCGACGAGTTCGAGGCGTTCGCGGCCCTCGCCGACAAGGGACGTTCCGCCGAGGAGATCGCCCTGAACTTCGGCGTCACGGCGAAGCACGTCGAGCAGCGGATGAAATTGGCCCGCGTAGCCCCCTCGCTGCTGGCCGCCTACCGGGCCGGGGAGATGACCCTCGAATCGCTCATGGCCTTCACCGTCACCGACGACAAGAAGCGTCAGGTGAAGGTGTGGAAGGGGCTGAGCGGCTGGCAGAAGGACAGCCCGCGAGAAATCCGCGGCATCCTCACCGAGAACTCGATCAAAGGCGACTCGACGCTCGCCCGGTTCGTCGGCTTGGAGGCCTACGAGTCCGCTGGCGGGGTTATCCGCCGCGACCTGTTCGGGGACGACACCTATCTCGACAGCCCCGACCTCGTGAGGGAACTCGCCAGCCGGAAGCTGGAAGCCGCCGCCGAGCAACTGAAAGCGGACGGCTGGAAGTGGGTGGAAACCGCCCTTGAGCGGGACTGGCAGTTCGCCAACCAGTGCGAAGAACTGGAGCCGGTACCGCTCGATGCCCCGAAGGAATGGCTGGACGAGAAGGAGAAGCTGCAAGCCGAGTTCGACGCCCTCGACAAGCATCTCGACGAGATGGACAGCGATTCCGAGGAGTGGGACGCCCTAAGCGAGAAGCACGAAGGGGTGCAAGACAAGCTTTACGAACTTGAGACGAAGATCGAGGAATACGGCGTCTTCACCCCCGAGCAGAAGGCGATGTCCGGGTGCTACGTCACGGTGGGCAACGGCGAGGTCCGCATCGAAATGGGGCTGATGAAGCCGGAGGACAGCAAGGAAGTGGGTGAGCCGGAAAAGGATGTCCGCGAAGCGCGGAAGTCCGAGGCGGAAGCCAAACCGACTGGGCTCTCGAAGCCGCTCATCGATGACCTGAAGGCCTACCGGCTGGGAGCCGCACAGGCAGAGATCGCCAAGCATCCACAGATCGCGTTCGACCTGCTGGTGTTCAAGGCGGCCAAGAACTGCTGCGGCCTCAGCCACGCCTATGACGGGCCGAACGTCTCGTTCAATGCGAACTTCGGCGGCCCCGCATCTTCGGCTGCCCGCGAGTTCGTGGCGGAGCAGTTGAAGCCGATCAAGGATTCCCTGCCGCTGGATTGGCTGGAACTGGACAACCAGCAGGACCAGTTCGCCGCCCTGCAAGCCCTGACATTGGAGCAGAAGCACGCCATCCTCGCCTACTGCGTGGCCAGCACATTGGAGCCGAAACTACTTCCGAAGGCGGGGCCGGACGACGACCGCCGGACGGCCTACGACATCGCACTGGCCCAGACCGGGGCGAACGTGGCCGGATACTGGCGACCGACCAAGGACAACTACCTTGGCCGCCTCACCAAGGACCAGCTGCTCGACCTCGGTGCCGAGTTGCTCGGCCAGCAGTGGGCCTCGCACCGCCGGAACAGCAAGAAAGCCGCTCTAGCCGAGGATCTGCATCAGGCGTTCGCGGGGCCAAAGAAGCACGGCAAGACGCCGGAGCAGGTGGAACGCCTGACCAACTGGCTCCCCGCCGGGATGGAGTTCGGCTCGCTCCCGCAGCCCGAGAAGCCCGCCAAAGCGAAGAAGGCACGGAAGGCCGCATAGCAACCACGGGGGCGGCCTACGGGTCGCCCCACCCCAACAACTCACCAAGGATGGTTCACCATGTCTCAAATCAAACTGAATCCCGCCGCCTCAACAGCAGCACGCCGCCGATTCGCTGAAGCCCAATCCGAACGCGAATGCCAGTTCATGGCGGGCGTGAAGGGCGAGGCACTCATCAGTCCTATTGAGGAGGCCGTGAGGGCGTACATCGAGGCCGATCCGCTGTACCGGGCAGCTCCAGCGCTACTTGAAGCTCTCCGAGCTGCCGAAGGCGTAATCCATTGGGCTGTTGACCACGGGGCGAAGTCCGAGCCCGTTCTGAAAATGGTGCGGAAGTAGATCAAAGCCACGGCGACCGACGAGGCCGCGTGACCCGGACCGTTCAACTCCACCGAGCGACCCTCCACCTCGGCGACTGCATTGAGGCTCTGAAGACACTCGCACCGGAGTCGGTGGACAGCATCGTCACCGATCCACCCTACGCGTTCCCAGGCGGATTCATGGGGAAAGGCTGGGACAACTTTGATGGCCGGGAAGACTGCGGTTTCGGGTATTGGCTCGCAGGTTTCACGGATGGCGAAGGTCATTTCCGGGTCCAGAGACACGAGCGGGGCACGCACGTTTGTGCGTTTCAACTCAAGCTTCGCCGCGACGACAGAGCGGCGCTGGAGCGGATCATGAGGTTTGTCGGATACGGCTCGATACATGATCTCGACGGCGACGGGGCAAGCAAGCCGCAATCGGTGTTTGTCGTGCAAGATAAGGAAGGGTGTGACCGGCTGGTATCGCTGTTCAGGAAGTACCCGCTGACGGCCAAGAAGTCTCTCGACTTCGAGATCTGGGCTGAGGCGGTGGAGGAATGGCTTGACCGGCCAAGAGGCAACCGATGGACGGGAACAGCCGATCAAACGCGGGCCGCCGTACTGAAGGCACGCCTAGAGGACGTAAGGAGGTACACGGATGTCCCTTGGTCAGGCCACAAGTTTCAAGACTGGTGCAGGCTGTGGGCCAAGGAATGTTATCGCGTGTTGAAACCGGGGGGGCACCTCCTCGCCTTCGGTTCTCCGCGGGGCTATCACCGTCTCTCAGCCGGTATCGAGGACGCGGGGTTCGAGATCCGCGACCAGATAATGTGGGTCTTCGGCAGTGGATTCCCCAAATCGCACAACCTCGAAGGCGACTGGGAGGGCTGGGGCACGGCTCTGAAGCCAGCTCATGAGCCGATCGTGGTCGCCCGGAAGCCTTTCAGAGGGACAGTTGCTCAGAACGTCCTAGCCCACGGCACCGGTGCCCTCAAGATCGAGGGCTGCCGGGTGCAGCCGACCGGAGAAAGCCGCCAGAGGGTCAGCGAAGCATCTCAAGATCGACGTTACACGGAAACGGGCGGGACGAACTTCGCCGCCAAGCCCGGCATTCGTGGCGGAGATCCGGCCGGAAGATGGCCCGCCAATCTGATCCACGACGGCAGCGATGAAGTCCTCTCCTGCTTCCCCGACGCCCCAGGCCAGTCGCGGGCCGTCACGGGCGACGAGCCTAGCAGCAAGACGAACAACGTCTATGGTCAGTTCGACGGGCGCCCAGCGACTCAGCCGAGGGGCGATTCGGGTTCCGCAGCACGCTTCTTTTACTGTGCCAAGGCGAGCCGGAAGGACCGGGATGAGGGGCTGGAGCGGTTTGAGAATCGGCCCGCAGGAGTTAAGAACGAGAGCGGTCGCGGCTTCTCAGACGGCGACCCCTACCGGGCGATCCTGCGGAAGAACACGCATCCCACGGTCAAGCCGACCGATCTGATGCGTTACCTGTGCCGCCTCGTGACCCCACCGGGCGGAACGGTTTTGGATCCATTCCTCGGAAGCGGTTCGACAGGCAAGGCCGCCCTTCTGGAAGGGTTCCGGTTCATCGGCATCGAGCGGGAGCCGGAGTATTTCGACATCGCCTGCGCCCGCGTCGCCGGAGGGGGAGCCGTCCTAGACCAGGGCGTGCCTGCCACTGTCCCGATGGCGAAGGCGGAGCCGGAAAGGCCAGCCCAGCCAGACCTGTTCGGCGGGGCAGCATGATCCTCCCTGGCCTCGACCGCTTCCACCTCTGTGCCCTCTACGCGGCACGAATCGCCGTATCCGAGGGCAGGCTGGGCGAGAGCGAGTATGTCAGGCAGATGACTTACCGGATGTGCGAGGGAGGGGCGTTCAGGGACGAGAACCCAGAGACCACGGAGGAAGCACGATGAAGATCGAATTCACGGTATTGGCGAACGATCCTCCGGAACCGTTGGAAATCCAGATCGACACCGATTCGAACCAACTGACCGTTCGCTTGCCGGTCGTGGAAGAGCGGATCGACAAGTATCAGTGGCGGTTCCAGCTCACCCCCGTTGAGGCCGCGTGACCTGGGTCCAGAAAACGCTCTTCAGCGAGGAACCAGAGCCTTCCTGCCTCCTGCCCCTCGATCAGTACGACGTGATCGCGGTGGGTTACAGCGGCGGCAAAGACAGCCTCGCCTCCCTGCTTGACCTGCTGGATCGTGGCGTCCCGCCCTCCAAGATCGAGCTTCACCACCACGATATCGACGGCCAGGGCGAGGCCCTCATGGACTGGCCTTGCACGCGGGCCTACGTGAAGGCCACCGCCGAGGCGTTGGGCATACCGGTTGTCTTCTCCTGGCGGGAAGGCGGGTTCGTCCGTGAAATGCTCCGCGACCGGACGGCGACGGCTCCGGTGGTCTATGAGCGTGGCGGCGAGACCGTCACCCTGCCCACGAAGCGGGAGACGCCGGGGACGCGGCTGAAATTTCCGCAGGTCAGTGCCGACCTCAACGTCCGCTGGTGTTCCGCGTATCTCAAGATCGACGTGATGGCCCGCGTGCTGGCCAATGATCCGGCCTACCAGGGGAAGAAAATCCTGGTCGTCACCGGGGAGCGGCGGCAGGAGTCGTCCGCCAGGGCCAGGTACGCCGAGAGCGAGCCGCACCGGACGAACACCCGGAGCCGCACCGTCCACCAATGGCGGAACGTCATCGACTGGAGCGAGGAGCAGGTCTGGGACGAAATCCGGCGGTGGAACGTCCGCCCACATCCGAGTTATTCCCTCGGCTGGGGAAGAACCTCTTGTCTTGCCTGCATCTTCGGGGACGCAGACCAGTGGGCCAGCGTGAAGTCCATCGCCCCGGAACGCTTCCAGCGGATCGCTGGGCTTGAGCGGGACTTCCGCAGCACGATCAGGAAGGGTCAGACGGTCGAGGAAATCGCCGCCAAAGGCCGGGAGTTCGTGTCCGATAAGCCATCCGAACCTCGGGCGTTGGCCATGTCGCCGGACGCGTTCACCAGGGAGCACTTCTTCCTGAAACCGGGGGAGGTGTGGACGGTTCCGGCGGGGGCGTACAAGCGGTGCGGAGGGCCGAGTTGAGCATGGCGGCCAGGAAGGGCTTGGGCGTTCCCCGCTACGCGGGTCGGTCCCTGCAGCACTCCGCTTCGCTGCGGTCCCTTCGGGACGGCTTCGCCTGCCTCCGGCACCTAACGCAGGAAGAAGGGGGTCTGCGACCCCATCGCGGTAAAGGCCAAGCCCTGCGGGTGTCCGGCCAACGATTTTCTCTCTGCCCTTCGGGCATTCACTCGCTCATACAAAATCGCCGTCCGGCCAGCCTTGACCACTCCCCCCGCCGCTTCGCCAGCGTGGCAGAAGTTCAGTGCCGCTTTTTGCGGACTGACCTTCGACAACAACCAGAGCAAGGAACGCCAACCATGAAAAAGCACTACAAGCTGGAAGTCTCCGTGAAAATCCTCGAACGCGGCAAATGGTCGTTTGAAGACAGGGAGGCCATCGCCTTCACCGTCAACGAGCTGATTCCCGCCGGAGTCCATCCGGTTGACTACGCCCGGCAGCGGCTGCGGGAAGAAGTCGCACGGCACGCCAGCCAGACGACCATCAAGACGAAGGAAGAGATTACTTCCAGCGTGGAGATTTGAGGCCAAAGTTTAAGACAAACCGGGGCGGCTCGAAAGGGTCGCCCCACAGGAGAAAAAACCAGAGCAAGGAACGCTGATATGAAAACCAACCCCACCTTATTTGCCCGCCGCAGGAAGCTGAACCAGCTCAACGAACTACTCCGCGAACTGTGGCAGTTGGAGCAGTACAACTTGGAGGACTGGAGGGCGGAACCCGACCCGGAGGACAAGGCACGCTACGCCCGGAACTGCGGCGAGTACGCTCGGCAGATCGACGCGTTGGAATGGGCTATCGGGGAGCTAAAGAGGCCGGGCATCGTCCGGCGGTTTCGCAAGGCTGCGTAGATCGAGACACCGACAACCTACAACCAGAGCAAGGATGCAACCATGAACGACCTACTTACGCAAATGGCCGACCAACTGAGCGAAGCCATCGGCCTCGCTGAAGCTCTGCGGGACCAGAGCCGAGACTTCCCCCAAGTGTTCGAGCTGAATGCCTACATCGAGACCGTGACGCAGCTCGTGGCGGAAGCACGTGCGGCAGTCGCCGAGCGACCGGCCCAGCCCACCCTCACCCCCGAGGAAACCGACTGGCTGGCGGCCTACAACGCCCACGTCCACCACATGCAAGTCGAGGCTGCAGACCGGGGCTGGGACGCAGCCGCATCTAGGGACACGCACGACCGCTGGCTGAAACTCTCCCTGACGTACCGCGAACGGCACGGGGAGCCACAGTTACCGATGACCTGCACCAACCGGGATTCGCATGAGCGGGCGAGACAGCTTTATGCGAAGCGGAGGGCGGCATGAGCGGCCTTTTGGAACTGTACCTGGCCCAGCCTCATTTCTCGCCGATGCACGCCGGGAAGCTTCGGAAAGCCCTGCTTCGCCCGCAGCGTTACTCCGGTGGTCCCGTCACAAATCGGGCCGCCTACGCGGAGAGCCGAGTTGCGGCAGGGAATGTCAAGATCGACCGAGAGAAGCAACGCTATGAGGACACCGACACCGGATATTTCTACGCGTTCAGCGACATCACGCTGGCCTTGGTGGATTACACGGAGTGGCTTCTGAGCCGGAAGGAGGCGGCATGACCACCAGCCAGAAAACGCTGGAAGACCTCGCCCGCATCAAAGCCCTGTTTCAACTGCGGGCCATAACGGCGGCAATGGAAATCCCTGCACCGGAATCGGTGGATTGCCCCACCTGCTGCGACCACCACGACCCGGACGCGATCCCCCTCCCATGCCAGACCGGTGACGGCGAATGACCACCCCCGCCGAAGTCCCAGCCGGGTCCGAACTGATACACTCCCACGCCGACCACATCGGCAAGGCCGAGGTGTTCCATGATGGCTTCACCTACTTCCTCGCCATGCAGTACACGAACGGCAAGACGTTCCCCAGCGGCTCCAAGAGGACGGTCCACCGGACGCAGAGCGGCGACCGATACCGCGAGTGGGTGCGGAGCATCTTCAGCGGAAACTGACACCCTCTCCACCCCCGGCCAGACCGGGGGTTTCTTGTGGAGTGGGGGTGAGTTAGGTGGCTGACTCACGGGGAGAGGACGGGACATCGGGGCCGGAGGGCCGGAATTTCAGGGGGCACCAAACTTTAGCCCTAAGCCAGGAATTGTGTGCCGCAACGCGGGGGACAGGGGAACCGAACGCCAAGGACCGAGGGCCGGGAACAGGGGCCGGAACGCGGGGGACCCGGTTCCAGATTTTTGCCACTACACAACCTGCCCTAACGTCGACTTTCGCCGCGAAATTGGCCACTCCGCCCCTTGCGCCCCGGCCCCTTCAGGTATAGGATTCCGCCGAGGAGGGAGCCACCATGAGATCGCTGCACGTCTTCACGTCCGTCATCGGCCGGCTGCTGGGTCAGCACGCAACCCTCCGGCCCGATCCGCCCCATCGTCGCCCCGGCCCGCTCTACCCCATCCGGGGACTCGCCTGGACGGCCGAGTTTATCGCCTCGAAGGCCTTCCTCCAGACGCCCGAGTGGAAGCGGGCCCGCTACGACGCCCTACGCGCGAGCGACGGCCGCTGCCAGCTCTGCGGCCGCAGCAAGCACGAGCTTCCGCCGGGCGAGTACCTGAACGTCGACCACATCTTCCCCAGGAAGACGCATCCGCACCTGGCGCTCGACCTGGAAAACCTCCAGGTCACGGACTCGGACTGCAATATCGGGAAGGGGAATCGGCACGCCGACGACTGGCGGCGTCCCAAGGCACGCGGGGGTGCGTGAGCGAGTCGCAGGTCATCAATTCCTTGATGCGGTGGCTCTATCTCCACGGCCTCGAACCCATCCGCAACAACACCGGCGCGTTCAAGAAGACCTACCGCTCCAAGAAGACCGGCCTCGAGACTACCCACTTCGTCCGAGTCGGCAGGAAAGGAAGCGGCGACATCCTCGTCTGCGGGCGGACGGGCCGGTGGATCGAGATCGAGGCCAAGGACGGCTCCGGCGTCCAGCGTCCGGAGCAGATCGATCGGCAAAGACACGTGGAGGCCTTGGGAGGCGTCTACATCCTCGCCCGATCCATCGACGACCTCGAGAACAGGAAGGATGTGATCCTGGGCGCGAGCGGTCAGAACGGGATCTCGTCGTCGAAGCCCGCGGGATAGGTCGGCGCGTGATCCGGCTGCGAAGCGCCCTGCCGATCTTCGCTCCTCGGCCTGTCGAGCATGACCAATGAGGAGTTGAATCCCTGGAGCACGACCTCCGTCGAGTATCGATCCTGGCCGGACTGATCCACCCACTTCCGCGTTTGGAGGGAGCCTTCCAGGTAGAGCTTCATCCCCTTGGCGACGTAATTCTTGACGACCGACACCAAGCCTTCGTTGAAGACCACAACGCGATGCCATTCGGTCTTTTCCATGCGTTCGCCGGTCGAGCGGTCCTTCCAGGTCTCGCTGGTGGCGAGCGAGAAGTTGGCGATCTCCTTCCCTCCTTGAGTCGATCTGATCGTCGGATCTGCTCCCACGTTTCCCACCAAGATCACTTTGTTAATGCTTCCAGACATAAAACTCCTTTCGACTGGATGTTAATTACAGGTCGTCCGCCGTCGGCTCGACCGTCAGGCGTAAATCCGCCTCCGCCGCCGCCTGTTTGCACTCCTCGTGCTGGGGCAGCAGGGCCTTCTGCTGGGCGGAGGTCAGCGTCCTCCAGAAGCCCTGATACGACGCGGTGCCTTCCTCGGCGTAGGCCATCGCCTGGTCGAACAGCTGGGCCGGGTCGATCCCTCCCACCGGCATCGCCGCCTCGGCCCACTCGCGGAGCTTCACGCCCATCTGCTTCGTGATGAGCGGCTGCTTCGACTGGAACAGGGTCAGCAGGGGCTCCGGGCATTTCACGACTTCCGGCTCGTGGGTTTTCTCGTCCAGGAGCAGCGACAGGGTCATCTCGAAGACGAAGTTCTTCTCCTGGATGGCCTGCAGCCCCATCGGCACGACCTCTTCCTTCTCCCTGCCGTCCTTGATGACCTTGACGAACTTAACCTTCTCCCTGGCCCTCAGGCAGAAGACGAGATGCATCGGCGAGGCGAGCATCCGATTCATCATCCGCTTGTGCTCCATCTTCGCCTTGGCCCAGTTGGGCGTACCGCCCCGCTTGTTGTTCTCGGCGATGTCCGAGCAGCCGCCGTAACCCTCCCATTCGTGCGTCATGGAGTCGATCACGAGCACCTTGCAGCCGTGCCGCTCGAAGGCCTCGACCGCCTCTATGTAACGCGCCGGAGTAAATGGCTCCTTCATGTCCGCGATCTGGTATCCGTTCGGCAGGGCGGCCTTGATCCCCGGGCTGTCGGCGTACATGCTGCCCCGACGGTTCTCCGTGTCCAGGAAGCCGACCTTGCCGTCCTCGCCTGCGAGGCCGGCCGCGAGCAGGAGCGCCGAATAGGTCTTTCCGGAGCCGGATACTCCCGCCAGGCTGATGAGCGTCGGTACGGACTTCCTGCTGGCCTGCTCTATCTTGATCGTCATGTACCCTCCTAGGTGAAAATGAGTTGCGGCATATCGGTGTCGACCAAGACGTGCGGAGGCCTGGCCTCGCGCCACGGTCTGTCGCCGAACCTCCCCCGACAGTCGGCGTATAGCGTGATCATCTCGGCGATCTTCCGCTCGGCCGCCCCCCAGTAGATGTTCGCGTCCACCCCCGGTTGGTCGCCCCGCCTGAGTTGGACGATGCGGAGGTCGAACGGCTCGGAGGATTCGACGAAGACGAAGCCGAAAGGAGGGCTCTGGGCCTCCAAGAAGCCCTCGACCCAGCCGTCGCGAGCGGCCCCGTGGATCTCTATCTCGCCCGACGCCAAGGCCTGGCGGCACAACTCCCTGACGTACGAGTAGAAGACGCACTGGAGATAGTACCCCTCGTAGTAGATGGCCTCGAACACGGCCCGATCGGTGGCCTTGCCTCGCGAGTTGGAGAAGGTCTTCACGTCGATGGTGGAGCGGGGCTTCACGTAGTCCATGCGGGCCTTGAGCATGATCCCCGTCGACGGCTCCCGGATGAAGAACGAGACCTCGGGCATCCCGCCGGTCAGCGCCTTCACGGCGTAAGGGTCGGCCGCCAGGGCTTCGGACGCCTTGCGGATCAGCCGTGATTCTTCCTTCCCGAGGAAGGTCTTTCCTTCGTTCTCCTCGGCGTGCCGCTTGAGCTCCAGATCCCAGATCGTCGCGGGGATGCCGCTGCCTGCGATCCGATCGATCAGGTCTTGCTTCCGCTTCCCCGATTTGGGGAGCTGATTCTCCACCAGCCAGGCTTTCATGTCGTCCGTCGTTTGAAGCGCCCCCGGGAAGTCGTCCAGGTCGAGCTTCAGCGCATAGGCGGCGGAGAATCGTTCGGGTTCGAGCGCGAGACAGTGGACGGCCTTCCCGAACCGCCTCGCCCCCCCGTCGTCCTCCCGCTCGAACTCGGGGTTTATGTGCCGATGCCAGTACCTCAGCGGGGAGACGGATAGGTCCTTCATGCCGCTGCACGACAGGCCGTCGGCCTCGTGATACGCCTCCTCCTCCATGTCCAGGTAGATGCCCGGTTCGATCGACTCTCCGAAATTAGCCATGCCCACATCGCGTTTTAGTTGTTGACATGACCACGCATAATACGCATTGATACGCCTGTCAACCGCTAAACGAGGTTTGCAATGACGGAAATACTCCTCCCCAAGGAAGTCGCCGAGCTGCTCAAGATCAGGCCCGACACGTTGCGGGTCTGGCGCAAGAACGGGCTGGGTCCTCCTTGGTTCCCCCTCAACGAGAGCAGGCGCCCGAAGATCCGCTACCGAAAAGAAGACGTGCTCAGGTACATCGATCAAATGACCAACCATCACTGAAGGCGACGAGGCGGGGGATGACTTCATACAGGGTGAAGGGCTGGGAGCGGTTCCAGCACTACAAGGATCGCAAGCCGCCGTGGATCAAGCTCCAGCGGGACCTCCTGGACGACTACGAGTTCCACTGCTTGCCGGTCGCTAGCAGGGCGCTAGCGCCCATGCTCTGGCTGCTGGCGAGCGAGAACGAGGACGTGTCGAGCGGCGTCGTGGAAGGCCCGGACGAGAGGATCGCCTTCCGACTCCATCAGGGAGTCAAGGATTTCCAGGCCGCGCTCAAGCCCCTGATCGAGAAGGGTTTCGTGCGACTGGAGCATGATGCTAGCGACCTGCTAGCGGCATGCGAGCACCCCGCTATCCCAGAGACAGAGAAAGAGGCAGAGGGAGAAAGAAACAAACCGCGCGGGAAGAGGCGGGTGTCGCTCGACGAACTGAGCGTCGGCCACGTTTCGGACTGGCTCGCCAAGAAGCGGGCCGAAGGGCGATACGGGCGACACGACGAGCACTTCGTCCTGGAGTACTTCAAAAACTACTGTCAATCGAAAGGTAAACGCTATGACGACTACGTTGCTGGATACCGACAAGCCTTCGAGTGGGACCGCTGCCAGCCCAAGCTTCCAGGCGGAACCGGAGTTCAAGCCCCTGGCCACCGTCCTGCCGGTCAGCCGACCAAGTCCGACCGCCTCAAGGCCGCCGCAGCCCAGGCCAGGGCCGACCTTGGCCTCCAGCCCTGAAGCCCAGCATCAGCTGACCGAACTCCTGACCCAGTGTTTCGACGCCTTGAAGGTCTATGGGAAGGAGCCGGAGCAGGTCGTGAACCTGATCAAGGTATTCGTCATGGTTTTGGGGGACTACACCTTCGAGCAGGTGCATGCGGCCTTCCGCACCTACCTCAAACAGTCGAACGAGCTCCCGGCCCCTTCGGACATCGTGAAGATCATCGAGCCTCCCCCGCCGGTCTACTCCTCGGCGATGTACGTCCAGATCAAGAAGAACCTGCGGGAGGGGAACGTCTTCGTCACGGACGAGGAGAAGGCCTACGTCAGGGCTTACGAGAAGCAGGAATTGGCGAAGGTGCGCGGCGGCACGGAGAGGTATCGGGACGCGCAGTCCCAGCTTGAGGACCACAGGCTGGCGATGGCCCATGATTGACCTGCTCGCCAAGGCCCAGGCCAAGGGGACCGACGCCGAGTTCAGGGCGTGGGTCCAGCGTCAGCCAAGCTGCCTCAGCGGACGCTACAGCGAATGGCTGGAGAGCGGCGAAGGCCGGAACCCCGCCTGCCACGTCCGCAGGGCTGCGAGCAGCGGTACGGGCTTCAAGGCCAGCTACTCCTGCATCCCCATGACCCAGCTCGAACACCATCTCCAGCACCAGCACGGGGAAGTTGGAGTGCTCGAACGCTTCGTCCCAAAGATCGGAGGCTGGACGGTGGAGGAAGCCAAGGATTGGTTCGACCGGAAGGTCATCGAATATCGCAGGGTGTGGGTGGAGAGGAACTGAAACGGGCTGCAATCTTCTTCGACGCCTTCAGCCCGCCTCACCCTCATCCGACGCGTCGAGCCCGGCCATCAGCTCCCTGGCCCATTCGGGCCGCTCGATCACCGCGAGGATCAGCGACTCGAGCGCCCCCGGCGAGAGCCTCGCCACGTGCATCAGCATTTCCGCGATCGGGCGCTCCCCGGGCTGCACGGCCAGGAAGCGACGCCAGAGTTCTCCGCCCGTCTGGAGCATCCAGGGCTCGAAGTCGATCCCGTCGGCTGCCGCGACCACGCGACGGTAGACGTCCTCGGGCAGGCGGTTCAGGCCGTGGAGGCAGACGAGCTCGGCCGTCCCCTTGACCAGCTCCTTGGCCATGAGATACCAGTTCGTCCCCCGCCCCACGACCATCATGCGCCCGCCTCGCCTCAGCACGCCGCCATATCCGACGACCCCGGCGAGGAACGCTCGGCCCACGTCGGTCCTGGGCGGCGTCACTTTGCCGAAGGCGACCTTGTGCGTTATGGCCGCCTCCAAACGGTCGGGCGATATCCCCCAAACGGTCGTCACGGCGTGCTTGGCAAGTTCGATCAAGGCCGGCTCGTGCCCCGCCTCTCGCTCCTGAAGGCAGCTGATCAACAGGAAGGCCTGGAACTTGAAGACGCCCGGCTCGTCCGAAAGGCCCTTCTCCTTGGCACGCTCCCGGCCGCGACGATGGGACTCCGCGGCGAGCATGCCGCCGTGACGGGCTAGCACGGGGTGGCCGTGGAAAGGGTGCGTCGGATCCGTCTTCGCCCGCCTCCAGAACTTCGCCGGAGAGCCGAAGACATGATCGGCCTCGGCCCAGTACTGAAGCAGGTTGATCAGGGCGTACTGGTCGTAGAGCAGCACGAGTTCCGGGTGGACGGCCTCCAGCCCTTCCCGAACCAGGTGGTGGAATGTCATCCCGGCGTGCTGGGCGGCCCCCTGGATCAGCCAGTTGAGGGTGAACCGCTTGTTGATCTCGTCGCGCAGGCCGGCGTCGCTCTCCGTGGGATTCACGCTTTAGGTTCCGGCGTGGGCCGCGTCTTGGGCCAGTCGGGGTTGAAGGGGTCGAGCTTCCGCCGCGGCTCGGGAGCGGGCGTCGGCGCGGGCGGCGTCCTCGGGGCCGGGGCCTCTCGAGGCTCGACGGGCGGTGCCAAGGGTTCGGCTTGCGGCATGCGACAAAACTCCCGCTCTGGACCACCGGACGGCCTCTGGATGCATGTAGCCTATCAAGGTCGAGGCCCGCCCGCCAACTTCGACGGCCCGGGAGGCCTGCGGGTTCGCCCGCGACCATGCGGTCCGGGAAAGAATCCCCGCCCGGGAAAGAATTGCCTCGAAACCTAGAGTAATCTCAGCCGGTTAATTAATTCCTTCCCGGGAATTCTTTCCCGAGGCATTCTCCCGCCCCCTACCCTCCACGAAATAGAGGGGTGTCTCGGGGAAAGAATGGAAAGAAAGGAAAGAATATAACGTATAATATAATTCTGTTGTATTTATTATATATTTTCGCCGTGAATTCTTTCCCAATTCTTTCCCAGGCCTTGGAAAGAATCTCCTGACGCCCCCCCGGCGTAGGCATACGCCCAGAGGATCAGCAGCCCCTGCAGCGGCAACCTGAGAAGCAGAAGCCACTCCGGGACGCCGAACCTACCCGCCTCCTGGCACATGTAGACGTTCGCCGGGAAGACGGCGACGAGTAGGGCGATCAGGCCCCAGGCCGCCAGCCTCGACGTCCTCGAGACCAGCAACAGAATGCCGAGGGCGACCTCGAAGAAGCCGCTCAGCAGCACCAGCTCACGGTGCAGCGGCAGGTAGGGCGGCATGATCTTCATGTAGGTCTCGGGCGTCGCGAAGTGGGCGACGCCTCCCGCGACGAAGAGGGAGGCGAACAGCACCTTGCCCGCCAGCCTCGTGATCTTGCGACCTCGCTCGACCATGCGCCCACCCCAGTAATGGCCCGACCTCTTCTCGCCTGCTACCAGCAGTTGACATCCTCGCATTTTTATGGCTCCCTTACACCAACCAGGGGGGGGCTATGGTTTCAGGGGATCGGCGCGAGTCCGAGGACTACGAGCACATCGACGTCACGCAGTGGCGTCCTGCGAACCAGCCGATCGTCACGCCCGAGCGCGCCGCCAAGGGCGACCTCGTCTACAACACCCCCTGCTCCGAGTGCAACGGCCGCGGCTCGTTCCCCGACCCCTACGGCCGCGGCATCGTCCCCTGCCGAACATGCCACGGCCGCGGCACCAACCAGGTGATCGGCGACATCGCCCTCCAGCACGTGCGGTTCGCGCAGGCCCAAGTCCAGAACGTCATGAACTGGCTCTGGGAGCGAGGCACGCTCGACGACCAGCACCTGCACGACGGCCAGACGTACGAGCAATGGCAGATGGTCCAGCAGGCGAGGCTCGGCCTGCGGCGCAAGGTCGCCGCCAGCGGGGAGGCCACCGACGGGGACGACCTGCGCGAGCGGGGCTTCACACTGCTCCTCATCCGCGTCCCGGCGCGGCACCAGAAGTGGATCGACCACGCCGTCCACACGAACGCCGCCTCCGGGCACGTCCGCTTCATCGCCCAGAGGAACTGCCGCTTCTACCGCGAGGCGTTCGACTGCCTCTCAGGCAAGCTCCCCCCGATCATGGAGGAGCTGAAGGCGCTGCGCGAGGCCAAGGGTGCGAATTAGCGCTCACGCCCCCCTTATGTTCTTGTTGACATCAACGTATATAAATTTTACAATAATCGCATTAGGAGGCCCTTCGTATGCTTCCAATCACCTCGCAACCCATTGATTTTTCGTTGAACGGGCAACCGAAATGCCCAAACTCACCCAGTAACACCATGGCCGACGAGCCAGAATCCCAGCCGAAGCCCGGCCAGCCAACCAAGTACAAGCCCGAATACTGCGAGCAGGTGAAGAAGCTCGCCCTCCTCGGCCTCACCGACGTGGAGATGGCCGAATTCTTCGAGGTTTGCGAGGACACCTTCTACGAATGGAAGAAGGTCCACCCCGAATTCTCCGAGGCCGCTAGCGCGGGCAAGGTCAAGGCCGACGCCGAGATCGCCCACTCGCTCTACGACCGCGCCAAGGGCGCACAGTGGACCGAGCAGGCCGCCTTCAAGATCCGCAACCAGACCGGCCCCGGCCAATTCACCGAGGAAGTCCAGATCGTCGAGGTCCGCAAGGCCGCCCCTCCCGACACCCAGGCCGCCTCGCTCTGGCTCCGCAACCGCCGCCCCAAGAGCTGGCGCGACACCCAGCACATCGAGCAGACCGTCGCCCAGGTCGAGGCCCCCACCGAATTCACGTCGCCTGAAGAGGCCGCCAGGGCCTACGCCGAGGCCGTCAAGGGCCAGTGACCTGGCCGCCCGACGTCAAGGCCGAGTATGAGAGGCGGCTCCGCCTGCTGAACCGGCTGAACGCCGACCCGATCCTCCGCTCGGCGGTGATGCAGCATTACGCGAACAGCCCCGCCGACTGGATCGGCGACTGGTGCGTGACCTTCGACCCCCGCATCCAGCCGCCCAACCCGAAGCTGATGCCCTTCATGCTCTTCCCCAGGCAGAAGGAATACGTCCGGTTCCTCCACTGGTGCCTGACCAACAAGGAATCGGGCCTGACCGAGAAGTGCCGCGACATCGGGGCCACCTGGCTCGCCTGCGGCTTCACGGTCTGGATGTGGCGGTTCCTGCCCGGCTCCGTAGTCGGATGGGGCAGCCGCAAGGAAGAGTACGTCGACAAGAAGGGCGACCCCAAGGCGATATTCCCGAAGCTCAGGCAGATCATCGAACACCTGCCGCCGTTCATGCGGCCCGTCGGCTTCGACCCGACGTCCCACGACACCCACATGAAGCTCCTCAACCCCCAGAGCGGCTCCGCCGTCACGGGCGAGGCGGGCAACAACATCGGCCGCGGCGGTCGAACGACCATCTACTTCAAGGACGAGTCGGCGCACTACGAGCAGCCAGAACTGATCGAGGCGTCGCTCGGCGACAACACCGACGTCCAGATCGACATCTCGAGCGTCAACGGCTCGGCCAACGTCTTCTACCGCAGGCGCATGGCGGGCGAAATCTGGACTCCGGACGGCCCCCACACCCCCGGCAAGGTCCAGATCTTCGTCTTCGACTGGCGCGATCACCCGGGCAAGACCCAGGAATGGTACGACCGGCGGCGCAAGCGGGCCGAGGAAGAAGGCCTGCTCCACGTATTCGCCCAGGAAGTCGACCGCGACTATGCCGGGGCGATCGACCGCGTCATCATCCAGCCCGACTGGGTGAGGGCGGCCGTCGACGCACACGTGAAGCTCGGCTTCGGGGCGGACGGCGAGAAGGTCGCCGGCCAGGACGTCGCGGACGAAGGGGGCGACAAGAACGCCCTCGCGATCCGGCACGGCGTCATCCTGAAGTATGCCGAACACTGGGGCGGCGACGCGGGCGAAGCGGCCAAGGCGGCCGTTCCCCGCTGCATCGAACACGGCGTGCGCGACCTTTACTACGACAGCATCGGCGTCGGCGCCGGCTTCAAAGTCGGAGTCAACAACATGACGCTGCCGCCCGGCCTCAAAGTCCACCCGTGGGACGCTGGTGCCGCCCCGCTGGACCCGCAGAAGAACATCATCCCCGGAGACAAGCAGTCGCCGACCAACGAGGACCAGTACGCCAACCTCAAGGCCCAGAGCTGGTGGCGGCTGAGGACCCGGTTCTACAAGACGTTCCGGGCCGTCCATCACGGCGACGTCTACGACTCGGCCGAGCTGATCTCCCTCGATTCGACGCTCCCCAGGCTACACGAGCTCCAGATGGAGCTCTCGCAGGCCGTCCACAAATACAACGCAGTGGGGAAGGTGCTGGTCGACAAGAAGCCGGCCGGGGCCAAGTCTCCGAATCTCGCGGACGCCGTGGTCATCGCCTACAACCCCATCCGGCCGCCCAAAGGCTTTTTCGATTTAACATAGGATTCCCATGTGGTTTAAGAAGAAGCAGCCCGAGACACGGCCGGAAGAACCGGCCCGCGGGGGCTTCTTCTCGACCGACGGCTTTCCTCCGGCCCGCGACAACGCGGTCAGGCGCCACAAGCGGCTCCAGGAATACCTGGCCCTCACGTTCCAGCGGACGGTCGACGACCTGAAGGCGGTCGACGAGGCGGGGAACCCCGTCACGGTCGCCATGGACGACGCCCAGGGCCTCCAGCGCGTCAAGGCCATGAACGGCCTCGGAATCGGCGGCTACATCCCCGAGACCCAGTTCGCGTGGTACTGCGGGCAGGGCTTCATCGGCTACCAGGCGGCGGCGCTCATCAGCCAGAACTGGTTCGTCGACAAGGCCTGCACCATGCCGGCCAAGGACGCCACCCGCAACGGGTACGAGGTTTCGGTCAACGACGGCACCGAGGTCGACCCCGAGGTGCTCGACTACATCCGCGAGCAAGACAAGAAATACGAGGTGCTCCGCAACTGCGTCGAGTTCGTCAAGCTGGGGCGTGTCTTCGGCATCCGCGTGGCGATGTTCGTCGTCGATTCGAGCGACCCGGAATACTACGCCAAGCCGTTCAACCCCGATGGGGTGAAGCCCGGAAGCTACCGCGGCATCAGCCAGATCGACCCCTACTGGATCACGCCGGAGCTGGGCCAGGAGGCGGCGGCAAACCCCGCCGCAATGGACTTCTACGAGCCGACCTGGTGGCGGATCAACGGCAGGCGCGTCCACCGCACGCACCTCGTGATCTACCGCAACGGCGACCTGCCCGACATCCTCAAGCCCGCCTACCTCTACGGCGGCATCCCCGTGCCCCAGAAGATCGCCGAGCGCGTCTACGCGGCCGAGCGGACGGCCAACGAGGCCCCGATGCTCGCCATGACCAAGCGGCTCACCGTGCTGAAGGTGGACATCACCCAGGCGATGGCCAACCAGGAGGCGTTCAACGCCCGGATGGAATACTGGACGCAGATCCAGAACAACTTCGGGGTGAAGATCATCGGCGGCGACGAGGAGATCGAGCAGTTCGACACGACCCTCGCCGAGCTGGACGCCGCGATCATGACGCAGTACCAGATCGCCTGCGCCGCCGCCGAGGTGCCCGCCACCAAGATGCTGGGCACGCAGCCCAAGGGTTTTAATGCCACCGGCGAGTTCGACGAGGCGAGCTACCACGAGATGCTGGCTTCGCTCCAGCAGCACGACCTATCGCCGCTGGTCAACCGCCACCACCTGCTGCTGATACGCTCCGAGGTGGCCCCGAAGTTCAAGATGAAGCCGTTCAACACGGAAGTCTCCTGGAACGAGCTCGACGAGCAGACGGCGGCCGAGCAGGCCGAGACCGAGCTTAAGAAGGCCCAGGCCGCACAGGCCTACGTGGAGATGGGCGCGGTGGACGGATTCGACGTGCGGTCCAAGCTCATCGCCGACAAGCACTCCGGCTTCAACGGCATCGACCCGGTCGTGCCGGGCGGGCCCGGGGACCGCGAGGCGGAGCTGGAGAACCGGGAAGCCGAGCGCGAGCGGCAGGACGCCGAACTGTCGGCACTGCAGGCCGGGCAGGCTTCGGAGTCGGAAGAGAATCCCGGAGAGAACGGGGCCGAGTAGATGCCCTCGGTCCGCAAGCAGGCGTGGCTCGGCAACCCCCGCAAGAAGGGGGTAGTCGAAGGAAGGGTCCTGAACCCCAACGCCGCGATCGAGCAGCGCTATTACACGACCCTGCGAGTCCTGATCGACCGCATGACGGCCGAGACGGAATTCGAGCTGAAGAAGCTCTTCGAGACCGATGCGGCCGAGGAGTTTTTCGCCACTGACCGAGTCGAGCGATTCGCGGAAGACGCCAGCTTATCGAGCCAGGCGCGCATCCTCACTAACGCCCTGATCAAGAAATACGCCGACCTCTTCGCCTCGCTGTCCAAGCCCATGGCCGAGGAGTTCGCGCGCGAATCGGACAAGTCCAGCGACGTGGCGGTCAAGTCGAGCATACGCTCCATGACCGACGACCTGACGCTGCCGACCGGGGCGATCACCTCCGGCCCACTGAAGGAAATCCTGAACGCCACGGTCGCCGAGAACGTCGGCCTCATCAAGTCGATCCCGGCCCAGTACCTCTCCGGGGTGCAGGGCGCGGTCATGCGTTCCATCACGACCGGCAACGGCATGCAGGAGCTGGTGCCGTACCTCCAGAAGCACAAGGGGATCACGCTGCGGAGGGCGCGATTCATCGCCAGAGATCAAACGGTTAAGGCATTTTCAAGCTTGAGCCGAGAGCGGATGAAGCGCATCGGCGTCACTCGCGGGATCTGGCGCCATACCAGCGGTTCCAGGGAGCCGCGCCAGACGCACATCCACATGGACGGCGAAGAGTATGTCCTCGAAGAGGGCATCTACGACCCCTCCGTGAAGCGCAAGGTCAAGCCGGGCGAGTTGCCCGGGTGCCTCTGCAGGAGCCAGCCAATTTTAAACTTCGGAGTACAGGAATGATCGAACTGGTGAAACGCACCACAGACGGCGACTCCGTCGAGATACGCCTCCTCGGGGCGATCCGCTACACCCGAGTCGGCGTGATCGGCGTGCTCAGCGTCTTCGGACGCGAAGTCTACCACCGCATCGACACGCGTCGTTTCCTCTTCGGCCTCGACTGGCACCGGCGCGCCGAGAGGGGTTGAGATGGCCATCGTGACGATCAGCGTCCACTGCCGCGTGAAGCACTGGTGGCTCATCAAGGCGATCAACTACCCTCTGCTCGCCCTGGGCCTCGAGGCGTGGATACCTTCCATCTGCATCGAAGCGAAAGTCGTCTCCGATGCAGCCTGAGACGGCGCCCGGACAGGGGCCGATCCGCGCCGCCGGCGTGCTGTTCGCCTCTGGCGACACGGTCCTGCTCCTGAAGCGTTCCGACACCGGCCAATGGGCCTTCCCCGGCGGCAAGATCGAGGACGGCGAGTCTCCCGAGCAGGCGGCCGCACGCGAGTCCCGCGAGGAGATCGGCGTCGAACCGACGGCCCTGGAGGAGATCGACCGGTCCGACGACGGCCGCGTGGCCTTCACCACGTTCCTGGCCCGCACGGATGCCTTCGAGCCCACCCTCAACGACGAGCACACCGAATTCGCCTGGGCCGACCTGGCCTCGCCCCCGCAGCCGCTCCATCCCGGCGTCGAGAAGACCCTGAAGAAATACACGGCGAACAAGCACGTCGCCCCGCCCGCCGCGGACGCCGCCGAGACGGCACGCCGTGCGGACCTCAACGGCTTCATCACCATCGAGCGCAACCCCATCTCGCGGGCGGGCGTGTTCCCGTATCTGGGCCGCAGCATCGGCGCGCCGGAGCCGGACAGGGTTTACAACGTCTACCGCCCCGCGGAAGAGTTCACGCCGGAGATGCTGGACAGCTTCAAGCTGATCCCCATCGTCGACGACCACACCATGATCGGCGAGGGACACACCCCGGCCGAGTCCAAGGGCGTGCACGGCACCACCGGCGAGGGCGTCGTCTTCGAGGACGGCGTGCTCTACGCCCCGCTTCGCATCTTCAGCGAGAAGCTGAAATCCCTCATCGAGAGCGGGAAGCGGGCCCTCAGCCTCGGATACCGCTGCGCCTACGAGAAGGCCTCCGGCGTCTTCGACGGCGTGCGCTACGACTACATCCAGCGAAACTTGCGCGGCAACCACCTCGCGCTCGTCGACGCCGCACGCTGCGACGTCGCAGTCCTCGACAACCACCACGCATACGACAACCACATGGCGTTCGATCACTTCGATCTGGCGCTCGACAACCACCAAGAGGAGAAGGCTATGGCCGACGAAACCAAGAAGGACGAATTGGAAGACCGCCTGAAGAAGGCGGAGGACGGCCTGAAAGCCGCCCTCGACTGGATCGACGCCCGCAAGGCGCAGGACGAGGCCGAGGAGAAGGAGGCGGCAGAGAAGGCCGCCAAGGACGCCGAGGAAGAGGCCAAGAAGAAAGAGGCCGAAGACGAGGCAAAAGAGGATGAGAAGGCCGAGGACGAATCGAAGGACGACGAAGCCGAGAAGAAATCCGCCGAGGACGCCGCCGAGATCAAGGCCCTGAAAGCCGAACTCAAGGTCCTGAAGTCGGCCATGGACTCGCTCGGCAAGTCCACCAAGGACGCCCTGACGAAGGTCGCCCAGGACAAGGTGACGCACAAGTCGCTGCTGTCCGAGGTTTCCCGCCGCAACGAGCTGGCCGGCAAGTTGTCCCAGCACTTCGGCGCGTTCGACCACGCCGAGATGACCCTCGACGAGGTGACCGCCTACGGCGTCAAGAAGCTGGGCATCCCCTGCCCCGCCGGCCACGAAGAGACCGCCCTCAACGTCTTCTTCGCCGCCAACAAGCCGTCCAGGAACGCGTTCACGCTCGACTCGGCGGACGCCAAGCGTTCGAGCGAGATCGACGCCTACCTCAACAAGTCCAAATAAGGAGACCAGCACATGGTTGCAGCATTCCAATCCACCGTTAACATCTGGTCCGCGGCCGGCGTCGTGGGCGAACAGGCCTTCGACGGCCCGATGCGCGCCGCCCCCTACAACCTCTACAGCGCGGGCGTCCCCAACCTCATCGGCAACGCCTACACCGTCACCTCCGGCGGCAACCCCGACCCGGTCCCGGGCAGCGGCATCGCCGGCACCGCGCAGGTCGGCGGCTCCGGCACCTTCGCCGGCATCCTGATCAACCCGAAGGATTACGCCTCCTACGGCACGACCGGCCTCGGCGGCCCGCTGAACCCCACGCTGGTCCTCCCCGACTACTCGATCGGCCAGCTGGCCATCATGGGCGAGTTCTTCGTGAACCTCCCCGGCCCCGCCAGTATCGGCGACCTCGTTACCTACGACCCGCTGACCGGCGCGCTCAACAGCGTCACGCCGACCACGAGCTTCACCGCCCAGATCAGCACCACCACGCTGACCGTGAGCGCGATCTCGAAGGGCCAGATCGCCGTGGGCCAGATCATCTCCGGCACCGGCGTCACCCCCGGCACCCGCATCACCGCGCTGGGCACCGGCAAGGGCGGCACGGGCACCTACACGATCAGCGTCTCGCAGACCGTGGGCACCGACACCGTCATGACGGCGGCCAACGCCCCGGCCACCGCCTGGGCGGCCTCCAACGCCAGCATCGCCACCTCCGGCGGCGTCGACACCCTCACGGTGACGACCCTGACCTCCGGCGCGCTCCAGGTCGGCCAGCAGGTCTTCGGCGCGGGCGTCGCCCCCAACACGGTGATCACCGCGTTCGGCTCCGGCGTCGGCGGCACGGGCACCTACACCCTCAACACCAGCGGCCAGACCGTCGGCGCCGAGGCGATGACGGGCCCCTCCAACCTGTTCGTGCCGAACTGCGTCGTCTCGCGGTTCACGGCCAACACGGCCGGCGGCCTCGCGGTGATCAAGCTCACCAACTAACGTCCAACCCGAAGGGATAGACCATCATGAAAGAGACCACCATTCACTCGGCGCTGGACGCACGACACGTCCACGCCCTCAACTTCACCAACGTGGAGCACTACCCCGACCTGGCCCGCATCGGCATGGACGGCTTCGACAAGATCGTCGAGGCCGGCTTCGGCATGGACTCGATCCAGGGAGGCGTGACCCAGGGGAGCATCTCCGTCCAGCTGCAGTTCCTGCAGCAGTTCCTGCCCGGCTTCGTGAGCGTCATGACGGCCGCCCGCAAGATCGATGAGATCGTCGGCATCAACACCGCCGGCTCCTGGGAAGACGAAGAGATCGTCCAGGGCATCATCGAGAACACCGGCACGGCCGTCCCCTACGGCGACCAGACCAACGTGCCGCTGGCCAGCTGGAACGAGAACTGGGTGCCCCGCACCGTGGTCCGCTTCGAACTCGGCATGCGCGTCGACGTGCTGGAGGCGAAGCGTTCCGCCCGCATCATGGTCGACACGGCGGGCCGCAAGCGCGAGTCCGCGGGCCTCGTCCTCGAGCAGCAGCGCAACGCGGTGGGCTTCTACGGCTACAACTCGGGCAACAACCTCACCTACGGCTTCCTGAACGACCCGAACCTGCCCGCCTACAAGAACGTGGCGGCCACCGGCACCGGCAGCTCGACCCTCTGGACCACGAAGAACTTCCAGCAGATCACGCAGGACCTGATCACGGCCTTCGCCCAGCTCCAGCTGCAGTCTCAGGACACGATCAACCCGGAAGTCACCGCCACCACCCTGGCCCTGGCGACCGCCGATTACCAGTACCTTTCGGTGACCACGGACTTCGGCCTGAGCGTCCGCGAGTGGCTGCGCCAGACCTACCCGAAATGCCGCGTGGTCTCCGCCCCGCAGCTCAACGCGGCCAACGGCGGCTCGAACGTGTTCTACCTCTTCGCCGACTCGGTGACGGACCTGTCGTCGGACGACGGCAAGACCTTCGCCCAGCTCGTCCCGGCGAAGTTCCAGGTGCTCGGCGTCCAGCAGATGACCAAGGGCTACGAGGAGGACTACTCCAACGCCACGGCGGGGACTTTGTGTAAGCGGCCTTTCGCCGTAGTCCGCTATAGCGGAATTTAGTTCATTATCAAGGAGTCACACCGCATGTACCATATCTACAGCACTCTGGCCAACGACAACGAATACATCCGATACAGCGAGCACGGGCCGCGCGGCGTCAACGTCGCCGAGCGTTCGGTGCTCGTCAAGGGCGGATCGGGCGTCCACCAGAAGCGCCTGGGCACGCCGCTGGGCGTCCACACGGCGGTGTCCGACGAGGACTTCGCGTGGCTGAAGGAGAACTTCTCCTTCAAGCAGCACATGGCCAACGGCTACATCCGCGTCGAGAAGAGCAAGCTCGACCCAGAGGTCGTGGCCGCCGACATGGTGACCCGCGACCAGAAGACCGACGCCTGCCCGATCGTGCCGCAGGATTTCAGCGACAAGCCGGCCAAGGACGGCCTGACCGCGATCGAGCCCAAGACCAACAAGAAGTCGAAGGCCGCCTAAAGGCTTCCCGTGTCGGGCGTGATCCACTTCCACGAGGTCGCGTTCCGGCAGGCCTACCCCGCGTTCGCGGACGTTGGCCGACACTCCACCGTCGCCCTCCAGGCCTACTGGGACGCGGCGACGGCCTACATCTCGAACCGCGGCGGCGGATGCTACGGCGGCGGGATGACCGTCGCCCAGCGGACGCTCGCGCTCAACCTGATGACGGCCCACGTCGCCTTCCTCAACGACCAGATCGCCTCCGGCGACGTCGGCGGGGTGGTGACGGGGGCGACCATCGACAAGGTGAGCGTGACGCTGGAACCTCCCCCTTCGGGGAACAACTGGCAGTACTGGCTCAACCAGTCGCCGTACGGCAAGCAGCTGCTCGCCCTGCTCAGCGTGGCGAGCGTCGGCGGCTTCTACGCCTCCACCGCCGTGCCCGGCCGCGCCGGGTTCTGGTTCGGGAACGGCTTCTGATGGCTGGCGTGAAGCGATCGAATCCCAAGGCCTTCGAGACGCTGGAACTTCGCCTGAAGGAACTCGCCCGCGTCGAGACGAAGATCGGATGGTTTCCAGGCGCAAAGTACGAAACGGGGGTCCCCGTAGCGTACGCCGCGTCACTGAACGAATACGGCCACGGCTCCACCCCGCCCCGCCCTTTCTTCCGCCCCACGATCATGCAGGAGCGGACCGCATGGGCCGGGTACGCCGCCCAGGGCGCGAAGGCGATCCTCCGGGGCGACCGCACCGCCTTCCAGGTCATGGACGCGATCGGGGGGCGCGCGCAGGAGGACGTGAAGGAGACCATCAATCAAATCACCTCGCCCCCGCTCTCGCCGATCACGCTGGAGCTGCGGGCGATGAAGCACAAGGACCCCTCGCTGAAGGTGACGGGTCAGACGGTCGGCATCGCCGCCTCCCGCGTGAACCAGCCGGGCTACAAGCTCGCGGCGGGCACGCCCACGAAGCCGCTCTTCGACACGGGCCTGCTGATCACCACCCTCACGCACGTCACGGAGGCCAAGTGATACCAGGCTCAAATCTGCTTTCCGCCGCCCAGACCGTGATCGCGAAGCAGAGCTTCACCTACTACAAGTTCAAATCGCGGACGACCAACGAGATCGGCGAGGACGTGGCCGAATACTGCCCTCCCGTCAGGGTGCAGGGCAGCATCCAGCCCGTCCCCCGGAACCTCTACCAGGCCTACGGGCTGGAATTCCAGAGCAACTACATCAACGTCTACGCCCCGCGGAAGTTCATCGACGTCACGCGCGACGTCTCCGGCGACCAGGTCGTGTTCCAGGGGCGGAAATACCAGGTACTGTCGGCGACCCCGTGGCACGGCATCGACGGCTGGGACCAGATCCTCTGCGTCCAGGTGCCCTGCTGACGCCGGCAACCAGAGAGGACGCGCCATGCTCGACAACGAACTCATCGCCCTGATCCGCGCCACGATCATCGCGCAGGAGGCTGCGGCCGGAATCCCCGGCCTGCCGATCAAGCAGGCGTTCCAGCCCACCCAGCAGGGCGCCAACACGGAGCCCACCGGCTATCTCTACAAGATCGGCGACCGCCGCGTCGGCTTCCCGCGCGTCAGCGACGCGTGGGACGAGCAGAACTCCAGGATGGTCCACACCGAGCTGCAGAAGTACGAGACGACCTTCCAGTTCTCGGCGCTGGCGACCCAGGACCCGAAGGCCCCGCGGCAATACACCGCCTCGGACGTGCTCAACCTCGCGGCCTACACGCTCCAGTCCTCGGCGGCCATCGCCGCCTTCGAGGCGCGGGGCGTCGGCGTGCTGCGCGTGACGGACGTACGCAATCCCTACTTCCTCGACGACCGCCAGCGGTTCGAGGCGTCGCCGTCCTTCGACGCGACCTTCACCCACGACCGCGTCGTCGTCACGACCTCGCCGGTCGTGGCGATCGAGGAATACCAGATCATCCCCATCTAAGGAGCCACCCATGTCGATCGACATATCCCGCTACATCCGCGTGACCTCCGGCGTCGGCGCCGGGGCGAACCTCGGCGTCCGGCAGCTCAACGCCATGCTGATCACGACCAACCCGCTCTGCCCGACGGGGACGTTCCTGTCGTTCGCCTCGGCCGCGAACGTCGGCTCGTACTTCGGCACGACCTCGGACGAATACAAGCGGGCGACCTTCTACTTCGGCTGGGTGAGCAAGAACGTGACCTCCCCCCAGGCCCTGAATTTCTGGTTCTGGAACGAGGACGCCGACGTCCCGTCCCGCATCTACGGCAAGCCGAATCCCGCGCTCCTCCCCGCATTCACGGCCATCTCGTCGGGCTCCTTCACGCTGACGCTGGGCGGTGCCACCCACACGCTGACCGGGATCAATTGCTCGGCGGCGGGCTCGCTGTCCGCGGTGGCCGGGATCATCCAGACCGCCATCCGCGCGTACTCTTCCGGCGGCTCCGCCTGGACGGGGGCGACGGTGGCCTTCGACGCCACGCGCGGCTCCTTCAACCTGACCTCCGGCGCCTCCGGCGACGATTCCGTCGCGGTGACGGCGGCCGTGAGCAACGACCTGGCCTCGCCCCTCGGCTGGCTCGCGGGCGCGATCTTCTCGAACGGCCAGGGCGCCCGGACGATCCCCGACATGCTCACCCAGCTCAACAACACGAACGACAACTTCGGCAGCTTCGCGTTCATGGACGCGCTCTCCCTCGACGAGGTCGTCTCGGCCGCCGAGTGGAACGACTCGCTGCCCAGCAACGTGAAGTTCATGTACTCGGTGCCGTGCACCGCCTCCAACGCCTCCGCCCTCAGCTCGGCCCTGCGCGGAATCGGAGGCAGCACGCTGACGCTCGCCCCGCTGGCGGCCGAGTATCCCGAGATGTGCCCGATGATGATCCTCGCCGCCACCAACTACAACGGCCGCAGCGCGGTCCAGAACTTCATGTTCCAGGAGTTCGACCTCACCCCGTCGGTGACCACCGACGGGGACGCCGACCTCTACGACTCCCTGCTGGTGAACTACTACGGCCGCACCCAGAGCGCCGGGCAGAACGTCTCGTTCTACCAGCGCGGCCTTATGTTCGGCCTGGCGAGCGACCCGTCGGACCAGAACACCTACTGCAACGAGATCTGGTTCAAGTCGGCCTGCACGGCGCGGCTGATGAACCTGCTGCTGGCCCTCTCGCGGGTCTCGGCGAACTCCACCGGCCGCGCCCAGATCCTCGCCTCCCTCCAGGAGGTGATCGACCTGGCCCTGTTCAACGGCGTGATCTCGGTGGGAAAGCCCCTGAACTCGACGCAGAAGCTCTACATCACCAACGCCACCGGCGACAACGCGGCGTGGCACCAGGTGCAGGACGTCGGCTACTGGGTGGGCTGCGTCATCGAATCGTACGTCGCCAGCGGCGTGACGCAGTGGAAGGCGACGTACACGATCATATACAGCAAGGACGATACGATCCGCCGCATCGACGGCACGGACATCCTCATCTAGAAAGGTTCAATCCATGGCACAAGACATCTCGGGCTTCGGGCTCGTCGTCAACGTGATCGCGTCGAGCACCTTCCCCGCCGGGTTCGTCGTGACGCAGTTCGCGGACGACTCCGACCCCTTCGACATCCCCTCCGTGCAGATCGCCGACAAGGCGATGGGCGTCAACGGCGACCTCGTGGTCTGGTCGCGCGCCGTGCCGATCGACGTGAGCATCTCCGTCATCCCCGGCTCGCCCGACGACGCGAACCTCGGCATCCTCGCCCAGGCCAACCGCCCCGGCCGCGGCAAGGCCCCCGCCCTCGATTCGATCACCCTGACCGGGATCTATCCGGACGGCACGCAGATCACGCTCCAGTCGGGCCGGCTGACGAACGCCCCGTTCGGCAAGAGCGTGGCCTCCGCCGGGCGCATGAAGAGCAAGACCTACACGTTCACCTTCCAGAACTCGATCGGCTAGGCCCATGGACCTCATCCAGCCCAAGCCGTTCGTCGTCGCCGACCAGGACGGCGTCGAACGCACCTACACCCTCTCCAAGTTCCCGGCCGTCGACGGCCGCGAGATCGTCGCGAAATACCCGCTGAGCGCCCTGCCGAAGCTGGGCGACTACAAGGTGGGCGAGGAGACGATGCTCAAGCTCATGTCCTACGTCGCGGTGGACGCGAACGGCTCGCCGCTGCGCCTGTCCACGCGGGCCCTGGTGAACAACCACGTGCCCGACTTCGAGACGCTCGCGAAGGTCGAGATGGCGATGCTGGAGTACAACGTCAGTTTTTTGCGCGATGGGCGGATCTCCGAGTACCTGCAGGGGTTCGCCGCGAAGCTCCAGGAGTCGACTTTCCGAACGTTGACGGATTTATTGGCGCGATCGTCGCAAGCCGGCTCGCCACCCTCCACGAACTAGAGACCGTCTACTCTCTGGAGAGGGCGTTCTGGCTGTGGGAGGTCCATATGGTCGCGCGTTGCAACGATCACGCCGCCGCCGAGTCGGCGAAGGCGAGGCGTAGATGAGTCTTGAATATTAAGATAATCGGTGTATCGTAAGCCCCCCCAATATTTAGGAGGCTTATGACTGGAGGATACAAGAGATACTACAGGAACGACATCACGCTCGATCGCGTCAGAAAACTTATCGACTACGATCCGGAAACCGGCGAGTTCACAAGAAAGGCGACGACCTCGAAGAAGATTAGACCCGGAGGCAAAGCTGGCGGAATCAATGTGAATGGCTACAAAGTTGTATCCCTGGACGGTCGCGTCCATCTCGCTCATCGCATCGCCTGGCTGGTCTCTCATGAACGATGGCCGGAACACGACCTTGATCACATAAATGGCGATCGGTCTGATTGCCGTCTAAGAAATCTTCGCGAGGCAACTCCTTACGAGAATCTATGGAATAGAACCCTCCAGCGAAACAATAAATCCGGTCACAAGAACGTCTCCTGGTCCAAGCCGGTTCAGAAATGGGAAGTTCGACTGCGACGGAACGGGAGGCAAATCATCATCGGATACTTCGACGACCTTGAGGAGGCGGCACGCATGGCAACGGAAGCTCGTCTGAAGTATCATGGAGATTTTGCCAGGTGAGTGTCTTAGATACCTTTTATTTGATTTTCAAGACCGACGCGAAGGGCGCGTCGAACGACGTCAAGAACCTCGACAGGCAGATCTCCGAGCTCGCCGCGAAGGGGAAGCAGAGGAGCGAGGCCGAGAGCAAGCAGCTTCAGGAGCTCCGCAAGCAGCGCCAGGAAGTCACTCGCGACCTGAAGGACGAGCGCAAGGCGGTCGAGGAGACGGGCGGCGCCTACGCGAAGATGTTCGAATCGCTGGCCGTCGCCGGCGGCGCGTATCTCTCGTTCGCGGCCCTCAAGTCGGGCGTGCTGAACGCGGCGGACTTCAACCGCCAGATCTCGATCCAGTCGCAGATCATGGGCGTGAACACCCGCGAGATGAAGGCCTACGCCTACGCCGTCGAGCAGGCGGGCGGCACGGTGGGCGGGTTCCAGTCCGCTTTGCAGGCCGCCTTCGGCGCGGCGTCCTCCGCCGGGCTCCCGCTGCCGGGCGTGGACACCCTCATGCGTCGCTACCACGCCGCGATCCGAGGCATGTCCCCGAGCGGCAAGGCCAACTACCTCGCCCAGCTCGGCGTCTCCGACCCGGGGCTGGTGCGGCTGCTGGAGTCCTCCGACGAGGAGTTCGAGCGGCGGATCAGGCAGGGCAAGGAGCACGCCGAGGTGACGCGCCAGCAGGCGAAGGCCGCCGACGAATTCGCCGAGTCGTGGTCCAGGGCCACGCAGAGCATCGACCAGATGTTCAGCGTCGTCAGCGGCGACGTCCTCCCCGCGGTGACGAAGGTGCTGGACAAGTTCAGCGACCTCGCCCCCATACTCAAGGAGAGCAAGGTCGAGACGTACGGGGCCTTCGGGGCCCTGAGCGGGATACTCGCCGGCAAGGGCGTGGGGTCCGTCGTCCGTTGGCTCGGCGGTAAGGCGAGCGACCCGTCCAGCGCCGACGCAAGGGGCGGCCATAAGGCCGCGATGGACTTCTGGATCTCACGCGGCTACACCCGCGAGCAGGCCGCCGTCATCGTCGCCAACGAGCAGGCCGAGAGCGGCGGGGACCCCCGCGCCGTCGGCGACGGAGGCACCTCGTTCGGGCTCTTCCAATGGCACGACCCGGCGCGCCGCGACCGCATCCTCAAGAACACCGGCATCGACGTGAAGACGGCCTCGGCCGAGGACCAGCGGAAGGCCGCCGCGTGGGAACTGGAAGCCACGGGGATCGGCCCCAGGCTCCGCGACGCCTCCGGGATCGACCAGGCCTCCGCGATCTTCACCCGCGACTTCGAAAACCCGGCGGACTGGCGGGGCCAGTCGGTCCGGCGCGCCCGCATGGCGCTCGACATCGCCGGCTCCGCGCCCTTCAACGCGTCATCCTCCGGCGGGTCCACCGCCAGCGTGAAGATCGACCAGATCAACGTCCACACCCAGGCCACCGACGCCGCCGGCATCTCGGCGGCGATCGGCCAGGAGCTGAATTCCCACCTGAGGTCCGCCATGAGCAACATCGACGACGGGGTCGCCTACTGATGGCCCTGATCCCCGCCGCCCTCTCCTCGAACCTCGCGGCCGCCCTGGAGCTGCTGGCGCTCGGCTCGAACGTCGACGTCGTGGCGGTGTACGACGGATTCACGCAGGTCTTCGCCGAAGCCCGCCCCATGAAGGCTTCGGTGCGCGAGACCTCGCGGATCATGGAGCACCCGGCCGAGAACGGCGTGATCATCGCCGACCACCACGTGATCAACCCCGTGGAGGTGGACCTCTCGCTGCTCATCCCGGTCCAGTTCTACGGGTCGACCTACGCGCAGATCCGCCAGGCTTTCGCGAACGCGACGAACCTCTCGGTCCAGACGAAGACCGGCGTCTACCTGAACATGGTGATCGCCGACATGCCGCACGAGGAGAATCCCGACCTCTACGACGCCATCGCCATGCTGCTGCGGCTGAAGCAGGTGCTGCTGGCCCCCGGCGCCTCCACCTATTCCCCGGCGGACCCGGCGAACCTCGACCTGGCGAGCGGGGGGCTGCAATCCGCCGCCGTCCTCGGCCGCAAGGCGCTCGCCGCGGCCACATCGATCGCCTCCTACGCCGACCTCGGCCGGCTGCTCTGATGCTCCAGATTCCCATAGCCTCGCTGCCCAACCAGGCCTTCACCGTCATCCTCGACGGGGCGACCTGGGACGTCGCGATCCGCGCGGCGGCCGGGGTCATGACCGTGAGCCTGTCGCGGGACGGCGCCCCCGTAGTCGACAACGCCCGCGCCGTCGCCGGGTCGTTCATCCTTCAGGCGGAATACGAGGAGTCGGGGAACTTCTTCTTCGCCACGCAGGACTTCGAGCTGCCCGACTACGCGAAATTCAACGTCAGCCAGCACCTGATCTACATCGGCGCCGCCGAGCTGGCCGCGATCCGCTCGCCCAAGACGCCCCCCGTCACCGCGGCCGACTTCGACCCCGTCGCCGCGCTCCCGCTGCGGTTCGCCCCGCAGGGATACGCGTAAGGCCCATGCCCTCGGCTTTCGACGGCCGCCTCATGCGGCTGACCGTCCAGCTCCCTTCCGGCCCGCAGTCGTTCGACCAGCAGTTCGCGATCCAGGCTTCGGGGCGCAAATACGCGGGAGGCATCCAGGGAGAGGCCCAGGTGCGCGTCTTCAACCTGACGCGCGAAGCCCAGAACTACATCCTGACCCAGGCCTCCCCGCTCGCCCGGCCCGGCGTCGAACGCACCCCGATCAACATCGCCCTCGACGTCGGCCGCGAGTCGACCGGCCTCTTCCGCCTCTACGAGGGCTACGCCTTCCAGGGCGGGATGACCCAGCCCCCCGACATAGGCATCACCTTCAGGGCGCTGACGAACAACCTGCTCACCGGCGTCATAGCCGGGTCGAACGCGGGCGGCCTCGCCGCCCTCGACCGGCTCGCCTCCAACGTGGCGCGGGCCAACGGCCTGGAGCTGAGCTTCCAGTCCCGGCAGGCGGGCAAGCTCGTGTCCAACTGGTCGGTCTCGGGCTCGGCCCAGAGGCAGATCGAGCAGCTGGCGCTCGCCGGCGACGTCGACGCCTTCGTGGACGGCTCCACGCTGGTCGTGCTCGACCACGACGCCCTGCGCGACGGGGCGGACGTCCTGATCTCGGCCGACACCGGCATGGTCGGCATCCCGCAGGTCACCGACTCCGGCGTCGTCGTCCGCGCGATGATCGACCCGGCGATCAAGGTCGGCTGCGGGGTGACGATCGTCAGCAAGCTCAACCCCGCCGCCAACGGCTCCTACAAGGTCGTGCAGCTCAACTTCGAGGCGGCCAGCCGCGAGACGCCCTTCTGGTACACGCTCGCCTGCTCGAACCTCGCCTATTATCAAGGGGTGGACGGATGACCGATTTCCGCAATTCTCCGCCGTCGCGCAACCCGGCCGACGTCGATTCGCTGGCGGGGCTGCTCCGCCTGTTCCTGACCAAGACGCAGCAACGCTGGGACGACATGCTCCCGGCCGCCGTCATGGCCTACGACCGGGCCCGCAACGTGGCGCAGGTGCAGCCGCTGATCGCCTCGGTGACCACCGACAGGGTCGTGGTCCAGCGGGCCCAGGTGGCCGAGGTCCCCGTCCTCCAGCTCGGCGGCGGCGGCTTCGTGCTCAGCTTCCCGGTCAGCTCCGGCGACCTCGGCTGGATCAAGGCCAACGACCGCGACATCTCGCTGTTCCGCCAGACCTGGTCCGCATCGCCGCCCAACACCCGGCGGATGCACAGCTTCTCCGACGCGATGTTCATCCCCGACGTCATGATGCGAGGCGTGGCGATCGCCCCGGAAGACTCGGCCAGGGCGGTGTTCCAGTCGCTCGACGGCTCGGTGCGGATCGCCCTCGGCGAGGACCTGATCGAGATGCACGCCCCCTCGGGCGTGGGGATTGGTGGGACGCCCGACGAGAACGCGATTTTCGACGTGCAATCCACCGCCAAGGCGGCGATGCCTTGGCCCCGCATGAGCGAGGCGCAGCGCGACGCCATCCCATCCCCCAGGGAAGGCATGGTGGTCTGGAACCTCGACACGCACGCCCCATCCTCTTACGACGGCACGGCCTGGAGCTGAACCATGACCCGAACTCTAGGCCTCTCCGACTCGTCGCACGACCTCTACCTCGCGCCCGACGGAAACCTCGCGGTCCTCTCCGGCCGCGACGCCGTGGCGGCCGCGTGCCAGACCGCATCGCTGGCCCAGCTCGGCGAGATGGTGCTGGCGACGACCTCCGGCCTGCCGAACTTCCAAGCGGTGTGGACGGGCGCGCCCAACCTCGCCCTCTGGCGGCAATACCTCTTGAACACCCTGCTCGGCGTCGAGGGCGTCCTGGCCGTGTCCGACCTGACGGTCGACCGCACGGGCGGCGTCCTGTCCTACCGGGCGACCATCGAAACGACATTCGGAAAGACGACGGTGAATGGCTGATTACCAGTACATAGCGGCGACCGGCGTCATCTTGCCCCAGACGTCGGACATCCTCTCCGGCGTCCAGCAGGAATACCGCGACGCCTTCGGCGCCGACCTCGTCGTCACGCCCGACACGCCCCAGGGCGTGCTCATCACGGCCGAGGCCCTCGCCCGCGCCGAGGTGGTGCGCAACAACGCCGATCTGGCGAACCAGATCAACCCCAACGTCGCGGGCGGCGTTTTCCTCGACGCGATCATGGCCCTCACCGGCATGCAGCGGACGCCGGCCACGAAGACCGTGGTCCCCGCCGTCACGCTCTCCGGCGTGGCCGGGACGGTGATCGCCGCCGGGGCGCTGGCGGCCACCGCCGCCGGGGACCGCTTCGCCTCGCTGTCCACCGTCACCCTCGACGGCGCCGGCTCCGCAACAGTCGACTTCGCGGCCGTGGAATACGGCCCGGTCCCCTGCGGGGCGGGCGACCTCACGACGGTCGTCTCCGGCATCCTCGGCTGGGAGACCGTGACCAACCCGAATGCGGGAGTTCTCGGATCGGCCGTCCAGTCCGACCAGGCGGCCCGGGCCCTCCGCCGCAACACGCTCGCCTTCCAGGGCGTGGCGCTGGCCGAGGCGATCACCTCGGCCCTCTACAACGTGGAGGGCGTCCGCAGCCTGGCGTTCCGCGAGAACGTGGCGGCGACGACCCAGGTGATCGACGGGATCAGCATGGTCGGCCATTCCATCTACGCCTGCGTCGACGGCGGCTCCGATACGGACGTGGCGGCGGCGCTGCTGGAGAACAAGAGCTCCGGGTGCGCCTGGAACGGCGGCACCAACGTCTCGGTGGTCGAGCCCGCCAGCGGGCAGTCCTACGCGGTCCAGTTCGACCGCCCGGAGGTGATCGGCGTCCTGATCAAGGTCACCACCACCAACGGCGACGCCGGGAACATCACCAAGGCGATCCTCGACTACGCGGCCGGCGACATCGACGGCCTGGCTGGCTTCGTCGTCGGCGCCGACGTGTCGCCCTTCGAAATCGCGGGGGCGGTCATGGCCGAGCAGCCGGGCTACTACATCTCGAAGGTCGAGATCAGCCGGTTATCCCCGGTGTCCTATTCCACCGCTCCGATCGCGATCGGCATAAACCAGATCGCCCACACCCAGCTCAGCTACATCACGGTCGTCATCGCATGACGACGATCCAGGAGTTCAGTTTCTCGGTCGACCTGCTGCGGGCGCTGCTCTGGCAGTACGAGAAGGCGGAGAACCTGCAGTCGCTGCTCGCCGACAAGAAGGCGTGGTACGACGCCAACCAGACGCAGTTCTGGGAGGGGTGGATCCGAGACGTGTTCGACCTGCGCACCGCGAGCGAGTTCGGCCTGATCGTCTGGAGCGTCATCCTCGACCTGCCGCTCTTCGTGAATTCGCCCCCCGACCCGGGCAAGCCGACCTTCGGCTTCGACGGCGCGGGCGGCGACGTGAACTTCGACAACGGCAACTTCACCGACTCGTCCGGCTCGTCCTACTACCTGCCGCTGGAGACCAAGCGGCTGGCCCTGCGGCTGCGCTACTTCCAGCTCACCTCGGCGGGCACGGCCCCCGAGATCAACCGGATGCTGAAACACCTCTTCGCGGACCGCGGAAAGGCCTTCCTGAACGACTTCGGGAACATGGCCCAGCAGTACGTGTTCGCCTTCCCGGTGACCTGGGACCTCGCCTACCTGTTCAACAACTACGACATCCTCCCCCGGCCCGCCGGCGTCTCGTCGACCTGGGTGGACGCCACCCTGACGTATTTCGGCTTCGAGCCGTACGGCGGGGTCTTCGATCAATCGACATTGCAGTAAGGACACAGCATGCCAATCAACGGCTATTTCGACGCGCCTTTCGCCGTCGCCGGCAACCTCCAGACCGTGCCCGACACCATCCAGGGCAACGGCAGCGTCAGCTACACGGAAGGCTTCGGCATCCTCTACAGCACGGCGGTGGCGAGCGGCGGCATCAACTTCCCCCGCGCCCAGTTCAACCAGCTGATGAACGACATCACCACGGCCCTGCAGTACATCCAGCGGGGCAACGCCGCGGCGTTCATCACCTCGGCCATGAACGGCGGCACGCCCTATTCGTACCCCCAATACGCCACCGTCCTGAAGGACGGCGTGGCCTATCAGTCCCTGCAGGATTCCAACACCGACACGCCCCCGTCCTCGAAATGGGCGGTGCTCGACTTCACCTCCGGCTCGCGCTCGGCGGTCCCCGGCACCTACCTCAACCTGAAATTCGCCTGGGCCTCGGCGACGACCGCGACCCTCACGGCCGACGAGGCGGTGGTCGCCACCGCGCTGAACGGCACCGCCTACAAGGGGTCGAGCCTGAACCTGCCCCTGGATCTTGCCACGGTCGGCGCGGGCGGGATGGATTCCGGCTCGCCGCCGACGAACGGCAACCTCTACGTCTACCTCATCTACAACCCGACGACCTTCACGTTCGCCCTGCTGGCCACGAACAGCGGCACGGGAGCGACGATCTACCCCGGCGCTTATATGCCCGCCGGCTACACGGCCTCGGCGCTCGCCAGCGTCCTGCGGACCAACGGCTCCGCCGAGCTGGACTCCTTCACGCAGATCGGCCGCGAGGTGTACTTCCCGCCCGTCGCCATCCTCTCCGGCGCCGCCGGGAAGGCGACGCTCGGCTCCCAGTCGGTCGCCGCCGCCGTGCCCGTGGGGGCGAAGTCGGTCAGCGGCTACATCTACCAGAGCCAGACCGGGGCATCCATCCAGACCAACGTGGCCGTCGCCTCCGACGCCGCGGGCACGGCCCTTCAGCAGGGCGGGCGCACCAGCGCTTTCACCGGCACTTACAACAACCTGAACTTCCGCCTGCTGCCGATCCTCACGCCCCAGACGATCTACTGGACGTCCGCAGACACGCGGGCCTCGTCGATCGACATGGGCGTCTCCAGCTACACGTTCTAGGTCCGTGGAAGCCTGCTTCACCTTCGCCCAGGGCGAGACCGTCGCCGAGGCCTTCCCGCTCGGCCTCGACCCGTCGGGCAAGCGGTTCGATTCGCGGTTCGCGTTCCTGCCATCGTCGCTCGACCTCTCCAGCGAGGACGGCGGCCTGACGGTCGACGGCGAATCGCTCGTGGTGAACATCCCCTGGGCGACCACCGCCGGGATCGTCCCCGGCCTCTATCCGTTCGACATATTCATGACGAGCCAGGACGGCGACCGCACGCAGGTCGAGTCCGGCCTGGTGCGCGTGACCCAATCCGTCACGCCGGCATAAATCCGCAACCCCAGAGCAGCGAGGAACACATGAGTTGTGATGCGACCCGCGTCGGCCCCCAGGGGCCGCCGGGCATCAATTGGAGGAGATATTTCTCCGTAGACGCGAAGTACGTACCGTCCGACGCGATCTTCTATGCGGGAAGCTCCTATATCTGCATCCAGCCCAACACCGGCGTCGCGCCTACGGGGGAGGTCGGCGACCCGTACTGGAACCTGCTCGCGGAAGGGGCCGAGAACGCGGGGCCGGGCGGCGCGAACGGGGCTGTCCAGTACAACGCGGCGGGCTTCTTCGGGGGAATCCCCGGCAGCCGCGTGCAGGCCACCGGCGAGCTGGTCTCCTTCAAGTCGCAGCACGACGCGGACACGCCGCTGACCATCGAGGCGGCGAGCCCCACCCAGTCGGGCGACCTCCAGCGCTGGGCCGACTCCGAAGGCGCCGTCCTGTCGCGCATCGCGTCGAACGGCAACCTGACCACGCCGAATTTCAGCGGTTCCAGCCACGGGACGAACACCGGCGACCAGTCCGTCGTCGTGGCTTCCGACAACGGATTCTCCGGCACCTCGTCCGGCGTGTCGACCGTGACGATCACCCTCTCGACGACCGAGGAGGGGATGCTGAAGGGCGACGGCGGCGCGCTCACCCAGGCGACCCCGGGCGAGGACTATTCCGCCGGGACGTCATCCCTCTCCACCGGCATCCTCAAGTCGACCACCGGCACCGGAAATCTCACGATCGCCGTGGCGGCCGACTTCCCGACGCTCAACCAAAACACGACCGGCAACGCCGCCACCGCAACGGCCCTCCAGACCCCTCGCACCATCAACGGCGTCGATTTCGACGGCACCGCGAACATCACCATCACGGCCGCCCCCGGCGGATCGGCGGGCGGGGACCTCTCCGGCTCCTATCCCAACCCGACGGTCGCAGGCATCAACGGGACTCCCCTCGGAGCGACGACGGCGACGGCGGGCAACCTGCTGATCGGCGACGGCTCCGAGTGGTCGAGTGAAGCGATGGGCGGAGACGCCACGATCGACGCGGCGGGGAACCTGAGCATCGCCGATTCCGCCGTGACGACGCAGAAGCTCGCCGATTCCGCGGTGGCCACCGCGAAGCTGGCCGACGCTTCGGTATCCACCGACAAGCTCGCGGCCAAGGCCGTGACCTACGCGAAGATGCAGGACGAGTCGGCTTCCACGCTGCTCGGCAACCCCACGGGAGGCGCGGCCGCTCCGTCGGAGATCACGCTCGGCGCGGGCCTCGCCTTCAACGGCCCCGCCCTCGCCGTGACGGGCGACGCGCTGGTGACGGCCACGGGTTCGACCACGCCCCGAAGCCTCAAGGACCGATTCGCCGACGTGCACAACGCCAAGGACTGGGGCGCCTCCCCGCTCGCCACGCCGCTGGCGAACCGGCAGGCGATCCAGGCCGCCGTGGTCTACGCCTACAGCCTCGGCGGCGGCGAGGTCTACATCCCCGCCGGTACGTACCTCATCGACATCGGAACGCCCATCATCCTGCCGTCCAACATCACCCTCTCCGGCGTGCGGGCGCAGACGCGCCTCGTGCCCGACATGAGCACCATCCTGCCCGACAAGATCTACCCGCTGGCGACCGGGGCGATGGTGATCACCGGCGACCCGACGACCGGCAACCGCGCCGGCCTGGTGTCCGGCCAGACCGTCAACCCGGCGTCGATCGTGGAGAATGTCCACGTGAAGGACCTGGTCTTCGACAATTCGGCGTCCACCACCCCCATCCCTGCGGGCTATCACCTGAACGGGGTCCAGCTGTGGTTCTGCCACAAGTCGAGCATCACCTGGTGCGAGTTCTACAACTTCCCGAACTCCGGCCCCTACATGGCGGGCTACCGCCACGCCGAGATCGCCCACTGCATCGTTGACCACTGCGGGCACCTGACGTCCGAGGCGGGCTCCCTGAACGGCATCTCGACGCCGGGCTGGATCGACGCGACGGACCGGGAGAATTCGAGCCTCGACCTCAAGATCCACCACAACTACGTCTCGAACTGCCGCCAGGAGGGCATCCAGAACTCCACCTGCAAGGGCGTCATCATCAGCGACAACGTCCTCATCGGCAACCAGGACTTCGGCGTCGAGGGCGAGGCCCAGACGCCGGGGACGACCGCGACCTCCGCCACATACGGCTACGAGGTCCCGGCCGACGCGATCGTCGAGCGCAACTACATCGACGGCTACTCGCCGACGCTCGGAACCTACGGCACGGGCGGGATCTCCTGGGGCAGCGCCAACCAGGGGAAGATCGCCATCCGCAACAACACCGTCCGCTTCACGGACAACTCCGCCGGGGTGGCGCCCGGCTACGGCACCACGACCTTCGCCTACATCGGCGGGTCGGGCATCTCCTTCCGGCAGAACAACAACGGCGTCTTCCAGGTGGCCGACAACCTGCTCGAAGGGATCGTGCCCGGATCGGGCGGGGCCGTCATCACCTGCTCCAACGGCCTCGACTCGGTGCACGTCACCGGCAACCACGCCGCGAACTGCAACTCGGCCCGCAACTTCTTCAACATGGCGACGGGCAACGTGAAGGAGTTCGTCGCCCACGACAACAGGGCGATGGACGGCACGTTCCTGCGGATGTTCGACCTGAGCTTCACCGCGGGATCGGCGAATACGCTGGCGAACACGAACATAGCCATCACCGACAACACGCTGTCGGGCTCCTCATCGGGCTTCGCCGTCCTGCGATTCCCGAACAACGTGACCGTGCAGCGGCTGACCTTCAAGGGCAACCAGGCCAACGCGATCAACTCCAGCTCCAACGGCTCGGAGGGGCTGCTGCGGATCACGGCCGCGACGGCGGGCGGCTTCACTCTGTCCGTGTCCCGGATGGAGATGGAAGGCAACACGGCGTCGTACGCCGGGAACACCATCTGCCCGCTCATGTTCGACGCCTCGGTGGCGGCCTCCTCGATCACGCTGCTGTTCGCAAAGAACAACAACTTCGGCACGCCGACCACACCGGCGCTGACGAACGCATTCTCGGCGATCGCGACGCTGTACGAGGCGGGCAACGGCTATCCGGGCACGCCCAACCTGATCACGAAGCAGTCGGCCGGCAACGTGACCCTCACCAACTCGGTCGACGTGCTGGTGGTCAACAAGACGGCGGCCCAGGCGACCACCGTGACGCTCCCCCCGGCGCCGATCACGGTCGGGAAACCGTTCACGATCAAGGACGGCAAGGGCGACGCGAACGTCAACAACATCACGATCACCCCCTCGTCCGGCACGATCGACGGCCAGGCGAGCTACGTCATGGAGTTCAACTACGACTCCAAGACGGTCATGTTCAACGGTACGGAATGGAATGTAATCTCATGATGAAACGCACCCTCCCCTTCCTCTTCGCCATCCTGCTCGGCGCCGCGTCCGCGGCCCACGCCTACGACCCGCCATACCTGGGGACGAGCGCCACCAACACCAACCCTCGCCGCCAGGGCGAAGCGAACACGGGGCTCTGGACTCCTTCCACGGGAGTGATCGCCTTCTCCAGCCTGGGGACGACGCAGGCCCAGATCATCAACACCGCCAACGCCAGCAATTACATCACCCTCACCGGGTCGCTGTCCGGCTCGCCCGTCGTCGCCGTCGACGGGACGAGCTCCAACCCGGCCCTCACGCTCAGCGGCAAGGGGACGGGCGGCGTCGTCTTCCGCGTCAACGGCAACACCCAGGCGTCGGTTCTCTCCTCGTCCAACACCGTCAATTCCCTCACCTTCGCCGGGGCCGCGACCAACACGCCGCCTTCGATCGGCGTGACCGGGAGCGACACGGACGTGGCCCTCACCCTGACCACCCAGGCCGCCGGGGGCATCAACCTCCAGACGGGCGGGGGCGGGCGGCAGGTCCGCGTCGCCAGCACGGCGAGCGCGGTGGATTACATCCAGCTCACCGGCGGCGCGACCGGAACCCCGGGCACGGTCGCGGCGAGCGCGCAGGGATCGGATGCGGACATCAATTTCGCGGTCAACCCCAAGGGCTCCGGGGCGGTGACCAGCACCGGCTACGTCATCCCGGCGGGCGTGAACCGTGTGGCGACTCAGGTGGACAAGACCAACGCCACGCTCGGAAACGTGACCGGGCTGACGGCGCCGATCAAGAACGGAAAGACCTATTCCTTCCGCGCCGTCCTGCACGTTGCGGCCGACGCGACGGGCGGCCACAAGTACGCGGCGACCAGCAGCGGCACGGTCTCGGCGATCATCTACGAGATCAGGTCGCTGTGCAACACCACGTCCGTGAACGTCATCACCTCCCGGCAGACGACGCTCGGCGGCTCGGCGGGCCAGGCGGGATGCGTGGACCCGTTCACGGTCGTGGACGGCACGGTCACGGCGTCCAGCGACGGCACGCTGGCGATCCAGTTCGCGCAAAACACCGGTTCCGGTACGTCGAGCGTGCTGGTCGGATCGAGCTTCATCGTCCAGCAGATCAACTGACGACGAGGATCCTACGAAAAGGGCGATGCAAAACCCTCATTGAATCCTTACATGGAAAGGCCCACACTTTGCCCCAGATCCGCAAGCCCGCGTCCTCGGTGACGCGCAAGGAATTCGACGCCCTCGCACGGAAGGTCGAGTCGGCGTCATCCACCCTCCGCGAGGACCGCAAGCGGATCACGGCGCTCGAGAAGAGCGACCGGGACCTGGAGGAGCGAATGGAGCGGAAATTCGTCGAGGTGAACATCAAGATCGACGCCATCGGCGCCAAGCAGCAGGACGTCTCGCAGAACCTCGACGGCCTGATCAAGGCCCAGGGCGAGGCCAACGCCAGGGTCGACGGGCAGCTCGGGCTTCTCCTCGGCGCGTTCCGCCTCGACGAGGGCGACGACGCCAAGGGCCATTTCCGCGAGGACATGACGTTCCTGCGCAAGCTCCGCATCGCGTCCGAGGACGGGAAGGGCTTCACTTACAACGCCGTGATCGGCCTCGTGGTCGCCGGAGTCGGGAGCCTTTTCGTCGCGGGCGTCTTCACGATCTTCGGCGTCAAACCGTGACCCCCGACCTTTCCGACCCCTCGGACGTCCTCGCCAGGACGCTCTACGGGGAGGCGCGCGGCGAAGGCCGCCGGGGCATGGAAGCCGTCGCCTGCGTGGTCCTCAACCGGGCGAAGCAACCCGCGTGGTGGGGTAAGGACATTGCGTCCGTCTGCCTCAAGCCGTGGCAGTTCTCGTGCTGGAACCAGAACGACCCCAACCGCCCGAAGCTCCTGACCGTCGATGAAACCGACCAGTCGTTCCGGCTGGCGCTGCTGATCGCCCGTCAGGCCGTGGCCGGGAAGCTGGCCGACATCACCGACGGGGCGGACCACTACTATGATTACCGCATCAAGAAGCCGAAGTGGGCGGAAGGACGCGAGAAGGCGGCTCTGATCGGCCACCACGCGTTCTACAAGATCGGGCCGAAGGCCTAGCGCCCGAATTCGACCTGACGGTCTCCTGACATTTCGCTTGCGCGAACCCGCCCGACCCTCCAATCTGGTCGTAGGACCAACCCCTTTTTCGCCGCCTCGCATGCCCCGCAAACGCCTCGTCCGAAACGCCTACCACAAAGCCACCCCGCCCGACGCCGAGCTGCTCGCCCGGCCCGCCTCCGAGATGAACGTCGTCTCCCAGGCCGAGGCCCTGCTCCGCACCCGGCTCTCGACCCGCCCCGGCTTCCGCCTGCTCGACGGCACGCCCTGCGACCTGAACCGCCTCATGCGCGAGGCCAACGCGGTGCTCGCGTCCCATGGGCTCGCCCAGCTCGGCCGAAACCCGGCCTGGCACGTTTAGCAGGAGCGGGCCGACTCTTCTCGCGGCCGCGGCCCGATCCGCATTACGCCGCCCTTCTCGAACGCCCACCGACACTCCAACCCGGCCCAAGACCGGGCGTCCAAGTCGTTTTCAACCTTTCAACCAGGGGGATATCCATGGAATGGATCATCACGCGCCTATCCGAACCTTCCACGTGGCGGGGGCTCTTCGCCATGCTCACCGCGGGCGGGATTTCGCTCGCGCCGGACTACGAAAACGCCATCATCGCGATCGGCCTTTCGATCATCGGCCTCATCAACGTCATCAAGAAGGAGAAACTCGATGGCACTCCCAAGAACAAGTAGCCTCCTGGCCGCCCTGGCCCTCTGCGCCTGCGTCGGCCAGACGCCGGTCCAGCAGTATTTCGAGCTGAAGCAGCACTACGCGACCGCGATCCACTTCTCGGCCTCCTACCGGAAGGACTGCGACGCCAAGCCCAAGGCCGACCCCTGCAAGGGCGTGGTGAAGGAGATGCAGCGGCTGGATACGACCGCCTCGTTCGCCTTCGCCAAGGCCGACGACGCGTTCTTCAACGCCGACGTCGAGCCCGACGCCACCTACAAGGAGATCGTCCTCCAGAACGCGAAGGTCGCCCTGAAGAACCTGCAGAACCTCATACTCGGTACAGCCAAATGAACAGCCTCCTCGTCTTCCTCACCTCCTACGGCGGCCTGATCAGCCAGGCCCTCTCGCTCGTCGCCAAGGGGATCGAGCTCGGCCCCGAGCTCATCAAGCAGATCGACAACCACGCCGAGCTGATGAAGCAGCTCGTCACGCAGAAACGCGCCCCGACCCAGGAGGAGATCGACGCCCTCAACGCCTCGATCGAGGCCGACCGGGCGATCCTCCAGGCCCCGATCGAATAGCTCGGGGCTGCGACCGCCATCGGCACGGCGGCCCTGCGCGGGCCGCGGCCGATGACCTGACCGAACGACCCTTTCAGTGAACTTGACGCCTCTCCGGGTAACCCCCCGGGGAGGCGATTTTTTCGCTTGTATTTATTTCCAAATGCAATAGTGTCCGCGTCATGAGTGAAATCTTCTTCATCGCCGACACCCACTTCGGACACCGCCGGATCATCGAATTCGATGAGACCAGGCCGTTTCGATCGTTCCCCTCGATAGAGGAGCACGACGAGGGACTGGTGCGCCGCTGGAACAGCGTGGTCGGCCCGAAGGACGTTGTCTGGCATCTCGGCGACTTCTGCTTCGGCAAGAGGAACCTGGAGATCGCCGCCCTCCTGAACGGCAACAAGAAGTTGGTCATGGGCAACCACGACATGTACACGTCCGCCGACTACCTGAGGTACTTCACGAGGCTGTCCGGTGCGGTCGAGTTCAAGGGGGCGGTCCTGACGCACGTGCCGATCCATGAATCGCAGATGGAGAGGTGGGCGTTCAACGTCCACGGTCACCTGCACACCAAGCGTGCGATGCGTCCTCCGACGCTTCAATTGGACGGCACGATCATGGAGGGCGTGCCCGATTGGCGTTACGTCTGCGTCTCCGCCGAGCAGGTGGACCTGACGCCGGTGACGTTCGACTGGATTCTTGAAAAGCGCAAGGAGGCGAAATGATGGAAACGGCCTTGGTGAAAATGCAGTTCGGCAGCCACGTCTACGGGACGAACCTTCCGACGAGCGACCTCGACTTCAAGGGCGTCCATCTGCCCGAAGGCCGCGACATACTGCTCCAACGGCCGAGGAACACGATCAACGTGAAATCCAAGTCCGACGCGACGAAGAAGAACGGGCCCGACGACGTGGACTTCGAGTCCTTCTCCCTCCAGCAGTATTTCAAGCTGCTCCTGGAAGGGCAGACGGTGGCATTGACCATGCTCTTCGTCCCCGACCGCTGGGTGCGGGAGCCGAGCGGGACGTGGGAGGCGATCCGCGAGCACAAGGATCGCTGGCTGCACAGGGGAGTTTCCGCCTTCGCGGGATACTGTCGGCAGCAGGCCAACAAATACGGCGTGAAGGGAAGCCGAGTGGCTGCTTCTCGTGCGGCGATGGAGTTCTTCGAGGCCCTGATGGCCGAGCACGGCACGGGCTTCAAGATCCGTGAAGCCTGGGACCGTATCGAGGCCCTCGCAGCCGATCCCCGCTACCAGCACATGCAGATCCTGGAAGGAAACCTGCGCGGCCGCCCGGAATTGATCGTCAGGATGCTCGACGTCTGCAACCGCAAGGTCCAGGAGCACGTCACCGCCAAGGAGGCCTACAAGATATACAAGCACCTGGTCGACGAGTACGGCCAGCGGGCTTTGCTCGCGGAAAAGAACGAGGGCGTGGACTGGAAGGCCATGATGCACGCCCTCCGAGTCTGCCGGGAAGCCGAAGAGCTCCTCCTCACCCACACGATCAGCTATCCCCGGCCCGAGGCGGAGTTGCTCCTCAGAATCCGCAAGGGCGAGCTGCCCTACCGAGAGGTCGCCGAACTGCTCGAAGCGGGCATGGACCGCCTGGAAGAATGTCAGGCCGCGTCTACGCTCCCCGCCGAGCCGGACCGTGCATTCGCCGAGGAGTTCGTCGCCTCGGTCTACCGGACGAGGGTATTGGGGGCCGCGGCGTGAACCGCAAGGATCTCGAGCGCATCGTCGCCTCCCTGAACGACGAACACGGCCGGGGCGGCCAGACCGAGCTCGCCCGCCGGACCGGCTGGGACCACAGCACCGTCTGGCGGAAGCTCAACGGGAAGCTGAAGATCAGCCGGGCGGACGCGCTGCTGATCCGCGATGCAGTCCCGGAGTGGGAAGGATAGACATGGAAGGCCGCCTCTCCCGCATCCTCGCCCGGCTCCGCGACGCTTTCCGCCGCGAAGAGACGGCCGTCGATCCTTCATCGGCCATGATCGGCCTTCCGCCGTCCCAGCGGCCGCGCTGGAGCGATCCCGCCGAACACGCACGCGATTTCTCCGAGCGCTACGCCGAGCCGATCAACATCGAGGTCGAGAGCCGAATGATGGAGTTGGGCGTCGACCCGGCGAAGATCGGATGGAGGGAGGTGGGCGAGGACCACAAGGCGTTCCATCCGGGGATAGCGGACGCCGGGAACGTATCCCCGGACGGCCGGATCGTGGTCGGGGCCGGGCTGTTCAACCCCGATCGGATCGCGGAGGTCTACGGGGAGAAGGCGGGGAGGCTGTTCGAAGGCTCGCGGATCGAGGACAGGCTCGACTCGATCGTCGCCCACGAATACGAAGAGCACCGACATGGGATGAGCCACGTCGAAGCCCTGGATCGCACGCCGAGCACGGCACTCCCCATCAGCGACCGGGCCCGGGCGATCGCCGCGGCCATGCGCGACGGTTGGAAGCGATAGGCGGGATCACGCCGCCGATCCGGCGTCGTCCAGGAACTCGAAACGGCGCTCCCAGCCGGTGAACGTGAACCTGAAGACGACCCAGTCGCCCTTGGTGAAGGTCCCCATCGGCATCATGATGTTGGCGTCCACCAGTTCCCGATAGGCCGGGCGGTTGGATTCGTCGCCATCGGGGTTCTTCCCCTCGATGCAGAGGCGGAGCAGGTCCTTGGCGGCGTCGGAGAGCTCGACCCCGTCGGGGATGACGTGCCTCGCCCGCTCGATCCGCTCGGACTCCCGATCGACGATCTCCTTCCATTGCGTCCGGCCGGCCTCGGTCAGCCGGAAATCCTCGCCGTCGGCTTCCATGATCCCGGCCGAGACGAGTTCTCCGAATGCGGGGAGATTCCTGGGATCGGGCCTCATCCGATGGCCCTTGCCTCGGAACCGGAGCACGGCGACGGCCGATTCCGACAAACTTTCGGTCTGGAGCATGGGCGGCCTCCTTGTGGCCGCATTCTACCCAAGGACGCCGGATCGCGGAATCTGACCTCAGTCGTGCTCTTCAATGTCGTCATCATCCCCATCATCCGAATCCCAAAATGCTTCCGGTAGACGCCACCAGTCGGTACCTGGCTTTTTCCCTTCGGTCGCTTCGCGAATCGAAACCACGCCGCACTTCTCTCCCTCTGAAGGAATCCGGTAGGCGAATTCGAGCGGGTCACCCGATTTCCCCCACCCCGGCGGCTTAAAGCTCTGCTCGAGTTTGCTCTTGATTCGACATGCTTCTTCGTAGCTGTCTGGCCGAGCGATGACGGAGGGCGCGTTCTTCGCCAGGCTCCAGCAATAATCGAGCGACTGATACGTGATCAACCGGATGGCGAAGACGGTCGCGACGGTGAACTCTGGATCTACGGATTCCAGGACAACTTCATAACCGTTGGGGCTATGCTGACTGAATGGTGGTTGAACTGTCGCCCGAGGATTGGTGCCATCCTCGGCTGCGGCGGTGAGCCTCTTCGCCTGGTCTTCCCAGTACTGATTCGCCGAATCGTTGCCGGATGATCGCGACAACTCCAGCAATTTCTCCAGTATCTCGGCCCCTGGGACGTCACTCGATTCGCCGGCTTCGCCTGCCATCTCGTCGACTCCCCGTAGTCGGATTCGATCACTCGCAGGTCACCATTGCAAAGTGATAGAGTAACGAGCGAACCCTAATCGGGGAACGAAAAACGCAACACCTCAGAAGCACGTCTTCCCCCGCACGTCGCAGATGTCGTAAGAGTGGGCCCCGTCCGCGTAGATCTCCGCCAGCGGCAAAGTGGCACCACTCCTCACCGCGAACCGCCCGTGCTTCTCGTTCACGGCCTTCTTCAGGGCCGATACCGTCTTCACCCGCTCCGACGCGCCCTCGAACAGCGTCAGTTGCCGCTCGCCCTTGGGCCGGAGGTCGTCCGCAAATAAGTGCATCCGGCCCGCCGGGGTGCCGGGGATGTAAGCCTGGCGCAGGCACGGCCTCAGGGCTTCCAGCAAGACGTCGAACTGGTCGGCGGGCTCCGGGAGGCTCGCCCTGCCCTCCCCGGCCCGCCCGTTCTTGTACCCCACCCAGACCACGACGCGGCCGGTCACGACGCCGTGGAAGGACAGCTCCTCGATCAGCCGCTCCAGGTTCCGCACCAGCCACGCCCAGAGCGTGCCGGGATCCTCGGTCGCCTCGCCGAAGCTGCCGCCGCGCGAGAGCATCTTGTGCGGGATGCGGCTGGTGTGGATGGGCAGGACCGGGTCGCCGTTCAGCTCCCACCACAGGGCCTCGCCCGAGGCGGTCAGCAGCTGGCGGGCGATGCGGCGGTCCATCCGGGCGAAATCCAGGCACGTCGAGACGCCCCAGGGAGAGAGCCGGGCGGCCCTCCTGCCCGCGATCCCCGAGACCTCGGTGACGGGGGTCGCGGCCAGCAGCGCCTCCTCCGCCTCCCGCCCCAGCACCGCACGCGCCCCGAACGGCTTGGCCGTGTCCGAGATCAGCTTCGCCAGCGTCTTCGTCCGCCCGATCCCCACCGTCGCCGGGACCCTCACCCTCTCGAATATCCGGTCGCGGATCATCTCGGCGAAGGCCTGCTCGTCCTGGCCCTTGGATAGATGCGGCTGGAAGAAGAACTCGTCGATCGAGTAGTACTCCACCCGGGGCGAATACTCCCTCACCACGTCGAGCATCAGGCGCGAGAGCACCTCGTACCAGCGGAAGTCCCGCTTCACGTAAGCCCCGTCCGGGCACTTCTTCACCGCGTCCCAGATCGGCTCGCCGGTCTTCACCCCCGCGGACTTCATCTCATACGACTTCGCGATGACGCAGGCCCCCTGGTTGCCGATCACCGCGAGGGGGAGTCCCTGGAAGTGCTCGTACCGCACCCGCTCGGCGGAGACGTAGAAGCAATCCGCATCAACGTGGCCTACTGGATTTGCGTTCCCCATGGACTCCCGTATACTTTGGCGCGGGGGTTTCGACAAGGCGGGAGCGGGCGGAATCGGGGGCGGCGGGATCGACGGTGTGCCTCGGAATCGCGCTGATAGGGAGCGAGCTGCCCACGGAGCTGGTCGGGCGTCACAATCTGGCCGAGCGGCTCTACGTCCGGGCCGGGAGGCCGGAATACCGCTTCCTCTACCGGGAGCCGCGGCCGCGGCTCCCCGTCGTCCGGGACGGCGTCCTGAGGCTCGCGCGCTGGGGCAACCACACGCGCCGCAGCCTGACGCTGCCCAGGACCGGCTGGACGTGGAAGTCGAGCATCGAGGCGGGACGGTGGGCTGGCTCGGGCGGCGTGTACGTCGACATCCCGGCGAACTTCGGCCTGGAGAGGCGGGGCGTCTGGTACGCGATCGAGGTGGGGATCAAGGGCATCCTCGTGCCCGACGAGTACGGCCGCGCGGTCGCCTACATGATCTGCGAGCCGGCCAGCCACTATTACCGCGTCATGACCGGGTCGGAGCGGATGCCGGTGTTCATCGGTCAGAAGATTTGAGGCGAGTTTCCCGGACGCGCCGATCGGCGGGAAGTTCAAGGCGTCGGAAGAGGGCTTCGTGCAGGACGTGAGTCCCGGGCGCGGGTAGGGTTCGACTCGGAGGTGACGCATGGAAACGATCTGGACCGGACGGTTGATCGGGACGTTCTGCGGCTACGGGCGAGGCCGGGTCTACAAGCTCTCGGACGACAGCGTCTGGGTGCAGGAAGACGCCATCGACGAGCCCGGCTATCTGGAAGGCGCCGAGGTTCGGCTGCTGACCAGACGCGGCTCCGGGATCATCTTCCTGCTCGTCGAAGGGGCGACGGCCAGGGTGCGGGTGGGCCTTGTCGAAAGCCCGATGAGATCGGCCGGCTGAAATCCGCCGGACGGGGTCGCGACGATTCGGCCGACCCGGCCGGGCCCCGCGGCGTCGATGCGCAAACAAATGCCATTGCCCGGCTTAGGCGGCGGATGGAATACTCCTCCCATCCCATACCTCATACCGGAGCTCCACGACATGGCCCGCTCGCGCGCGCAGAAGAACACGAAGCCTGAAATCCACGAAGAGGCCGAGGTCGCCGGAGGCGGCGTTATCGACGGGAACGGCTCACCCGCCATCTCCAAGGCCCAGGCCGTCCGCAACGCTCTGGGGGAAGGGCTGGAAGACCTCGGAGACATCGAGGGATTCGTGAAGTCGCACTACGGGATCGACATCCCTCGGCAGATGATCAGCGCGTACAAGGCCATGGAGAAGAAGCGGGCCGAGAAGAGTGGCAAGGCGGAGCGGAAGCCTCGCGGCGGCGAGACGGCCCCGGCCCGCAAATCCTCGCGGGCCGGCGAGATGGACGTCCTCGAGGCCCTGGAGGCCATGAAGCCGCTGGTCGAAGCCCTCGGCGTGGAGAAGGTCAAGCGGCTGGCGGACCTGCTGGGCTGATCCCGTCGATCTCGCAGGCCCTCGCGTCCAGAGTCACATCGTCGCTTTTCGTGAACACCTGGACATGAGCCCCGTCCTGACGCATTCTTGCGGTATGAAAGGCGCCCTCAGAATCCCCCTGCTCTTCCTGCTGATCTTCGCCGCTCCCGGCTGCTTCGCGGACTACCCCGCGAAAGTCGTCGGCGTCTCGGACGGCGACACCCTGACCGTGCTCACCGCCGAGAAGAGGCAGGTGAAGATACGCCTGCACGGGATCGACGCCCCGGAGTCGGGCCAGGATTTCGGCCAGCGGGCGAAGCAGGCCGCGTCCGAGCTGGCCTTCGGCAAGGCCGTGACAATCAGGCCGGTGGATACGGACCGCTACGGCAGGACCGTGGCCGAGGTTACGCTGCCTGACGGCCGGAGCCTGAACCGGGAGCTCACGCGCGAAGGCTGCTGCTGGTGGTACCGTGCCTACGCTCCGAACGACCGGACGCTGGCCTCGCTCGAGGCCCAGGCGAAGGCGGCGAAGCGTGGCCTCTGGAGCCAACCGGGAGCGATCCCGCCGTGGGACTGGCGGAAGGGCGTGGGCGTCCCCGCCGGGACCGGGGTGGTCGGCAACCGCAGCAGCAGGGTGTATCACGCACCCCACTGCGGCGGAGCGGCCCGGATGAGCGAGAAGAACCGGGTGGAGTTCGGGTCGGCCGAAGAAGCCGAGAAGGCCGGGTATCGGCGGGCGGGGGATTGTCAGTGACGCGACGGAACCGGAATTGCTCGCTTCCCTGACCAGAACATGGGAGCAAGCCATGGCCAAGAAGACCGGCGACGTCTCGATCGGCAAGTTCGACATCCTGGCGACCTACACCTACGCCAAGGGCCTGCTCGACGGCCTGGACGATGAGTAACCCTTCGATCTTCGCCGAACAGCTCGACCGGTTGACGCGCCGCCAGCAGAACGACAAGCTGGCGACGGCCATGACTGTGACGTCCTGCGCCCTGCTCGCGGCCACGGTTTGCCGCCAGCTGATGGCGGATCTCAGGGAGAAAGACCATGAGGGATAATTGAAGGAGCCTGGGCACGGGCCGTTAATCAGTTCAAGTTGGGGTCAGCAACACGCTTGCGGGCACGCTTCCTCATGCCGATCAGAGCTGCCACATCATTCATCAGAAGCTCGTGATTCACCGGGTCCTCGACCTTTGGGCCGTGAAGAAGCCGGTGCATCATGATTTCCGCTTCCGGTTTGTCCAGCAGAGAAAACCCGTTCAGCTTGCTTTCCCCTATAATCCGCATCAACGCTGGAGTAAACAGGAGCCATCGCTTGGATATTTCGTGCAGATTTTCATGCACAACATCCCATATATGGGTCAGAAATTGTTCCCTGATAAAAACGATCAGCATTCCTGGGTGACCGCTTGCCAAGCGGTGCTCAGCCCACAAGTAGTCGGCGGCCCCCTGCATTCTGGTTCTTTCCATGCTATTGGTGATAATAATGTGGCCATCCAGCTTGTTGCCTTCAGTCTTCATCCAATCGCTATCACTCCAAGTGTTAATATAATCGATCATCTGCCGCTGTTCTTTGATTCCGAAGTCGTACGAGCTAGCTGAGTACTTGGCGTCGTAGGTAAAGTTGTATTTAACCGGAGCCTTGAGATCGTTTTTTTCATAACAGGTAAAGCTGATGAACCCGTCCGGCTTGTCATTGCCGCCCAGCTTGAATGAGTATGGGAGAAGGCGGCGTAGGATGTTGTACACCTCCGCTTCGTACTGAGCGCCATCATATCCTGCAGGCTTGTTTTCGATGATCTCACGCGACACCCTCGACGCTTTCACCACCCGTTCGTGCTCCATCTGAAGCAGTGTTTTGACATATCTCAGAAGGGATTTCTTGAAGCTTTTCCTCGATTGCTTCTCCTCCAAAGCCGTCAGAATGCAGGGTAGACCGAGGTGTGCGATGCCGCTCTCGTCGATCGCCGGTGCCCGCTGTTCGCCCAAAGGGTTGACGACAAGAATCGGGAACATCGATCGCTGGAATTTTTCAACCTTCACTAAACTGAATCGAGTATTGAGGAATACATAGATGGATTTGCTGGCAATATCTGGCGAACTGAGTTGGTGTAGTGCGACCCCTTCAAAGTTCTTTTCCGCAGTGAATTTCCAGTCGGTCACAAGCTGCAGGATTTTCTTTATGAACTTAGGTACTTCCTTATCATTTCTCTCATAGCGAAGATGGCTATCGAACTTGATCGGCGCGTCACACGACGGGCAGTTGGCCGCCGACTTCCCTTTGATTGCTTGGTTGTTACGGACGCATCCGATGTTTATGCATCTGCCGGTCGCGACCATGACCTCTTTGATGAGGTTCCGCGCCTGAAGAGCGGATAGCTGCTTCTGCTGGTAGCTCCTGATCTGGCTCGCGTCTACGCCGCTCAACAGATAGTGATAGACGTCGGTGGCCCCCATAATCATCCGTGTGGGGTCGATCCGCTGGTCCAGCGGTATGTCGAACGCCTTCAAAAAGGCCCTTTTGGCTCCTTCTTTGTGTGCCTCGTCTATGCCCGCGTCGTTCATGCGGAGCACCACCGCCCCTCCGCGTTCTGGCTCCACTGCGACGGGAATGGTTGCACCATCGAATCGGATCGTGATCGATCTCAGATCGGCGAGAGAGGACAGCTTCAATACGCCGTGATCGCGCAGCCAGATGAGTTCTTCCCGGATACTCCGATTGTGCTCGGCGGCGGTGAGCATCAGCTCGCTAGCTGTCGGCAGCGACGAATATTTGAAGTCGAGCGACAGCAGGTCGATTCCGGTGGATTCATCGTAGTCCCCAAGCAATTTCTTGGAGACAGAATCTGGCTCATAATCTTCGTAGAGCGTTTTGCTCGTGTCTTTCAACACAACATCAAACTCGGACTTGAACCAATCGACAATCGCTGTTCCGATGGCCTTGTTCGGGGTCTTGAGGATTAGCTTTTTACTCTCGACGTCCAGTCCAAATACCACGCGGCCAAAGTCATTTTGAAGTCGATACCATCTTCGATAGTCAGATTTAACACGGGTGGGGTAACGGCGATGCACGAGGATCGCAACCACCCCCTGGTTCACAGTCCTGAGGCCTCGGTACGCGTAATCTTCTGATGGCTTCAGAGAGTCTAATGATCGAATCAGAGCTTCTTGCTTTCCCTGCAGGGATTCTTGCAAATCGCTCGGGATCTCCCCTTCGATCGCATACTCGCAAGTGGTGACGGCCTTTCGCCAAACGTAACGGTAGTTGATCGTTTCAAGGTCCGAAGGGTTGCGTACGTAGATGGCGAAGAGCTTAGTGAATTGAAGAATCGTCCGGGCTCGGCCTTTCGAAATGTGGTGTATCTCTGCCTCGATCTTCTGGGCGAGCTGGGATGGGAAATGATTGTCGAAGTGTTCCTTGACTGCGGACGCGTTCTGACTGAGGAACGTCGCGAGACAGGCCAGAAGGCGAGAGTGCTCGGATTGGACGAGCCTATGAGAAATTGGCTGAGGAAGCAGCTCGTCCTCTCGAACTGGCACCCCTAGTTTTCCGCAAAGGTAGAGCAAGTTGCCGAGACTCAACTGGACGAGAACCCTCTGGGTTCGCTCGCTATAACCTTCCTTCGTTTCGGGTAACTCCAAGCTGTCCGGATACACCTGGAGCGCCTGCCAGTACTCCTTGTCGCGGATGGGGACCGATTCGACTGATGCCGTTGGCTGCTGCGTATCTGAGGCTGCTTCCTCAGCAGGAAACGCCGGGGTCGAATCCTCGACAGGCAAGTCGTCCGCCATCGACGCGTCCTCGAAGGTGGGATGGGTGGCCCAATCCCAAATATACCATCTTCTTGGATCGGCTGGTCCAACATCGAGATGACGGCCATTTCACGCTTTACGGTTTCCATCAACTGGCCACCCGGACACTGCTCACGCGGTAACCTCCCCCCCGGAGGTCAACCCATGGACACAGTCTCGGAATGTGTGCTGTCCGGCACTTTCTACGGCTAAAAGCCGGATCGCGTGTTCGAACTGTCCGACGGCACGCGCTGGCGGCAGGATGACGGCATCGACGAGCCGGGCTACTCTGAGTTCCCGCCCGCCAAGCTGCTAACGAAGCCCGGCTCCGGCATGATCCACATGGCGGTGGGGCAGGCGATCGCCATGGTGCGGGTGGTTCCGCTCGACCACGGACGGAAAGTCCGGGAGCTATGATTCCCCGGATGATACGCGCCTTCCTCCTGCTCTCGCTGCTGGCTTTGACCATCGCCTGCGCTGGCGAGGGCTGCCCGGCCCATGTCGTCGTATTAGCCTGACGAGCTACCGGGCTGCTCTACCCCGCAAGCCGTCTCCATATCATCTTTCCACCTTCGCTCAAGCGAGCGTTCCACACTCCAGCATCACCGCCATCCGCTTCCCGGCCTCGGTCAGGGCGTAGAAGCTCTCCCGGCCCCCGGCGAAGCTGTGCCCGGCGATCATCACCCCTTCTCGCACCAGCTCGCGGAAGGCTTCGCGGTTGGAATTGACCACGGGCATATCGCCGTTTCGCTCGACGAACAGCCGGAACCCGATGAGGGCGGTGTCGGACAGCATCAGGCACCTCCGAAGGTTCCAGCCGCTTCAGGCTTTCACGGCGGACTTGTAGATTCCTTCGATCACCTGCATGACCGGATCATCGGGATTGGCGGACAAGGTGTAAGACTCGCCGCCGACGAAGACGGTGTAAATCTTCCTGGCAGAGGGATCGGCCTGCCCGTCCGCGACGGTGGTACACCAGTAATCGCCTTTGTCACCAGGGACGCTGTACCCCACCTCGATCTTCGAGACGTGATCGACGTTGAGGAGCAGTTCCCTGTCATCGTTCCGCCGGTAAATCCTGACGTACATCGAGTTCCTCGACGAACCAGTTGCTGATGTCCAGCCTTTCTCGCCGAACGATCCTATCCTGATCGAGCTGGCAAGGACAGCCGAACACCACAAATAATATCCACGCGCACCTATTTCCTTGCGCGTTCCCCGGCCTACAATACTGGAAACCCGTCCAGCACACCCCGAAGGAGCGCGCCATGAAGCCCCGCCACGCCGACCTGCTCCGCGACATGGGCTGCACCGCCGACCTGGAGACGTTCCGCCGCACGCTCGCCGAGGTGAAGGGGGAGCTCTTCCCCGACCTCACGGACGAGAACCTGGCGTTCAGCCGCGACCAGGCGGGCGACTACTGCTCGGAGGTGAAGAAGCGGTTGGCCGCCCCGAAGCTGACGCGGGTGTTCATCCTGAAGGCGCTGGTGGGCCTGCGGAAGAACCGCAAGCGGAAGGCGGGGTCGGCGTCCTGACTCCGCCCCTCACCCCTCCCCCAGCATCTCCCGCACCAGCCGCTCCGCCTCGACGCGGATCGGGTGTCGGCCCCGCTCAAAGTCCTCGGCGGTCGAATCCGGCGGCTCGGCCCCCAGAGCCCGGTAGGCCGCGTCGAGCGAATAGCCCGCGAGGCCCCATTCCTCGGAGCGGACGCGCTCCTCGGCGTCCCACAGGTGGGATTCGGCGGCCCGCTCCGCCCGCGTGTCCGAATCGCCGGTCGCGTAGATTTCGGCCAGGGCCTTCGTCGCCTTCTCGGTGGTCATGTCGGGTCCCTCCGCGTGGGAGTATGCCGCACGATCGGGGAGGAAGGCGGCCGGGTCCGGCCCACGGGGCCGTCCGGGAGGCCCGGCCGAGATCGCAGCCGGGGGCGTGGCCGCCCCGTTCACATCAGGGGAGAGGAATCCCTGGATGCAGGAAATCTGCAGGAAATCCCCGGCGAATGCAGGAAAATCACGGGATTCCTGGGATCCATGGAAATCCGCAAATCGTTACGGCTGTTGATTTTGCGGCCTTCTCGAGCTTAAGTGTTCTTCCATCTTGTGCATGCCGACGACGCCGACGCCCGCCTGGGCGAGCTGGGCGCCGAGGTACTTGAGGCCGCGTCCGGGGGGGATCTTGAGGACGACCTCGGCGCCGTCCTTCAGGAAGGTGATGGGGGCCCAGTTCGCGAGGCGGAGGCCGGCCTTCGCGGCGAGGGGGCGGGCGACCTCGGCGAGCTGGCCGAGGGTCATGCGGGCCAGGGCCTCCGGGGTCCGCTTCAAGACCTGGTAGACGCCGCCGGCCGAGCGGACGGCCCACCAGCGGGCGACCTGGCGGGCGGCGTCGGCGGACTCGCGGGCGCCGGCCTTGGCGGCGGATTCGAGGCCCGCCTTCGACGCCTCGCGGGCGGTGGCCTTCATCTCGGTGCGGGCGGCCTCGACGGCGGCGGCCGCGCCGGGCTGGAGCGCGGCCAGGCTGAGGACGTCGGTCACGACGAAGCAGGCGTCCAGGAGGGCCCAGGCGGCCTCGCCGGTGGTCGGGGCGTAGCCGCGGCGGAGGACGTCGCCCAGGTGGAGCATGTCGTAGAGGGGGAGGAACTGGTAGAAGCGCAGGTCGGCGTCGGAGAGGCTCGCCACCCGATCCAGGCCGTCGGCCCGGATCGTCCGGATCACGGACTGGCCGTCGTCGCCCGTCAGGTAGAGGGCGGCCTTCGCCAGCTTCTCCTTCCAGGAGGTCTGGCCCTTGGCCTGGAGATGGGCCAGGTTCTCCGGGCCGGCGTCGGCGCGGGCGATGGGGGGGATGACGCCAGGGCCGTAGGAGCGGAGGACGTCGCGGAAGTCGGGGTCGGAGGCGTACTTCTCCAGCATGGCCAGGGCCATCGCGCCGTGCTCGGCGATGGCCGCGGCGGCCTGGCGGCGGAGGGCGGGGTCGGTGTAGGAGTCGAAGACCACGTCGGCGGCGTCCGCCCCCCCCTTCGCCAGGGCGCGGTCGCCCAGGGGGCCGAACTCGACCGAGAGCCGCAGGCCGTTCGGGCTGCCGCCGGCCTGCGCGACGAGGTCGGCCGCCTTGACGTGCGCCAGCTGCCGCGCGACCGTCTCCGGCCGGTGGGTCTGGAGCTGCTCGTCCACGAACCCGGCGTTCACCCGCAGCAGGACGAGGCTCTCGTCGAGCGGCGCCGCCGTCCCCAGGGCCTCCAGCACGGGGCCGTACAGGAACACCAGGGCGAACCCCTCCATGCCGTGCAGGCGGAAGGCTTCGAGGGCGAGCGTCGGGTGGGCCTCGACCGTCCGCAGCGCCGAGCGCAGGTCCGCGGCGCCGTGCTCCAGGCTGACCAGGCTGAGGAGGACCAGGCGGTCGACCAGCGTCGCGTCGCCGTCGCTCGTCGCCATCAGCTCGGCGACGCCCGCGGGCTCCGCGAGGATCAGCGGCAGCGCGGAGGGGTGCTTCGCGGCCAGCCGTCGTTGCGAAGGGGTCAGGCCCGCCAGCTCGGCGATGAGGATCTTGCGATCGGTGTCGTCGGCCCGCTTCAGGCCGAAGTATTCCCGCCAATGGAGCAGGAGGTCGGCCGCGGCGTCGTCGTCCAGCAGGTCGCGGAGCGTGCGGAACTCGGTGGGGTGTTTCTCGTAGAGGAACAGGGCCTCCAGGTCCAGCCGGTCCAGGAGCTTCAGCCCGCGGAGGCCGTCGGACCGCTCCACGGCCACGGCGTTGCGGCGGTAGCGCTCGACCGAGCGGGCCACGAGGTCGCGGACCTCGGGGGCGGCGTCCGCATAGCGGGCGACGAGCGCGTCCTCCTCGGAGCCGACGGGGGCGGCCGGGGCCTGGGCCGTCGCGGGGCCGTCGTCGGGGCGCGCGGGGGGCGGGGCGGGTTTGAAGGCCAGCTTGACCATCACCCCGAGCGCGGCGAGGAGGACGACGACCGCGAAGGTTCGCTTCATGGGAGGACCGGCCTCGTGGTGGTGGGCCCGGCAGAGGATGCGCACGGCGGCTGGGGACCCGGCGGAGGCTCCCCCGCCCGGTCCATGCAATTGTCCGCCACGCCGCGGCGTTCGTCAATTCGACCCGGCCCGGACGCCTTCGGATGCGACGGGTCGTGACCGATCCGACGATCGGCCGGGCGCGGGAGCCCTGGGCAGGGCCGGCGCGACTCCTTAGAATCGATGCGCCCCTCCCCCCGCGCCGTCGAGGTCGACCCGCGGTCAAGCATGGCGCCACCCATGAACCGAGGACGCCCAGCCCTATGTCGGACTCTCAGGTCGAGCCGATCGGCAAGGTCAGGACCAAGATCGTCGCCACGCTGGGGCCGGCCTCGCGCGACCCGGCCATGCTGCGGAAGTTGGCCGAGGCCGGCGTGGACGTCTTCCGGCTGAACTTCTCGCACGGGTCGCACGAGGAGCACACGGCGACCTTCCGCGCGATCCAGGAGGTCGCCCGCGAGCTGGGGCGGCAGATCGCCATCCTCCAGGACCTCTGCGGGCCGAAGATCCGCCTGGGGGCGATCGCCGGCGACGTGGTCTCGTGCGACCTGGACTCCGAGTTCGTCCTGACCTCGAACCCGGTCGACCCGGCGAACCCCCGCGAGCTGACCTGCACCTACAAGGAGTTGCCCGACGACCTGGAGGTGGGCCAGACGGTCCTCTTCGCCGACGGCACGGTGGGGATGGCCGTGCTGGAGAAGAAGCCGGCCTGGGTCCGGATGAAGGTGACGCTCCCGGGCCGGATCCGGTCGAACCAGGGGATCAACGTCCCCGGCGCGGCGCTGTCGGTCTCGGCGCTGACGGAGAAGGACCTGGCCGACCTGGAGTGGACGGCGAGGCACGAGGTCTCCTACGTCGGCCTGTCGTTCGTCCGCCACGCGGCCGACGTCACCCGGCTGAGGTCCGAGTTGGAGGCCCGCGGCAGCCGGGCCCGGATCGTCGCCAAGATCGAGAAGCCCCAGGCCGTCGCCAACCTGGAATCGATCGTGGCCGAGGCCGACGGCGTGATGGTGGCGCGCGGCGACCTGGGGGTGGAGATCGACGTCGCCAAGGTCCCCGCGGTGCAGAAGCGGATCATCGAGATCTGCCACAAGGCCCGCGTGCCGGTCATCACCGCGACGCAGATGCTCAACAGCATGGAGTCGTCCAGCCGCCCCACCCGGGCCGAGGCGTCCGACGTCTTCAACGCCGTGCTCGACGGCTCCGACGCCGTGATGCTCTCGGGCGAGACGGCCATCGGCGAGTACCCCGTCGAGGCCGTCTCGATCATGAGCCAGATCGCCCACGAGGCCGAGAACCTCGTCTTCAGCCGCTTCGGCGACGGCTTCGGCGACTGGCTCCTCTCGTCCGACACCTGCCGCAACTGCCCCTGCGGGCCCTCCAGCACCGTCTCGCGCGCCGGCCAGGTGCTTCCGATCACCGAGGCGGTCGTGGAATCGGCCAGCCGGGTCGCGTCCAAGCTGCGGGCGGCGTTGATGGTCGTCGCCACCCATTCCGGCCGCACGGCCCTGGCCCTCTCCAAGCAGCGCGGGGCCACGCCGACCCTCGCCCTGACCGACGACGCCGAGGTCGCCCAGGCGATGGCCCTCTACTGGGGCGTCACCCCCCTGCACGTCCCCGAGCTGTTCGACACCGGCCAGGTCCTCGCCTTCGCCGACGAGTGGTGCCGCGAGCGCGACCTCATCAAGACCGGCGACCGCCTCGTCGTCGTCCGCGGCGTCATCCCCGACAACCCCAGCCACAACGCCATCCTCGTCCACGAGGTCGAGTGACCTCGCCTCGCCCCGGCGCGGACGGCTCCGTTCGCGCCGGAATCTGGGTTCGATCGCGGGAAGGGCCCTTCCCAACCGAACAACCGAAACTCATTAACCCCAAATGGTTGCGACACCCCCAACTTGGGTCCGATCGTCGTTTTCGACGTCGCGCCCGGCAACCTCTCCGGCTCCACACGCCTCGCCTCCGGGCCCGAACGACCCCGGGCGGCGCGGCCTCCCCTCCATCTACCCCGGCGGCGACGCCGCTCCACCCCGGGGTGGCCCTCGAACCGACCGGATTGTCAAGGAGCGCGGCATCCCGTCTCCCCGATGATCCGCGGACGTTGCGTCGAGATTCCACGATTCCCGGATTTTCGTTGAACCCGAGGCCGACGCCGTCAAAAATGTCGGGACCCGATCCCTTGAAAGCGGCACCAGCCTGTACTCTTTAACGTCCCCTCGGTCACCACGTCCTGGAATGCCCTTATATGTTGCGTCCACCCGCTGAATCTCAAAATCCTCTCATTAATGAGACTCGTCGATCTCATCGGTGTGAGCCGGTCTGATATAATCGGGAAGACGTATGGGCCTTGGGATCAATGCCACTCATCCCCGAACATCAGGTGAACCATGAGACTCTGCTTCACGGGTGCTTTAAGCATGACTTTGGCTTGGGCTTTCGTCACGCTGCCAGGGTCGGCCGCGATAGGCCAGGAATTGATTCTCACGCTTCGGGGCGGGGGGCCGATCCGGGACATCGCGGTCGGAGCGAACGGCGACGTCTGGGTCGTGGACAAGAACCGAAACGGGACAAACCCGGGCGGTGGGCTCATCCGGAAATGGACCGGCGGCACCACATGGGACACCATCGTCGATGTCGGGGCGAGCGCGATTGGCGTCGGGCCAAAAGGTCAGGTCTGGCTGGTGAATGAGCCCGGCCACGTCCACACACTGTTCAAAGATCCGCCTGCACCGACCACCACCACCGTATATCTTCACGTATATGCAATCGTCGGGCGCCCGATCTACCATACCGGTGTTGAGGTCCTCGGAGTTGAGTACTACTGGGACTCCGACAACAAGGTCCACACTTGCGCCCCGCGCGGCATGGATCTGCCGTTTCTCCGAACTAGTCCGCGTGTCGTGGCGAAGGATGCGGTATGGGTAAAGACCGTTTTGGATGCTACGATCGCGCGTTGGAACGATGGGAAACCGTACAGCTTGCTCGACCGCAACTGTAACCACTTCAGTGACGACTTGCTCAGAAATCTCGGGACGAACGGAGTTGATGATGTCTACCTGGAGTCCGATGGACTTCGGCTACTCGCCTCGCGGATTCCTGGCAGCGCGTCCATCACGGAATTGATGAAGAAGGCAGATGGGCGTGCGGAAGATAAGGCGCTCTGGGACGACATTAAGAAGCTCACGCCCTATTCCGACGCATTGGAATATGGTGCAACGCGCGTCCTTCGGGTTCGAGACAAGATCTGGAGATGATCCGAAGATGGCGCAGCGGAGCCATGTGAACCTCACCTGCCTTGATAAGGGTCCCAGCCCCATCCGGGCGGTCACACACGCCAAGAAACAAGCTGATCGTCACGGATTTTGGGGGGGCGACAAGAATCGTCTTCCCCCCTCGCGGGGGAAGACAGACCGCGAAGCGGTCAGATGAGGGGGACGCGAAGCGCGGAGGCCGTGGGGATCCGATGGCCCGCCCGGGACGGCCGTCGCGCAGTCCGACCGCCGTCTCGCTCGTCGTCCCCCTCATCCGGCCCTGCGGGCCACCTTCCCCCGCCAGGGGGGAAGGCCGTCATGACGACCCCCCCAAAATCCGTGACGGCCAGGAAACAAGGCCATGGAGCAACGGCACTTGCGATCGTCCCATCGAACGGAGGCGGAGCCGCACGATGGGCATGCGACGCCGTCGGGCCACCTCATGTCGCGGATGGTCCGGAAGCACTTGGCGTCGTCGAAGAGGTCCTGGATGTTCACCATGACGGGGGGACTCGCGGCTCCGATTGCGGCGGCGGTCAAGGTCGTCCGAGACGTGCGATCCTACCGGATCCGACCGCCGCTCGCCCCATCACCCCGGAATCCGTCATGAGCCGTTCAATTTTCGGACGGAATCGGGCGCGACGGCCGATGACGCCAGGCGTTCCTCCAGCATCCCTGTGACCTGTTCCCGCTCCTCAGACGGCCTGGACTGCATCAGGTTCTTCGAGCCCTGCAACATCGTCTTCAGGATTTTGAGTGGCGGCGTCGGCGCGAGATCGAAATACAGGCGTAGGACGGCCGGCCCGCCGAAGGTGGCGGCGCCCAGCCAGTCGTATTCCGTCGGCAGGTAGCGTCCGCGCGCCAGGAGCAGTTCGACGACCCTGGCGTGGCGGTTGCAGCCGCCGAGCCCCACCAGACCGCTCGCCCCGCGATCGATCAGGAAGGCGACGACCTTCGCCGCTCCTGCGTCGGCCGCACGCTGGAGGAGCGAGTGGCCGGTGGACTCGTCGGACTCGTCGAGCTTGCCCGGCGACAGGGATTCGACATACCGTCGCGCCGCGTCGACGTCGTCGCGTTCGAGGATTCCTCGCACCGCGGCCCGTTCCTGCGACTCGGGTTCCTGGTGGAGCTTCGCGATGAACGCGCCGAAGCGGGTCGCGACCTTGCGCCAGTCGGCCTCGGTCTCGTCCGATGACCAGATGGATCCCGCGGCCTTGCCTCGGTACTTCATGAGGATCCGAGTCCCTCCGAACTCGCGTCCGATCGGGATCGCGTCGGCCGGGAAATGGGTGGTCCCCGCCTCGCCTCGCAGGACGCGATCGACGGCGTCGGCCAGATCGTGGGAGTCGCCGCGCAGTCCGTAGAACGCGTCGACTTCCAGATCATGCCCGGGGAGTTTCCATCCGCCCCCCGGGCGACGACCGCCGTTGATGGTCATCAGGAAGTCGCGGTAATCCTCCGGCAGCTTCGCGCCCAGGCGTCCTTCCAGCTTCGCGACCTCGGCCTCCGTCGCCGGTCCGACGCGACCGTCGGTGACGCCGAACGGGTTCTTCGCTCCGATCTTCTTCATGGGATTTGACTACGGATCCACAGATGATGCGGGATGGCCGCCGACGGCCTAGGCTCCGGCAGCCGAGCGGGGATCGCGGCGTCTCGTCGTCCGACGGTCAGCGGCCAAGCGTCGGCGCCTTCGCGGAGAGCGCCTCCAGGCGCACGAACGGGGCGTCGCGCGGGGCGGCCGGGTCGGGATCGAGGTCGAGGCGGAGGGCGGCGACGGCGCCGCGGTAGGCGGGATGCGGGGCCAGGTCGACGGCGACCGGGGCCGGGGCGTCCGCGTCCGGCGTCGGCGGGATTTCGAACGCGACGGAACGCTCGCCGGCGAACGACTCGCCCGGGGCCCGCCAGAAGAGGGTGGCCCGGACGGGCTTCGCCGTGAGGTTGGCGGCGGTCACGAACAGCCGAGGGGCCTCGGACGCGGGATACCACTGCTCGGGGGATAGCGCCTGAGGGTCCGCGCCGGTGGCGCGGAGGACCAGGCCCCGCGGGTGCGACGCCCCCTCGTCGGCGAGGTCGTGGTAGGTCCAGTGCCGGCGATCGGCGTCGAAGCGGAAGTCGGGGAGCGTGTCGGCGGGCCTGAGCGCCTTCGCCCGCTCGCGGATCTCGTCAGCGGTGCCGATCATGAGGACGTAGGAGTATTCGTAAGCGATGTCGTGGTCGAGGATCTCCTTGCGGATCGGCGAGATGTAGCCGGTGGGCCCGTCGCTCGGGCCGCCGGTGTTGGGCTTGCCGTGGAAGCCGCCGATGAACGAGTAGACCCCCGGGTGGATCACCCCCAGCCCCTGGCCGTCGTCGCCCACCAGCGCCGCCCAGTGCTCGGGCGCGTTCCACGAGGCCCAGGGGGGGCCGGCGTTCGCGATCGTCTCCGTCGGCTCGCCCTCGAACGGGCGGAGGCCCTTGTAGGTGATCAGCCGGTGGAGCTTGCCGATCGTGTAGACGGCGGGGAGTTCCTGGTCGCGGGCCGGGTACTGCGTGCGGTCCTCGCGGGCGTTGTTCAGCCGACAGCGGACCCGGATGGACGCGGGGGCCTCGGGGTCGAACGCGACCCAGGTCTCGAACGTGCAGTCGCCGGGGACGTTGTCCAGCGCCCACTGCATGGGGACCGATTTGGTGTAGAGCGTGTCGCCCGTGTTCTTGTGGTCCAGGATCCGGGCGCGGTTGTTGTAGACGTCGCCGGTCCCGATCGGGTTCCACGGCCAGTTGCGCCAGTTCGGGTGGGCCTTCCCGAACGGCTGCGGGCCGCTGTAGGCCGTGTTGACGGTTTCAGCGAGCTTGCGGACGTGGATGAATCCGAAGACGAGGCGGGCCACGCCGAGGTAGACGTCCTTCAGTTTCTCATATCTCGTGGCGAATCGTCGGAACTGCTTCGCCT
>Ga0209958_1000492_pt1 | contig 69067 bp, 51 predicted proteins | sample ThiBio_inoc_plan_FD_183942 | JGI IMG/M metagenome (GOLD analysis project Ga0209958, IMG submission 183942) | Wastewater bioreactor microbial communities from Cape Town, South Africa - Thiocy_inoc_plan (SPAdes) | ecosystem: Engineered > Bioremediation > Thiocyanate > Unclassified | place: South...
CGTCGATCGGTCGGGCCATTCTGGGGATCGCGACCCGCCGGTCAAGGGCGACAGGTCGTGCGGATTTTGATCGGCGTTGACCCTGCCGGACATTTATGCCAAAACTCCGCCCGCCCTCCGCCGATAGTTGGAGAACCGAGGGCGCGAGGGATCCGCGCCTTCACCGGGCGTCGCGAACGCGGCGCCCGACCGACGGGCCGAACCAGGAGCCGCTCATGGGCATGGATGCGCCGCAATCGCCGACGACCCGCGCGGGGGCCGTCCCCCACCGCTGGACGCGCGTCGAGGAGCCGGGCGCCGAGGCGGTGGTCGCGGCCTATGAGACCGTCATCGCCGGCGGCGGCCCCGCGGGCCTCACCGGCGGCTACGAGCTGGCCAAGCACGGGGCCTCCTGCGCCGTCCTCGAGGCCGACCCCCGCCTCGTCGGCGGCATCAGCCGGACCGACGAGTACAAGGGATACCGCTTCGACATCGGCGGCCACCGCTTCTTCTCCAAGAGCGGCGAGATCAACGCCCTCTGGCGCGAGATCATCGGCGACCAGTTCGTCAAACGGCCGCGCCTCAGCCGCATCTACTACGACCGCAAGTTCTTCCACTATCCCCTGAAGCCGTTCGACGCCCTCTCCAAGCTGGGCGTGGCGAAGTCGACCCGGATCCTCCTCAGCTACATCAAGGCCCGCCTCCTCCCCATCAAACCGGAGCGGAGCTACGAGGACTGGGTGGTCAACCGCTTCGGCCGGGTGCTGTTCGACACCTTCTTCAAGTCGTACACGGAGAAGGTGTGGGGCATGCCCACGAACGCCATCTCCGCCGACTGGGCCGCCCAGCGCATCAAGGGGCTGAGCCTGGTCGAGGCCGTCCTCAGCGCGTTCAAGAAGCCGGGGAAGGGGGAGGTCGTCAAGACGCTGATCGAGGAGTTCCACTACCCGCGGCTCGGCCCCGGCCAGATGTGGGAGGCGGCCCGCGACAAGATCCGCGGCCTCGGCGGCGCGGTCCACATGGACCGCCGGGTGGTCCGGATCGACCACGACGGCTCCTCCGTGACCTCGGTCCTGGCCCGCGACGCCTCGGGCAAGTCCTACCGCTACACCGGCAAGAACTTCCTGTCCACGCTCCCCGTCCGCGAGCTGATCCGGGCCATGAACCCGGCCGCGCCGGACGAGGTCCGCAAGGCCGCCGAGTCGCTCGGCTACCGCGACTTCCTCTCCGTCGTCCTGATCGTCGATCGCGCCGAGACGTTCCCGGACACCTGGATCTACGTCCATGAGCCGGGCGTGCGCGTCGGCCGCATCCAGAACTTCAAGAACTGGTCGCCCGACCTCGTCCCCGACCCCGGCAAGACCAGCCTGGGCCTGGAATACTTCTGCTTCGAGGGGGACGACCTCTGGGCGATGTCGGACGCCGACCTGATCGCGCTCGGCCGCCGCGAGATCGACGCCATGGGCCTGGTCCCGGCCGAGGCGGTCGTCGACGGCTGCGTCGTCCGGATGCCCAAGGCGTATCCGGTGTACGACGACGTCTACCAGCAGCACCTGGCCGTCATCCGCGCCTGGCTGTCGAAGCTCGACAACCTGGAGCTGGCCGGCCGCAACGGGATGCACAAGTACAACAACCAGGACCATTCCATGATGACCGCGCTGCTGGCGGCCCGGAACATCCTGGGCCACGGCAGTTACGACACCTGGAAGGTCAACACCGACGCCGAGTACCACGAGGAAGGCCCGTCCGACGACGAGCAGAAGCCGGGCGTCGGCCGCCTGATCCCGCGCCGGGTCGCCTCGGCCTGACGCTCAGCGCCTCCCGCGGCGGATCGCGTGCAGCGCCTCGTCGAGCTTCGACAGGAACAGCGAGCGATCCGCCTTGGAGAACGGCGCGGGGCCGCCGCCGAAATCGCCCCCCTGGCGCAGCATCTCCATGAGCGCCCGGGTGGCCATGGCGTCGCCGATGGCGTCCTCGGTGAACGGCCTCCCCTTGGGGCTCAACACCCGCGCGCCGGCCTTCAGGCAACGCTCGGCCAGCGGGATGTCCGACGTCACCGCCACGTCGCTCCCGCCGATCCGCTCGACGATCCAGTCGTCGGCCGAGTCGAAGCCCCCCTTCACGACGACCAGCTCGATCAGGTCTTCCTTCGGGACGTACATCGAGGCGTTCGCGACGACGAAGACCTTGATCTCGTGCCGACGGGCCACGCGATACGTCTCCTCCTTCACGGGGCAGGCGTCGGCATCGATGTAGATGGGCATCGGTTGAGGCGGACTCGCGGGCCGAGGAAGGGGAGGGACGACGATGAGGCTTCGACGGCCGCGCCGGCCGACTCCTCCGGGTATTCTATCGCGGCCCGGATTCTTCTCAACCGCCCCTCGGTCGGTGAACGTCCGTGCCGATTGCATTTTCCTTCTGGATGAAACCGGGGTCTTTCGCGTACCATTTCTGGGACGCGGGCATGGGTTTCCAAGTGGGTAGAGCGGCGGCGAGGGCCGACCGGGCGCGGAGCCTGCGCCCCGGGACGGCCTCCGGACGGCCGCGGATTTGGGATCGGCCGCACTGACGCCTCGATACATGGGACGCGAGCTACGATCACGATGAAGAGACGGGACGACATCCGGAACGTGGCGATCATCGCGCACGTCGACCACGGCAAGACGACGCTCGTGGACTCGATGCTCCGCCAGTCCGGCCAGTTTCGCGCCTCGCAGTTGCAGGGCGAGCGGATCCTGGATTCGAACGACCTGGAGAGGGAACGCGGGATCACGATCCTCGCGAAGAACATCGCCATCAACTACGGCGACGTCAAAATCAACCTGATCGACACCCCGGGCCACGCCGACTTCGGCGGCGAGGTCGAGCGCACCCTCCAGATGGCCGACAGCGCCCTGGTGCTGGTCGACGCCTTCGAAGGGCCGATGCCCCAGACGAAGTTCGTGCTCCGCAAGGCCTTCGAATGCCACATCAAGCCGATCGTGGTCATCAACAAGGTCGACCGCCCGGACGCCCGGCCCGAGGAGGTGCTCAACGAGATCTTCGACACGTTCGTCGAGCTGGGCGCCAACGAGGAGCAGGCCGACTTCGCCTACATCTTCGCCTCCGGCCGGACCGGCTTCGCCTCGAACGACCCCAAGGCCACCGAGGGGGACATGCGCCCCCTCTTCGACCTGATCCTGGAGCGGGTTCCCGGGCCCGAGGTCGACCTGGAGAAGCCGTTCAGCATGGTCTGCACCACGCTGGACTACTCCGAGTACGTCGGCCGCATCGCCATCGGCCGGATCGCGACCGGCAAGGTCAAGCGGGGCCAGAAGGCCAACCTCATCAAGCGCGATTCGACCTCCAACGGCTCCGTCACCGGCGTCCTGCTGTTCGACAAGCTCGGCCGCGTCGAGGTCGAGGAGGCCGAGGCGGGCGACGTGGTGGCGATCGTCGGCCTCTCCACGGTCGAGATCGGCGACACCATCGCCTCGCCCGAGGTCACCGAGGCCCTCCCCCGCATCGAGGTGGGCGAGCCGACCCTGAGCATGCTGTTCACGGTCAACGACTCGCCGCTGGCCGGCGAGGGGAAGTTCCTGACCAGCCGCCACATCAAGGACCGCCTGGACCGCGAGCTGGAATCCAACGTCGCGCTCCGCGTCGAGCAGGCCGAGGACCTGGACGCCTTCAAGGTCTCGGGCCGCGGGCTGCTGCACCTCTCCGTCCTCATCGAGACGATGCGACGCGAGGGGTTCGAACTCTCGGTCGGCAAGCCCGAGGTCATCATCAAGAAGATCGACGGCGTCGACCACGAGCCGTATGAGTTCCTGGTGGTGGACGTCCCGCACACGCACATCGGCCCGGTGATGGAGCTGGTGGGCGGGCGTCGCGGCGAGATGAGCAAGATGGACGTCAAGGGTGCGTACGCCCACCTGGAGTTCCTCATCCCGGCCCGCGGCCTGATCGGCCTGCGCAACCGCCTCATCTCGGGGACGCAGGGCGAGGCGATCATGCACCACAATTACCACGACTACCGGCCGTTCAAGGGTGAGATCCCCTCGCGACCGAACGGCGTGATGATCAGCATGCTCCGCGGCCAGGTCGTCGGCTTCGCCCTGGACAACCTCCAGCAGCGCGGGACCATGTTCGTCGCCCCCGGCGACGAGACCTATGAGGGCATGATCATCGCCGAGAACGCCCGCGACGACGACATGGTGGTGAACCCCTGCAAGGAGAAGAAGCTCACCAACATGCGGGCGTCGGGTTCCGACAAGAACATCCTGCTCAAGCCCCCCCGCGAGATCAGCCTCGAGATCGCCCTCGAATACATCGAGGCCGACGAGCTGGTCGAGATCACCCCCTCCAAGATCCGCCTCCGCAAGAAGGGGCTGACCGAAGAGGCCCGCAAGCGCTCCGGCCGCAGCGGCAAGAAGGTGGGCGTCTGACCGCGGGGATCAGGAGCTTTCGGGCGGCGTCCCCTCCGCGTCGGACGCCGCCCGCGCCTCGCGCAGGTTGCGGAGCTTCTGATAGAACAGGATCTCCAGCCGATTGTTCCGCAGCGCGATGTGCGTCTCGCGGAGCAGCTGGATGCACGCCGTCAGCATCAGGCAGACGCCGAGGATCGCCGTCGTCGTCGGGATGAACAGCAGCGAGCCCCCCAGGAGCGTGACCAGCGCGACGGTAAGGCTGGTCCCGACGTACATCGCCATCGCCGAGTACAGCAGGGTGAGGGCCGAGCGGATTCGGTCGCTGCGCCGGACCATCCGGTCGAGCTGCACCGAGACGTGCTCCATCCGATCCTCGACGAAATCCACGTCCTTCTTCGCGCCCCGGCTCAACTCGTCCCCTTCGTGATTGAGCTGCCGGATTCGGTCGACGATCCGCGACATCCGGTTCGACGTCGAGATGATCAGCGACCCCGTCGCCGTCATGAACAGCGCGGGGGTGATCATGGCGGAGAGCGTCTCGTAGTTCGTCGGGATGACGGGCATGGGCCTGGGACCCTGGGGCGAAGGACGGACGGCCGACGCGCTCACGCGACGTCACGGATGATTATAAAGCATGCCGCGGGGTCGCTCGCCGGTTGACCTCTCGGCCGGGATCGGGCATATCCTCGGCATGCGACCGGCCGACACCCGCGGAGCCCGACGACGATGCCCGACGAACCCACGGAACGAAGCAAGTCCGGCAGCCCGATCTACCGTCATGAGGCCGCCGACCGCGACTGGACGCCCCCCGAGTCCTCCGGCGCCAACCTGAAGGCCGTCGAGGCGCATCTCGCGAAGTACATCGCGCCGGTCGAGAACGTCTTTCACGAGCTCGTCTCGGACCTCGTCCATCTGGACATTTTGATGATCCCCCCGACCGTCGACCGGCCGTTCCACGTCCTGGTCACCAGCGGGATGAGCGACCTGGCGATGACGGTCCCCGAGGGGATGGAGTTCTTCCGGCGGGCCGAATTGCTGATCGCCCTGCCGGCCGACTGGCCGCTCGAAGGCCCTCGGTTCGAGGACGAGCGGGCGTACTGGCCGATCCGATGGCTGAAAACGCTCGGCCGGCTGCCTCACGAGTATCAGACCTGGCTGGGATACGGCCACACCGTCCCCAACGGCGACCCGGCCGAGCCGATCGCCGACACGAGGTTCACCGGCGTGATGCTGAACTTCGCCGCCTGGCTCCCTGCCGAATTCTTCCGCCTGGAGTTGAGCGAGGGTGAGGGCGTCTGCTTCTACCAGATGACCCCGCTCTATCCCGAGGAGATGGCGTTCAAGCTGGCGAAGGGGGCCGAGCCCCTGGACGATTTGTTCGATGCCCGCGGGATCGACTTCGTCCTCGACGTCGGCCGCGCCAACGTCGCGAAGAAGAGGCGGTGGTTCGGCCTCTTCTGACGCGACTCGGGCGAGCGGCGGGCCTCACCGCGGCGCGGGGATCGCCTCCGACCCCGCCCGTATCGGCTTGCGGAAGGCATGGGGGGGCGGAGGGGACGGAGCCGGCGGCCAGTTCCTCAGGTCGGGGGATCCATGCGCATCAACGGATGTTCTTCTTGATGAACGCCAGCCCTTCGCGGCAGAGTCCCTCGGCGTCGGGGAAGAGGGGCCGCCAGACGCGGGTCGCGGCGGCGAGGGCCGGGAGGGCGAGGCCGAAGGCCTCGATGGTCAGGTAGCCGTCGTAGTTCGACTGCTTGAGCCCTTCGAAGAACGAGTCCCAGGCGACCTGGCCGGTGCCGGGCGTGCCGCGGTCGTTCTCGGAAACGTGGACGTGGATCGTCTCCTCCGCCGACGACCGGATCGCGGCGGCCTGGTCCTTCTCCTCGATGTGGGCGTGGAAGCTGTCGTACATCATCCGGAACGACGGATGATCCACCGCCCGGACCAGCGCCTCGGCCTGCTGGCCGGTGGTGAGGAAGTAGTTCTCGAAGCGGTTCAGGTACTCGACGGCCAGGCGGATCCCGCGGGCCTGGGCCTTCTCGGCGGCCCGCTGCATCGTCTCGACCCCGCGCTTGAACTCGTCCTGGGTGGGGCCGGTCCCGGAGAAATGGCCGATCGTGGAGTGGAGCGGGCCGCAGAGGATCTCGCAGCCGAAGTGCTGGCCGCACTCCAGCACGCGGTCGAGGTACGCGACGGCCGCGTCGCGCGACTTCGCGTCGGCCGAGATCGGGTTGATGTCGGTCGACCCCATCACCGTGACGGCCGTCGCCGAGAGGCCCAGCGACTTCAGCCGGTCGCCCAGCCGCTTGTAGGCGGCCAGGTCGTCGGTGTTGAAGATCGGCACCTCCACGGCGTCGAAGCCGATCGCCTTGATCGACTCCAGGACGCCGTCCTGCGCCTCGGTGACGTGATCGGTCCAGAGCAGGAGGTTCATGCCGGTCTTCATCGGGCGTTCCTCGGTGCGTGCGGGAGGGGGGAGAGTGCCGGCGGCGACCCGCCGACGCAAACACGGATCTCGGGGCCGGCGATGAGGACGGCCTTCCCCCCTCGCGGGGGAAGACAGACCCCGCAGGGGTCAGATGAGGGGGACGCGAAGCACGGGTGCCTCCGAGATTCGGAGGCCCGCCCGATGGGCCGCCCTCGTGACCCGGCGGCCGTCTGGCGCGTCGGCCCCCTCATCCGGCCCTTCGGGCCACCTTCCCCCGCTAGGGGGGAAGGCCGTTACGATAGGCTCAGACGGGGACGACCGACTCCCACTTCTGATGCTCGGCCGAGTCGAGGACGGCGTCGCAGACGGCCTGCGTGGCCAGGGCGTCGCGGAACGTCGGCGCGGTGGACTTGCCCTCGGCGAGGTTCGCCAGGAAATCGGCGACCTGATGCACGAACGTGTGCTCATAGCCGATCTGGAGGCCGGGCACCCACCAGTTCTTCATGTACGGCTGGTCGCCGTCGGTGACGTGGATCGACCGCCAGCCGCGGAGGATGGCGTCGTCGGCGTGGTCGAAGTACTCCAGCCGGTGCAGGTCGTGGAGGTCCCACTTGATCGACGCCTTCTCGCCGTTGATCTCGAACGTGTAGAGGGCCTTGTGGCCGCGGGCGTAGCGGGTCGACTCGAACAGGCCGAGCGAGCCGTTCTCGAACCGGCAGAGGAAGGCGCAGGCGTCGTCGATCCCCACCTTCTCCACCTTGCCCGTCAGGTTGTGCTTGCGCTCCTTGATGAACGTCTCGGTCATCGCCGAGACGCCCGTGATGTGGCCGTTGAGCCACAGGGCGGTGTCGATGCAGTGGGCCAGCAGGTCGCCCGTCACGCCCGAGCCGGCCGCGGCGGCGTCGAGCCGCCAGAGCGCCGCGCCCCCCTGGGGGAGGTCGGACGAGATGGTCCAGTCCTGGAGGAACTCGGCGCGGTAGTGGAAGATGCGGCCGAGGCGGCCCTCCTCGATGAGCTTCTTGGCCAGGGTGACGGCCGGGACGCGGCGGTAGTTGTACCAGACGGTGTTGATCACGCCGGCCTTCTCGACCGCGTCGACCATCGCCTGGCCCTGGACCAGGTCCATGCTGAGCGGCTTCTCGCACAGGATCATCTTGCCGGCCTCGGCGGCGGCGATGGCGATCTCGGCGTGGGTGTTGTTGGGCGTGCAGATGTCGATCGCGTCGATGTCCTTGCGCTCGATCAGCTTCCGCCAGTCGGTCTCGACCGACTCGTAGCCCCAGTTGTCGGCGAACTTCCGCGCGGCGGCCTCGTCGCGGCCGCAGACGGCCTTCAGGACCGGGCGATACGGCAGGTCGAAGAAGTCGTTGACGCGCTTGTAGGCGTTGGAATGCGTCCGGCCCATGAAGCCGTAGCCGACGAGGCCGATGTTGAGGGCTTTCTTCTCGGACATGATCTCACCTGTTCTCGTGTTGCTGGCGGATCGGCACGAACTCAAGGGGGCTCGATCCTCGCCGTCGTCCAACGCACCGAATATCGCGGGTCTTCTCGTAGGCTGGGTCTCGACCCAGCCCGGATGAGGCGTCGCGTGACCTGGGCTGGGTCTCGACCCAGCCTACGGGATGAGAGCGGATGCGACGTCCCGACATCAGAAGAGCGTCGGGGTCACTCGGTCCAGCCGTGGGCGTCGCGGACCTGGATCATGGCGGCGAGGACGTCGTTCCAGGTCTGGGGCTTCATCATGACCTCGTTGGGGAACATGCAGCCGTCCCAGCAGATATGCCGCGTCTTCTTCGTCGGCCGGCCGGACTCGTCGCGGAGCCAGAAGCCGGCGTGGTGGGGGATGTCGAGCTTGCCGTTGGGGTCGTTGGCCAGGCAGTGGCGGCCGGTGTGGTCGTGCGAGCCGGAGCCGAAGACGGTGGCGTCGTTCTGGGCGACGTGGAAGTCGATCGTCCAGGGCCGCAGGGCGTCGGTCAGCTTGCGCAGGGCCTCGTCCAGCACGGCCTTGTCGCGCCAGTCGTAGCCGGCGGGGAGGATGCGGTCCTCGGGGGCGTTCTCGCCCAGGGTGTAGAGGAGCGTGTGGGCCATGTCGGCCTGGAAGCCGACGACGTCGGGGCGGTCGACGCGCTCCAGCAGGTCGAGCATGGTGCGCCAGGAGTGCATGCCGCCCCAGCAGATCTCGCCCTCGGCGGCGAGCTTCTCGCCGTGGTCGGCGGCGATGTCGGCGGCCTGGCGGAAGGTCTCGGCAATCTTGGCCTGGTTGCCGGCGGGGTCGGCCGACCAGTCGGCCGGGCTGCACGCGGAGTCGAACCGGACGACGCCGTGGGGGCGGACGCCCAGCTCGCGGAGCTTCTTCGCGATCCGGCAGCCCTTGCGCACCTGCTCCAGGAACTTCCTGCGGCCCTCGCCCTCGTCCATCGCCGAGCCGCCGCCGGTGGGGGGCCAGACGGGGGCCACGACCGAGCCGATCGCCAGGCCGCGGCGCGACGCCTTGTCGGCCAGTTCCTTAATCTGGTCGTCGGTCGAGTCGATGTCGACGTGGGGGGCGAACAGGAAGAGGTCGAAGCCGTCGAACTTGACGCCGTCGACCTCGGCGGCGGCCGTCAGGTCGAGCATCACGTCGAGGTCGATCGGCGGGTCGCCCCCCTCGCCGCCCTTGCCGACCACCCCGGGCCAGGCGGCGTTGTGGAGCTTCGGGAAATTGTGCGCGTGCGTCGGGGCCATCGGGGCGTCCTCGCGGGTGGGGTCGGGGAGGGTCGGGATACGGGTCGGGCCGGCGCGGTCACCAGCGGGGGAACGGGTCGATGAGGGTCTCGTGCAGCAGCCGATCGACCGAGCGCACGCGGCGGATTCCGAAGAAGCCGACCGCGCGGCGGGCGCTCGACTCCACCCCCTCGAAGACGAGGTCGCCGGTGCCGTCGGCGTATTCGAACGGCGACGTGTCGGCGATCATCCCGGGGATCAGGGAGTAGGAGCGCAGGCCGTCGGTCGCGTCGTAGCGGCCGATGATGACGCGCTGGTCGGTCATCGCGTAGACGGTCCGGGCCAGGGCCCAGCGGCGGGCGGCCCAGCCGCAGGAGCGTCGGGCCACGTCCACCGCGATCAGCCCGCCGAGCACCAGCGGGGCCAGGCCGAAGCCGATCAGCACGGCCTCGGGCGGGATCGACTCGCGGTGCAGCACGCCGAGCATCCCCGCCAGCGAGACGCCCGACAGCCCGGTGAGCGCGGCCACGAACAGGAGCGGGATCGGCCGGATCCGCCGCATGCGCGGCAGGGCCGGCCGCTCGGACCAGAGGAGCGACTCGCCGGGCCAGAGGTCGGCCTTGAGGTCCGCCGCGAGGTCGTCGAAGTCGTCCGAATCGCGCCAGCCCTGGTCGTCGATCACGGCGAGGCCCTCGCTGGGTCGGGTCGATGGCTTCAGGTCGCCTTGTGCGTGGGTGCCTTTCGTCCCCTCTCCCCCCGGGAGAGGGAGGCCGCGCAGCGGCGGGTGAGGGTCGAGGGGGTTCGGAGGGCATGTCGGGGCGCGGCGACCGTGTACCGACGCTGTCTCAACAGGTCCGACGACCCTCACCCGGCCCTCCGGGCCACCCTCTCCCGGGGGGAGAGGGGATGTCGGGCGCGGGTTTGGGGGTCGAAGGATCGTGGTCGTAACTTCGTCTCGTTCACTTCGCCTTCAGGTGATCCCCCACCTTCGGCAGGTCGGGATGGGCGTCGGGGCCGAAGTAGCGGAGGCTGACGAACGGCTCGCTGCCGGTGTTCTTGAAGGTGACGCCCTCGCCGGCCCGCTTGTGGGCGACGAAGACTTCGTCCTGGGTGATTTCGCCGAACCGGATGAAGTTCGGGCTGTCGACGTCGAGCTTGCCGATGGTCCCGCTCCCCTGCACGACGATCAGGCCGTACGCGCCGGGGTCCTTGATGGTGCAGGAGCGGCCCGGCAGGACGGTCAGCTCGCACGCGCTGAAGACCTGCGCGCCGGCGATCGTGCCGTAGACGATCCACCTGTCGAAGAACCCTTCCTGCTCCGAGCCCGATCGGACGATCGGCTCCAGGTAGTGGTTCGTCTTGAACTCGGGGTCGACGTTCTGCTCCCAGTCGAGCTGCTCGACGAGGTAGTCGAGGTCCTGGTGGTACTCCTTGGGGACGTCCTTGACCAGCAGCTCCCAGGGGACGCGACGGCCCTCGACGAGCGACTGGTACATGCCGAAGACGTCCGAGCCCCACTGCGGCTCATAGGTCACCAGCGAGCCGGGGGCGTGGAGCACGTCGGGAGGGACGAGCCAGCCGGTGCCGGGCTTCAGGCGGTACGCCTTGGAGAGGTCCAGGATGCCGTTGTCGCCCTTGTTCCAGTCTTCCAGGCAGCGACGGACGTCTTCCTTCTTGGTGCCCGGCTCCAGGCCCATGAAGGTGTAGGGGAAGTTGTTGCCGGTCCAGTTGAGCTGGGGGGGGAAGTAGTAGCTCTCTGGCTTCCCCTCCAGGCCGATCTTCTCGGCCTGCTCCTGCGACTGGTGCATGTGGTGGGGGATGGGGCCCAGGTTGTCGAAGAACTTGCTGTAGACCGGCCAGCGCTTGTACCTGGAGAAGATCGCCTTGCCGACGATCTCCTCGCCGTGCGCGCCGACGGCGTCGCGGAGCGTGAACTTGCCGCCGTCGTGGACGACGTAGCTGAGCCCTTCGTCCGGCGGGGCACCCTCGTTGGCGGCCGGGGTGGTCGAGCCGAACCAGCGCTCGTCGATGCCGCCGCGGTGCGTGCCCAGCGCGTAGAGGTCCTGCTTCGCCAGCTTGAGCCGGGCACCGGGCATCAGGAACGACCGGGGGACCCAGGTCGGGGCCAGCCGCAAGATCCCCTCGCCCGCGTCGAGGGCCGCGCGCGTGCGCGCCGCCACGTTCTGCTCGCTCATCCCACCCCTCATTCGTCTCGGTGCGCCCCGGGCGATCTCCCCGAGGCCGTGACTCCCCGCCAACGCCCCCGCCTCTCGCACGGCGGGGCCGCATCGGTTGTAAGTCACCACGCGACCCGACGCAAGCGCCGAGGCGCGACGGCCGGGGATTCCGCGGACGTCGGGATCGATCATGCCGGCGAGGTCGGAATTCCGCCCCGACGGCGGATGTTGAAAATTTGCAACACTTCGTCATTACCCTCGATTTGTGTGGCACTGCATGGTGTCGGATGGTCCCTCGGCGGATTCGCTCCTTGTCAACTCGATTGCAGTCATGGAAACCCGGCCACGGCCGGAGCCGACCCGTCGCCATGCGCAACAGGTCATGGGCCGATTCGGGGCGACCAGGGACCACGAATCGACGCGAGTCTTTCGAGGACCCGGTGGCCCGGCCGGCCCGGCCGGGCGTCCCCAGGTCGAGCGACGGTCGTATCCGCCTTTCGATGCCCGGCCGGGCCGCCGTCCTCGCTCGATCCTGATGAAGTTCGAGGACTCTCGTCGCATCGAACGCAATTCGACGGACGAACCCAAATCGCGAGCACACGAATTTCAACGCAAATTCTTGATATCAATGACCCTGCGGATCGACACATGAGAAGCATGATTCCCATGTCGATCGACGAACAAAGCGAAATCCAGGCCACTCCTCGCTGAACCCCGTCGGGATCGATCGGGAAAAGTGGCCCGGTCGGGCGTCGAGGGCCGAGGCGTGGACAGAATTGTCTCCGGATGAGTCGCGTACGCCCGGCCGGGCCGGCCGGGCCGGCCGGGCCACTGTTTCTCCAGAGACTTACGTCGATCCCTGGCGGTGATCGGCTAGGAATCTCAAATCCGGACGGCTCAGAGCAGGGGGGCGAAGAGGCGGACGACGTTCTCGGCGATCTCGCGGAGGCCGCCCGGCTTGGGTTCGTAGACGGTGCAGCCGGCGGCGAGGCGCTCGATCCAGCGGGCGACGTCGGCGGCGCGGGGCTCGTCGAAGAGGTAGAGGGCCACCTCATAGTTGAGGAACATGCTCCGGTTGTCCATGTTCGCCGAGCCGATCACCGCCAGGCGGTCGTCGAACAGGACGGCCTTGGCGTGGAGCATCGTCGGGCGGTAGAGCAGGACCTCCGCGCCGGCCTCGTACAGCTCGCGGATGTAGGCTTCGCGGGCGTAGTCGGTGACGGGGTGGTTCGACCGCCTCGGGATCACCAGGCGGACGTCGACCCCCCGGCGCGTGGCCAGGACCAGGGCGCGCACCAGCGTCTCGTCGGGGACGAAGTAGGGGGTCACGATCCAGACCCGTCGTCGGGCGAAGAAGATCAGCGAGAGGAGCGACTCATACAGCGGGTCCCCCTCGACGTCCGGGCCGCTGGCGACGACCTGGACCCTGGCCCCGTCGGGTTTCTTCGGGGGGTGGTCGACGCCGGGAGCGGCGCGGAGATCGGCCAGGGCCTCGCCGGTGGCGAACTTCCAGTCGGAGCGGAACAGCCATTCGAGGTCGGCGACGGCGGGCCCCTCGACGGCGACGGCCAGGTCGCGCCAGCGCCGGGGGTCGGGGAGGAGGCCGATGTACGAGGCCGTCAGATTCATGCCGCCGGCGACGGCCTCGCGGCCGTCGGCGATCACCAGCTTGCGGTGGTTTCGCAGGTTGGCCCGGCCTCGGAACGGCAGGTGGAACATCGGCATGAAGTAGGCCGCCCGGCCCCCCGCCTTCAGGAGGGGCGCGAGCGCCTTGCGACGCAGCCACCACGAGCCCACGTCGTCCAGGAGCAGCCGGACGCTCACGCCTTCGGCCGCCTTGCGGGTCAGCGCCTCCAGCACGGCGCGGCCGGATTCGTCGTCGGCCAGGATGAAGGTCGTGACGTGGAGGGTCACGCGGGCGTCGTCGATCAGCTCCAGGATCCGGACGAACGCCTCCTCGCCGGTCTCCAGGATCTCCACGGCGTTCCCCGGCTTCGCCTCCGGCACGCCGAAGGAGCGCAACAGCCGCTCGGCGTCGAGGTCGAGCGCCGGGGCCGTGCGGTGGGCCAGCCCGGCGTAGACCGGCGTCTTGCCGGCCGCCATCCGGCTCACCTTCCGGCCCCCGAAGAAGATGTAGAGCGGCACCCCCACGTAGGGCATCAGGACCACGACGAGGAGCCACGCCAGGGTGCTGGCCGGCGACCGCTTCTGGCGGATGATGTAGGCCATGAAGACCACCGCCAACGCGAAGCCGAGCAACGTCGTCAGCTCGGCGGAGATCCAGTAATACGCCTGCGTCAGGATCTCTCTCAACGTCCGTCGCGCTCCTCGGGTGGTGGTGACAGGCTACCAGGACGGGGCGCGACCCGTCATCGGTCGACCTCGGGCGGCGGAGGCTTGCCCCCGCGCCTCGCACAGGCTAAGACGCAGGGGACCACCGGGACGACCCCACCCTCGGAGCCCCCCATGACGACGTTCCGCCGCCTCCTCTCCTTCGGGTCCCTCGCGCTCCTGTCGGCCTCGACCGCCGCCGCGCAGGAGCCCGTCCCGATGCGACCCACGCCGGAGATGCTCGCGACGCCCGAGAGCCGACCGGCGGAGGGGTTCGAGTCCGACGGCCTCCGCGCCGTGTTCTATCGCGGGATGCCCTGGAAGGGGAAGCCGACGGAGGTCTTCGCGTGGGTCGGCGCGCCCGACCACAAGCCGGGCGAGAAGGTCCCGGGGATCGTCCTCGTCCACGGCGGGGGCGGGACGGCGTTCGACTCGTGGGTCAAGCTCTGGACGGGGCGCGGGTACGCGGCGATCTCGATGGACACCTGCGGGACCGTCCCGCGCGGCAGCTACGGGAAGTGGGAGCGCCACCCCGCCGGCGGCCCTCCCGGGCCGGACTTCGCCGACGCCTCCCCGGCCGAGGACCAGTGGCCGTACCACGCCGCGGCCGACGTCCTCCTCGCCCACTCGCTCCTGCGCTCGCTGCCGGACGTCGACCCGGACCGGATCGGCCTGACCGGGGTCTCGTGGGGGGGCTACCTCACCTGCCTGACCTCGGGCCTCGATCCTCGCTTCAAGTTCGCGGCCCCCGTCTACGGCTGCGGGTTTCTCGGCGAGAACTCCTGCTGGAAGGACGAGATCGCCTCCCGCGGCGAGGTCGGCCGCCGCTGGCTGGAACTCTGGGATCCCTCGCACTATCTACCGGCCGGGAAGATGCCGATGCTCTGGGTGACGGGGACCAACGACTTCGCCTATCCCTTGGACTCGCTCCAGAAGTCCTACCACGCGGCCGGCGGGCCCTCCACCCTGGCCGTCCGGCTCCGGATGCCCCACGGCCACGGCCCGGCCGGCGAGGGGCCGGATGAAATCCGCGCGTTCGCCGACTCGATCCTCAAGGAAGGGCCGCCTCTTCCTCGCCTGGGCCCGATCGAACGGGACGGCGACCGCGTCCGGGCCCGGTTCGAGGCCAAAACCCCCGTCGCCCGCGGCGAGTTGCTCTACACCAAGGACGCGGGGAAGTGGGCCGACCGGCCGTGGGAATCCGCCGAGGCGACCGTCGACGCCGCCGCCGGGACCGTCGCCGCCTCGCTCCCGGAAGGCGTCCGTGTCTTCTTCCTCAACCTCTATGACGACGGCGGCCGAGTGGTCAGCACGGAGCACGTCGAAATCCCTTGAACCCGGCGATTGGCACCGCCTTTGCCTTGATGACTCCTCGTGAGATGCGAGCCCGACGCCGCGGCAAGCCGATCCGCCGGAGCGGACGCCGTCGGGTCGCCCGTCCATCCAGATCCGGGGAGTTGATCATGGCTGAATCGATCAAAGACCGCGCCGCCGAGGCCGCCCACGCCGCGTCCGAGAAGGCCAAGGAAGTGGGCCACGCCATCTCCGAGAAGGCGTCCGAGGTCGGCCACACCGCCGCCGAGAAGGCCGGCGAGGCCAAGGACTGGCTCAAGGAGAAAGGCCAGCAGGCTTCCGAGAAGGCCCACGAGGCCGGCGAATACCTCTCCGAGAAGGCCCAGGACGCCAAGGACTGGGCCCGCGAGAAGACGCGCCAGGCCGGCGAGAAGCTGGAAGAGACCGGGCAGGAAGTGCAGGACCGATCCTGAGCCTGCCTCCCGGACCGCAGCCGTCGAGGGACCGGGGCGTCACCCGGTCCCTCGCCCTTTCGAAGCCGCCTCAAGCCCCGTCATCCGGCGCAATCCGCAGAATGCGGTCAGCCGCGGCATCTCGCCTCGACGGCCCGGCTTGTCGGTCCCGATCGTCGCCCACGACCCTGGGTCTCCAACGCTTGCGCTAAGGACAAGGGAGGGCGAGGTCATGGGTGCGTCGCGCCGATTCTTCGCCGGATCGCTGGCCCTCGCCTGTTCCTCCGCGACGACGGCCACAACCCGGCGACGTTCGCCAGCCATGAACTCCTGGCCGGCGGCTTCTGCCGGCCCCAGGCGCTGGAGCTGTCCGCGGGCAAGCCGCTGGTCGTCGATTAGGCGTCGGGCCGCGGCCACGTCGTGGCCTTCGACGACGACCCGAACCACCGGGCGATGTCCCCCGTCGCCCGGCGATTCTTCCTCAACTCGGTCTTCTTCGGCCCCGGCCATTAAAGGCCGCCGCGAGGCCGCACGCGGAGGCGATCGAGTGAGTGCATTTTAATGAACCGATGGATGATGATTCGGCCGTCATGGTAGCTTGTGCGGAGCCGGACCCCTCGGCATAATCGCTCCATCTCGCTCCCGGCGGACGGCTCGCCCTGTGAGGTTCGGGGCCGCCGTCGACCTCTCCGAACTGGACGACCCGAAGCACCATGGCGAATACACGACGTTGGACGACCTGGGCGGCCCTCGCGGCCGTCGCCGGGGTGGTCTCCCCCGAGCAGGCTTTCGCGGGCGAGGCCGACCTGGTCCTGCCCGACCTCGCGTCCCGGGCCTATCTCGGCGGCATGCTGACCGGCTGGTCGCTCCTGGCGGGGGGGCTCGTCGTCTGCGTCCTGGGGCTGGCGTTCGGGCTGATCTTCTACCGCCAACTGGAACGGCTCCCGGTCCACCGGACCATGCGGGACGTCAGCGAGCTGATCTACGCGACGTGCAAGACGTACCTGCTCCAGCAGGGGAAGTTCATCCTGATCCTCTGGGCGTTCATCGCGGCGGTGATCGTGGCCTATTTCGGCTTCCTGTCCGAAGGCCCCGGCGGTGCGCCGGGCGAGGGCCTGCACGCCTACCCGCCGAGCGTGAAGGTCCCGGTGATCCTGGGCTTCAGCCTGGTGGGGATCGCCGGCAGCTACCTCGTCGCGTGGTTCGGCATCCGGATCAACACGTTCGCCAACAGCCGGACCAGCATGGCCAGCCTGCGGGGGATGCCCTTCCTCTGCTACTCGATCCCCCTGAAGGCGGGGATGTCGATCGGCATGGTGCTCATCAGCGTGGAGCTGCTGATGATGCTGTGCATCCTGCTGTTCGTCCCGCGCGAACTGGCCGGGCCCTGCTTCATCGGCTTCGCCATCGGCGAGTCGCTCGGCGCGGCGGCCCTGCGGGTGGCGGGCGGCATCTTCACCAAGATCGCCGACATCGGCGCCGACCTGATGAAGATCGTCTTCGGGGTGAAGGAGGACGACGCCCGCAACCCCGGCGTCATCGCCGACTGCACGGGCGACAACGCCGGCGACTCCGTCGGTCCCACGGCCGACGGCTTCGAGACCTACGGCGTGACCGGCGTGGCCCTCATCACCTTCATCCTGCTGGCGGTGCCGCGCCCCGAGGTCCAGGTCGACCTGCTGGTCTGGATCTTCGCCATGCGGGTCCTGATGGTGGCCGTCAGCGGCGTCTCCTACTTCGTCAACGAGGCCATCGCGCGACGGCGGTTCGTCCACCTCCGGCACTTCGATTTCGAGGTCCCGCTCACCGGCCTGGTCTGGGTGACGAGCGTGCTGTCGATCGTCGCGACCTACGCGGCCAGCGTGGCCCTGATCCCGAACGTCGGCGGCGACGCCAACCTCTGGTGGGAGCTGGCGACGATCATCACCTGCGGCACCTTCGCCGGGGCGCTCATCCCCGAGGTCACGAAGGTCTTCACGTCCACCGGCTCGATCCACGTCAAGGAGGTGGTCACGGCCAGCCGCGAGGGGGGGGCGTCGCTGAACGTCCTCTCGGGGCTGACGGCGGGCAACTTCTCGGCGTTCTGGGTCGGCGGCGTGGTGATCGCGGGGCTCATGGCCATCGCCTACGGCGTCAGCCTGCGGTTCCCCCCCGGCCTGATGCTCGCGCCGGCCGTCTTCGCCTTCGGCCTCGTCGCGTTCGGCTTCCTCGGCATGGGCCCGGTGACGATCGCCGTCGACAGCTACGGCCCGGTCACCGACAACGCCCAGAGCGTCTACGAGCTGTCGCTCATCGAACAGGAGCCGGACATCGCCGAGGAGATCCGCCGCGACTACGGCTTCGAGCCCGACTTCGAACACGCCAAGCTCCTGCTGGAGGAGAACGACGGCGCGGGCAACACGTTCAAGGCCACCGCCAAGCCGGTCCTCATCGGCACGGCCGTCGTCGGGGCCACCACGATGATCTTCTCGATCGTCGTCCAGCTCGCCGGCGGGCCCGACGCGGCCGGCGACCTGGTGCTCCTGCCCGACCGCATCAAGAACCTCTCGATCCTCCACCCGCCGTTCCTGCTCGGCATGATCTTCGGCATGGCGGTGATCTACTGGTTCACCGGCGCGAGCACCCAGGCCGTCATCACCGGCGCGTATCGGGCCGTGGCGTTCATCCGGCGGCACATGAAGCTCGACGGCTCCGCCAAGGCGAGCGTCGAGGACTCCAAGCGGGTCGTGGCGATCTGCACCCGCTACGCCCAGCTCGGCATGTTCAACATCTTCCTGACCATCTTCTTCGTGACGCTGGCCGCGGCCTTCGCCGAGCCCTTCTTCTTCATCGGCTTCCTGATCGGCCTGGCCCTCAGCGGGCTGTTCCAGGCGATCTCGATGGCCAACGCCGGCGGCGCGTGGGACAACGCCAAGAAGATCGTGGAGACCGACCTGCGCGAGAAGGGGACCGAACTCCACGCCGCGACCGTCGTGGGCGACACCGTCGGCGACCCGTTCAAGGACACGAGCAGCGTGGCGATGAACCCCATCATCAAGTTCGCCACCCTGTTCGGCCTCCTGGCGGTGGAGCTGGCCCAGCGCGTGCCGCTCGGTCCCCGCGCGGGCCTGGCCGCCGCCTTCCTCGGCGTCGCCCTGTTCTTCGTCGTCCGGAGCTTCTACGGCATGCGGATCGAGGGGAGCCAGACCGGCGGCGCCCACGACGCCGTCTCCGAGGAGCTTTACGGGCCCGCCCTGACGGACGCCGAAGCCTGATGGTCGACGCCGCCGCGCCGGCCGGGCCCCCCGGCGACCGCCCCGGGGGCCCGACGCCATGATGCTCATGGCCGAGGCCCAGGACGGGCGGACGATCTGGGTCGTCGTCGAGCTGCACCGCCCGAAGAAGCGCATCCGGAGCCGGATCGTCCAGCACCTCGGCGAATTCCCGGATCGCGACCGGGCCGAGGCCGCCTTCCTGGCCCGGCTGGCGACCGAGCCCCGGCTCCGCGACCTGGCCGTGCGCTGGCGGGCCGCCGCGGCCGACGTCCTGTCCGACCGCAAGGCCCGCCGCCAGTTCCTCCTCTGCGGCGTGATCGCCGGCGTGTCCGAGTTCGCCGACGACCTCCTGCGCCGCCGCGAGCGCGAGGCGGAGGAGGATCGCGCCCGCCGTCGCGCCTCGGAGTGGGCCTCGGGCGGGGGCTCGGCCGCCTTCGCCGTCCTGGGCCTGCCGCTCGCCGCCTCGGTCGGCGAGATCAAGGCGGCGTACCGCCGCAAGGCGGTCGACGCCCACCCCGATCGCGGCGGCGACCACGCGGCCATGGTCCGGCTGAACGTCGCCTACGAGGCGGCCGTCGAGTACGCCGCCTGGCGCGGCTGATCCCGAAGCCGCCCCGGCGCCGGCTCTCCGCGAGGCCGTCGCGGGGTTTCGACCCGGGTTGGCATGGGGTATAGTGGCGTCCATCGGACACCACCCGGAAACGCCCTCGATCGACCCGTGCGCGGAGGGTTTCGACCTTGCGACATGGCCTCTCCCTCGGGCTCGCGGCGGCCTGCCTCGCCTTCCGCCCCCTCGCCGGCGCGGCGGACGCGAAGGTCGAGTTCAACCGCGACGTCCGGCCGATCCTCTCCGAACACTGCTACGCCTGCCACGGGCCCGACAAGAACCAGCGCAAGGCGAAACTCCGCCTCGACGAGCGCGAATCGGCGACCAAGAACGGGGCCGTCGTCCCCGGCAAGCCCGACGACAGCGAACTCGTCCTGCGCATCCTGAGCGACGGCGACGACGTCATGCCCCCGCGCGACGCGCACAAGGACCTGACCGACGCCCAGAAGCGGACGCTCCAGGACTGGATCGCGCAGGGGGCCGAGTACCAGGCCCACTGGGCCTACGTCCGCCCCGAACGCCTCCCCGCGCCCGAGGTCCGCGACAAGGCGTGGGGGCGCAACCCCATCGACGCCTTCCTCCTCGCGTCGCTCGAATCGAAGGGCTTCGGGCCGTCGCCGGAAGCCTCCCGACGACGGTTGATCCGCCGCCTGTCGCTCGACCTGACCGGCCTGCCGCCGACGCCCGAGGAGGTCCGCGCGTTCGAGGAGGACGCCGACCCGAAGGCTTATGAGAAGCTGGTCGACCGCCTGCTGGAATCGCCCCACTACGGCGAGCGTATGGCCGTCGCCTGGCTCGACCTCGCCCGCTTCACCGACACCGTCGGCTACCACGGCGACCAGGGCCAGCGCGTCTTCCCGTACCGCGACTACGTCATCGACGCGTTCAATTCCAACAAGCCGTTCGACGCCTTCGCCACCGAGCAACTGGCCGGCGACCTGCTCCCGGACCCGACCCCGCAGCAGCTCGTCGCCACCTGCTTCAACCGCCTGAACATGATGACCCGCGAGGGGGGCGCGCAGCCGGGCGAATACCTGGCCAAGTACGCCGCCGACCGCGTGCGGACCGTCGGCCTGACGTTCCTCGGCTCCACCTTCGGCTGCGCCGAGTGCCACGACCACAAGTACGACCCGATCACCCAGCGCGACTTCTACACGCTCTCGGCCTTCTTCGCCGACGTGAAGCAATGGGGCGTCTACCACGACTACGACTACACCCCGAACCCGGAGCTGAAGGGCTGGAGCAACGACCACCCGTTCCCGCCCGAGATCGAGGTCGAGAACGCCTACCTGATGAACCGGCGCGACGACCTGCTCCAGAAGCTGACGGCCGTCGTCGACCCGCATCCTAACGCCGACGCCCTCGCCTCCTGGCGCGGCGCCGCCCGCGACTTCCTGAAGGCTTTCGACTCCGGCTGGGCCCCGACGAGGCCCGTGGCCGAAGGGCCGACGACCGAGGCGCTGCCGGACGGGAGCCTCCTCGTCGCCGATCCCGCGAAGATCGACGCGAAGGCCAGGCCGAAGAAGGCGGCCGACCCGATCCTCCGGTTCGAGTCGACCGCGCCCGGGTGGGTCGCCCGGATCCGGGTCGAGCTGATCCCCGACGCCCGCCACGGCGGCAAGGTGGCGCGGGAAGGGGCCGAGACGGCCGCCGTCAACCTGTCGGCGTCGACCGAAGGGGGCAAGAAGCCCCTGCATTTCTACCTCGCCGACGCCGACCACAAGACCCCGCGCTATTTCAACGGCGACGTGGTCCTGACCGGTGTGCTCGACGGCTGGCGGTCGTCGAAGGAGCATGCGTCGGAGGTCCAGACGGCCGTCTGGTGCGTGGATCCGCCGGTCCAACTGGCGGAGGGGCAGACCCTCGCCGTCGAGGTCAAGGGCCCGCAGGCGGGGCGCGTGCGCGTCACGCTCTCGCCCTTCGGCATCGGCCCCGACGGCAAGGCGGTCGGCGACCTGGACCCGAAGACCCGCGCGGCGATCCTCGCGGACGACGCCGCGCGGACGCCGGAGCAGGCGGAACTCGTCCGGGCGCAGTATGTGCGCAGCGTGGCCGCCGACGTGGAGGCGTGGCGCACGGTCCGCGAGATCGCGAGACAGCTCCTCGAATGCCGCGACGGCCGCGCCCCCTGCACGATCGTCCGGGCGGCCGAGCCCATGGAGACCCGCGTCCTGCCCCGCGGCGACTGGCTGAACCGGACCGGCGAGGTCGTCGAGCCGGAGGTCCCGCACTTCCTCCCCCACGACTCCGTCCCCACCGGCCGCCGCCTCGACCGCCTCGACCTGGCGCGCTGGATCACGGCCGAGGAGAACCCGCTGACGGCCCGCGTCTTCGTGAACCGGCTCTGGAAGCAGATCTACGGGGTCGGCATCAGCGCCGTGATGGAGGACGTCGGCGGCCAGGGCGAGTGGCCGGTCCATCCCGAGCTGCTGGACTGGCTGGCCGTCGAGTTCCGCGAATCGGGCTGGGACGTGAAGCACATGGTCCGGCTGATGGTCACGGCGTCGGCCTACCGGCAGGATTCCCGGGCCCGGCCGGAGCTGAAGGACCTGGACCCGAACAACCGCTGGGTCGCGTTCCTCTCGCCGCGGCGGCTGGAGGCCGAATTCGTCCGCGATAACGCCCTGTCCGTCGCCGGGCTGCTGAACCTCGACGTCGGCGGGCCGAGCGCGTTCCCGTACCAGCCGGCGGGATACTACGCCAACATCCAGTTCCCGGACCGCGACTACATCGCCAGCGGCGGCGACCTCCAGTATCGTCGCGGGCTGTACTCGCACTGGCAGCGGACCTTCCTGCACCCGATGCTCGCGAACTTCGACGCCCCCTCGCGCGAGGAATGCACCCCGGCGCGGAACGTCGCCAACACGCCCCAGCAGGCGCTCACGCTGCTGAACGACCCGAGCTTCGTCGAGGCCGCCCGCGTCCTCGCCGGCCGCCTCCTGGCCGACGCCTCGTCCGACGACGCCGCGCGGATCGACCGGCTCTATCGCCTCGTGCTGGCGCGCCCGGCCGAGGAGGCCGAGCGGGCCTCGCTGCTGGAGTTCCTCGGGGGCCGTCGCACGTTCTTCCGAGAGCACCCCTCCGAGGCCGAGAAGCTGCTCCGCGTCGGCCAGGCCCCGGCGGCGGGCGACGTCGAGGCCGCGGCCTGGGCGATGACCTGCCGCGTCGTCCTCAACCTCCACGAGTCGATCACCCGGTATTGAGGCCACGGACATGCCCACCGATTTCGAAGCCTGGCGGACGAACCTCCAGCGCCGGGCGTTCCTGCGGAACTCGGCCTACGGGATCGGCTCGCTGGCCCTCGCCGGCCTCCTGGATCCCGCCGTCTTCGGGCGGGCCCGCGCCGGCGAGGCCGACGCCGCGAAGCCGGGCGACCGCTGGCGCGGGGTGGTGCGGCCGACGCACTTCCCGGTCAAGGCCAAGCGGGTGATCCACCTCTGCATGGCCGGCGGGCCCTCGCAGTTCGAAAGCCTGGACTACAAGCCCCGGCTGAAGGAGCTGCACGGCCAGCCGTTCCCGGAGTCGTTCACGAAGGGCCAGCAGCTCGCGCAGCTCCAGAACAAGGCCCTCATCGCGCGCGGGCCGTTCTGCGAGTTCCATCCCCACGGCCAGTCGGGCCAGATGATCTCCGACCTGTTCCCGAGCATCGCCACGATCGCCGACCGGATCGCCATCATACGGTCCATGATGACCGAGCAGATCAACCACGACCCGGCGCACGCCTTCATGAACAGCGGGTCGATCCTCAAGGGCCGGCCCAGCATGGGCTCATGGCTCCTGTACGGCCTGGGGGCCGAGACCGAAGACCTGCCGGGCTTCGTCGTCCTCACCTCCGCCGGCGCGACGGGCCTCCAGCCGGTCTCGGCCCGGCAGTGGTCGGCCGGGTTTCTGCCCAGCAAGTTCCAGGGGATCCAGTTCCAGTCGAAGGGGGACGCCGTCCATTACATCGCCAACCCCCCGGGGGTGGACCTGGACGCCCAGCGCGCCTCGATCGCCGAGGTCAACCGCCTCAACGGCATGCTCTCGGCCGACCGCCTCGACCCCGAGATCCAGACCCGCATCGCGCAGTACGAGCTGGCCTTCCGGATGCAGGCGAGCGTCCCCGAGCTGACCGACTTCGCCAGCGAGTCGAAGTCGGTCCTGGAGATGTACGGCGTCAAGACGCCCGGCGACGGCAGCTTCGCCTCGAACTGCCTGATGGCCCGCCGCCTGGCCGAGCGCGGCGTGCGCATGATCCAGCTCTACCATCGCGCCTGGGACCACCACGGCGACATCGAGCGCGGGATGACCCTGGCCGCGAAGGACGTCGACCAGCCCTGCGCCGCCCTGGTGAAGGACCTGGAACAGCGCGGGATGCTGGAGGATACGCTCGTCATCTGGGGCGGCGAGTTCGGCCGCACGCCGATGGGGCAGGGGACCGGCCGCGACCACCACATCCTGGGCTTCTCGCTCTGGATGGCCGGCGGCGGGATCAAGGGGGGCGTGACCTACGGCGCGACGGACGAGCTGGGATACAAGGCGGTGGAGGACGTGGTCCACGTCCGCGACCTCCACGCCACGATCCTCGCCCTCTGCGGCGTCGACCACGCCCGCCTGGGCTTCAAGTATCAGGGCCTCGACGTCCGCCTGACCGGCGTCGAGCCGGCGCGGGTGGTCAAGGAGATCCTGGCCTGATCGCCCGCCGAGGCCCCTCGGCGGGCTCACCGGCGGCGGGCCGACCCTCGTCGTCCGGGGGGGATGCGCGAGAAGCCCTTCGGCGCGGCCGGGGCCGACGCGGGGGCCGGAGCGGCGACCGGGCCGCCGGGCTTGGTGCAGGTGCCTCGGATCGTGTGCGGCTCGCCGCCGATCGTCAGGTCCAGCACGACATCCAGCTTCGCCCCGCCCTCCATCGGCGTCAGCGGCGAGAGGTACGCGTCGAACGAGACGTCGCCCGAGAGGACGCCCAGGGTCTCGGCATGGCCGGGGACGATCAACTCCTCCCCGCGATACACGGCGAACGGCGGCCCCCCCGAACGGGAATCCCAGCGGTCCTCCGCATTGTGCCGGGTCAGGACGAGGTGGTCCACGCGAGTGTCGTTCGGGAGCTTGACGTCGATCCGGACGTGGTCGTCGTTCCGGCCGTCGGGGCCGTTCTCGCCGACCTTGTCCTGGGCCTCGTCGACCCAGACGGCCTGCACCAGCGTCGGATCGACGATCGGCGCGGCCGTGGCCTCCGGCTTGGGCTCGGCCGGCTTCGGCTCGGGTGGGGCGAGGGGGGGCACGTCCGAGACCAACTCGAACGAATGGATGAACTGCGACTGCGACGTCCCGTCGCCCGCCTCCTTGGGCGCGATGGCCATGACCTGATAGAGCCGGTCGCCGATCAGCGCCATCCGCTCCCATCCCAGGCCCGGCGTGCCGCCGTCGACCGACCTGGCCTCGAACTTGACGTCGCGCGCCGGGTGGGGGCCGATCTGCGTCCCGTTCGACTGGAGGACGACCCAGCCCTGGGCGTTCATCGAGGTGTCGAGGGCCCGGTCGAACATCTCGTCCGCGGGCTTGCCCCGGAGCATCTCCGCCGGCATCGCAGCCCAACCGACCATCCAGGTCTTGCGGCCCTGGACGAGCACGGCGTTGTGCAGCGTTTGCTCGCCGACGGGCGTGGCCTGCTTCTGCTCGGAGACCTTCGGCGGCGTCGGGAAAGCGACGCGGTAGTTGCCGTCAGGCGACGTGTACGGCTCCTTCGGCGTCTCGCGAGACGTGGTGACCAACGACGTGGTGCCGTCGGGGTTGTGGACCGTCCGTGTCTCCACGGTGATCCCGTTGAAGTCCTGGACCAGGACTTCGTCGCCCCCGCCCCCGCCCTCGCCCCCGCCGCAGCCGATCGCGACCGCCGCCGCGAACGGCACCACCAGCAATAACCGCGCGAGCATGTCCTCACCCCCCGTCGATTCGACCCCCATCGCCGCCGGGAGCCGGGCGCACGACCCCAGCCTCCTCCGGCGCATCGGATGGGACTTTATCCGAATCGGGGGCGGGACGCCAAGGATTCATGAAAAAAACCTCACGACGTCCGGGCGTCAGTCGCCGTACGTCGGCGGCTCCAGCTCGCGAAGCAGGGCCCGGATCGGGCCGAGGACCCAGGCGGGGCGGCGGGCCAGGTCGCGGCCCACGTCGTCCAGGGCCCGTTCGAGGAGGAAGATCCGCAGCAGGGCCTCGACGTCGCGGCGGTCTGGCGGCAGCGGGCCGGGGACGTCCATGGCGTCGAGGTAGGCGTCGACGAACTGCTGCGAGGCCCGCGCGTGCCAGCGGCGCGCCCAGGGCTCCAGCTCCGCGCGGTCGTCCTCGCGGACCATCCCGGGGGGTCGGGCCTGCTTGTCTTCCAGGTCGTAGAGGACGGCGTGGGCGGCCTGGTCGAGCGAGCGGATCATGGTGGCGACGTCGCGCAGCGGCGAGCGCTTGACCCGGCGCTCGCCCGAGGAGTCGTCGGCGTCGCCCTCGAAGTCGTAGATGACGAAGTCGGTGCCGGTGTAGAGGATCTGGTCCAGCTCATAATCGCCGTGGATGCGGATCCGCGAGCCGCCGTAGGACTTGTCGGCCACCTTCTGGAACCGGCCGAGGAGCGCGTCGCGCAGGCCGAGGAGCCGGGCGGCCTCGGCGGCGGCGGGTTCCGGCAGCCGTGGCGCGACGGACGCCAGCCGGGTGAGGACGTGGTGGGTCAGGTTGCGCATCGACTGGTAGAGCGAGCGCTGGTACAGCCTGCCGAACGTCTCCGGGCGGAACTCGGATTCGCCCCGCGCGGAGGCCAGGGTCCGGTGCATCCGGGCCGTCTGCACGCCCAGGCGGCGGGCGTGGACGTCGAAGACCGCCATCATAGCCTCGGAGGTCATGTCCTCGGCCGCCTCGGCGTCGGCCGGGGCTTCGGGCTCGGCCCGACGGTGCAGGCCGGCCGCGACGCGCTCGTAATACTGGCTCAGGTGGTTGAGGGTCAGGGCCCAGGCCGTCCCCTGGTTCGGGATGAACTGGTTGAGGACCGCGACGGTGACGGGGACGCCGTGAGACCGTCGGTACTCGATATACCCCAGGACGGGCGCGACGATCATCGAGTCCTGCCGTGCGGCCAGGAACGACCGCATCTCGAAATCGGGGTTGATCTCGGCCTCGACCGTCCGGAACGTCTTGAGCGTCAGCCGTTCGTCGAAGACGAGCGTGGTGTTGAACCGCTCGCTGCGGACGAGGTTGGTCGGGACGAGCGGGGCGTCGCCCAGGTCCAGCTCGTCCAGCCCCTTCAGGGGGACGCCGACCAGCTCGCCGTCGGAGAGGGGCGCGGTCAGGCCGGACCGGATCGCCTCGACCAGCTCGGCCCCGCACGAAGGGACGGCCAGGGCGTCGCAGAGGACCCCGCGCTGGGCGCCCTCGGCGCGGGCGAGGAGGCTCGCGGGGCCGGAGTCGAGGAGCCGCGGGACCTCGTCCTCGGGCACGAGGGTCAGGGGGAGGAGGTCGGCCTCGGAATCGTCCGTCTCCAGGTCGGCGCGGACCACCAGCCACCGGACGTCGTCCTCGCCCAGCGGGTCGGAGAACGACCGCGTCACGTCCACGCCGACCACGCGAGGGAGCCCCGCCGGCCGCCGGCGCGCCAGGAAGGCCGGGAGGATCGGGTCCAGCCGCTCCGACTCCACGCGCGCGAGTTCCGCGCGCCAGTCGTGGGAGACCGTCACGACGGGCAGGTCGGCGATCCGCATCGGCTCGCCGTCGACGGCCGCAGCCCCCGAGTCGGCCGGCTTGACGAGGAACCAGAAGAACCCGTAGGGCGAGAGCGTCAGCCGATACGGGCGGTCGTCGATCGGCGGCATCAGCGTGTGGCCCGCCATCTCCTCCAGCGCGGCCCCCTGGTACTCCCGCAGGTCCAGGTCGACGTACTGCATGAATCGCGAGAGGTTCGCCACGACCAGGATCGACTCGTCGCCCAGCCGCCGCACGAACGCGAGGATCCGCGAGTTCTCCGGCCGCAGGAACTCGATCGTCCCCCGCCCGAAGGCGCGGTGCCCCTTGCGCAGGGCGATCATCCGCTTGACCCACCACAGGAGCGAGCTGGGGTTCTGCTGCTGAGCCTCGACGTTGATCGCCTCGTAGTGGTACTCGGGGTCGGTGACGACCGGGAAGTAGAGCTTCTGGGGGTTGCAGGTCGAGAAGCCGGCGTTGCGGTCGGGCGACCATTGCATCGGCGTGCGCACGCCGTTGCGGTCGCCGAGGTAGATGTTGTCCCCCATCCCGATCTCGTCGCCGTAGTACAGGACCGGCGTCCCGGGGAGCGAGAACAGCAGGGCCGTCATCAGCTCGATGCGGCGGCGGTCGTTCTCCAGCAGCGGCGCCAGGCGGTGCCGGATCCCCAGGTTGATGCGGGCCTCGGGGTCGTGGGCGTAGGCGCGATACATGACGTCGCGCTCCTCGTCCGTCACCATCTCCAGCGTCAGCTCGTCGTGGTTCCGGAGGAACATGCACCACTGGCAGTTGTCCGGGATGGCCGGCGTCTGGGCGAGGATGTCGAGGATCGGGTAGCGGTCCTCCTGGTGCAGCGCCATGTACAGGCGGGGCATGACCGGGAAGTGGAACGCCATGTGGCACTCGTCGCCGTCGCCGAAGTACGCCACGGCGTCCTCGGGCCACTGGTTGGCCTCGGCGAGGAACATCCGCGGCGGCGACGGGAACTTCTCGTCGAGCCGCTTCCGCAGCGCCTTGAGGAACGCGTGCGTCTCGGGGAGGTTCTCGCAGTTGGTCCCCTCGCGCTCATAAAGGTAGGGGATCGCGTCCAGCCGAAGGCCGTCGATCCCCATGCTGAACCAGAAGTCCAGGAGCGGGAAGACGGCCTCCCAGACGGCCGGGTTGTCGTAGTTCAGGTCGGGCTGGTGGGAATAGAAGCGATGCCAGTAGTAGGCGTCCGCGACCGGATCCCACGTCCAGTTCGATGGCTCGAAATCCTTGAAGATGATGCGCGCGTCGGCGTATTTCTCCGGGCCGTCGCTCCAGACGTAGAAGTCGCGCTCGGGGCTCCCCGCCGGCGCGTTGCGGGCGCGCTGGAACCAGGGATGCTGGTCCGAAGTGTGGTTTAGGACCAGTTCCGTGATGACCTTCAATCCGAGTTCGTGGGCCGAGTCCAGGAACTCGCGGAAGTCGGCGAGCCGGCCGTACGACTTGTTGACGGACGTGTAGTCGGCGATGTCGTAGCCGTCGTCGCGCAGGGGGGACGGGTAGAACGGCAGGAGCCAGATCGCCGTGATCCCCAGGTCGCGCAAGTAGGGGAGCTTGAGCGTCAGGCCGCGGAAGTCGCCGATGCCGTCGCCGTTGCTGTCGTGGAAGGCCCGGACGTGGGCCTCGTAGATGATCGCGTCCTTGTACCACAGCCCGTCGTCATCCGGCATCGGTCTGACTCCATCGTGCCGGGACGCCGCGATGCGTCCGGCGATTCGACGTGAACGATCCCACCCTGGACAAGCAGATCCGATGCCGGCCGGGCCGGGCGGTCAGTTCCGCAGGCTGGAGAGCGGGGCGGGGATCCGGCCGCCGTGGCGGACGAACTCGGCGGAGCCGCCGGCGGCGTGGACGGGGAGGATGTCCATCTCGCCGAACAGGCCGCCGAAGACGGCGCGCTCGCCGGCCTTCTTGCCCGGCACGGGGATGACGCGCACGGCCGTCGTCTTGTGGTTGATGACGCCGATGGCCACCTCGTCGGCGATCAGGGCCGAGAGCGTCTCGGCGTCGACGTCGCCCGGGACGGCGATCATGTCCAGGCCCACGGAGCAGACGGCCGTCATGGCCTCCAGCTTGGCGAGCGTCAGGTCGCCGGCCTCGACCGCGCGGGCCAGCGCGGCGTCCTCGCTCACGGCGACGAACGCGCCGGAGAGGCCCCCTACGCTGGAGCTGGCGAAGCTCCCCCCCTTCTTCACCGCGTCGTTCAGCAGCGCGAGCGCCGCCGTCGACCCCGGGCCGCCCAGCCGCGAGACGCCCATCGCCTGGAGGATCTCGCCCACGCTGTCGCCCACCTGCGGCGTCGGCGCCAGCGAGAGGTCGACGATCCCGAACGCGACCCCGAGCCGCGCGGCGACCTCGCGGCCGATCAGCTCGCCGACGCGGGTGACGCGGAACGCCGTGCTCTTGATCTCCTCGGCGATGTCGCCGAGCGTCGGCCGCGTGGGCGCGTGGGCCACCAGGTCCTCCACCGCCGCCTTGACCACCCCAGGGCCGCTCACGCCGATGTTGATGACGCAGTCGGTCTCGCCCTGGCCGTGGAACGCCCCGGCCATGAACGGGTTGTCGTTGGTCGCGTTGCCGAAGATCACGATCTTGGCGCAGCCGAACCCGTCGTGGTCCTTCGTCCGCTCGGCCGTCTCCTTCAGGACGTGCCCCAGGGCCGCCACGGCGTCCATGTTGATCCCGGCGGCGGTCGACCCCACGTTCACCGACGAGCAGACCCGCTTCGTCGTCGACAGCACCTCCGGCAGCGCGGCGATCAGCCGGCGCTCGCTCTCGGTCCAGCCCTTCTGGACCAGGGCGGTGAAGCCGCCGACCAGGTCGACCTCGACCTCGGCCGCCACGGCGTCCAGGGTCTTCGCGACGGCGAGCAGGCCCTCGGTCTTGTGCCCCGCGGCCACGCGGCCGACCGGGCTGACGGCGATCCGGCGGTTGACGATCGGGATGCCGTAGCGGCCCTCGACCTCGCGGCAGACGGCGCGCAGGCGGCCCGCGTACTGGACCAGCCGCGAGCGGATCCGGTCGCACAGGACCGTGACGTCGGGCGAGGCGCACGGCGCCAGGTCGATCCCCATCGTGACCGTGCGGACGTCCAGCTTGTGCTGGCGGATCATGCTGAGCGTCGCCAGGACGTCTTCAGTGCGATGCAAGGCTCTCTCCTTGGCTGCGGGCCGCCGCGGCGATGCGCACCGGGCTGGGCTCGGTCGTCGCGGCGAAGATGTCCTCGTGCTGGACGAACGCCTCCAGCTTGTGCGCCCTCCCGTACCGCTCCAGCTCCGACCGGATCGCGGCGGGGGTGAGGTCGTGGGGGATCAGCGCCTCCATCACCAGCGAGAACCGCTGGCCGTCCACCCGCGCGTGCAGGTCGACGATGTTCGCCCCGTGCGCCGCCAGCGACCCGGCGATGCTGTGGACGATCCCCGGGCTGTCGTCGCCGAGCACCGTGAGGATGAACCGCTCGCCCGCCGCCGCCTGGGCCGGCTCGCGCCCGTCCTTGACCTCGGTCACCTGGACCTGGAGGTCGAACCGCTTGCCGCGCTCGTGGACGGCCTCGATGATCTGCTCCCGGGTGCGGGGGGAGGCGAACTCGGCCTCCAGGATGATCGTGAAGTACCCGCGCATGACCGTCTGGCTCAACTCCAGGACGTTGCCGCCCAGGTCGAGCAGGGCGCCCGTCACCGAGTAGACGATGCCGACGCGGTCGGCCGCCGTGACGGAGATGATGTAGCTGCTCATGGTCGCCGTCCGCCCGCCTTTCGCTTTAGTGGGATCCCGCCGCGACCGCCGCCGCCTCGGGCCGATCCGCGACCGCCGGCCTCCCCGCCGTCCCGGCCGCGACGGCCAGCGCCGCCCAGCCGACGAGGATCAGCAGGCCGCCGGTCGGCGTGACCCACCAGATCCCCCTCACGCTCGTCAGGGACAGGGCGTAGATCGAACCGGAAAAGAGGATCGCGCCGACCAGGAACATCCAGCCCGCGAGCTGGAGCGCGGGGCCCGACCTGCCGACGACCTGGAGGATCCCCACCGCCACGAGCGCCAGGGCCATGTAGATGTGATAGTCCACGCCGGTCTGGAAGCTGGCGGCCTTGCCGGCCGCTTCGAGCTGCGACTTCAGCCCGTGCGCGCCGAAGGCCCCGATCGCGACGCCCAGGAAGCCCCAGACGGCGCCCACCCTCAGCCAGAAGCCATCGTTCATCTCGGTCGAGTCTCCGTTGCGTTGCGGTCTCACGTCGCGGGCCGGACGGCGGCCGGTTCACGGCCCAGGAGGACGGCCCGGGTCTCGGCCGCCAGGAACAACGACCCCGTCACGCAGACGAGCCCGCCGGGCCCGGCCAGCCGGCGGGCCGCCGTCAGGGCCCCGGCCGGGTCGTCCGTCACAACGGTCGGCCGGCCGTCGATCGCCTCGGCCGCCGAGGCGACCTCCGCGGGCGACACCGCCCGGGGGTTGTGCAGGTAGCGGGTCGCGACTCGGTGTTGGAACAGCGGGAGCAGCTCGCGGAGCTGACCCGGCAGGTCCTTGTCCCGCGTCGTGCCGAAGACCAGCGTGCGCGGGACGTCGGGGAAGTGGGCCCGCAGCGTCTCGGCCAGCGCCGCGGCCGAGGCCACGTTGTGCGCCCCGTCGACGACCAGCCAGGGCCGGCTCCCCATCACCTCCACCCGCGCCGGCCAGGCCAGGCCGGCGAAGCCGCGGGCGGCGGCCTCGCGCGTGACGACGAGCGAGGCGTCGGCCTCGGCCAGCGCGTCGAGGCCCGCCAGCGCGACGGCCATGTTGTGCGCCTGGTGCGGGCCGAGCAGGGGGACGTCCAGCACGCCCCAGTCGGTCCGCCAGGTGCGGACGGCGGCCCGCGACGGCGTCGGCCGATCCAGCGGCGGCGCGGGTCGACGCTCCTCGCAGCGGAAGTCGACGTCGATCTCGCGCAGTCGGATCCCCCGGGCCGCCGCCGCCCGCCGGACGACCGCGCGGGGCTCGTCCTCCTGCACGCCGCTCACGGCCGGGACCCCGCGCTTGAAGATCCCCGCCTTCTCCGCGGCGATCGCCCCCAGCGTGTCGCCGAGCTGGCGGGTGTGGTCCAGCGCGATGCTGGTGACGACGGCGACCAGCGGGCGGACGACGTTCGTCGAGTCCAGCCGCCCCCCCATGCCGACCTCCAGCACGACGGCCCCGACCCCGACGCGGGCGAAGTGGAGCAGGGCCATGGCGGTGGTGATCTCGAAGAAGGTCGCCCCCTCCCGCCGCGACGGGCCGTCGTCGGCCTCCATCGCCCCCACCGCCGCCCGGACCTCGTCGACGAGGCCCGCCATCGTCTCCGGCTCGATCGGCCTGCCGTCGACGACGTACCGCTCCTCCAGCCGCTCCAGGTGGGGCGACGTGTAGAGCCCCGTGGAGATCCCGGAGGCCGCGAGCGCCGCGGCCGTCATCGCGGCCGTCGACCCCTTCCCCTTGGTCCCGGCGACGTGGACGATCCGCAGGCCCTCCTGGGGGTCGCCCAGCCGGCGCATCAGGCGACGCATGCGGCCGAGGCCGAGGTCGGCGAGCCCCTTGGGCATCCCGACGCGCTCGTAGTCCAGCCGGCCGTAGAGGTAGTCCAGGCGGTCCTGGTGGGCGTCGGGCATGACGGATCCGAGGGGGTCGTGGGCGACGATTCCGGGGGCGAGGGGACGTTCAGGCCGACGCCGGCTCCAGGAGCGCGCGGACCCGATCGCCCAGCTCGGAGAGGGAGAGGTCCTTCGTCCAGTACGCCGCCACCCCCAGCGCGAAGCCTTCGAGCCGGGTCTCGGCGTCGCGCTGATGGGTGAGCATGACCACCTTCAGCCCGATGGCCTCGCGGGCGTCGCGGAGCTGTTCTAGCACCTCAAGCCCGTTCAGCACGGGCATCCAGTGGTCCAGGACCAGCAGGTCCGGCCGGTGGGCGCGGACCAGCTCCGACGCCTCGGAGCCGTCGGCGGCCTCCCAGACGATGCAGCCCATGCGTCGCAGGCATTCGGCGTAGACGGCCCGGAGGTCGGGCTCGTCCTCGGCCAGCACGACGATCGCGCCCACGGCGTCTCCCATCGCTCCCGAGGTCCGACCGGCTCCCCACTCCGTCCCCAAGCATAACGCCCCGGGCGGCGGTCCGCCATGGCCCCGATAAGGAGAGCCGGGCGCGCGAAGGCGCCGGCGCGCGAAGCGGCCCGGCCGGGCGTCTTGCGCCGGCCGGCCCCGTCGCGGGTGGGCCTCAGAGATCGTTCCGAATGCCCATGGAGGGCTTGGTCTCGGCCTTGGTCGATCCGCCGGCCCCGAGCGCGGGCTTGGGGGCCTTGGATCTCCGGCCCCCCTTGGCCTTGGTCGGTGCCGCCGGCGCGGCCGGCTTCGCGTCGGCCGAGGCGGTCGCGATCGGGGCCTGGGGTTCGGAGCAGCCCAGGTGGCAGGCGCAGGCGACGAGGCCGGGCGCGAGCAATCGACGGCTTTTCAAGGCGGGCGTCCTCCGGATCGGCGAGCGACGTCCGCGTCGCCCGCTCAGTAGGAATCGGAGCTGACGACCTCGCCGCCGGCCCGCGTGGCCAGGGCGCGGTAGGTCGGGGTGCTGATCGCATCCTTGACGAATCGTACCGAGCCGTCGACCATGGCGAAATTGGCCCCTCCCGAATGCAGGCTGCGGAACCCCATGTTCCCTAGGTTGAGGCAGGCCGGGACGTTGATCCAGGCGGGGGGGGTGGTCACGGAGGAGTTGAAGCATTGGAAGAGCACCGAACTCCCCTTGTCGCGGGGGGCGTTGAGCCGGGGCACGCACGAGGCCCCCCCGGTGATCCGGAGGTCGCCCCACAGGTCGTCCCCGGCGTCGGGCCCGTTCCAGACGCCGCCGATGTAATTCAGGTAGAAGAACGACGAACCGGGCTCGTTCTTGAAGCGCGAGGTCTCGCCGAACAGGAAGGTGTTGCTCGTCCCGTCGGTGAACGCCGACAGCCGGTGCGTGGTGTTCGTGCCGAACGCCCCGTCGCCCGGGACCTGGTTGCACAGCTCCGGATACCTCCCGTCCTTATCCGGCGGGGACGTCGAGACCGTCCAGTCGATGACGTATTGCTCCTCCAGGCCGTTGCACGTCGCGTAGGACGCCTGCGGGATCGAGATCACGTCCGCGCCGGTGAGGCGCATCGCCACGGTGTCCGTCGGGCAGACGTAGCTCGCGATCATGGTCGCCTCGGCCGTCGCGTTGACCGGGCTGTTGTAGGTCCGGGTCAGGTTGAACGCGTTATAACCATTCGTCCCGTCGATGTACGGCAGGATGTAGCAGAACGCGGTGTGATTCAAGGCCACGTCCCAGGAACACGGGTCGGGCGCGGCCGGGGAATAGGGCGTCCTGCTGATCGAGCGCTGGCCGAACGGGAGGCTGCCGTTGGCGCTCTCGTAGTTCATGGCCGCCAGGGCGACCTGCTTCAGGTTGTTGGTGCACTGGGCCCGTCGGGCGGCCTCGCGGGCGGCCTGGACGGCCGGCAGCAGCAGGGCGATGAGCACGGCGATGATCGCGATCACCACCAGCAGCTCGATCAGCGTGAAACCACGATCGTACCGTCGATGCCGATTCATGGATGGGCTCCCTGGTGGGCGACGGCCCTCGTTCGCGAGGGTCGCGGTCGGGATCGCTGTGGGTCGCCGACGTCCCCGAATGGGGCGACGGCTTCGGCGCGGCGCGAGACTGGCCGGGGTCGGCCCTCCCCCGCGGGCCGGGCCGCCTGGGAGGAAACCCCTCCCGCCGGCCGACCCACGCCGCCGGTCCCGCCGCGGATGCGGGCTCGCGGATGGTCGGTCGGGGGCGTCATCGATCCCGAGCCCTCATGTCTGTCTATGAAGGCCGGCCGGGACGGATGACATCCTAGTATGCCTGCAAGTCACCAATTTCGCCACCGGCTCGCGTGGCAATTGCACGATAAGCGGCGACGTCGACCTGGTCCCGCACGAAGCGGACCGAACCGTCGACGAAGGCGAACTGCGCCCCCCCGGGGTGCATGCTGCGGAACCCCATATTGCCGAGGTCCCGGCAGGCCGGGACCTCGATCCAGTCGGGAGGGTAGTAGGCACCGCCGAGGCAGGCGGAGAGGACGTCGCTCCCCGCGTCGCGGCGGGCGTTGAGCCTGGGCACGCACGAGGCGCCCCCGGTGATCCGGACGTCGTTGAGCGAGCCGGCGGGCTGGCCGGGGCCGTCCCACCACCCGCCGACGAAATTCGTGTAGAACCACGACGAACCCGGCTCGTCCCTGAACCGCGACGTCTCGCCGAACAGGAAGGTGTGGCTCGTCCCGTCCGCGAACGCGGAGAGGGGATGCGTCGCGTTCGTCCCGAACGCCCCGTCCCCGGGGACCTGATTGCAGATGTCCGCGTGCCGCCCCGTCGGGTCGGACGCCTCGCCCGTGTTCGACCAGCTCGTGATGTACTGCTCGTGCAGCCCGTTGCTGGTGGCGTAGGAGGCCTGCGGGAAGGCGATGGAGCCGTCGCCGCCGGGCGGCGTGTAGGCGGTGTCCGACGGGCAGAGATAGCCCCGGACGGGCGTCGTGACCGCCGTGACGTTGACCACGGTGTTGTACGCCCTCACCAGGTTGTACGCGTTGTAGACCGTGCCCCCTTCGAGATACGGCAGGACGTAGCAGAACGCCGTGTGGCCGAGCTGGACCTGGAAATCGCACGGGGCCGGGAACGCCGGCGAGTACGGCCGACGCGAGACGTTTCGCCTCCCGAACGGGAGGCTGCCGTTGGTGCCCTCGTAGTTCATGGCCGCCAGGGCGACCTGCTTCAGGTTGTTCGAGCACTGCGCCCGCCGGGCGGCCTCGCGGGCCACCTGCACCGCGGGGAGCAGCAGGGCGATGAGGACCGCGACGATCGCGATCACCACCAGCAGCTCGATCAGCGTGAAGCCGCGTCGCCGGGATTCGTTCCGGACCATGAGCGAAGTCCCCGATGGAGACGGCGCGCCCACCGACGGAGGCCCCGGGCCGGGGCGACGATCGCCCCGCGCGGTCCCCACAACCTCTGGAAACGAGATCGGGCCGCGAATCTTACGCATCCGGCGGGACACCCCTCGCGCGCGCCTCAGGTGCAAGTCGCCGCGCAAGCTCCCATCGCGCCGCCGGGCGCGGCGGATTCCCGCTCGCGGCCGTTGGGCGCGCGGTCGGCCCCCCGCCTCCAGGATCGATGACCGCCCCGGCGCTTGACCCTCCGTCGGGGGCGGGGATAGGATGGATCCGTCCACGCCCGGCCGGGACGGCCGGCGCGGCCGGGCGACATCCTTCGGACATTCAGGGGCGGCTCGCCGGGGCCCGGCGGGGTGGCGGGCCGCAAGGCGGTGGATCGATCGTGGAGATCACGCTCAACGGCCAGAGGCGCGACGTGCCGGACGCCCTCACGGTGGCCGGGCTTCTCGGGATCCTGGAACTCAAGCCCGAACACGTCGCGGTGGAGGTCAATCGCGGCCTTGTCACCCGCTCCCGCCACGAGGGGACGCCGATCGCCCCCGGCGACGAGGTCGAGGTCGTCACCCTGGTCGGCGGCGGCTCCCCGGCCGCCCTGGAATCTCAGACGCCCCCGCTGACCATCGGCGGGCATTCGGTCCGCAGCCGGCTGTTCGTCGGGACCGGCAAGTATTCGACACTGGAGCTGATGCGCGAGTGCCTGGAGGCCAGCGGGGCCGAGGTCGTCACCGTCGCCGTCCGCCGCGAGCGCCTGTTCGACCGCGAGGGCCGGAACCTCCTGGACTTCCTGGATCCGAAGCGGTTCACGATCCTCCCCAACACCGCCGGCTGCTTCAACGCCGAGGAATCGCTCCGCACCGCCCGCCTGGGCCGCGAGCTGCTCCGGGGCCTGGACAACCCGGGGGCCGACTGGGTCAAGCTCGAAGTCCTCGCCGACCCCCGCACGCTCCTGCCGGATCCCGTCGCCACCCTCGAAGCCACGAAGGTCCTCGTCGCCGAGGGCTTCCACGTCCTCTGCTACACCAGCGACGACCCGATCATGGCCCGCCGGCTGAAGGAGGCGGGCGCGGCGTCGGTCATGCCGGCCGGCAGCCCGATCGGCAGCGGCCAGGGGGTGCTCAACCCCAACAACATCCGGATCATCCTGGAAGACCTGAAGGACGGCGACCCCGACTACCCCGTCATCATCGACGCCGGGGTCGGCACGGCCAGCGACGTCGCGCTCGCGATGGAGCTGGGGTGCGACGGCGTCCTGCTCAACACCGGCATCGCCGGCGCGACCGACCCGCTCCGCATGGCCCGCGCCATGCGGCTGGCGATCGAGGCCGGCCGGCTCGCGGCCGGTGCGGGGCGGATCCCCAAGAAGTTGTACGCCACCGCCTCCAGCCCGACCCAGGGATTGATCGGGCGCGCCTGAGCCATCCGGCCCCACATTCAGCAGGGACGAACCGAAGCATGCCGCTGGACCCGGCCTCCATCCTCGGACCCGACGGAGCCGTGGCCCGGCGGCTGCCCCGCTACGAGGTTCGCGACGAACAACTGCGCATGGCCGACGCGGTCGCCAAGGCGATCGACGAGGGGGGCCACCTCGTCGTCGAGGCCGGCACGGGGGTCGGCAAGAGCTTCGCCTACCTCGTGCCGTCGATCCTCGCCGCCGTCGAGCAGAAGAAGAAGGTCGTCGTCTCGACGCACACGATCGCCCTCCAGGAGCAGTTGCTCCAGAAGGACGTCCCGTTCCTGCGCTCGGTGATGCCGCAGGAGTTCTCCGCGGTGCTGGTGAAGGGCCGCGGCAACTACGTCAGCCTCCGCCGGCTGGAGTCCGCCGCGTCGCGCGCCGGGTCGACGTTCAGCAAGGCCGAGGAGTTCGACCAGCTCGCGGCGATGAAGCTGTGGGCGACGAAGACCCAGGACGGCACCCGCTCCGACCTGGACTTCAAGCCGCTCCCCGCCGTTTGGGACGCCGTCCAGAGCGAGAACGGCAACTGCCTGGGCCGCCAGTGCCCGCGCCACAAGGACTGCTTCTACTTCCAGGCCAGGCGTCGCATCTGGACGGCCAACCTCCTCATCGTCAACCACGCGCTGTTCGTCTCCGACCTGGCCATGCGATCGGCCGGCTTCGGGCTGCTCCCGGACTACGACGTCGCCATCTTCGACGAGGCCCACACGCTGGAGTCGGTCGCGGGCGAGCACCTGGGGCTCCAGATTTCGAACGTCGGCATCGACTACGCCCTGTCGCGGCTCTACAGCGAGCGGACCAAGAAGGGGATCTTGTCCGGTTATAATCTCTCCGACGCCGTCGACCAGGTCCGCCGGGTGCGGACGGCGGCCGACGACTTCTTCGAGGTCATGACCGACTGGCACTCCCGACAGTCGTCCCCCACGGCCCGAGTCCGCAAGCCGATCCACGTCTCCGACACGCTCGCCGAGGAGTTGAAGCGGCTCTCCACGGCCATCGACCGCGGCTCGGAGCACATCGAGTCGGCCGAGCAGCAGATCGAACTCTCCAGCGCCGCGGAGCGCTGCGAGTCCCTGGCCCTGGAGGTCCGCACCTGGGTCCGCCAGGCCGTCGAGGGCCAGGTCTACTGGGTCGAATCGGAGAACGCCCAGCGCCGCCGGATCCGGCTGGCCTCCGCGCCGCTGGACGTCGGCCCGACGCTCCGGCGCACGCTATTCGAGATGACCCCGACGTGCGTCCTGACCTCGGCCACCCTCTGCATCGGCTCTCCCCCGAGGTTCGACTTCTTCAAGTCGCGCATCGGCCTGACCCGCGCCGCGACGCTCGCGCTGGGGAGCCCGTTCGACTACCCGAACCAGGTGACGATCCACCTCGCCCGGAACCTGCCCGATCCCTCGACGGCCCCCCACGATTTCGAACGCGACGTCGTCATGGCGATCGCGCACTACCTGGAGCGGACGCAAGGGAAGGCGTTCGTCCTGTTCACCTCGTACAAGATGCTGGAGTCCGCCGCGCGCACGCTGACGCCCTGGCTGGCCGAGCGGAACATCGCCCTGTTCGCGCAGGGGGACGGCATGCCGCGGTCGAAGATGGTGGAGGCGTTCAAGAGCGACGTGAACAGCGTGATCTTCGGGGCCGACAGCTTCTGGCAGGGGGTCGACGTGCCGGGCGAGGCCCTGTCCAACGTCATCATCGTCCGCCTGCCGTTCTCGGTCCCGACCCACCCGCTGCTGGAGGCCCGGTTGGAGGACATCAAGCGCCGGGGGGGCAACCCGTTCTTCGACTACCAGATCCCAGAAGCCGTCATCAAGCTGAAGCAGGGCTTCGGCCGCCTGATCCGCACCCGCTCCGACCGCGGCATCGTCGCCATCCTCGACCCCCGCGTCCTCACCAAGCCCTACGGCAAGACCTTCCTCAACTCCCTCCCCGAATGCCCCCGCGTCGTCGACACTCACGACTATGCCCGCGGCGTGGGACGCTAGCGCGGCGAACGGCCGGGTCGGCGACGCGGGGGCATGGGCGGCCTTCTCGCCTTGAGACGTCCTGACCCCCGAAGCGGGGTGACGACAAGCATCCTTCCCCCCTCGTGGTGCCCCGTCGAGAACATCGGAGTGCGAGCGATAAACGGCCTTCCCCCCTGGCGGGGGAAGGTGGCCCGAAGGGCCGGATGAGGGGGAGGACGCGCCGGACGGCCGTCGGATCTCGCGACGGCCGGCATGGGCGGGCCTTCGGCTCCCGACGTCGCCCGTGCTTCGCGTCCCCCTCATCTGACGCCTTCGGCGTCTGTCTTCCCCCGCGAGGGGGGAAGACCGTCTTCGACCCACATCAGCATGTTTTCGACGCAGCACCACGAGGCGAGAAGGGGGCTCACTTGTGTTTTCAACGAAGCAACCCAGCCTCTCAAGCCTCGCCGTGCGCCGGGATCCGCGGCGCGAACCACGGGTAGATGGCGGGCAGGACCAGCGACGTCAGCAGCGTCGACGTGAACAGGCCGCCGATGACCACCGTGGCCAGCGGGCGCTGGATCTCGGCGCCGGGGGTCGTGGCCAGGGCCATGGGGATGAAGCCCAGGCCGGCGACGAGCGCGGTCATGAGGATCGGCCGGAGGCGGACGATGGACGCCTCGCGCGCGGCCTCGTGCGACTCGACCCCCTCGGCCCGCAGGTGCTCCACGGCGCTGACCCAGACCAGGCCGTTGAGCACCGCGACGCCGAACAGCGCGATGAAGCCGACCGCCGCCGAGATCGAGAACGGCAGCCCGCGCATCGCCAGCGCGAACACGCCCCCCGTCGCCGCCGTGGGGACGGCCGTGAAGATCAGCAGCGACAGCCGCATCGACTTGAACGAGCTGTAGAGCAGCAGGAACAGCAGCACCAGCGCAACCGACGCCACGATCGCCAGCCGCTTCTCCGCCGACTCCAGGTGCTCGAACTGCCCCCCCCACCGCAGCATGTAGCCCGGCGGCAGCTCGACCTGCTCCTCGATGGCGCGCTCGGCCTCGTGGACGAATCCGGCAAGGTCGCGACCCCGGACGTTCACGCCGACGTACACCCGGCGCTCGATGTTCTCGCGCTCGACCTCGCTCGGGCCCTCCTCCATCCGGATGTCGGCCAGATCCTTGAGCGGGATCGGCCGGCCCATGGCGTCGATGATCCGGATCGAGCCGATCTTCTCGACGTCGTCCCGCCAGGCGAGGGGGAGGCGGATCTGGAGGGGGCGTCTGATGTTCCCTTCGAACACCGTCCCGACGGTCGTCCCGCCGAGCGCCGAGATCACGTCGAGCACATCGGAGCCCTTGATCCCGTAGCGGGCGAGCTGGTCGCGTCGGACCTCGACCCGCAGCAGGGGCAGCCGCCCCGCGGAGGGGACCTTGACGTCGTGCGCGCCCGGGATGCGGGCGAGGACGCGCTCGACCTCGGCCGCCTTCTTGCGGAGGACGTCCAGGTCGGGACCGTAGATCAGCGCCGCGACGTCGCTCTTGACGCCGGCCACCAGCTCGTTGACGCGCATCTCGATCGGCTGGCTGAAGCCGAACTTCACGCCCGGGACGTTCTCGTTGAGGATGGCGTCCATCTCCTCGATGAGCCGGTCGCGCGTCATCCCCGGTCGCCATTCGTCGCGCGGCTTGAGCATGGCCCAGACGTCGGTCTGGTGCACGCCCATCACGTCGTTGGCGATCTCGGGCCGGCCGGTCTTGCAGTAGACGGTCCGGACCTCGGGGAAGGTCTTCAGCAGGTCCTCGATCTGGGTGGAGACCTTCACCGCCCGCTCCAGGGGAGCGGAGGGGATCTGGACGGCCTCGATCAGCAAGTCGCCCTCATTGAGCTTGGGCATGAACTCGGCGCCGAGGTTGTAGCCGACCGGCAGGCTGACCGCGACGAGCGCCAGCGCCGTCCCCATCGCGAAGACCGGGCGACGGAGGAAGGCGTCGAGGAGCGGGACGTAGAACCGCTTCAGCTTGCGGATCAGCCAGATCTCCTTCTCCTCCGGCCGCGAGCTGAGCCCGAGCGAGGCCATCACCGGCATGAACGTCAGCGACAGGACCAGCGAGCCCGCCAGCGCGAAGACGACGGTCAGCGCCATCGGCCGGAACAGCTTCCCCTCTTGGCCCTGGAGGGCGAGGATCGGCAGGTAGACCGTCGTGATGATGAGTTCGCCGTACATCGTGGGCTTGCGGACCTCGATGGCGGCGTCTCGGACGATGTCCTCCTTGGGCCGCGTCCCTCCCTCGTGCCCGAGGCGTCGGACGCAGTTCTCGATCATGATGACCGAGCTGTCGACGATCAGGCCGAAGTCGATCGCCCCCAGGCTCATTAGGCTGGCCGAGACGCCCGTGAGATACATCACGTCGGCGGCGAACAGCATGGAGAGCGGGATGGCCAGCGCCACGATGATCCCGCCGCGCAGGTTGCCGAGCATCGCCAGCAGGACCACGATGACCAGCACGCCGCCTTCCGCCAGGTTGTGCAGCACGGTGTCGAGCGTGTCATGGATCAGGTGCGAGCGGTCGTAGAGAATCTCGATCGTGACGCCCGAGGGCAGCGACTTCTGAAGCTCGACGATCTCGGCCTTAACGTCCTCGACCACGCGGCGGCCGTTCTGGCCGATGAGCATCATGACCAAACCGACGACGATCTCGCCCTGGCCGTCGCGCGTCGCCAGGCCCGACCGGATCATCGGCGCGGGATGGACCTTCGCCACGCTGCCGATCGTCACCGGCACGCCGTCGCGCTCGTCGACGACGATCGACGCGATGTCATCGGAGGATCGCGCCTGGCTCACGCCGCGGATGTAGCGGGCCTCCCCCTCGTGGACGAGGTAGCCGCCCCCAGCGTTGGCGTTGTTCGTCTGGAGGGCCTGGAACACGTCGGTGATGGAGAGGTGGTATTCGCCCAGCTTGTCCGGGTCGACCTCCACCTGGTACGTCTTCAGCTCGCCGCCGTGGGCGTTGATCTCGGTGACGCCCGGCACCTTGCGGAGCTGGTACGAGACGAACCAGTCCAGGATCGACCGCAGTTCCATCGCCGTCACCGACGAGCCGGCCTCGGCCTTCACCTGGAACTGCAAGACCTCGCCGAGCGCCGTGGCGATCGGCCCCAGCGTGGGCGTGCCGTAGTTCTTGGGGATCGCCTCCGCGGCGCGGGGGATGCGCTCGCTGACGAGCTGCCGCGCGCGGAGGATGTCGGTCCCCTCATGGAACACGATCGTCACGACCGAGATGCCGAACTTGGAGACCGACCGGATCTGCTCCACGTCGGGGAGGCCGCTCATGGCCGACTCGACCGGGAACGACAGCAGCGACTCGACCTCCAGCGGCGACAGCGCGGGGGCCTCGGTGATGACCTGGACCTGCACGTTGGTCAGGTCGGGGATGGCGTCGATCGGCAGGTTCACCGCCGCGTACACGCCCATCCCCGCGACCAGCGCCGTGCCGACCAGGACGAAGAACCGATTCTTGAGCGACCACTCGATGATGGCGTTGAGCATGGGTCATCCGGGACGGGGGCGATCGAATTTCGAACGAATGCGAGGTACATCCCCCCTCCTGCCGGGTGAGGGGTGCCGAAGTGCGGAGGGCATGTCGGGGGCGCGATCACCGGGCCGAGGCCTGGGATGGCGGAACGGTGGTCCGGGCGGCCCGCCCGGACGTCGAAGGCTTTCGGGACGGGGACGTCCGGGCGGGCCGCCCGGACCACCGTTCCCGATTTCCGCCCGCCTCGGGGAGCCTGGCTCAACGCCTCAGTCGTCGTCGCCCTGGCTCTGGAGGATCAGCTCGCTCTTGAGGGCGAACGCCCCTCGGGCGACGACGCGGTCGCCGGGCGCGAGGCCGGACTTCACCACGACGCGGTCGCCGACCTCGCGGCCGATCTCGATGTCGCGGAGGGCGAACTCCTGCGCGCCGTCGGCGGTCGCCTCCGGGCGGAAGACGCCCGGCTTCCCCTCGACCTCGACGAGCGCCGAGGCGGGGATGGTGAGGGCCGATTCGGAGTCCGGGCCGTCGAACAGGATGCGGGCGAACATGCCGGGGCGCAGCATGCCGTCGGCGTTCTCGGTGCGGGCGAGGAGCGGGACGGTCCGGGTCATCGGGTCGAGCATCGCCCCGACGGAGAGGAGCTTGGCTTCGAACACGCGGTCGGGGTAGGCGGTCGCGGTGAGCTTGACCGGGCCCCCTTCAATGGTCGGGATCTTGGCCAGGTCGGATTCGGGGATGTTGGCCGTGACCCAGACATCGGCCAGGTCGGCGAGCACGAACAGCAGGTCGATCGGGTCGGCGCGCTGGCTGGGCACGGCCGACTTGGTGATGATCGTGCCGTCGAACGGGGCGTCGATCCGGTAGGCCGTCACGTCCTCGTCCTTGGCGGCGTCCTGGGCCTCGTCCGCGCGGTCCAGCAGGCGCTGGATGTCCTCGTCCACGCCCAGGATCCGCAGCCGCTGGCCGGCGTCGACCACGGCCGACTCGGCCAGCTTCAGCGCCTGGTCGGCGAGCCGTCGTTGCTGCTCCGCGTCGAACTTCGCCTGCTCGATCGTCGAGAACAGCCGGGCCTGGAGCCCCTGCCGCGTGTGCTTGGCGACGACCGCCGGGTGCTCGCCGATGACCTCCTTGCCGCGCAGGAGCGACGTCTTCTCCTCCTCGTGCGCCGCGATGTCGAACTCGGTGTACGCCTGGAGCAGCAGCGCGCGGAACCCGCCCAGGGGACGATCGGCGAACTCCTTCTCCAGGATCCCGGGGTCGACCCCCTTGGTGATCTCGGGGATCAATTGGGCGACGGTGTCGGCGATCTGCGACTTCCAGCCGGCCTCGATCCGCGCCGTGATGAGTTCGCGCTGTCGGGCCCGGAGATTCAGCCGTGCCGTGCCGACGTCCGGGCTGTCCAGCGTGACCAGCGGGTCCCCCTTCTTGACCTTCTTCCCGAGCGTGACGTGGACCTCGCGCACGATCCCCGCGGCGCGCGAGCGGACCTCGACGCGGCGGTCGGCGTTGACCTCGATCCGGCCGGCGACGCCCAACTCGGTGGGCAGCTCGACGGTCCTCGCCTCGTCGATCCCCACGCCGGCGGCCTTCAGCTTGGCCTCGGTCAGGCTGACCAGCCCCGGGCGGGGCTCAGGCGTCGGCGCCGGGACGGGCGCGGGCGATCCCCCGATGCTCCGCAGGTGGCCGGGCAGGTCGAACGTCAGGTGCAGCATCAGCACGGCGAACAGGACGGCCGCGGCCCCCCAGGGGACCAGGCCGAACAAGGGGCGGCGCGCGACCGAGGCGCGTGAGGCCAACGCGGTGGTCATTGGATTCCACTCCGCAAGCAAAGCCGATCGTCTCATCCACATCCGGTCGACGGTGGGCGCGCGGGCCTCGATCGGCGCCGCGCGTCGGATGGGTTCGAGCCCCGGGACGCGACGGCGCGACGACCGCACTCGGGCGGCGACGCGCACGATCGATCCAAGGGGCCCGGAGGCGTCAGCAGTTCCGGCGGACGAGCCGCGACAGGACGGCGGCGGGCGAGGGCCCGTCCGTGGTCCCGTGCAGGGAATGGGAAAGGTCCGGCAGGGCGGGGGGGAGGGGCGCGAGCCAGCAGGCGAGGGACTGGGCGAACCCCAGGGAAGACCCCATCGCGCCTCGGCTTTCGGCCCCCGAAGTCTCGCGGACGATGACGGGACCCGACGCCGGATCGGGCCGGTCCTGGTCGCCGTCGTGGGCGTGGAGGGCCGGGATCGAACGGCCGGCGACTTCGGGATTCGCGTCGCCCGACCGCGGGAGGAGCCAGTGCCAGTGCAGCACGGCGACGTCCTGGCCCTCGCCCGCCTGGGGATGCCATCGCAGCAGGTGGTCGTGCTTGGGGCAGACCTCGCCGGCGCCGTGGTGGTGCCGGATGACGTGGAAGTCGACCTGCGGCAGCGGGACCTGGAGCAGGCCCGGGAGCATCAGGACGATGCCGAGGAGGCGCGCGAACGGGCTCGTCGGCCGTCTCCGTCGCGTCACGCCCTCACCCCCCTGGAAAAGGAGCCTCCCGAGATCGACAAGGTCATCGGTATTATGGATGACCCAACAAACCCGGTCAAGTCGACGCGCCTCCCCGTCGTCATCCCGCCGAGTCCCGCCATGCCCCCCGCCCGATCACTCCTCGTCACCGACTTCGACGGCACCCTCACGCGCGACGACTTCTATCAACTCGCCGTGAAGGAGCTGCTGCCGGACGACCTCCCGGACTACTGGGGCGAGTACCGCGCCGGGCGGCTCACCCACTTCGAAGGCCTGCGCAACTATTTCTCGCACATCCGCAAGAGCGAGGCGGAGGTGCTGGACGTGGTCCATCGCATGGGCCTGGAACCGGACCTCGCGGCCTGCCTCCGCGAGCTGGATTCGGCCGGCTGGGACGTGGTCGTCACCTCGGCCGGCTGCGCGTGGTACATCGACCTCCTGCTGGCCGAGGCGGGCGTGGACATCCCGGTCTACTCGAACCCGGGCCGGTTCGTCGAGGGCCGCGGCCTGTTGATGGAGCCCCCCCCGCCGGGCCCGTTCTTCTCGCACGACCTGGGCGTCGACAAGGCGGGCGTCGTCCGGCACGCGCTGGGCGAGGGCCGTCGCGTCGCGTTCGCCGGCGACGGGTTCCCCGACCAGGAGGCCGCGCTGCTGGTCCCCGACGATCTCCGCTTCGCCCGCGGCGACCTGGCGGCCGTGCTGGCCGAATCCGGCCAGGGCTTCATCCCCTACAGCCGCTGGTCGGACGTCGCCCGCGACCTCTGCGGGAGGCCGGCGTGATGCTCAAGACCCAGATCGCCATACCGTCCCTCGTCCGCGTGAAGGTCGGCGCGCTCGATCGCCTGGGCCTCTACCTCAAGCGCAACGGCCACCACCGGGCGATGGTCCTGGTCAGCCACGGCATGGTCCCGGCCTACATCGAGCGGGTCCGGGCGAGCCTGGCCGAGCACGGGATCGCCTGCGACTCCTGGGTGGAGGTCGAGGACGCCTCGTTCGAGAAGGCCGCCGAACTCTTCCAGTCGGTGCGCAAGGAGACGACGGCCGTCATCGGCCTGGGGGGCGGCAAGGCGCTCGACGTGGCCAAGTACGTCGCTTTCCTCGCCCGGCTCCCGTACTACGCGACCCCGACGTCCCTCTCCAACGACGGCTTCTGCTCCCCCCAGTCGAGCCTGACGATGCAGGGGCGCCGGAAGTCGCTGGCCGCGGCGCTGCCGTTCGGCGTGGTCGTGGACCTGGAAGTCTGCAAGGACGCCCCGAAGTCGTTGTGGATGTCCGGCGTCGGCGACCTGACGTCGAAGATCACGGCCATCTTCGACTGGAAGCTGGCGTTCCACGCCGTCGGCGAGCCGGTGGACGACTTCGCGGCGCTCCTCTCGGACGCGACCGTCTATCAGTACATGGGCCAGCCCTCGTTCGACGTCCAGGGCGCGCGACTCCTGAGCACGTCGCTGATGTTCAACGGGATCGCGATGGAGATCTGCGGATCGTCGCGGCCGGCCAGCGGCAGCGAACACCTGATCTCCCACGCCCTGGACTCCGTCTCCCAACGGCCCCGGCTCCACGGCCTCCAGGTGGGCGTGGCGACCTACCTGATGAGCCTCGTGCAGCAGAATCAATCGGCCCGCATCGACCGGCTGTTCGAGGAGACCGGATTCTGGGAGATGATCCGGAGCGACCGCTTCTCCCGCGGCGAGTGGGCGGAGGCGATCCGGCTCGCCCCGACCATCAAGGATGATTTCTACACGGCCTTGTCCCAGTCCGGGGCCGTCGACCGGGCGATCTCCCTGCTGGACGAGGTCCGACGCCTCAAGGATTGTTTCGCGGATTGACCTCAACCGACGATCCGGCCTCACGCCGCCCGTTTCTTCGCGACGACTTCCATGCACGAGCGATATCGCTCGCTGACGCCGTATCGGACCGGCTCGAAGCCGTTGGCTTGCAGGAGCCGGTAGAGGCGCGTGCGGCTGAAGTTGTGATAGTGCTCGATCTCTCCCCAGTACGGGTTCGCCCGGCTGTCCGAGAGGATCCGCCAGATCCTGCTGTCCATGTTGGGCATCGACAGGAACAGGACGCCCCCGTCCTGCAAGAGCGCGTGCGCCGCCTTGAGCGCGGGGATGGGGTAGGGGATGTGCTCCAGCACGTCGGCCATGCTGACCACCCGATATCGCCCCGGCTGGTCGAGTTTGAGGATGTCCAGGCAATGGGCCTCGATCCCCATCGCCCGGAGCGCGGCGACGTTCTCCGTCCTGAGATCGAGCCCGACCGGCGAGAACCCGTACTCCTCGGCCGTGAAGAGGAGCGAGCCGTTGCCGAATCCGACGTCCAGCCAGTGCCCGTCGTCGACGTAGGGCAGGACCTTTTCGATCATCCTCGCCGAGATGTAGCGCCACTTCTCGCAGTCGGCCCCGACCCGCTGCCCGGCGTTCGTCCGGCTGAAGATGACGCCCGCGGCCTCGTCCGTGAAATACCCGTCCGTGAAGACATGGTCGCATTCGACGCATTTCAGCCATGTCATGACCGGCGACAGCGACGGCTGATAGAGCGGGTGCTTCGAACAATCCGCCGTGATGAGGTGCGCCGCGCCTCCCGCGTCGCAGAGGGGGCAGCCTTCGTAGGCGATTCGCTCGGGGTTCTGCATGACTCGGTCCGAGTTCTCGGATGGAATGATTAGGCGGGCGACGCACGCGATCACCATGGGACGCCACCACGGAATGTAAGGCGCGAAAGGACGGAACCGAACGGTCCCCTAGCGAGGCGAAGGATTTGCGGCGGCGATCCCTTCCATCGCCGATCGGGGGCGAACATGGGCACGCGCCGGCCTCGTTCATCGCGGCGGCGGGGGCCCGCCCGCATGCATGTCGAAACGCCATGGGCCCGGGGCCCCGCCGCGGTCGATTCGCCGATTTCCCCTCAAGCCGGCGACGTCGAACGGGCGATCTCCCTGGTGGACGTCGGTCGCCCTCGGCCGGATCCGGGGGATGATGCGCCCCCACTTCGCGCCCGCGCCAAGTCTTGACATGAGGCGCAAGATAGGCAAACTGTCCCATGACCCCATCGTGGGGAGCGATCGGCCAATTTCTCCGGGCATGACGCCCGGCCGGGAAAGCCAGGGACGGCCATGAATGTGATCTTGCGATCCGCAGTCGCGGGCGCGCTGGCGCTCGCCCTCGCGCCGACGGCGCGGGCCGGGGAGCGGTCCTCGGAGGGCCCGACCTCCCACGACGGCGTCGCGCGGTATGAGATCGGCTCCGGGCCCCGCTCCTACTGGCTGTTCGAGCCGGCCGGCCCCAGGCCCGAGAAAGCTCCGGTGGTGGTCTTCCTCCACGGCTGGTTCTCCGTGAACCCGGCGATCTACGGGGCGTGGATCGACCACCTGGTGCGCGACGGCAAGACCGTGATCTTCCCTCGATACCAGAACGACGTGGGGACGCTCCCGAAGGACTTCCTCCCCAACGCCCTCCACGCCGTCCGCGACGCCATGAGCGTGCTCCATTCCGGCCGCGGGCACGTCCGGCCCGAGCCGGGGAAGTTCGCGCTGATCGGCCATTCCGCGGGGGGGAACCTCGCGGCGCAGCTCACGGCGCTCTCCGCCGACCCGGCCAACGGCCTGCCGGAAGTGAAGGCGACGATGGCCTTCTTCCCCGGCGAGGTCCTCCCCAGCCGCGAGCCCTCCTTCGACCGGATCCCCGAGAAGACCCTGCTCGTCGTGGCGGTCGGCGAGGAAGACGTCCTCGTCGGCGACCTGCGCGGCCGCCAGATCTTCGCCCAGGCGACGTCCGTCCCGCGCTCGCGCAAGCGGTTCCTCCTCTACCGCTCCGACCGCCACGGCCATCCCGCCCTGATCGCCGAGCACACCGCGCCGTCGGGGGCGAACCCCCAGCTCGATAACGGCGAGGGGATCCTCAGGGGCCTCCAGCTCAGCATGGGGGGCGTCAACGCGCTCGACCGCGCGGGTTTCTGGCGGGTCGCCGACGCGACGCTCGACGCCGCCTTCGCCGGCAAGACGCTCGACGACGCCGCGGCCGATCCCGAGACCTTCACGCACCTGGGCTACTGGAGCGACGGCCGCAAGGTCACCCCTCCCGTCATGGCCGACGACATCGATGCGGTCCCGCGCGTCATCCTCACCAACGGGATCCGCATCATCCCCTGGGACCTCAACCTCAAGGCCGTCGCCAACAACGAGGCCAAAGACCCGACGCGCTGACGCGACCGATGGGCTCCCCGCGACGCCTCCCCGTCCTTCCCGGCGCGAACTGATCCCCGCCTCCTCCCCATGCCGATACGAAGGATGGAGGCGAACCGAGGACAGGAGGTCGCGGGGCATGTCGCGCATGACGAAGAAGCAGGCCGTTCCCGACGCGCCGGCCCCGGAAGCCGAGGCCCTCGACCCGGTCGAAGCCCTCAAGAGGCAGGTCACGGCCCTCCAGCGCATCAGCAGCATGGGCCTCCTGGCCGGCGGCGTGTTCCACGAGCTGAACAACGCCCTGACCCCCGTCATCAGCTACGCCAAGCTGGCCCTGCGCAACCCCGACCCCGATTACCGCGAGCGGGCCCTCCGGAAGATCCTGGAGGCGGGCGAGCGGGCCGCGTCGATCACCGGCGGCATGCTCGGGATGACCCGCCCCGGCCGCGACCCGGAACACCGCGAGCCGATCGACATGGGCCGGCTGGTCGACGACGTCGTGATGCTGGTGGGCAAGGACCTGAACCGCCACAACGTCCGGCTCGACCTCCAGGTCGCGAGCCGGCCGCACGCCCGCGTGAACGCCACGCAGATCCAGCAGGTCCTGGTCAACCTGCTCATCAACGCCCGCCAGGCCATGCCCGACGGCGGCCTGATCCGGCTCCGACTGGCGGCCGACCCCACCGGCCGGATGGTCGAGCTGAGCGTGGCCGATCAGGGCGTCGGCATCGCCGCCGCCGACCTCCGGCGCATCTTCGAACCCTTTTTCTCGACGAAGACGGGCCCCGACGCCGCCGGCCTGGGCGGGACCGGCCTGGGCCTCGCCGTCTGCCGCGACATCGTCGAGGCCCACCACGGCCGCCTCCGCGCCGAGAGCCGACGGGGCAAGGGCTCCACCTTCACCCTCCTCCTCCCCACCTGCCCCCCGCCCGCCGCCGCCGAGCCCCGCGTCGGCGCGGCGTAAGCGCGTCGGATCCCAGCCTCCGCTCCCTCGCCGAACTCCACCGTCTCCTCCGATTCGGGACGCAGATCCCGAATCCTCGTTATTTCCTGAAAATTCAACCCTGCTATAACGCATTCTCCTAAATTACTTTACGACTTCTTGCGGCCGTCTCGGCCGCCGGAATCCGTCGCGTCTCGGTTTCTGGGGCCCGTTTGTAGCGCACTTCATGGTGACGGGTTCCCGAATTCGCGGCCTTTGGCGAATCGGCGGACCTCGCCCCAGGAGTCGCCTCATGTCGCGCCCCATGACCTCGAAGACCAAGCCGGCCGACGACGCCCGCGCGGCCGAGATCCCGGGTCGGGCTGCGCCCGGCGATGGCTCGTCGACGGCCGTGGGCCGAAAAAACGAGACTCCTCGCGGAACACCACCAGGGATCGACGCAAGTCTTGAAGGATCAGTGGCCCGGCCGGCCCGGCCGGGCGTCCGCGACGCATCGGGAGACGTTCCCCTCCACGCCTCGGCCCTCGACGCCCGGCCGGGCGTCGAGGGCCACTGGTCCCGATCGATCCCGGTGGTGCTTCGCGAGGAGTGTCGAAAAAACCACTTCGAACTCGACGAGCGAACCCAACTCACAATCGACGTAAACCGCTTGATGGAATCGGCTTTAAGTTCGTCATGCGGCGTGTCGACGGCGGCGGACGAAGCCGTCGCGATCCGTCGGGCGCGGAGCGATTCAGGAACCGAATCGGCCCCCCGGCCGGAAAAGGCGGTCCATGGCTTCGTCGAACAAGCCGAGCCGGCGGACGACGTCCAGGATCGTGAAGCGGCGTCGGATGTAGTAAGCCTGTTCGAAGGAGAGCCGCAGGCGCTCGCGCGAGATGCCGATGCCTTCAGGCCCGTCGGGACATGCGGCGGCCCGGAGGCGGGCGCGGACCTCGTCGAACGGGATCAGGTGGGCCGCGAGCCGGCGGCGCAGCTCAGGCCAGGCGTCCCGGAGCCGGACCAGTTGTTCGCGGAGTTCGCCCGGCTCGGGGTGCTTCGCGCGAGTCTCCTTGATCGACTTCGCCGCCAGCGGCCCCGGGCCGAAGAGGGCCTCGGCGCGGGCCTCCTCCTGTTCGAAGGTCGGCCAGGCGGCGACGGCCCGGTCGACGTCGACGTCCCGGAGGTCCCGGGCGATCAGGTCTTCGTGCAGGGCGACCGAGGCCAGGGTGCCCACCCCCACCTTGAAGCCGTGGGACGGCGCGACGCCGCGGAAGGTATGGTCCTGCATGTCCCAGAGGTGGCTGAACTGATGGTCCGCCCCCGACGCCGGCCGGCTGGTCTGATGGGCCTGCATCGCGAAGCCGCTCATCAGCAGCCCGTCGATGAGGTTCGCCAGGGCCTCCGGTCGGTTCCCGGCCACGCCGGCGGGGTCGCCGACCCATTTCTTCAGCCGGCGCTGGACGGTCCCCCAGACGCCCGGGTCGATCGCCTCGACGCCGGCCGCGTCGGCCAGGAGCCAATCGGCCCCGGCGACGTTCTTGGCGAGGAGGTCGGCGTAGCCCCAGGAGTTCATCGGGGCCGGCGCCCCGGCGATCACCTCCAGGTCGGCGACGACCGCCCGGGGCGCGGGGCAGTCGAACGTCTGCTTCGACCCGTGGTGGGTGATCGAGGCCCCGAAGGCCGTGTAGCCGTCCATCGACGCCGCGGTCGCGACCGCCATGTAAGGGCGGCCCAGGCGATGGGACGCCAGCTTCGTCAGGTCGTTGATCGTCCCCGAACCGACCGCGACGGGGACCGCGTCCCGATCCCGGAGCGCGGCCTCCAGGCGCTCGACGTCCCGCGACTCCGCGTGGATGTCGGGGCCGAAGATGAAAGGCTCGACAGCGGGGACGCCCGCGGAGCGGAAGGCGTCCGAGACGTCGCGGCCCGTGGCCTCGAAGGTGTTCACATCGGCGACGAGGACGGCCGACGCCCCCCCGAAGGTCGCGACGAACTCCGCCGGCACCCGGGCGCGGGCCCCGGCGCCGACGGCCAGCCGCCGGGTGTCGCGCGCCGCGAGCAGGGCGCGCTCCAGCAACAGGGAATCCGAGCCCGGGGCGTCGCTCATGCCTGCCTCCCGGTTCGCGGCGGTCGAGGGTCGGCCGACGTCGCCCGACGCGTCGATTGTCGCACCGGCGGGGCGCGGGGGCAATGGGCGCGGCGGGCCCGATCCGTACCGGGCGGGATCGGGCCGGTCGCCGAGTTCAAGGCCGGATCCGGGGCCGTTGCAAGGCTTTGAAAAAAAGTAAAAGTCCGTCGTCGGGAATGCCGACGCGATTTCGACTTACGGGCCGTTTCGCTCTTGCCCGGATTTCCGCGAGGGGATAGAAACTCCCGCAGAACGGGGCCCGGTAGGGCTCGATGGACGAGGAAGACCGCTTTGAAGACCGAACGCCGCCTATCATACTGGATCGTACGAGAGGCGGCCTCGGCCTTGGTCTTTCTCGGAATCGTCGGTCGCGGCGAGGCTCGCGAGTCCGGCCCGCCCGCCTCGGTGCGGGCGGTGGATGAAGGAGCGTTCGCGCGATGATCGTCCGTTCGATCGCCGGGGGCGTGGAAGCCCTCGCTCCGGCGAAGCTGAACCTGTTCCTGGAGGTGCCGAGGCGAAGGCCCGACGGCTACCACGAGGTGGAGTCGCTGATGGTCGCGGTCGACCTGTTCGACACGCTGACCTTCCGCGACGACGAGTCCGGGGCGATCGCGCTGGAGTGCGACGACCCCGACCTCCCGGTCGACGGCCGGAACCTGGTGGTGCGCGCGGCCGAGGCCCTGAAGCGGTCGTCCGGCGTCCGTTCGGGGGCGAGGATCGCCTTGAAGAAGGCGATCCCGGCCCAGGCGGGCCTGGCCGGCGGTTCGAGCGACGCGGCGGCGACGCTGACGGCGCTGGATCGCCTCTGGAACCTGGGTACGCCCCCGGGACGGCTCGCCGAGCTGGCGGCCGGGATCGGCAGCGACGTGGCGTTCTTCCTGCACGGCCCCGCGGCGGCCTGCCGCGGTCGGGGCGAGCGGGTGGAGCCCCTGTCCCTCTCGAACTCCTTGACCTTCGTCCTGGTCGCACCCCGAGTCGGCCTGAGCACGGCCGACGTCTATCGAAGATTGACACCCCCCGAGACGCCCGAGTCGATCGGCCCCGCCCTCGACGCGCTGGCCCTCGGGGACCCCGAAGCCCTGGGCCGGAGCCTCTTCAACAGGCTCCAGCCCGTCGCCGAGGCGATCCGACCGGAGTTGGCCTCCGTGCGCGACGCCCTGGCGGACTTGAGACCGCATCTTTGCGGGTCCCTGATGAGTGGCAGCGGTTCCGCCTACTTCGGCCTCGCCCGCGACGCCGAATCCGCGAAACGCGCTGCGGACGTCCTCACGCCGCTCGGACTAGGATCGGTCCGGGTCGTGACCTGCGGCCCCTGAGCAGTGAACGCCTCGTAAAGGAGTACCGGCTGTGGAGATCACCGAAGTTCGCATCAAGCTCATGGAAGACAACTCGGGGAGCAACGAGAGGTTGCAGGCCTTCTGCAGCATCACGTTCGACGACATGTTCGTCATCCGCGACCTGAAGATCATCGAGGGCGCCAAGGGCTTCTTCGTCGCGATGCCGTCGCGGAAGCTCACCGATCGCTGCCACAACTGCGGCACGAAGAACCACCTGCGCAGCCGCTTCTGCAACCAGTGCGGCTGCCGCCTGGACGAGAACCGCGCCCTCCGCGACGCCGACGGCCGCGCCAAGCTGCACGCCGACATCGCCCACCCGATCAATTCCATGTGCCGCGAGAAGATCCAGGCGGCCGTCCTCGCCTCGTACGCCGAGGAGCTGGAGCGGGCCAAGATGCCGGGCTACGTCTCGCGCTACGACGACTACGAGACCGACGACTACGACGTCGCGATGCCGTACGAGGCCCACGCCCCGGCCGCGCACGCCGGCGAGCCCCCGCTGCGCCGCGGCCCGCTCCGCGGCCACACCCAGCACGCCCGCGGTGGCCAGTCGATCCTCCGCGGCCCCCACGTCGCCCACCGCAAGGAGTCGGGCCACGAGGGCGTCGCCTCCGACCACCGCGAGTCCTCCTTCGGCAACGGCATCTGATCGCACCCCGATCGACGACCGGCCCACGCGAGCCGGGTCCGACGCGCGGCCTCTCACGAAGGCCCCGGGTCGGCCCCGGCTCTTTGCGTCCCCCGTGGCGTCGCGCCCGGCCGCTCGACCATACTGGAGCCGGATTCGGTCGTCCCCGCGGAGCCCACCATGCCCGACGAACCGGCGGCCCTCGACACCCCCACCGTCGCCCCGTCCCGCCTCCATCGCGCGGCGCGGCGGCTTTTCCTCATCGCGGGGCTGACCCTCGTGGGCTTCTTCGCCGCCCTCTACGCCGTCCAGGCGAACATGATCTTCCCCGGCTCGTCCACCCAGGGCCAACCCGAGGCCGTCGTGAAGGCGGGCCCCGGCGAGGAGCTGGTCAAGCTGCCGACCCCCGGCGGCGAGGTCGTCGCCCTCTTCGGCCCCGCGCAGTCCGCCGACGGCCGGACGCTCCCCGACGCGGCCTCGCGCCCGGCCGTGATTTTCTTCTACGGCAACGCGATGTGCCTGGCCTATTCCTCGGTCGAGTTCGACCGCTTCCGCCGGCTCGGCCTGAACGTCATCATCCCGGACTACCTGGGCTACGGGATGAGCGGCGGCAAGCCCTCGGAGATCGGCTGTCGGGAGACGGCCGAGGCGTGCTACGACTTCCTCCGCTCCCGCCAGTTCCCGGCCGGCCGGATCCTCGTCGGCGGCTGGTCGCTCGGCGGGGCGGTGGCGATCGACCTGGCCTCGCGCAAGGAGGTCGCCGGCCTGTTCGCCTTCAGCACCTTCACCAGCACCCTCGACATGGCGAGGACGATCTTCCCGCTGGCCCCGCCCGCGTTCTTGTTCAAGCACAAGTTCGAGAGCCTGCCGAAGGTCAAGACCCTGAAGTGCCCGATCCTCCTCGGCCACGGTCGCCGCGACCGGATCGTCCCGTTCGCGATGTTCGAACGCCTCGTCGCCGCCTGCCCCGAGCCGCCGGCCGTCCTGATCCTGGACCGGGCCGACCACAACGACTATCTGGACGCGGGCGGCGCGAAGCTCGACCGGGCGATCCTGGACCTGGTGCAGAAAGCGGTCGTGAAGCCCTGACCCCTCCGTCAGCGCAGCGCCGCGACGGCCCCGCGGAAGACTTTTAGGCCGTGCCCTTCGGCCCCGAGCTTGTCGCCGAGGCGGGTCCAGCGGGGATGGTGCAGGGGGGAGACGAACCGCTCGGGGTGGGGCATCAGGCCGAAGATGCGGCCGGTGGGGTCGCAGACGCCGGCGGCGGCGCGAGGGGAGCCGTTGGGGTTCGCCGGATAGTCCTGGGTCGGGCGAAGGTCGGCGTCGGCGTACTTCAGGACGATCCGGCCGTCGTCGTCGAGCGCCTCCAGGGCCTTGGGATCGGCCGTGAGGAAGCGGCCCTCGCCGTGGGCCACCGGGAGGTCCAGCGGCTCGTCGAACGTGACGAACGGCGAGACGCCGGGGCGGGGGAGGAGGGTGACCCAGCGGGCTTCGAACCGGGCGGAATCGTTGCGGGCGAGCGTGGCCGCGCCGGCGGCGTCGCCGCCGGGCAGGAGGCCGCAACGGACGAGAACCTGGAACCCGTTGCAGATCCCCAGGATCATCCCGCCGCGGTCGTGGAACCGGCGGAGGGCGTCGCCGAGGCCGCGGGCCAGGTGCGTCGCCAGGATCCGGCCGGCACCCAGGTCGTCGCCGTACGAGAAGCCGCCGGGGATGGTCAGGACTTGGAAGGGGTCGAGCGTCCGGGGGTCCTCCAGCAGCCGGCCGACGTGCCACGACTCCGGCCGTGCGCCGGCGAGCCGCCAGGCCTCCGCCGTCTCCTCGTCGCAGTTCGTCCCCGGGGCCCTCAGAACGATCACGCGCGGCGTGGCCATTGCGGTCTGCATCCCTTTCGTTCGTGTCTCGCTTCGGGGCGGCTCAGTAGGAGGGGTCGGACGAGCCGTACGACGAGGCCGGCTGATAGTCGGGCTCCGCGGCGCGGTAGGCGAGGTTCCGACGGAGCAGCTCGGACTCGTAGACCTGGACGACGAAGTCGGCCGCGATCTTCAGCCGGGACGACGTCCCCTTGCCGGGGAAGTCGGCCGGCGAGCCCTTGCGGAACTCGGCCACGCCGACATGCTTCGACCGGCTCTTGACGTAGTTGATGCCCGGGATGCCGTCGGCGTCGCCCGAGATCAGCAGGGCGATGTCGTAGGTGTCCTGGAGCGCCACCATGTCCACGGCGAGGCTCGTGTCGAGGCCCTTCTCGTTGACGGTGTGGTGGAGCAGGTCGACCTTCCAGTGGCCCTCCTGGCGGATCTCGACGAAGTCGGTGGCCGACTGCACGCCGTGGTAGAACCGCTTCTTCCGCTCCAGCGCCTTCTTCTTGCCGTCGTACCACTCGCGGGTCTCGGCGAAGCAGGCATGCCACGCCTCCTCGACCCGGCGCTCGGGCGCGAGGTCCGGGTTGCGGCGGAGGACGTCCTCGACGTAGGCGTCGCGCAGGCGGGGGTTGACCTCGAACCGGGCGCGGAGGCGGGCCTCGGCCTTGGGATCGTTGAGGTCCCACTCGTCCATCTTGCCGACGACGTACCAGTAGATCCGCGAGTGCTGCGCCGTGGGCCAGGGCGACCCCTCGGCGAACGTCCGGCCCCAGTAGTGGACGCTCTGCTCGAAGACGTGGCGATAGAACGCGCCGTAGTCGTCGACCCGAAGGTTCAGGTGCTTGAGCACCCCGTCCAGGTTGGACCCGTCGACGAACGTGACGAACCTCAGCATCATCGGCTTCCTCGGGATTTCAACGAATCTTTATAACAATTCATCCATAACCATGCGCCCGAGGGCGCTCCATGACGATTCACCAGGCGAGCGGCCTGCGCCAGGCTTCTTCCATGCCGGCCAGCGGCGCGTCGATCACCCGATCGCCCGCCAGCCCTTCGATCACCAGCCGCGGGCCGGGCCCGGCGGCCGTCGTCTCCCCGATCTTCGCGAACGGCACGCCCGCCAGCGCCCCGGCCAGCGCCTCGTAGCGGGCGGGCTCGACTTCCAGGACGAACCGCGAGGGCGATTCCGAGAACAGCAGGGCCGCGTCGGACTCCGTCCCCGCGCCGCGCGGGACGTCCTTCAAGGACGCCCGGGCCCCGACCCCGCCCGCGAACGCCGACTCGGCCAGCGCGACGGCCAGGCCGCCTTCGCTCAGGTCGTGGCAGCTCCGGACCAGGCCGGCCGAGATCGCCCGGTGCAGCGCCCGGAACGTCGCCAGGCCGGCCTCCGCGTCGACGACCGGGACCGCGCCCCCTTCGAGCCCGCGGGCCTCGGCCCAGAGCGAGCCGCCGAACTCGGCGCGGGTCGTCCCGACCAGGACGATCAGGTTGCCGGCGGTCTTGAGGTCCATCGTCGTGCAGCGGCGGACGTCCGGCACCTGGCCGATCGCGCTGATGAGGAGCGTGGGCGGGATGGCCAGGCTCTTGCCGTCGTGGGCGTACTCGTTGTACAGGCTGTCCTTGCCCGAGATGAACGGGGTCCGGTACGCCAGGGCCAGGTCGCGGCACGCCTGGGCGGCGCGGACGAGCGAGCCCAGCGTCTCGGGCCGCTCGGGGCTCCCCCAGCAGAAGTTGTCGAGGAGCGCGATCCGGTCCGGGTCGGCCCCCACCGCGACGCAGTTCCGCACGGCCTCGTCGATGACGCAGGCGGCCATCGCGTAGGCGTCGAGCTTGCCGTACCGCGGGTTGATCCCGCACGAGACCGCCAGCCCGCGGGTCGAGCCCACGACCGGCAGGATCACCGAGGCGTCCCCCGGCCCCTGCTCGCGCTCGCCCACAAGCGGCTTGATGACGGTCCGCGCCTGGACCTCGTGGTCGTACTGGCGGACGATCCATTCCTTGGAGCAGACGTCCCAGTGCGACAGGATCGCCGTCAGGTCGGCGGTGAAGTCGCCCGAGGGCGGCAGGTCGATCGGCCTCGGCGCCGGGGTCTGGTCGGTCGCCGCGCGGACCACGTCAGGGCGGCCTTCGTGGAGGAAGTCCATCGAGAGGTCGCCGACGACCTGGCCGTGGTAGCGGAGCGTGAGCCGGCCCGTCGCGACGAACTCGCCGAGGTCGGTCGCCTCGACCCCCTCGGACGCGCACAGGTCGCGGAACGCGGGCCAGTGCTCGGGCGGGACGGCCAGGACCATCCGCTCCTGGGCCTCGGAGATCCAAATCTCGGTGTAAGAAAGGCCCTGGTACTTGAGCGGGGCCTTCTCCAGGTCGACGACGGCCCCGGTCTCGGCGCCCATCTCGCCGACGGCCGAGCTGAAGCCCCCCGCGCCGCAGTCGGTCAGGGCGCGGAAGAGGCCGAGGTCGCGGGCGCGGACGATGACGTCCAGGACCATCTTCTCGGTGATCGCGTTGCCGATCTGCACCGAGCCGCCGGAGAGGGATTCGCTCTCGCTGGTCAGCTCGACCGAGCTGAACGTCGCGCCGTGGATGCCGTCGCGGCCCGTCCGGCCGCCGATGGCGACGATGCGGTCGCCGGGCTCGACGGTCTTGAACGCCTTGCCGCGGGGGATGACGCCGACCGTCCCGCAGAAGACCAGCGGATTGCCCAGGTAGGCGGGGTCGACGACGAGCGCGCCGTTGACCGTCGGGATGCCCATCCGGTTGCCGTAGTCGCGCACGCCCGCGACGACCCCCTTGAGCACGCGCTTGGGGTGGAGGACGCCGGCCGGGAGCTGGTCCGGCGGGAAGTCGGGCGGGGCGACGCAGAAGACGTCGGTGTTGCAGATCGGCTTGGAGCCCAGGCCGGTGCCGAGGGCGTCGCGGATCACGCCGCCGATGCCCGTGTTGGATCCGCCGTAGGGGTCGATGGCCGAGGGGTGGTTGTGGGTCTCGACCTTGAAGCAGACGTCGAACTCGTCGTCGAACCGGACGACGCCGGCGTTGTCGCTGAAGACGCTGACGAGCCAGTCGAGGTCCAGCTCCTTCGTCGCCGCGAAGATGGTGGTCTTCAGCAGGTTCGGGATGGTCGTCCCGTCGAGGTCGATCTTGCCGCGGAGCGTCTTGTGGGAGCAGTGCTCGCTCCAGGTCTGGGCGATCGTCTCCAGCTCCGCGTCGGTCGGGTCGCGGCCCAGGTCGTGGAAGTGGGCCTGAATCGTCTTCATCTCGGCGAGGCTGAGCGAGAGCTGGCCCTCCTTGCTCGTCTTCACCAGGGCCGCGTCGTCCATCGAACGGATCGGGACTTCGATGAGGGAGAACTCGTAGGGCTTCCCCTCGCCCAGGTGGTCGAGCCGGAGCGGGCCGACGACGGCCTGCTCGACGGCGTCGTTGGCCAGCACTCGCTGGATGAGGCGCGGGAGCTGGTCGGCGGGCCCCTCGACGCGGTAGCTGCGGATGCTCCGCGCGCCCTCGACGGCGTAGCCCAGGTCGCGCATCAGGGCCAGCGCGCTCTCGCCTTCGGGGTCGGTCACGCCGGGCTTGGGGAAGACGTGGACGATCGCGGCGGGGCCGTCGCCGGCGGGGCAGGGCTTCACCCGGAAGCGTTCGACGACCGGGTCGACGAGAACCCGGCGGGCGGCGACGCCCAGGTCCTCGGCCGAGAGGGGGCCTTCCACCAGGAATCCGCGGCTGGCCGCCACCTTCCAGGGGCCGGGGAGGCCGGATTCGGCCGCCTCCTGGGCGATGCGGAGGCCGTCGGCGTCGGGCTGATCGGGGGCGGGCTCGATGTCCAGGTGCCAGAGCATGTTTGACTTCAACACAAGGGGTCGGTCTTTCGAACGTCCAATTACGAATGCGGGGCGGGCGGCTGCCGGGATTCGAACAGGGCGCGGCGGGCGCGGGCGTCCCCCCACCAGCGGCGGATCGATTCCTCGTCGTCGGTCATCAGGGCGTATTTGAGGGCCGACAGCCGGTCCTGGAGCTTGCCGATCGCGTTCATCAGCGGACCGCGGTTCTCGCGGAAGATGGCCGTCCACAGCTCCGTGTCGGCCCCGGCGACGCGCGTCACGTCGCGGAACGCCCCGGCGGCGAGGGCGTGCCAGTCGGCCGGGACGGAGCCGGCGAGCGAGGCGGCCAGGGCGTGCGGCAGGTGGCTGGTGAAGGCCACCACCTCGTCGTGCTCGGCCGGCCCCATCTCGACGGTCCGGCAGCCCAGGCTCGACCAGAACTCGCGCGCCCTTCCCACCAGGCCGCGGGGCGTCCGGGGCGACGGCGTCAGGACGCAGACGCGATCCTGATACAGGTCGGCCCGCGCGTGCGCCGCGCCGGTCTTCTCGGAGCCCGCCATAGGGTGGGCGGCGACGAACATCTCGGCGGCGCGCGGGGACTTCTCGACGGCCTCGACGATGGTCCGCTTGGTGCTGCCGGCGTCGGTGATCAGGGCCGATCGGGGGGCGATCTCGGAAGCCCGGCGCACGTCCTCGGCGACGCGGCCGACGGGCGTGCAGACCACCACCACGTCGGCCTCGGCGAGGCCGCTCGCCATGTCCACGGTCGCCCGGTCGATGGCGCCGTGGCCCCGGGCCTCTTCGAGCCGGGCCATGTCCCGGCCGACCCCCACGACCTCGCGGGCGAGGCCCCGCGCGCGAAGGGCCATGCCGATCGATCCGCCGATCAGGCCGACACCCACGACCGCCACCGTCCCCAATCGCTCCAAGTCTCGTCCCTCGCCCCGGGATGGCGGAACCGCACGATCGGGGCGGGGCCGCGAGATCCGGCCGCACCTACCCGACTTCGATCTTACCATCTTAGCGAGCCGTCGGGCGCGAAACGAGGCCAAGCCCGCGAACCCGCCCCCGACGGCCTGACCTCAGAGCCCCTTCAGGCCCCGGAGCGTCCGGCCGATCTGGTAGTGGCACAGCGCCAGGGCGCAGGCGTCGGCGACGTCGTGGGGCTCGGGGGGCTCGGCCAGGCCGAGTTCCGTCTGGATGGCACGCTGCATCTGGTCCTTGGGCGCGCGGCCGGAGCCGGTGAGCGTCTTCTTCACCCGGGCGGCGGCGTAGCCGAAGACGGGGATGCCCTTCGACGCCGCCGCCAGCACGATCACCCCCCGGGCGTGGCCCATGAGGATCGCCGTGCGCGGGAACTTGGCGTGGCTGTGGACCTTCTCCAACGCCAGCGCGCCCGGCGGATAGGCGGTCAGCAGTTCCAGGACGTTCCGGTACAGGTGGTCCAGCCGCTGCCCCAGCGCCCGGTCCGAGGAGCCGGGCCGGATCACCCCGGCCTCGACCACGATCGCCCCCCTCGGGCCGGGGTCGACCACCGCGTAGCCCGTCACGTTCAGCCCGGGGTCGATCCCGACGACGCGGCCCCAGACCTTGGGCGGGACGTCGCCGGCTTCGGATTCGCACTCCCGTCCGGTCATGGGATCGACTCCTTCGTCCGGGGTCGGGCGGCTTCCTGCCGCCCTTTCGGGAACTCAGCGCTTCGGCTCGACCCGCCAGCGCGTCCCCTCGGGGCCGTCTTCGAGCGTGACGCCCAGGGCCGTCAGGCGGTTGCGCACCTCGTCGGCCAGGGCGTACTGCTTCTCCTTGCGGAGCCGGGCCCGCAGGTCGATGAGCAGGGCCATCAGGTCGCCGGTGAGCGCGTCGTTCGCGGCGGCCTTCTCGGGGGGCTTCGCGAACAGGCCGAGGATGTTGGTCAACTCCTTCAGGACGACCATCCCGGCCCGGTAGTCGGCCAGGTCGGACGTCGGCGCGAGGCCGGCCGCCGTGCGGTTCAGGATGCGGACGATCTCGAACAGCTCGCCGACGGCGCCGCCGGTGTTGAAGTCGTCGTCCATCGCCTCCAGGAAGCCCCGGCGGTGCTCGGCGACCTCCGCCGGCGCGGAGACCTCGTCCGCCCGCCGCGAGGGGGCCTCCAGCGCGTCGAACGACTCGCCGGTCAGTTCCTTGAAGCGGTCGAACGCGTGCTGGAACGTCCCGAGGCTGCGGGCGATCTCGCCGAGGCGGGTCGGGCCGTAGTCGATCGGTCGGCGGTAGTGGCTGGAGAGGAGCAGCAGCCGGATGGCGTCGGGCTGGTACTCGGCCAGCAGGTCGCCCATCAGGACGATCGTGTCCGGGTCGGACTTGCTGATCTTCCGCCCCTCGCGGGTCAGCAGGCCGTTGTGCATCCAGTAGGACGCGAACGGGACGCCGGTGAACGACTCCGACTGCACCAGCTCGTTCTCGTGGTGCGGGAAGACCAGGTCCAGGCCGCCGCCGTGGATGTCGAAGTGCTTCCCCAGGATCTTGAGGCTCATGGCCGAGCACTCGATGTGCCATCCCGGCCGGCCCGGGCCCCAGGGGCTCTCCCACGAGGGCTCGCCGGGCTTGGACGCCTTCCAGAGCGCGAAGTCGCCCGGGTTCCGCTTCAGGCTGGAGGGCTCGATCCGGGCCCCGGCCTGCAACTCCTCGGGGTCGCGATGGCTGAGCTTGCCGTAGGAGTCGGCCTTCGACACGTCGAAGTAGACGTCGCCGCCCGAGGCGTAGGCGAAGCCCTTCTCGATCAGCCCCTCGTTGATCGCGATGATGTCGCCGATGTGCTCGGTGGCGCGGGGCATGTGGTCGATGCCCGTCACGTTGAGCGCCGCCAGGCAGTCCAGGTAGTCGGCCGTGACCTGCTCGGCCAGCGCCTTGACGGTGGTCCCGTCCTTCTGGGCCTGGACGATCAGCTTGTCGTCGACGTCGGTGATGTTGACGACCCAGGAGACCTTGTAGCCGAGGTACGTCAGGTAGCGCTTGACCGTGTCGAAGATCACCGGGCCGACCATGTGGCCGATGTGGCTCTTCGAATAGACCGTCGGCCCGCAGACGTACATGCCGACCTCGCCCGGCGCGACGGTCTGGAACGGCTCCTTGGTCCGGCTCAGCGTGTTATAGACTCGAAGCGCCATGGGATCAGCGTTCTCGCTCGCGGGGGAGGGGGGCCTTCAACGACCGGCGGGGGGGGCGGGCTCGATCAGGACGACGGCGTGGCAACAGATCGCCTCGGCCCGGCCGACGGGGCCGACATGCTCGCCGGTCTTGGCCTTGACGTTCACGGCCGACCCCGGGAGCCCCAGGAGCCGCGCCAAGTTGTCCCGCATCGTCCCCTTGTGGGGCCCGAGCTTGGGGGCCTGGGCGTGGACGATCACGTCCGCGTTCACCGGGCGCCAGCCCTCCGCGGCCAGGAGCCCGACGACCTCGGCGAGCAGCCTCGTGCTGTCGAGCCCGCTCCACTTCGGGTCGGTGTCGGGGTAGTGCTCGCCGATGTCCCCCAGCCCCGCCGCGCCCAGCAGGGCGTCGGCCAGCGCGTGGCAGACGACGTCGGCGTCGGAGTGGCCCACCAGCCCGAGCGCGTGCTCGATCCGCAGGCCCCCCAGGATCAGCGGACGGCCCTCCGCCAGGCGATGCGTGTCGTGACCGATTCCTACGCGCACGGATCCGCTTTCTGCTGGAGCGTCGGGTCGACGCCGGCCGCCCCCTTGGGCATCGGCTTGCGCACGCGATGATACACGCTGCACGGGCGACTGACCATCCCAGGGCCCGTTCCCGCCGGCCGTTCCCATTTTGCCGCGGCGATTCGACATTTTGGGAAGCCAGGTTTCAACCGCTGTACTTTTGACAAGAGATTCGGTCGTTCGGCAAGGGACCTTGAGAAATTTTTTATTCCTATCCCCGAATCGATTTATGTCCGAATCCGCGAGCCTGGGAGTCACCGATGGCACTTTCGGTGCTTATAGTCCTTGACATCACCGGCGACCAAGGCTGGGGGCCTCCAGACGACGCTGGAACGCATCGCGGGGCCCGGCAAAGGACGCTCACCCGATCGCAAGACGCTACAGCCCAAGAGCACGGAGGAATGCCATGCTGGTTCTGAGCCGCAAGGTCAACGAGAAGATCGTCATCGACGGCGGGATCGTGATCACGGTGGTCAAGGTCGAGGGCGGCCAGGTCCGCCTGGGCATCGAGGCCCCGAGCCACGTCAAGGTCTACCGCGAGGAACTCCTCGCCAAGGCGTCGGCCGGCCGTTCCGCCGAACCCGCGATGGCCGGCGTCTGACGCCCGGCCGACCGGCCTCCGCCCGAGGCGAGACGAGAAATCGCGGTCGAGCCGGAACCCGAACTAGCCAGGGCCGCGAACCCTGGATATACTTTGGGTTTCCCGCCGGTCCGTGCGGTCGCGAAGACGTTGGAGGCGAGGTTGAACGCCGGGGTCGCCCCGCCGTCGGCCCCTCCGCTCGCGGCCTCGCCGGGCCGACGTGACGCATGCGTGATCCTCGGCCGCCGGTTCGGAGGGCGAAACCGGTCCGATCCATCGAAAGGGAAGAGGGTAGACCAACGTGGTGAAGCTACGGGTTCGTGCGGGGGAGTCGATCCAGGAAGCCGTCCGTCGGTTCCGCAAGCTCTGCGAGCGCAGCGGCCTCCGCAAGGAGATGCGTCGCAAGGCGTATTACGAGAAGCCGAGCGAGCGCCGCCGTCGCGAGGAGCTGAAGCGCCTCCGCAAGGCCCGCCAGCACCAGGGGTCCCGGGTCTAAGTCGATCCGCCGCCTGAGAATTTGACGCCCGGCCGTCGCGAGGGAGACATGCCCTCGCGACGGCCGGGCGTCGTGCTTTTCCGCGGGAACGAACGGAGAGGCGGCGTGCGATCGGCCTGCCCGTCCCGGTTCGTCGAGGATCATTCAGGCGATGGGCGTCGGCGTCGGCCCGGAGTAGTTCGACAGGAACGTCGGCACCGAGACGCCGACGGACGGGAGCGAACGCCAACTCGCCATGCCGGGCCGGGTCTGCACCATGTAGGCCCAGTGGCCGATCTGGCCGCCGCTCGCGCTTGAGAACATCTGGTTCTCCATCGTCCACCCCGCGCGGCTGCGGGCCATCACGCCGTAGCCCGTGGTCGTGGCACCCGACGTCGAGGTGAACGACAGCAGGACGCGGCCCTGGGGCGTCACCGACCCCACGAGGGCGGAACTGCTCGGCGCGTTCGAGCCGAACTGGGCCACGGTCTCGCCCCAGAAGTAGCCGCGGCGATAGCCCGAGATGTGGAAGACGGTCTGGTCGGCCAGGGGGGTCAACGCGCCCGAGGTCGGCTCGTAGACGACCGCGGCCAGGTTGGGCGTCGGGACGTACCAGTAGGTGTCGGCCATCCAGGACCAACGGTCGGCCGTCGGCCGGGGGACCTCGACGCGGCGGACCGAAGCGGTCGCGCCGTGATGGGAAGCCCACGATGCGCGCAGGCTCGACAGCAGCCGGCGGCCTTCCAGCATGTCCAGGCCCACGGCCGCATGTCGCCGTCCGCGCCGATGAATCTCCGCTCGCATCGCGACCTCCGCCTCGATCCCCGGGAAGGCGGCCGTCGGACCGGGACCGACCCCGGGCCGACTCCGCCGATTTGTAAGGGAATCTAGGCGATCGTCGCGCGCCGCGAGAACGAGGAGGCTCGATCAGACGCGGACCTCGGCGTCCTCGGCGGCGAGCCCGGCGTAGCGGCGGCGGATCGGGTCGACCTCCCCGGCGATGAACTCGTCGACCTGCACGGCCGAGCGGCCGGTGAACTTCGACGGGTCCATGACGGCGTCGAAGTCGAGCCCGGGGAAGGCCGGATCGGCCTTGAGGCGGCCGATCAGGTCGTTGGACTCGCCGCCCGCCTTGAGGCCGGCCGCGGCGTCCATCGAGTGGACGCGGATCCGCTCGTGCAGCTCCTGGCGGTCGCCGCCGGCCTGCACGGCGGCCATCAGCAGATTCTCCGTCGCCATGAAAGGCAATTGCTCGGCGACGTGCTTCGCGATGATCGGCGGGTGGACGACCATCCCGGGGACCACGTTGTTGTAGAGGGTCAGGACGGCGTCGATCCCCAGGAACGCCTGCGGGAGGATCAGCCGACGGATCGCGCTGTCGTCCAGGGTCCGCTCCAGCCACTGCGTCCCGGCCGTGTCGGCGATCCCCGGCACCTGGCTCATGACGTAGCGCGCCAGCGAGCACATCCGCTCGGCCCGCATCGGGTTGCGCTTGTAGGCCATGGCCGACGAGCCGATCTGCTCGGCCTCGAACGGCTCCTCGACTTCCCGCTCGTGGGCCAGCAGCCGCAGGTCCATGCCGAAGCGGTGGGCCGACTCGGCGATCGACGCCAGGCTGGCCACCGTCAGCGAATCGACCTTGCGGGAATACGTCTGGCCGGAGACGGCGTACGTCTTCTCGAACCCGAACGCCGCGGCGACGCGAGCGTCCAGCTCGCGCACCTTGGCGTGGTCGCCGTCGAACAGGGCGAGGAAGCTGGCCTGCGTGCCCGTGGTCCCCTTCACGCCCAGGAACCGCAGGTCGGCCAGCCGGCGCTCGACCTCGCCCAGGTCCAGGATCAGCTCGTAGCACCAGAGCGTCGCCCGCTTGCCGACCGTCACGAGCTGCGCCGGCTGGAAGTGGGTGTAGCCCAGGCAGGGGAGGTCCTTGTACCGCGCCGCGAAGTCGGCCAAAGCCAGGATCGCCCCGACGAGCTTGTCGCGGACGAGTTCGAGGGCCTCGCGGGTCAGGATCAGGTCGGTGTTGTCGGTGACGTAGCAGCTCGTGGCGCCGAGGTGGACGATCGCGCGGGCGGCCGGCGCGGCGTCGCCGAAGGCGTGGACGTGGGCCATCACGTCGTGGCGGAACCGGCGCTCGTAGGCCTCGGCGGCGGGGAAGTCGATGGCGTCGACGGCCCCCTTCATCGCGGCGATCTGGTCGTCCGTGATGTTCAGCCCCAGGGCCTTCTCGGCCTCGGCCAGCGCGACCCACAGCTTGCGCCAGGTGGAGAACTTGACCTGCGGCGACCAGAGGCGGGCCATCTTGCGGCCGGCGTAGCGTTCGATGAGGGGGTTGTCGTACGTCTGATAGTCTTTCATGCGTCGGCCGAGGGCGTGAGGGAGGGGGGGCGGGGTCAGATGCCGGCGAGGGCGTGGGCCCGGCCGACGCGGGCGATGGCCCGGTAGAACGCGGCGGTGCGCATCGAGAGCTTCTTGCGCGTCGCCAGGTCGTGGATGTCGTGGAAGGCGTCGACCAGCTTCTTTTCTTCCTCGCGCTGGACCTGTTCGAGCGGCCAGCGGAAGTTCTGGAGGTTCTGGACCCATTCGAAGTAGCTGACGATCACGCCGCCGGCGTTGGCGAGGATGTCGGGGACGACGGGGATGCCGCGGGCGTTGAAGACCTCGTCGGCCTCGGGCCAGGTCGGGCCGTTGGCCGCCTCCACGATCAACCGGGCGCGGACGGCCTCGGCCGCCGCCCTGTCGAAGACGCCCCCGAGCGCCGCGGGGATCAGGACGTCGACCTCCGATCGCATCAGCTCCTCGTTGGAGCAGGGGCGGGCCCCCTCGAAGCCGACCACCTTGCGCGCGGTCGAGACGTGGTGCGCCAGCGCCTCCACGTCGATCCCTTCCGGGTTCCGGAGGCCGCCGTAGGCGTCGGAGACGGCGACGATCTTCGCGCCTTCTTTCGCCAGGAACCGCGCCGTGAAGCTGCCGACGTTTCCGAAACCCTGGATCGCGAACGTCGACCCGCCGATCGTCCGGCCCATGCGGCCGAGCATCTCGCGGGCGACGATCGCCACGCCGTAGCCGGTGGCGGCCTCGCGCCCGGCCGAGCCGTGCAGCTCGACCGGCTTGCCGGTCACCACGGCGGGGGTGAATCCGGCGTACTTGCCATACTCGTTCATGATCCAGGCCATCACCTGGGCGTCGGTCCCCATGTCGGGCGCGGGGATGTCCTTCACCGGGCCGATGACGTCGTGGATCTTCTCGGTGAATCGGCGCGTGAGGCGCTCCATCTCGGCCTTGGAGAGCGCGGTCGGGTCGCAGTTGATCCCCCCCTTGGCGCCGCCGAAGGGGATGTCGACCAGCGCCGTCTTCCAGGTCATCAGGCTGGCGAGCGAGCGGGCCTCGTCGTCGTCGACCTTGGGGTGGTAGCGCAGCCCCCCCTTGAACGGCCCCCGCGAGTTGTCGTGCTGGACGCGGTAGCCCAGGAAGTTGCCCAGGCGGCCGGAGTCCATCTCGATGACCACCTCCACCCGGACCTCGCGGTCGGGCGTGATGAGGAGGGTCCGGATGTTCTCGGACAGGTCGAGGAGCCTGGCGGCCTGGTCGAAATAGTGGCTGGTGGCCTCGAACGCTTGCATCGCGACGCCGATCCCGGGATAACGGAGCGGAGAGGTCAAGCCGGGTCGGCGGGGCCGCCCGCCCCGATCGTAACGGACCGC